>ERZ791922.120-NODE-120-length-69339-cov-3.690376_pt1 | contig 69339 bp, 50 predicted proteins | sample MGYA00510134_ERZ791922 | MGnify/ENA primary metagenome ERZ791922 (study PRJEB30046, sample SAMN00792101) | human gut metagenome | study: EMG produced TPA metagenomics assembly of the A metagenome-wide association study of gut microbiota in type 2... | reverse complement strand
AATGAAGGTTTGGAGTAAACTACATAAACTAGAATTTCCTTCAATTTATCTTGAGTTAACTGTTTTAGAGGCTTTGAGAAATAGGAATTCAAATCAGCCGGCCAGTAATATATTAACTATATTTGACTATCTTAGAGATTTTTTTGTGAATGCAACAGTAATCGATCCATCAAATTCAAATAATATAATTTCTGATGACCTCTATAAATATGAAAAAGAAGCAATTGCTAAGAAGGCAGGAGAGAACCGAAATGCCCTATCATGGGGGGATATAATCTGGTAAGGAGATACTATTATGAGCAGGATTGATTTAAAGGAATTATTTTATGATTTACAAAACCAAATGATAGCTAAGCTATCAACAAATAGAAAATCAATCACACATCCTGGAGCAAAAGGCGATGCTTCCGAATTAAATTGGATACAATGGTTGAAAGATTATTTACCAAAAAGATATTGTGTAGATAAAGCATTCATTATTGATTGCGAAAACAATATAAGCGATCAAATAGATGTTGTTATTTATGACCAGCAATACACTCCTTTTGCATTCAAACAGGATTCCGTCATTTATATACCAGCTGAGAGTGTGTATGCCGTATTTGAAGTTAAACAAGAATTAAATAAAGATTATCTTTTATATGCTGGAAAAAAGGCGGAAAGCGTAAGATTACTAAAGAGAACTTCCGTGCCAATACCACATGCAGGAGGATTTTACCCACCTAAACCTCACAATCATATAATTTCAGGAATATTAACTCTTTCAAGTACATGGTCCGAACCATTAGGTAAATGTTTTGAAGAACATATTTTATCTTTACCAGCGGAACAAAGACTTGATATTGGATGCGCATTACAATGTGGTTCATTCAAAGTATACTATGATGTAAGTCCTAATATTATTGAGAAAAGTACCCAAGAAGAAGCTTTTATATACTTCTTTCTAAAATTGCTTATGGAACTTCAGAAACTTGCAACAATACCTGCTATGGATATTGAGAGCTATGCACGTGTACTGGATTCGATATAATGTTTATTAATTAGATTATCAATTTAATTCTACTATATTGTAGAAAGAGAGAATAAAAATGGCAAAGCAAAAGTATTTTGATAAGTTTTTAAGCAATATAGAACCAAGCAAAAGTACAGTTGATTACATAAGCAGCGTTCAAACTAATCTGCGAAACTATTTGGAAAACCATGAAAGTTATCAGGATGTACATAAGGATACATTTTTATCTGGATCATATGCAAAGCATACTTGTATTCGCCCTGTAATAAACGATGGTAAGCGTGATGTTGATATTGTTATAGTTACAAATTATACATCAGAAAAAGACGCCACGGAAGTTTTAAACGAACTGTATGATGTTTTGATTGAAAAAGATATATATATAAATGCTACGAAACAATCTCATTCTATTGGAATAGAAATGAGCGGTATTGATATAGATGTAGTTCCGGTAATCGAAGCAGAAGATGAAGAAAAGTATGAAATTGGTTCAACCTCTGATGGCAGCTGGACTCTCACTGATCCAAAAGGCCATAAAAAATGGTCTACAGATGTTAATGTAAAGAATAGTGGCCAATATAAGCCATTAGTTAAAATATTTAAGTGGTGGCGGAGAGTAAATTGTCCAGATAATATTAAATATCCCAAAGGTATCACATTAGAAAAAATAATCGCTGATAATATTGCGGATGCTACACAAAGTACTGAAAATCTATTGGTTGGAACAATGCAAAATATTATTACAGCTTATAAAGAAGACTATGTAAATCAAGAAATGATACCTATTATAGAAGACCCTACAATTACCACAAATGATCTTATGGCAGGGTATTTATTTGATGATTTTAAAAATTTCATCGAGAAAATAGATGAACATTTATTAATTCTAAATGATGAAGCTACAGCAAATGATATATGGCGTAGAATACTAGGAAATGAATTTCCATCTGAAGAAACTACACAGAATTCAGCATTAGAAGAAGCGAATATTACAATGTGCCTAAGTGTTACCCATAGACAAAAAGCTATTTGGCCACTACCAAAAGGGAATGCAGCTTTCGTTGGAGCGATTGTAAATGATCATAATGGTAATATAATACGATATGATAGCGATTCTTTTGACTTACCCAAGGGATGTGAAATAATATTTACAGCTATATGCGGAGTAAAATCTCCTTTTTCAGTAAAATGGCAAGTAGTAAATACAGGGCAAGATGCTTACTCTAATAATTGCCCAAGAGGGGGATTTGAAGATTCAAATATTGGTACAAAGTCTAGAAAAGAGGATACTGCATATACAGGAAAGCATTATGTACAATGTTTTATTATTAAAAGAGGAGTATGTGTGGCAAAAAGTAAAGAATTTATTATAAATGTAAACTAAGATTATAAAAGAGGCTTATAGGCAGGCCCGAAGAGGTGAAGATGAATGCTTAAAATCAATGGGGGTATGACAATACCTAATGAGTCTGGAGACATAAATGAAAATTGTATTTTTAGATAAAAACAATTCAGTGCATTTTGAAGAATCAACCAAACTTCTACAAATAGCCATCCGTTTGAGTTTTATTTGAAATGCGGTTACAAAATTGTCGGTATTATTCCTGATGCCAATGGTTACGGAAAACCCGATATAATGATGGCAAAAAGAGTGCTAAGGCTCTAGTATAAGCATGGTTACGTTGGTACACTGTCTTTCATAATTACGAAGAGGCCAACTTCCCATTATATTTATAATAATAAGCCAGAAATTAATAATCAAGCATGAAAAAGCAATAGACAAATTTAAGGAGATCGAAATAATTCTTGTGAAGAATATTTTTCCAAAATGATTATTTGATAAGGACTTATCTTACAGTGAAATTACCATGATATATTTGAAAATTTAATTAGTCACATAAACAGTATCTCTTAATTCTCAAAAAATGAATTAAGATTTTAATAAAACAGATTTGATGGATTAGGTGACCATCTAAATCGTAAGTTTCTGCGCCTCAATCATTATTATAGCATAGAAAAATAACATGAAAAGACTGATGCATTGTTGCACCAGTCTTTCTTTTTTTTACATATTTCAAATTAACAGGCTATCTAATAAAGGATACTCCGTACTTATATACATAATGGGCAAGTTATCTATCCACACAATAACTCTATATAAGAATATTAGACTAAGGATGGTGTTAAATGTGGAATTGGTGATAGATAAGGTTGCTGATAAATATAATGTAACAAGTGAAAGTATGGTCGGTGGCACTATGGGGCAATTAGTGATTCATAATCACTTCAAGGTAGCTGATAAAGAAAAGCGAGAAAAAGAAATATTACAGATAGTCGTAAAGATGATTGAGAGAAAGAACAATTAATAGATAAAAGAGGCAAGATATATTTACTTGTGTTGTATACATGGTATACTATAAGCAAGCGATTATCTAACCTCTTTTTACGCTTGAAAGGGGCAAAAGATATTATGGATAGAGCAGCAATTTATTGTAGGTTATCAAAAGAAGATTTTGATAAATTAAACAAAGGAGATGATAGTGAAAGTATTCAAAATCAAAAACTGTTACTAATGGATTATGCAACGGACCATGATATGCTGATTTATAAGGTTTACAGTGATGACGATTACTCCGGTACAGATAAAGAAAGACCTAGTTGGAACAAGATGTTATTGGATGCAAAGAATGGTGAATTTAATGTGATTATATGTAAATCACAGAGTAGATTTACCAGAGACATGGAGATATCTGAAAAGTATTTTAATGGGTTGTTTATTGAATGGGGTATTCGATTTATTGGAGTTGTCGATGGCGTTGATACCAATATAAAAGGCAATAAAAAGGCTAGACAGATAAACGGTCTTGTAAACGAATGGTATGTTGAAGAATTGAGTGAAAACATTAAAGCTGTATTTAGAAAGAAGATGGAGGATGGACAATTTCTCGGTAGTTTTGCTTGCTACGGCTATAAGAAAAACCCGGAAGACAGACATAAAATAGTGGTAGATGAAGAAGCTGCAAAAGTTGTGAGAAAGATATTTGATTTGTATTTGCAGGGATACAGTGTAAAACAGATTACTAATATCCTCACGAACGAAAAGATTCTTACCCCAACTCAGTATAAAAACTCTCTTGGATACAAGTATCAAAACAATTATGCTTCTAATTTTTCAACTCAATACGGTATTTGGGGCCTTTCGACTGTTAAAAGAATTCTGAATAATGAGGCTTATGTAGGTACACTAATACAGGGGCGCGAGAAAAAAGTAAGCTACAAGAGTAAAAAAGTAGTAATAGCTCCCGAAGACGAATGGATCGTAATTAAGAATAATCACGAAGCTATCATTGACTTAAGTACATTTAACCGAGTTCAGCAATTGATGAAATCCAAGCGAACAGTTAGTTCAAATTTGAGTAGTGGCAAAAGAAAGGCACACTGTTTAGCTGGTAAAGTTAAGTGTAAAGATTGTGGTTCAAGTATGATTAAGACAGGTGGATATAGTCCTAACAGACAAACTTACATAAGGTGTCAATTAGCGAATAAAACAAGAAATAAAGAATGTACATCACACACGGTATCATTAAATAAATTAATAGTATTAGTAAGTAGTGAAATTCATGATTTAATTGATAGTGTGCTTAATAATGAAGCTAATAACGACGTGATTGAAAAGATACTAACTGGTCGCATAAGTCTCGAGAAAAAGTTGAATGGGAAACAGCAAGAGTTAAAGAATATAACAGTTAAGATGGATGATATCAAAAGGGCAGTTTCAACGTTGTACATGGATAAGGTTAAGGGTGTCGTCACTGAGACTATGTATATGTCGAACCAACAAAATTTCGAAAATGAATTAAATAAGCTTAAAGCGGAACACGAGAAGATAAAAAGTGACATTGAGTCTTTACAAAAAGAAAATGTCACAAGAATTGATGTTGTTTCCATGGCTAAGAAAAATATAAAGTTTGAAGAACTAACCAATGAAATAGTTGATGATTTTATTGACTATATTGAAATTGGTGAGAAGGACATATATGGAAATAGAGATGTTGAAATACACTGGAATATATAGTTTTTCAGCTATGCAACATTAAGAATATACTAAAGTAATAAAGAGGCAAGAATTATTACTTGCTATTTTGTGTATAATACACAACAAAATACGTACTGTTTTTTAGCTGCGGTACCCATGTTGCCGGAATTGCTGCTGGAACAGGAATTTTATCTGATGGTAGATATAAAGGAGTAGCGCCAAAGTGTGATATTTTGGTTGTGAAATTGGGGAATCCAATAAGTAAGTCATTTCCTAAGACATCACAGCTCATGACAGGTGTAGACTTTGCTGTAAAAACTGCCCTAGCAAGGAACCAGCCGTTAGCAATTAATGTTAGCTTTGGTAATAACTATGGTTCTCATGATGGCAATGCGATTATAGAAACATACTTAAATACTGCGGCAAATTACTGGAAAACAAATATAATAGTTGGAACGGGGAATGAGGGAGGTAGTAGGACTCATACCGCTGGTATATTAACGCCAAATGTAAATGCAGTGGTCGAATTAGTAATTGGAGAAGGGGAAACATCAATTAATGTACAGTTATGGAAGAATTACTTTGATGAATTTGATATCTCTTTGATTCACCCAAGCGGTAATGTAGTTGGGCCGATTCCATCAATTCTTGGATCACAGCAATTTCAATTAAGACAGACGAAGATATTACTCTATTATGGCAAACCGATCCCTTCTAATAAAGCACAGGAAATTTATTTTGAGTTAATACCAGTAGATCAGTTTTTAGTATCTGGGATATGGAAAATTGAACTCACACCAAGAAGGATTATTGCTGGTAATTATAATCTATGGCTTCCTGCTTCTGGTACATTAAGCGGGCAGACTGGATTTTCAAGACCTACACCAGAGACAACATTAACCATACCATCCACTGCATCAGGAGTCATTAGTGTAGGAGCATATGATTCCAATACGGATAGTCTTGCCTATTTTTCTGGACGCGGTTTTACCAGAGGAGATCAGATTGTAAAACCTGATTTGGTTGCTCCTGGGGTGGATATTATTTCAGCTTCCCCAGGGGGTGGGTACTCTATCCGGTCAGGTACCTCCATGGCAACCCCATTTGTAACAGGAGCAGCTGCACTGTTAATGGAGTGGGGGATTGTAAAGGAGAATGATCTTTATCTCTATGGAGAGAAGATGAAAGCATATCTAATTAGTGGGGCAAAGCACTTACCAGCATTTAGAGAATATCCAAATCCAATCGTTGGGTGGGGGGCTCTTTGTGTCAGGGATAGTTTACCGATATAGATTTACTTGTTTACTTTCACAAAGTTCTATGAAATCCCTTCTTATCATAAATGATCAATTAATATTGGATCTATGATAAAGAAGAGATTCTAGTTATCTTATATGTGATATGGGAATGAAAATAAAAAAGTGCAAAGTTAATTAATTAGCAAATATAGATACATAATACTGAAATAGACTAATTAATTAGCTGGTGTGACACCACATTATATGAATTATTTCAGTTCTAATATCAATAACGAAACAGATATAACAATTCAAAAACATTTAGTCAGCCTGAATGGAGTACAACCATTCAGGCTGCTTTATGTTGATGCTCCTAATGGATTTATAGAAATAAAAAGAATAAACCTCAATTTTCAATCAAGGAAAAGAATAAATTAAAAAAAACTAATAATGGAAAAATATGTTGCTGATTAGCAAAAATATGATATTATATGTTATATAAAATATGTAAAAGATTACCACTTACCTAATGCTGAAAAAATAGTTTAAAGATTGTCAGCTTAATGAAATATAGGATGAAAATCGTTAATTATATGGAGGTGATTCTAAGGTATCAGGAATTGTTATAGCTATAAAGAGGCTGTTGCCTGCCACGAAGGGTATAAGGCAAACAGATTCACACCAAATGAACCGGACTTATATCGTTTCCGTGTAGTGGAAGATGCTACTGATGGAGAGGTAAATACTTCAGTTTTATATCGCATTATTTTTAAGAAAAACAGACCGAACATTGAGGAAGGCATACTGGAATTAGAAAGGGTTGTAGAAAAGTTAACTAAAATTCAGGATAACGAAAGAATAGAGATAGAGCAGAGAATACTTGCTTCGATCAATGATATAGTGAATAGCAAGGGTGTTGAACTTTATAAATTAAAGTGTTATTTCGGAGAAGGAAAAGTGAGCAAGCTAGGAGAAATACTTTTGGAATTATGGAAGTCTGTACGTGATGTTATGTATAAAAATATATTAACAAGAAAAGAAAATGGCCTACTAATTCTTACTCAAAGGATACCTGTGATTGTTGAAGCAGAACGAAATTTGTTGGAGGAATTAACTAAATAACAAGATAAATAGGAGATGTGGTATGAAAAATAATAATATTGTTAAAAATTATTTTCGTATATTAAAGATTATTGCGCATGAAAATAAGAAATTTCTTTTTGCTTCTGTCTTACTTGTTATTTCCAGTAGTGCCTATCCATTTATTAATATCTTTCTTTTGAAATATTTACTAGAAGCAATTGAAAGAAAAACATCTCTTGAGGACTTTATCATATTTGCAATAGTAGCTGTTTCCATCAATTTAGCGATTACGGGGATTAAAATCATATCAGACAGATATGAAAAACTCTATGCCAAAGTTCAGATGATTCCCATGACAAGACGGTTTATTACTCAGTCTATTAATATGGATTATCAAAATATGGAAAATGAACAGGTTATACAGGAGATGAACAGAGCCTCTTATGTTTTGCTCAACAAAATTAACCTGGAGCAGTATTTGGAGGCAGCAAACCTTATCCTTATTTCTTTTATTCAATTAATTATAACCATTGTTATTTTAGTGAATACCAATATTTTGATTTTTATGTTAGTGCTGCTGGTATCGATACTCAATAATGTTATAAATTTCGCAACCCAAAAGAAAAATTACATAGTACATAAGGGAATTGTGCCGATAGAAAGGCGATGGCGATACATTATTGACATGACTACAGATATTTCTTTTGGAAAGACCGTAAGACTTCATAGTTTGAAGGACTATTTTCTGAAAAAAGGAGAGGAAAACCGTGGTGAGTTTATATCTCTACATGGAAAAAGACTGAAAAATATTTTTCATGCGGATATGATTAAGGGAATTATTTCTTTATTACAGGAATTGGGGGTATTTATCTGGCTTGTTTACGCTGTTATATATAAGGGATTATTAATTAGTAGTTTTACCGTTATATTTAATTCAGCTTCTCAGATGAATGCCAGTTTCGTTACATTGGCTGAGAATATTTATCTATTAGCTGAGAATAACAATTATATGAATGACTTTTTTCACTTTCTGGACCGTAAAAGTCAACTGCGTTCAACTGGTTCCCTGCCTGTTAATGAATTAAAGCAGACTGGATGCATTGAATTTCGTAACGTGTCTTTTACCTATCCCGGAAGTACCAGAGTTATCTTAAAGGATATTAACTTGAAGATAACTCCTGGGGAAAGTATAACGGTAATTGGTGAAAACGGTGCTGGCAAAACAACACTGGTTAAACTGCTGATGCGGCTTTATGATGTTACAAGTGGTGAAATCCTATATGACAATGTCAACATTAAAGAATATGATTATGATGAATATATGAAGGTTTTAGCCACTATTTTTCAGGATTACCGGATTTTCGCATTCAGTATCTATGAAAATATATGTCTTCATGAAGATTATCAGAATGATGTTTTCCATATGGATGAAATACTTGAGGACAACAACATGCTGCAAAAGGTCAAAAGTCTGAAACATGGCGGTGAAATGATTTTATCCAAATTGTTTGATGAATCCGGTATTGAGCTTTCCGGGGGGCAAATGCAGAAGATTGCTTTATGTAGGGCAATCTATAAGGATGCACCGGTGATTATCCTGGATGAACCAACTGCGAGTCTATCACCACTGGCAGAAGCAGAGCTCTATAAGGATTTTCACCGTTTGGTTAAAAATAAGACTGCAATTTATATTTCCCATCGGTTGAGCAGTTCTACAATCAGCGATAAAATTTGTGTTTTGCATAATGGAGAAATCATTGAATATGGATCTCACAAGCAATTGATGGAGCTGAATGGGGAATATAAAAAGATGTATGAGCTTCAGTCAAGATATTATCAAGACCAGTTGGAGGAATCAGAATGAAAAAAGCAGTGAAATGTATAGGTCAATGGTTTTCATACTTTGGAGAGGTTCTTACATTATTAAAAAGAATTGGGAGGGTAGAACCGGGCTATCTGATTGGTTACGTGATCAATATCATATTATCTGCGGTGATACCATTTAACAGTATTCTGTTTATTAAATTGCTTTTGGACGAATTTGTTAATCATCGTAGATTTGATGTATCATTGCTTTATGTATTTCTGATGTGTGGCATTAATTTCTTATACAGATTTTTAACAGCTTGTCTTAATCGTCAGGAGCAGATGGCATTGGAGCGAATAAAAGCAAAATTTTTATTAGACGTGGAAGAAGTAACTATGACGATGCCATATGATAAGCTGGAGAATGCAAAGGCTATTGACCAGCGTCAGAAGGCAATGGAAGTTTTTTATCCAACCATGACTGGATTTATGGATTTACATAAAACAATGTATTTATTCCGTACGTTATTGGCGAACCTGCTACAGTTATTTGGTTTTGTCTCTATCTTGTTAACATTGAATTCTCAGGTTATTTTAATTATGTTTGTGATTTGCCTGTTCAGTATAATAATTGAATCCATTGCATCGGAAAAGGAGTTCAAGGTATGGAATATCACATTGGTTCAATATGGCCGTAAATTAGGATATTTGCAAGATGTGGGTACAAACCTCGCCTACGCAAAGGAACTGCGGATTTATCAGCTTAGCAATTGGTTGTCAGCAAAACTGACAGATGTAATTAATAAAATAATAAAAGATGTTTCTAAAACAGTACGTTGGTTTGTTATGGTAGCGTGCATTTCCAATGCATTAATTATCCTTTTTAATGGCGGCCTCTTTCTCTATTTTTACTTGCTGGCTTCTGATAAAATCATTACGCTTGCCGAGGTAACGGTTTATTTTAATACGGTCAGTTCCTTTATTGTTGCACTGCTTGCTATTTCAAATAGTTTGGTAATTCTATTTAAGTCGGGGCATTATTTGCAATCCTATAATGAATATATGAATATGGGTACGGAAGAGGAATCCTCTTTTCCAATGGAACAAAATAAGGAAATATTTTCAGAAGATATGATTCAGAACATGTCGTTGGAATTCAGAGATGTCTGGTTTCGGTACCCTGGTTCACAAGAGGATACTTTAAGGGGTGTTTCCTTTAACATTGCTCCAGGGAGTAAGATTGCTATTGTAGGGGATAATGGTGCGGGTAAGACAACAGTTATTAAGCTGCTTATGAAATTCTATCAACCGGATTCCGGTACCATATTACTTAATGGGGTAGAGATACAGAACATACCCAACAAAAAATACTATGAATATATATCTGCAGTTTTTCAGGATTTTAAGGTATTAAACTATTCATTAAAGGAGAATATCGCTTTTGACAAGCTATGTGATCAAACCGAACTGGACCAGATAATAAAAGATTTGCAGATGGGAGAAATGGTTTCCAGACTACCTTCAGGACAGGAGACCATATGCGGAAGATTATTTGGAGAAGAAGGCATAGAACTCTCGGGAGGGCAAGCACAGAAAGTAGCTATTGCAAGAGCTTTATTAAAAAATTCTGGGGTAATTATTCTTGATGAGCCTACTGCCATGCTTTCACCGGCAGGAGAATTTGAAATATATCAGAATTTGAATGATTTGACGATGGGAAAAACGGCAATCTTTATCTCACATAGAATGTCGAGCTGTCGTTTCTGTGATAATATTATTGTATTGGAACAGGGGGAAATAGTGGAGCAGGGAGATCATTTATCACTAATGAAGCTTAATGGATTATATTTCAAGATGTTTACTACTCAGGCACAATTTTACCAGGACATGCAGAACATAGAATAGTAAGTAATTCATTAATGGATAAGATACTTGGGACAAGAGGAATAGTTCTAAAAGAAGATTAAGCTTCTTTTCGGAAACTTTCTTTTGTCCCTTTTTCGTATTCCGACCCTTGTACATGATAGGAAAAAATTATATAATGACAATAATCGTTAACCTAAGGTGAAAAGGGAGGATGGAAACATTGAAGAAAAAAGCATTGCTAGCGATATTATGTTTATCGCTTGTTCTTAGTGGCTGTGGATTAAGTAAAGCAAATCGAAGCTATAGCAAAGCGTTATCTTATTATGAGGATGGAGAATATGAGAAGGCTGAGAGTTATTTTATAGATGCAATAAAAGCAAATCCGGATAAAGCAGAATATTACTTAGACTATGGTTTTACACTGGTTAAACTGGGAAGATATGAGGATGCTATTAAAGAATTTCAAAGAATTCTTATGGAGAAAGAGATTGCTATCGTAAAACAAAATAATAAGAAGGCCTATCGTGGAATTGGTATCGCCTATTTATATGCGCAATCCTATGAAGAGGCTATCAAAAATTTTGATTTAGCACTTGAAATCACGGAATTAAAAGATCTAGATACCGATATTTTATATTACAAGGGAAATGCACTTGAGAGAAGTGGTAATCTAGAGGAGGCTTCTAAAATCTATACTGAAATTTTAGAAATCCAAAAAGATGATGCCGCAATTTATAATGCGAGGGCGAATATAAACCGAATACTTGGTAATTATGAAGAGAGTATCAAAGACTATGATAAGGCAATAGAAATTTCCAAGGGAGACTTTGACCTTTACTTTGGAAAGTTTGCTGCATTAAAAGAGCTTTCCCGTACTTCCGAGGCAGAAGAAGTATTAAAGATTGCAGCTGAGTTACCAGTTCATTCAGAAAAAGATAGTTTTGAGTTAGCTAAAGTTTATTTTTATCAAAAAAATTACGACCATGCAAAGATTCAATTGGAGCAATCTTTAAAAAATGGGTTTATTGAAGCAAATTATTTTCTTGGAGAAATCAGTATTGCGGAAGGAAATTATAAGCAGGCAATTGAGTATTTTGAGACCTTTGAAGAGTCCGGTGGTATGGTTTCTGGAATGTTTTACAACCAGCTATTGACTTGTTACCTCAATGAGGAAGAGTATGATAAGGCAAAAAATACTTTAAAGAAAGCAAAAAAATACTCGGATGTATCTATAGAACAACAACTTTTAAGGAACGAGATTATATTATTAGAAAAAACCGGAGACTTTAACGAAGCATATGAGAAGATGAAAAAATATCTGAAACGTTATCCGGATGATGCGGATGCGCAAAGAGATGCTACCTTCTTAAAGACTAGAGTGGAAGGTGCAAGTAATGGAACAGATACGAATCAGTCAGAGGAGAATGAAACATCGGAAACAGTAGGTAAGCCATAAGGAGGACAACCAATAGTTATGTCAGAATTATATGAGATAAAGGAAGAGAAAGAGAAAGTAATTCTTGTTGCCGTCAGCGAGAATGATAATGATGATACTGAAGAGTCCGTGGATGAACTTATGGAACTTGTAGAGACTGCTGGTGCCATCACAGCTGGCAGAGTCATTCAAAATAGGGAAAGTATTCACCCTGGAACTTATATAGGGAAAGGAAAGATTGATGAAATCCGTATTCTAATTGAACAATTAGGTGCTACTGGAATTATCTGTGATGATGAATTATCACCTGCTCAATTAAAAAACCTTGAGGATGCACTACAGGCAAAGGTAATGGATCGTACGATGATTATTTTAGATATCTTTGCACAGCATGCGAGTACAAGAGAAGGTAAAATTCAAGTAGAATTAGCACAGTTAAAATACCGCTCTACTAGGTTAATTGGTATGAGAAATTCTTTATCAAGGCTTGGTGGTGGTATTGGTACCAGAGGACCCGGAGAAAAGAAATTAGAGATTGATCGTCGTTTAATTAAGGATAGGATAGCACAGTTAAATAGAGAATTAGAGGATATCAAGAAGAACAGAGAAGTTGCACGTTCCCTTCGTAAGAAGAATCCAATTCCGGTTGTAGCTATCGTTGGCTATACCAACGCTGGAAAATCTACGTTACTTAATTGCCTTACGGAAGCTGATGTATTAGAGGCTGATATGCTATTTGCTACACTTGATCCAACTACTAGAAATCTTTCCTTAGAGAATGGGCAGCAGATATTACTTACGGATACGGTTGGTTTTATCAGAAAGCTACCACATCATTTGATTGATGCGTTCCGATCCACTTTAGAAGAAGCAAAGTATGCTGATATTATTTTACATGTGGTGGATGCCTCCAATCCTCAAGCTTATAAACAAATGCATATTGTTTATGAAACATTAAAAAAGCTACAAGTTACAGATAAAACTGTCATTACTGTCTTTAATAAGCAGGACCTTGTTAGTGAAGAAGAGCCGATGAAAGATTTAAAGGCAGATAAGACGGTAAGAATTTCTGCAAAGCAAGGAAAAGGTGTTGAAGAGCTTATAAATCTTATCGAGGAAGTGTTAAGAGAAGCAAAGGTACTAATTGAGCATACATTTTCTTATCAGGAAGCGGGGAGTATACAAATGATTCGCAAGTATGGACAGCTTCTAACAGAGGAATATCAAGAAGGTGGTATTTTTGTAAAAGCGTATGTGCCAAAAGATATTGCCAATCAACTGCTTCGAGATAGGTAAGTGAATCGATAAAAAACATTGTAATAATTTCGTAATATATTAAAAAAAAGAATATATTGTGCTAAAAAAATAGTCCGGCAGAAGCGAAACATAACGAAAACCGTGTGTTTAAGCTACTTTCCGGACTTTTTGTGTAAACACTATATATAGTGGTAGGACTAAAGACATAAAATATATATTGTAGTTAGCCTTGACGTTGCTATTGCTTTCTGCTAAAATTTATTAAGTAACAATGTAGGTAAGAAGGGAGAAGTACACATGATTAAAGTTGTGAAACGGGATGGTGAAATAGCCGAATTTGCGCTTTCAAAAATCAGTAGTGCCATAGCGAAAGCATTTAATGCTACGCAAAAACTTTATAACGAGGATATTATTAATTTACTATCCTTGCGTGTTACATCAGATTTTCAAACCAAGTTGAAAGACAATACGGTTACGGTGGAGGATATTCAAGATAGTGTAGAACATGTGCTTGAACAATCTGGATATACCGATGTAGCAAAAGCTTATATTCTTTATCGTAAGAATAGGGAAAAAATACGTAATATGAAATCTACTATTTTGGATTATAAAGAAATTGTAGATACGTATGTAAAGGAAGAGGACTGGAGAGTAAAGGAAAATTCTACAGTTACTTATTCTGTTGGAGGATTAATTCTACATAATTCTGGAGCGATAACTGCAAATTATTGGTTGTCAGAGATTTATGATGAAGAAATAGCAAATGCCCATCGTAACGCTGACATACATATTCATGATTTATCCATGTTAACAGGTTATTGTGCAGGTTGGTCTTTAAAACAATTAATCAAAGAAGGTCTTGGTGGTATTCCAGGTAAAATTACCTCATCTCCAGCAAAACACCTTTCCACACTATGTAACCAGATGGTAAACTTCTTAGGCATCATGCAGAATGAATGGGCTGGAGCCCAAGCTTTCTCCTCATTTGATACTTACCTAGCTCCATTTGTGAAGGTAGACAACTTAAGTTATGAAGAAGTAAAACAATGCATTCAATGCTTTATTTATGGAGTAAATACTCCAAGTCGTTGGGGAACACAAGCACCATTCTCCAATATCACGTTAGATTGGACAGTACCAAATGATCTAGCGGAACTGCCATGTATCGTCGGTGGAAAAGAGATGGATTTTAAATATAAAGATTGTAAGAAAGAGATGGATTTAGTAAACAAAGCTTTCATTGAAATAATGATTGAGGGTGATGCGAACGGACGCGGTTTCCAATATCCAATCCCAACTTACTCCATCACAAAAGATTTTGATTGGTCAGATACAGAGAATAATCGATTATTATTTGAAATGACAGCCAAGTATGGCACCCCTTATTTCTCTAATTATATTAACTCTGATATGGAACCAAGTGATGTTCGTTCCATGTGTTGTCGTTTAAGACTTGACTTACGTGAGTTACGTAAAAAGACAGGCGGTTTCTTTGGTAGTGGTGAAAGCACCGGTTCGGTTGGTGTTGTTACGATTAATATGCCACGAATTGCCTATGTATCAGCAAATGAAGCAGAATTTTATCAAAGACTTGATCGTATGATGGACATCTCTGCAAGATCCTTAAAGGTAAAGAGAAAAGTTATCACCAAATTATTGGAAGAAGGATTATATCCATATACGAAACGTTATCTTGGTACTTTCGACAATCATTTTTCTACCATTGGATTGATTGGTATGAATGAAGTTGGTTTAAATGCAAGATGGCTTGGAAAAGATATGACAGATAAGAAAACTCAGCAGTTTACGGTGGATGTTTTAAATCATATGAGAGAGCGTCTTGGTGATTATCAAGTAGAGTATGGAGATTTATATAATCTAGAAGCAACTCCTGCGGAATCCACAAGTTATCGTCTAGCAAAGCATGATAGAAAACGTTGGCCAGATATCTTAACAGCTGGGAAAGAAGGAGATACACCATATTATACGAATAGTTCTCACCTCCCAGTAGAATACACGGATGATGTTTTCTCTGCACTCGATGTTCAGGACCAGCTTCAAACGTTATATACTTCGGGTACTGTATTCCATGCTTTCTTAGGTGAGAAATTACCAGACTGGGAAGCTGCTGCTAAATTAGTTCGAACGATTTCAGAAAACTATAAATTACCTTATTATACGATGTCGCCAACTTACTCCATCTGTAAAAATCATGGGTATATCAAAGGAGAGAGCTTTGTATGCCCAGAGTGTGGTGAACCAGCAGAAGTTTATAGTAGAATTACTGGATATTATCGACCAGTACAAAACTGGAATGAAGGGAAATCACAAGAGTATAAAAATAGGGTGGAGTACAATCTATCACATGCATTGCATGCCAGTGATTTGCCTCGTACGGAAAATGGTTTAGAGGAAGTTGCGGTTACTTTAAATGTTGATGATAATGAGGGAGAGTTATCAAAGGATGGTTGTTATTTATTTACGACAAAGACATGCCCAAATTGTAAACTGGTAAAAGGATATTTGGATGGTGTGGATTATCAAGTGGTAGATGCTGAGGAGAATATAGAGTTAGCAAAGCAATATCACATCATGCAAGCGCCTACGCTATTAGTGGTAAAAGAAGGAATGGCAACCAAGTATGTGAACGCTTCCAACATAAAGCAATTTGTAGATTTAGAGAGCGCTTATGTACTACACTAGATTCCTATAGTAGTTTGTCGATGTACTTAAACAAGAAGCATAGCGTTAGAATAAGACTTACAAAAGAATAGTATAAGGATAAAAAAGATACAATCATGAGGAAAAGATTGTATCTTTTTTTTACCTTGTTAAAATAAGAACAAAAGTTAAGAAAATTTATTTGTTTCTAGGTCAAAAGTCATAGAAAAATTTGATTTTTAATTTATGTATGCTATAATAAAGGAAGTATATAGAAAAAATCCCCGTGCTTTTGCTTACAGATTCGGTTTTGAAGAAGTTGGCTTGGTGATTTTGTTATCAAACTTATTAGTATTAATATCTCTAAGAGGTGAGTGAATGGAAGAAAATATGATACTGACAAGAGCATATGTGGGATGTGCTACTTTTGATAGTGACTTTCGTATAAGGGTAGGAGATGAAGGCATCTATCGCATTATCGATGAAGGGAAATGTTATCCTTATTCTCTTCTCATGTTAATACATACGAAGGAGCAGGAAGAGTTTTGCCATGTGGTTCGAAATTTGAAGGAAAATGAAGTAAACAGCGGAACTTTTCATATTCGACTAGAGGACGGACAGTTTTATATTACCTATTACATCGTAGAGAATCGTGGAATTCCTTACATGGATGGAGTGTTATATCAAATCCGACTTTATAATATCAAGGCATTCCAGCAAGTAATAACAAAACAAAAGTATGAGATTATGGATTATCGAACTATCTTAAGTTTATCTTATAATCTTTATTTTACTTATAATGTAGATACAACAATTTTTACATATTATTGGATGAGTGGAAATCAAGAAGTTATAGCGGCACAACAACCTCTTCTTGAGTGGAAGAAAGAAGTATTGGAGAATGGTTATGTAAAAGAACAAGAACAAGCAATTCTTTGTAGCATGTGTGAAGATTTGATGGAAGGAAAATCGAATTTTTATTACCAGCTCATTAATAGCATCTTAACAAAGGGAAAAGAAGAAGTACGTTGGATTGTTCGAGGTAGTGCAGTTCATGAAAAAATGAAACTATCTAGAATTGTTGGAGTGATTGAAATTGAGAAGTTAACAGGGGATGCAAAAGATGATTTCTTTTCCGATTTAATGAATCGTGATGCTTTGACGGGTTTATTAAATAAGCGAGCGATAACTCAACTTTCAGAACAAAAGATTCAATATGCAGGTAAGGATAAATTTCGATTTTTAATCTTAGACGTTGATAACTTTAAAACAATTAATGATACCTATGGCCATATGTTTGGTGATGAGGCTATTGTAAAAGTCGCTAATATTGTAAAAAAGATGGTTGGTGATCATGGGGTCGTCGGAAGAATAGGCGGAGATGAATTGTTTGCTATTCTTGAAAATGTGGATGATGAAAAAAGTTTAAGAAATGTTTTAAAGGCAATAAGAGAAAATGTTGCTTATGCTTATGTAGGTTCACAAAACAATATTCATGTCACATGTTCCATGGGGTGTGTAGAGTATCCTACCGATGGGATATCGTATAAGGAACTATTTCAGAAAGCAGACTATAGCTTATACCTTGCGAAAGAAAAGGGAAAAAATCGTTACATCATCTATAATCCTTTAAAACACGGAGAAATAAGTTGCAAGTCTTTAAATGCTACTCTTCTTTCGATGGATACCGCGTATGCTGGATGTAATCATACGAATATTTTTTCTAAAATGATTCAATCTTTATATAAAAAGGGAGAAACTGGAATAGAAGAGGTGTTTTGCCAGTTAGGTGAATTATATCAATTGGAAAAGATTAATGTATATTATGGAGAAGAATTACCACTTATTAGGCATTGGGGGACAACCTATTCCGAGGATAAGGATGCAAAATATCTGTTAGAACAAGGATATCAGAAAAATTTTTCTGAAAATGGTGTTATTGTACTGGATAATATGAATATCGGTAAATCTTTACAAGCATATCAGATTTTCATGAGACAAAAATTAACCTTTGTGATGCAAATCATGTTGAAAAAAGATAACACAATCTTTGGATTAATTTCTTTGGAAAGAACGGTAAAAAAATCTAAGATGTCAGCAGTTGATATTAACAACTTAGAGTTGATATGCCATTTGATAGGAAATATAATCCTAGATAAAACTTAAATTCATAGGTGATAAAAGGAAAAAGTATATGTCAAATTGATTACTTCATGAAAAAAAGCTTGAAAATTCGTAGATGAAAGACTAATATATTACATAACACGAACGGAGCCTAAGGCAAAGGATCGAAAAATCCCCAAATCATTTCTTTGTATGAGGTATCCGTAAGAAATGTAATGTAATTTAGGAGTGAGAAGAAGATCTTTCACTAATCAAGTTTGTGCTTGCGCTGTCACCACAAACCCAGAAAGAAAAGCAGCGCAACATAAGGGGAAATATATAGAAAGAAGGATGTACAGATGCTGAATATCAGATATGAGAAAACAACTGCACCTAAAGAGCTTCCTACAGCTGACAATCCATTAAAATTCGGTACTATTTTTACCGATCATATGTTTCTTATGGATTATGAAGAAGGAAAGGGATGGCACGATGCTCGAATTGTCCCATATGGCCCAATCTCATTAGAACCATCCGCTATGGTATTTCACTATGGTCAAGAGATGTTTGAAGGATTAAAAGCATATAAAGCAGAGGATGGAAGAACTTTATTATTCCGCCCAAATAAGAATGCAGAACGTGCAAACAATAGTAATAAGAGACTTTGTATGCCAACTATGCCAGAAGAGGATTTTGTTGATGCTGTAAAAGCAGTGGTTAAGATAGATGAAAGATGGATTCCTACAAAACCAGGTACTTCCTTGTATATTCGTCCGTTTATCATTGCTACAGATCCATTTCTTGGGGTACGCCCATCCCATCGTTATCTGTTTGCTATCATTTTGTCACCAGTAGGTGCTTACTATCCAGAAGGATTAAATCCAGTTAAGATTTGGATAGAGGATGAGTATGTCAGAGCAATTAAAGGTGGTATTGGAGAGGCAAAAACAGGTGGTAACTATGTAGCTTCAATGGCTTCTCAGGTAAAAGCACATGAGGAAGGGTATTCTCAGGTATTATGGTTAGATGGTAAGGAAAGAAAATATATCGAGGAAGTTGGAGCGATGAATATTTTCTTTAAGATTAATGGTAAAGTGTTAACGCCAGAATTAAATGGTAGTATATTACCAGGAGTAACCAGAGATTCCGTGCTTACGTTATGTAAGCTTTGGAACGTTCCAGTAGAGGAAAGAAAAATATCCGTAGAGGAACTTTATGAAGCAAGCAAAGATGGTAGTTTAGAAGAAGTTTTTGGTACCGGAACAGCGGCTGTAATTTCTCCAGTAGGACACCTTCGTTTTGAAGATCATGTATTAATGGTTGGAGATGGTGGTATTGGAGAACTTAGCCAAAAGATCTATGATACGATAACAGGGATTCAATTAGGAAAAATAGAAGATACTCTTGGCTGGACCGTTGAGGTCTTGTAAAGGATAAAAAAAGAGAGTACGTTATTCTTAGCATGAAAGAATAGCGTACTCTCTTTTTTTATGGAATGTTATACAATGCATCTGGCATAGATTATAAGGTAACAAACGATTCGGAGCAAAATATGAAAGACAAGGTAATCATGTTAGTATTGTTGCTAATCTTCCTATCTCTCATTGGAAGGTTATTCTATGATAAAGCAAAGGAGGAAACTGCGGTAGGGATTATTGGTAAAATAGAGTATGAATCACTGGATGAGTTAGCCCTTTTTGTTACCTTAGAAAATGAGGTACAGTTAAATAAGCAGGGAATGGTATGGATGGGGGGGAGTAGTATTTGGGATCATGACATAACTGCTAGTATCAACGTAGATAGTGGTTATGTAAGTGATGGTGATTTAAGTAGAGAACCGGACTACGTACATCACTATCCAAATCTTTATGCAAGATCAGATGCAGAATATAAGTCTCCTTCTGATGGAAGAAAAGTATGTTTTTTAACATTTGATGATGGACCAAGCGCAAATACCTTAAAGGTCTTAGATGTACTAGATGAAAAAAAAATAAAAGCGACCTTCTTTGTTATTGGTGAGGAAATCACAGAGCAGAATGCTAGTATATTAAAAGAAGTTGTCAATCGAGGGCATCTTATTGGTGTGCATACTTATGTGCATGATTATGATAAAATTTATAAGTCAGTCGATTCGTTCTTAAAGGATTATGATAAAGCATTTCAAAGAATCGAGGAGGTAACTGGAGTACGTCCCTATATTTATCGATTTCCAGGAGGAAGTTATAATCATTACCTAAAGAGAATAAGAAAAGAATTGGTCGCTGAGATGGATAGAAGAGGGTTTACCTATTATGATTGGAATGTTAGTGGTGAGGATTCCGTAGGTTCCCCAACTGCCTATTCCATTAAGAAAAATATTAGCAGAGATTTGAATCGGTATCAATGTCCGGTAGTATTATTGCATGATGGCCAAACGAATCCATTAACGGCAAAGGTATTGGGAGGAATTATAGATTATATTGAATCAAAGGGTTATGAATTTGATACTTTAGATCACCGTGAACCTTGTCAGTTTCGCTGGTAGTGAGAGATATACATAGTATAGGAAAAAGGGCTTTTGCATGTTAGGTTACTTGCTTTTTCTTGGCAGGTAATGATGCAAAAGTCCTTTTTTATAACAAGTGAAGTGATTCATTATTCACTTGTTCGTTTGAATGAAAGAGTAAAGAGGAATACAAATTATTGATATTCAGCAATTCGAGTGATAGCAACATAAATACCGGATATCTTATACCAGGTTGGAAGGTCGACGATTCCATTTTCCGGTAGGCCAAATTGCTTTTGGAATGCTTTTACAGCTTCTGCTGTTGCTGGGCCAAATACACCGTCGGCAGAGATATTAGGAATAGGATAGTATACATCAGCGATTGCATTTAATTGCTCTTGTAGTTGCATAACGCTAGAACCAGAGGAGCCTATTGTTAAATTATAACCAGGGAAGGAAACCGGAACTCCAGATACCTCATACGTTGAATTAATATAGATACTTTCTCCATAGAAGTATCGAAGAATTTGAATTGCTGTATATCCTTGATCCCCTAGAGTTTTCGAACCCCATTGTGACATTACTTCAGGACAGGTTACACGTTTACCATCACAATATTGTGTTAAGATTGGTTGTTTCACATTAGGACGGGACAAAAAGTTATTAAAGATCGTGTCAACTACTCTACTGATTGGATCAAAGAAGTTTCGTTCAGGCATAAATTTATGATCGTATGCAGTAGATGATGTAATGGTAAAATTAAATCCTTTGTTACGATACCACTCAGTAAAAACACGATTTAAGGTAAAAGATTGTATTGCTAATACATTTGCATAGATGGTAGCTTCTGGCCAAGTAGCATAGATTTCACTTGAGGCTACATTTTTAATGTAATCTCGATATGGGACCCAGTAATCTTTGGCGGAACGGTCGGAAGGAGGCCCATCATGAACGATAATAAATTCTGGAATAACAACATTGGGAAGTACAATTTCACCAGCTTCTTCCAAAGGCTTTATTTCAGATTCTAGAATCTTTGGTGGATAATCCCCATATAAAGTATGTTCAGGGATTACAAAAGATTCTGCGGTAGTCCCGGCTCCTGCCGACGGAGTAGGGTCAAGTGTGATATTTTGCCTAGCATTTACGGTTGGTAGAATTTGAGCTCCGGATATAATTACAGGCTCAAAGCCGGGTGCTTTTATGGTCAAAGTATACTCGGCATATGGCATTGGAGCGCTAGGTTCCAAACTGTAATCTAGAGGGGGAGCTGGTAATTCAATGACGCCTGTTCTTCCAGTATCATCAGTTGTAACTTCCTCTAAAGGTTGCGTGGAAGGATCACCGGTAAAGTTAATATCAATTGTAGCATTACTAATAGGACGATTATCCCTAGCAGAAATTACATCTACGGAAAGACCGCCGAATGACTGCGTTTCTACTTGAGCTGGATATACTCTATTATCGATACGAGGCATCATATTAGTACGAATTATTTGATTATCCATAGTAGGAGAATATACATCTTTATCCAACCCTAATCCTTGGCGATAGGCAGGGTAACAATAAGAGTTTGGGTTGTATATCATGATTTACTACCTCAATATACTGGTTCATGATAAGGTATGCGAAGAGGATAGGTTTGGTGCAAGTACATGTATAACCAAGTAAGTGCGATATGGAAGGAGTTATTATAAAACGAGATAAGTATATGTTATCTTGACGGAGTAAAGTAAATGTGCACAATCAGTACATAGTTTTACAATGCATTTTCTATCATATTTATGAATAAATAGTTCTTGTATTTTCATGGGTGGTGTGGTATCATTTTAACAATTTGAGTATTTATTTGCAAAAAATTAAGCCTCAGGACTTAAGATGTATCACCCTTAATTTTCATGGTTTACATGAAATAAGTGAAGGAGGCGATATATCTTATTTTTTTAGGTAGTAATTGGAAAAAATATACACTCAAAATATGGAAATCGGGGCAACCCCAAAAAACATAACACAAATAGGAGGATTTGTATGAAGGCTTTTCTGATACTGGAAGATGGGCATATTTTCGAAGGTAAACATATTGGTTCGAAAAGAGAGGTTATTAGCGAAATCGTATTTAATACCTCAATGACAGGTTATCTGGAGATATTAACGGATCCATCCTATGCTGGCCAGGCAGTGGTTATGACGTATCCGCTGATTGGCAATTATGGTATTTGCCCATCGGATATGGAGTCATTAAAGGCGTGGCCAGATGGATTTATTGTAAGAGAGTTATCACGTGTACCAAGTAATTTTAGATCTGAAATAAGTTTAGAGGAGTTCTTGATTCAGAATGACATTCCGGGAATCTCTGGTGTGGATACAAGAAGCTTAACGAAGATTCTTCGTGAAAGCGGTACTATGAATGGTATGATAACTACGAATGAAAATTTCGTAATTGAGGATGTAGTGAATACATTAAAGGAGTATAAGGTAACTGGAGTAGTTGGCAAGGTAAGCTGTAAAGAAAAGAAGGTTACAACCCACGAGAACTTTAAACCAACCGATTTTGAGTTGGCAAAGATGACTTACATGGCATCTCCTGAGATGAAAGAAGCAATTGAGAAGGCGACAAGTAACGGTGTTTGTCTTGGCGAAATCGCAATGGCAAGCATGCAGGGTACTGCGGGAATCGCTTATTTAAATAAGTTAGCAGAAGATGAAAATTTAATAAAGACTCACTATAAGGTTGCTTTAATGGATTTTGGTTCAAAGAAAAATATTGAACATTGCTTATTAAAGAGGGGATGTGAAGTTACTGTTTATCCTTCTGATACAAAGGCAGAGGAAATCTTGGCAACAAACCCAGATGGAATTATGTTAAGTAATGGACCTGGAGACCCAGCAGAGTGCGTTGAAATTATTGAAGAAATTAAGAAATTATATGATTCTAACGTTCCAATCTTTGCAATTTGTTTAGGACACCAGCTAATGGCCCTTGCAAATGGTTTTGCTACCAAGAGAATGAAGTATGGACATCGTGGAGCAAACCATCCAGTCAAAGATTTAGAAACTGGACGTGTTTATCTATCTTCCCAAAATCACGGTTATGTGGTAGTGGAAGATACCATTGATGAGACAAAGGCAGAGGTTCGTTTTATTAATGCTAATGATAAGACAATCGAGGGACTAAAGTATAAGAATAAAGATATCTTTACGGTGCAGTTCCATCCGGAAGCATGTGCTGGTCCACAGGATTCCGAGTTCTTATTTGATGAGTTTATGAAGATGATGGAGGTAAATGCGTAATGCCAAAGAATAATGACATTAAGAAGGTTTTAGTGATTGGTTCCGGCCCAATTGTTATTGGCCAGGCAGCAGAGTTTGATTATGCAGGTACCCAGGCGTGTCGTTCTTTAAAGGAAGAAGGAGTTACTGTTGTATTGGTTAACTCAAATCCAGCAACCATCATGACAGATAAAGACATTGCAGATATGGTTTACATTGAACCATTGACTCCAGATGTTGTAAAGAAGATTATCTTAAAAGAAAAACCAGATAGCGTTCTTCCAACTCTTGGTGGTCAGGCAGCGTTAAATATCGCTATGGAGTTAGAGGAATCTGGATTTTTAGCGGAAACAGGCACGAAGCTAATCGGTACTACTTCTTTAACCATTAAGAAGGCAGAAGACCGTTTAGAATTCAAGAATACCATGGAAAAAATCGGCGAGCCTTGTGCAGCCAGCGTGGTTGTTACTACAGTAGCTGCAGCGGTTGATTTTGCAGAAACTATTGGATATCCAGTCGTAATTCGTCCAGCATATACCCTTGGTGGTTCTGGCGGCGGTATTGCAGCGACAAAAGAAGAGCTCATCGATATCTGTACCAACGGGTTACGTCTTAGCCGTGTAGGACAGTGCTTAATCGAGCGTTGTATCTCAGGATGGAAAGAAATTGAATATGAAGTAATGCGTGATGGTGCAGGAAACTGTATTACCGTATGTAACATGGAGAACTTAGATCCAGTTGGTGTTCATACTGGTGATAGTATCGTAGTTGCTCCATCCCAGACGTTATCCGATAAAGAATACCAGATGTTACGTACTTCCGCTTTAAATATTATCACAGAGTTAAAGATTACTGGTGGATGTAATGTACAGTATGCATTAAAGCCAGACAGTTTTGAGTACTGCGTAATCGAGGTAAATCCACGTGTAAGCCGTTCTTCTGCCCTTGCATCGAAGGCAACCGGATATCCAATTGCAAAGGTAGCAGCTAAGATTGCGCTTGGTTATACTCTAGATGAGATTCCTAACGCAATTACAGGAAAGACTGTAGCAAGTTTCGAACCTGCGCTTGACTACTGTGTCGTAAAGATTCCTAAGTGGCCATTTGATAAGTTTATTATGGCGAAGAGAACCTTAACTACACAGATGAAGGCAACTGGTGAGGTAATGAGTATCTGTACGAACTTTGAAGGTGCGCTTATGAAGGCAGTACGTTCCTTAGAGCAGAACATCTATAGCATGAACTATGGTGACTACAGTAAGGACAGTATCGAGGATATTCGTGAGAAACTTCACTTAGTGGATGATAGACGTATCTTTGTGATTGCTGAAGCAATCCGTCGTGGAATTACACCAGAAGAGATCAATGAGATAACAAAGATTGATTTATGGTTTATTGATAAAATTGCAATACTTACTGAAATGGAACAACGCCTAAGTGAGGAACCATTAACCAAAGAATTATTATTAGAAGCAAAGCGTATGGAATTCCCAGACCGTGTGATCGCACAGTTTAGTGGAAAAACGTTAGAAGAAGTGAAGAAACTTCGTAAAGAAGAGTATGGAATTCTTGCAGCATTTAAAACGGTAGATACTTGTGCAGCAGAGTTTGAGGCACAGACTCCATATTACTATTCCTGCTTTGATAGTGAGAATGAAGTAAATGCGACGAAGACCAAGAAGAAAGTATTAGTACTTGGTTCTGGCCCAATCCGCATCGGACAGGGTATTGAGTTTGACTATTGTTCCGTGCACGCAACTTGGTCTATGAGCAAGAACGGTTTCGAGACAATCATCGTAAATAACAATCCTGAAACAGTAAGTACAGACTTTGATATCGCAGACAAGTTATACTTTGAGCCATTAACTCCAGAGGATGTAGAAAACATCGTAGATCTTGAACAGCCAGATGGTGCCGTAGTACAGTTTGGTGGTCAGACTGCAATTAAGTTAACCGAAGCACTTCTTAAGATGGGAGTTCCAATCTTAGGTACTAGTGCAGAAAATGTTGACGCTGCAGAAGACCGTGAGTTATTCGATGAAATTCTAGAGAAATGTTGTATCCCAAGACCTGCTGGTAAGACTGTATTTACTACTGAGGAAGCAATTGTTGCAGCGAATCAGTTAGGATATCCTGTACTCGTTCGTCCTTCCTACGTACTTGGTGGTGCAGGTATGCAAATCGCTATTTGTGATGATGATGTTCGTGAATTTATGGAAATCATTAACCGTAACGTACAGGAACACCCAATTCTTGTAGATAAGTATTTGATGGGTAAGGAAGTAGAAGTGGATGCAGTTTGTGATGGCGAGGACATCTTAATCCCTGGCATCATGGAGCACATCGAAAGAGCTGGTATCCACTCAGGTGATAGTATCTCTGTATACCCAGCACAGAGCGTAAGTGATAAGGTACAGGATGTTATCGTTGATTATACAAGAAAGCTTGCAAAGTCCTTAAATGTTATCGGTTTAATCAACATCCAGTTTATCGTATATAATGAAGAAGTTTATGTGATCGAGGTTAATCCAAGATCCTCTCGTACCGTACCATACATTAGTAAGGTAACCGGTATTCCAATCGTTGATCTAGCATCAAAAGCGGTACTTGGAGAAAAGATTGCGAACTTAGGATATGGAACTGGGCTTGCAAAGAAAGTGGATTATATCGCGATTAAGATGCCAGTCTTCTCCTTCGAGAAGCTACGTGGAGCAGACATCGGCTTAGGACCTGAAATGAAGTCAACAGGTGAGTGTCTTGGTATTGCAAAGACTTTTAATGAAGCATTGTATAAGGCATTCCTTGGTGCTGGTATCAATCTTCCAAAGCATAAGAAAATGATTCTTACCGTAAAGGATGCAGATAAACTAGAAGCAGTATCGGTAGGAAGAAGATTTAAAGCCCTTGGATACGAAATTTATGCAACAAGAAGTACTGCAAGAGTATTAAATGAAAATGGAGTAGAGGCCATTCCGGTTCAGAAGTTGGATGGAGAAGCTCCAACCATTCTAGACTTACTACTTGGACATGAGATAGACTTAGTGGTGGATACACCAACACAAGGACGTGATAAATCCAGAGACGGTTTCATAATCCGTCGTACGTCGATTGAGACTGGTGTAACCTGTTTAACTTCACTTGATACAGCAAATGCATTATTAACAAGCTTAGAAAATGTTGCAGATGGCGAATTAAGCTTAATTGATATAGCAAAAATATAAGAAGAATAGATGAATTTTTAGAATTATAAAAAGAGAGGTAAGCTTACCTCTCTTTTCTACATAACAATCGCAAAGCGAAAATTCTCTTGTTTTACTCTTTTTCGATCAAAGAAAACACATACCATTCCCCGCCATCCATAATTAGAGTGTCTAAACTTGTAGCTTTGCCATATTCAATCGTAAATTTTTTCTCTTTAGACCCAAGGTTAATACCTTCTTCCTTATCAGAAAGTGGTATCGGTGTAGAAATAGTGATAGAACTCTCATCAATTTTAATAACTTTGAATTTCCTTAGGAGATAGTCAGAATCACCATCAAGCGCGATAACATATGTTTCATTTAATATAATATTTTCAAATAAGAATTCATCTTCTGGATAATCAATATCTTGGTCCGACCACGAATCAACCACTAAATGAAGGCTGTAATTACTTTCTTTAGGTGAGCATGAAACGAACAGCGTAGCGGCTACTATAACAATAAAGCAAACTATAATATTTTCTTTCATGTAGTATCCTTTCTTCCTTTTCAAATAGCCATGAAGAAACCTAATTTGGCAGAGGTCTGTAGAAGATATCTCACAGATTAGGTTATGTCAAAGCTTGAGGTAAGTCCAATTCATGGAAGGGTGGTATTTAGTTATTATTAATTATTACATAATTTTACCATAAATTCTATAATTTGACTAGATTTTCTTCTATTATTTCCATGGGATATCGGATAGAGTTCATGAGTTTATATATATTTATCTTGTTATTTTAACCCATGAGAAGTAAAAAATATAGATTGCATAACTAGTCTAACTCCATTATACTGTAAGAGATTAGATAGAAGGGAGGTTCTTATCATGAAGATTGGAATCGTCGGTTATGCGAAACCAGAGATAGAAAGCCTTTTGCAAGCATATGCAGTGAAAAAAGTATTAGAGGATCAAGCTTTAGATTGCTATTGGTATCGTAATAAAGATAATGTTACTTATAAAAGCACGAGAACCGCTCGTAGAAGGAATATACTAGACTCTTTAAGTCGTCGCCAGTATATTCACATAGATTTAAATGAAGTTAGGGCCGCTCAAGAAGGCTTTATTAGAGATAGATTATCCTTGAATCAAAATAAAACGGAAAAAGCAGATAGTTTTGTGATTGTCAATCATAAGTCTACTATTGATACCACGAACTCTAACGCGAGTTACATAGACTTTTATCAAAGAAGTTATGAACTCAAGAGTGAAATTACAGAAGCATTGCTGCTTTGTGATTTAGCGGAATATGAGAAGATAATGGGTGCAAGTCCTAAAGAACAGTCCTATGTATTCATGGATTGTGAGTCTGACAAGTCTGGTATTATACCGTCAATTCGACGGATAGCAAAGGCAAATAAACTAGAAGTGATCTCTAAAGCTTATAATCGAACTTTTTACGGATTTGAAAAAGTGACCGAGATTTTTGATCCTTCCGAATATTTGGCATATATCCGTGATGCAAAATTAGTAGTCACCGATTCCTTTGCGACGGTATATTTTGCTATTCTACTAAAGAAACCATTGATATGCTATGATCAGGGAATGACACAAGGTAAAATTAAACGCTTCCTACAGAGATTATCGATGATGGAGAGTTATTTTACGATTAAGCCTACGGAAACATCATTAAAAGCTTATGCCATGAAGCACCCGCATATAGTAAATAATCAACTTATGAAGTACCGTATGGATCTGACGGATCGTTTGCTTGATTCATTGGGGGTTTTTAACTTAGATCAACTAGTAAATTGTCCGACTAAAATAACCCGTGGTGAGTGTTGCGGATGTTATGCTTGTAAAGAAGTATGTCCTACCGATGCCATCCAGATGTTACAAGACAAAGAAGGATTTTATTATCCTAATGTGAATAAAGAAAAGTGTATTAATTGTGGATTATGTGAAAAAGTATGTGTTAAGAGAGAAAATTCTCAGATTGTATCTTATGAACCAGATTATCCAAAGGTATATAGTGCAATTAACAAGGACGAGAATGTAAGAATGATAAGTACTTCCGGCGGCGTATTTCATGTTTTATCGAAATATGCAATCGAACAACGGGAGGGTGTCGTAGTTGGAGTTAAGTTTGACGATGAAATGAATGCAGTATCTACGTTAGCTTCAACGATGAAGGATGTGAAGGCATTCTATGGTTCTAAATATGTTAAGAGTGAAATTGATGGGGTATACGAAAAGGTAAAAGAGCAGTTAAATGCAGGAAGATTTGTCTTATATTCTGGTTTACCTTGTGAATGTGCCGGCCTAAAAGCATATTTACGAAAGGACTATGAGAATCTATTCATAAGTGAAATTTTATGTCATGCTGCACCGTCACCGAAAGTATTTAAGACATATCTTAAGTTTCTTTCCATTAAGTACAAGTCACCGGTTACCAATGTAGTATTCCGTGATAAAAGGAATGGATGGCTAATTCATAAGTGTAGTATGGTCGTAGAATTTAAAGATCGTAAGCCACTTGTGGTAAATGCAAGAAGAAATAATTATTTCAGAAATTTCTTATTGGATAATATTCAACGCCCAGGATGTTCTAACTGTAGTTTTGTTGGAAGAAAACGAGTTGGAGATATTACCATCGGTGACTTCTGGGGAATCCATCACATCGATGAAGAAATGTTTGATGATAAAGGAACCAGTGCCATTATGGTAAACACGGTAAAAGGGGAGAAGGTTCTTGAAGAACTAAAAGCTTCTTTCTTTATGAAAGAAAGAAGCATAAAAGAGTTGTTTAAATATAATCACAGCAAGCCTTGTCCGCTCAAACCAGAACGAGAAGAGATTTTTAAACGTTTAGGAAAAGAAAGAATTGATCCGTTGTTAGAAAGTTTTAATGATCTTAAGAATAAAACAAAATAAAGAAGGATTCAAGTAAGAGCTCAAGCAAGGATCCAAGAAAGAATTTAAGCAAGAAATAAAAATAAGGAATCAAAACCAATATTTAAATAAAGAATCAAAGTAAGAATTTAAAAAAAATTAAACAAGAATTAAACAAAGAATCAAAACAAAGAATCAAAACAAAGAATCAAAACAAATTTTTAAGAAAAGATATAGAACAAGGAATAAATTAAGTTAATAAAAGAAAATTGAAGAAGAAATGAAATACGAATCAGAAGTAAGGAGAAAATAATTAGAAGATTTTCTTCCTTACTTTTTTTCGTTCATTGGAATTATAATGTTAGGCAGAACTTTTTCATAAGAGTTTCCAAACTAGACAGATACATACTACAAAATACTTTGGGGATAGTAATCATACAATAATTAGTCAGATGTAATCATTCCTCGTAGTACTAAGATTATTGTAAGAAATGTATGGTAGGAAAGGAACTCTAGTATGAAAATAGGGATTGTAGCAGATTTAAACGATATGAACCTGGATGTTTGGTTATCTACTTATGCTTTACAAGAAGCGTTACAAGAAATGGAACATATGTCAGTGGTAATTAATCATTCCTTTCGAGATACGTTGGAGGAAGAAAAACTAGGAGCGAAGGAGCTTGCCTATGAGTTTTATAATGTTGTAGAAGGAAGTTCACAGCTTAGCGATACCACTGGATATTATAATTTATTTGAAGTTTATCTGGTAGCAGGTGATAGAATGTGGCAGAAGGTAAAGGATGCTGCTTTTACAGAGTATTATCCAATCCATTATTTAAGAGATTCTATAATCTTAATGCAACAAAAAAGTTATCACCATCTTGCAAGAAAAAGATTGATTAAGGAAGATTATCTTCTTTCTTATTATGAGCGTCCTACAAAGGAAAAACAAGAGTTGTTGAGCTTTCTTGTGAAGGAAAATTGCTTAGAATTGGTGTCAAACAAGAGAGAGGAAGTTAATTTAAACTGCTACCAAAGCTATACTGATCAAGATATCAAAGAATTCTTATCCTATCTTCGATATGCTAAAATTGTAATTACGGATTCAGGGTTTATTTCCCTTATGGCTCTTCTATATGAAAAACCATTTTTACTTATGTCAGAAGAATCAAATGAAGTTTTGGCAGTAGGAATACTTAAGAAATTAGGATTATCCAGTATCATCCTATCCGATATTTCTTCTTTGATGGATATTAGTTACTACAACTCCTTATTGTCCACTTATGAAAACAATCAACAAGAATTTAGAAATCGTATCAAATCATACAGAGAAGAGCATAAGAAAAAAATACGTCAGTTATTAAGAGTATCTAGTTATGAGAGATATGTCGACTGCCCAACAGATATCAAAAAGATTGAGTGTTGTGGATGTACCGCTTGTAGGGAAGTATGCCCTTACAATGCAATCGAAATGAAGGCTGATGAGGAAGGATTTATCTATCCGGTTGTAGATCATGAAAAGTGCGTCAAATGTATGCTTTGTAAAAAGATCTGTGTAAAGAGAGAAAATCCACAGACGGTTTCTTATGCAAAAAGCTATCCTCTTGTATATGCAGTTAATAATAAGAAGCTTAAGGTGAGAACGAATAGTTCCTCTGGGGGAATTTTTCCAGAATTAGTGCAATATGTCATCGAAGAGTTAAAGGGATGTGTCGTTGGTGTAAAGTTTGATAAAGACATGAATGCAGTTTCATCGATTGCGCATACCATGGAGGAAGCAAAAGAATTTTATGGAGCTAAGTATACTAAGAGTGATTTTACAGGTATGTTTCGAAAGGTGAAGAAGCTATTAGATCAGGGTGAAACTGTTCTTTTTTCATCGTTACCATGTGAAGCAGCTGGGCTTCGTGCATTTTTAAGGAAAAGTTATGAAAATCTCATCGTATGTGAAGTGCTTTGCCATGCGGGACCCTCGCCACTTGTTTTTCGTCGTTACGTTCAGTACTTAGAAAAACGTTTTAAGTCTAAAGTTAAGAAGATCAATTTCCGAGATAAATCAAAGGGTTGGCTTGCTCTTGATAATACCATGGTTGTCGAATTTGCGAATCGAGAACCTCTAAAGGTAAAAGCAAGAAGGAATAATTATTATCGCAGCTTTATTAAAGACAATATAGCACGCCCAGCTTGTAGTCAATGTTCCTTTGTATATACCAACCGGGTTGGTGATTTAACCATGGGGGATTTTTGGGGCATTCAATACGCAAAACCTGAGATGTTTGATAACAAAGGTACCAGTATATTAATGATTAACACTAAGATAGGAGAAGATATTTGGAATAAAATATCGAATCGATTTGAATATGAAGAAAGCAATTTAAAAGAGGCTTTTCGCTATAATCATAAGAAGCCTATTAAGTTAACGGAAAAGAGAAATGAATTTTTTGATCGATTTGAGAAAGAAGAAATCAATTCCTTGTTACAAGAATTTAATGATTTAAAATAAATTCCTTTACCATTTGAAAGGATTAGTGATATAATAGATTAGTTGAGTGAATGTGACAGGCGAGCGATAAAACTTTTGTCTAGAAAACCTGTGCATGAGATGAGAATGTGAAAAAGAACATGATTAGGACCACCTCTGCGAGCAGATTTTGTATGCAATGGGTGTTAGTGTGAAAGAAAGGTATGATGTTAAAAGATGAAAAAGTTAGAAGAGTATGTTAGAAGCATTCCGGATTTTCCTGAGGAAGGAATTGTTTTTCGCGATGTAACCAGTGTTTTACAAGATAAAGATAGCTTAAAGATGTCAATCGATCAGATGCAAGAAAACCTAAAGGGACTTGATTTTGATGTAATTGTCGGTCCGGAATCCAGAGGATTTATCTTTGGTGTACCGATTGCATATAATTTAAACAAGGCGTTTATTCCAGTTCGTAAGAAGGGAAAACTACCTTGTGAGACAGTTGAGATGGAATATGCATTAGAGTATGGCACGGCTACTATTGAAATGCATAAAGATTCCATTAAGCCAGGACAAAAGGTTGTTATTATCGATGACTTAATCGCTACTGGAGGTACGATTGAGGCAATCACAAAGTTGATCGAACAATTGGGTGGAGAAGTTGTGAAGATTGTTTTCCTTATGGAATTAGAAGGTCTTAAGGGAAGAGAGAAATTAAAAGGCTATGATGTTGCTTCTGTAATAAAATATGCTGGTAAATAATAAGCATGTTGAGAGGGTGTACAAAATTACTATTTCAAGCAAATAGGGGGTGTCTTTCTTTGACGGAAAGATACTGCCCGAACGTAAGAAATAGTTTTGTACACTCTTTTTTCGTTCTATTATTTCTAAAAACGCATGAAATTGGCTATAGAACAGTCATAGAATGTCAAAAAGATTGATTTTTTCAACTTTTGTTATTATAATAAGAAGATAAAGCTTAATGGCCCCCGAAATGAAAGGAATGGTTCTTATGGAGAAATCGTTAATACAGAGTACAGACACAAACTTAGAACCGAAAAAACTTCATAATGTTAGTGTTATTCCAAATAATGACACTGCGATCAAATATCAAAAAGACCGCAAAATAGGTGTTGTTCCATCCGATTTTACGAGTCCTGAGGAGCTCTATGAGATTTTGCTTAAGACCATTCGTGCCTATCATCCATCTACTGATGTAGAAATTGTTGAGAAGGCTTATAAAATTGCGACTTTTGCACATAAAAATCAGATGCGTAAATCAGGGGAACCTTATATCATACATCCTCTTTGTGTAGCGATTATTCTTGCAGAATTAGAACTTGATAAAGAGACAATTGTCGCAGGGATTCTTCACGATGTAGTGGAGGATACTGTTTTAACCGTAGCAGAGCTGACGAAAGAGTTCGGAGAGGAAGTAGCACTGTTAGTGGATGGAGTTACGAAGTTAACGAAGTTAAATTATTCGAAGGATAAAGTGGAAATCCAAGCAGAAAATCTACGTAAGATGTTTCTTGCCATGGCAAAGGATATCCGCGTTATTTTAATAAAGTTGGCCGACAGACTTCATAATATGAGAACGATGCAGTACCAGACGCCAAAGAAACAAATAGAAAAGTCCAGAGAAACAATGGATATCTATGCTCCAATAGCACAGCGTCTTGGTATTTCTAAAATTAAAATAGAGCTGGATGATTTATCACTACAATACCTTGAGCCAGAAGTTTACGAGGAGCTGAATGAGAAGATCTCATCAAAAAAAGAAGAACGAGAAGCTTTTATTAATAGCATAGTAGAAGATGTTGGAAAACATATCAAAGAAGCAAATATTTCAGCAAAGATAGATGGTCGTGTAAAGCATTTCTTTAGTATCTATAAGAAGATGGTGAATCAAGGGAAAACCCTAGAACAAATCTATGACTTATTTGCGGTACGGATTATTGTGGAAACTGTGAAGGATTGCTATGCAGCTCTCGGAGTCATTCATGAGATGTATAAGCCGATACCGGGGCGTTTCAAAGATTACATCGCAATGCCGAAACCAAATATGTATCAGTCACTTCATACCACTTTAATTGGTCCAAATGGACAGCCGTTTGAAATTCAGATTCGTACTTTTGAAATGCATCGTACTGCAGAATATGGTATTGCAGCGCATTGGAAATACAAAGAAGGTCAAGACGGTAAAAATACAAGAGATACGGAAGAAGCAAAGCTTACCTGGCTTCGCCAGATACTTGAGTGGCAAAGGGATTTATCGGATAATAAAGAGTTTTTAAGTTTGTTAAAGAATGACTTAGATTTATTTTCAGATAGTGTTTACTGTTTTACACCGACCGGAGATGTTAAAAACTTACCAGCTGGTTCTAATCCAGTAGATTTTGCTTATAGTATTCATAGTGCAGTTGGAAATAAGATGGTTGGTGCCAGAGTGAACGGAAAACTTGTACCAATTGATTATGTGATTCAAAATGGCGACCGTATTGAAATTATTACCTCTCAAAATTCAAAAGGTCCAAGTAGAGACTGGCTTAATATTGTTAAGAGTACTCAGGCAAAAAATAAGATAAATCAATGGTTTAAAACAGAATTAAAAGAAGACAATATCATCCGCGGTAAAGAGATGCTTGTTGCCTACTGCAAATCTAAGAGTATTACAATGAGTGACTTATTGAAAAATGAGTTTATGGATATTGTAATGAAGAAATATGGTTTCCGTGACTGGGAATCTGTTTATGCAGCAGTAGGACATGGTGGATTAAAAGAAGGTCAGGTAATTAATAAACTGCAAGAAGAATTTATGAAGAAGAATCGGAAAGAAATGACCGATGAAAAGGTTCTTGAAACGATTGCAGATGTGAAGTTTGACCGACCGGCAGTTATGAAATCCAAAGGTGGCATTGTAGTACAAGGAATTCATGATGTTGCAGTGCATTTTTCTAAATGCTGCTCTCCGGTACCTGGAGATGAAATAGTTGGATTCGTTACAAGAGGGCGTGGAGTTTCGATTCATCGAACCGATTGTATTAATGTGATTAACCTTCCATACGAAGATAGAGAACGACTAATTGATGCAGAGTGGAATATTCCTGCTGATAAACAAAATACAGGATTATACACTGCTGAGATTAAAATCTTTGCGAATAACCGCAATGGTGTTTTGCTTGATGTATCAAGAATCTTTACGGAAAATAAGATTGATGTTACTTCTATGACGGTAAGAACAAGTAAACAAGGAACCGCAACGATTAGTGTAGGTTTTGAAATTAATGGAGTAGAACAGTTACAATCCATTATTAGTAAGCTTCGTGGAATTGAGAGTGTAATTGACATTGAGCGTACTACCGGTTAAAAATAAGGTAAGACTTATAATAGGAGTGCGGACAAAGATATGCAGTTATGCAGGCATTATAAATGCAATCATAAGTGCGCCATGCAAGATATGGAGGAAGTAATGAGTAAGATTAGACTTGATATGCTTACCCTTGGTAAAATTAGAACCAATTGTATTATTGTTAGTAATGAAGATACAAAGGAAGCAGTTGTATTTGACCCTGGGGATGAATGCGAACGTATAATAGAACACTTAAACCGTAATGAACTCAGTATAAAAGCTATTTTATTAACACATGGTCATTTTGATCATATTATGGCTGCACAGGAGCTTGCTTCCTTGACGAGAGTTCCAATCTATGCCTATGAGTCAGAGCGTGAGCTTCTTGCAAATCCTTCGCTAAATTGTTCCTCCATCTTTGGTAAATCCTTTACCTTAGCTCCTGTAGAAAGCCTACAGGATGGAGAAAAAATTCAATTTGCTGATATTGATTTTGTAGTACTTCATACTCCTGGGCATACGAAAGGTTCGGTATGCTATTATATACCTGATGAACAGATTCTCTTAAGTGGAGATACCTTGTTTTTTGAGTCAATCGGACGTACCGATTTCCCTACTGGAAACAGTGAAGTATTAATAAAATCAGTAAGAGAAAAGTTGTTTGCCTTACCGAAGGAGGTTAAAGTATATCCTGGACATGGTTGTAGTACAAGCATTGGTTATGAGATGCTAAATAATCCATATGTGAATGAAGAGGGAAGTTTTTAATAGATGATACAGTTAATGATGATTGGGGAGGATTACGAACAGGACATAGCGCCTTTACTAAAGTCATTCTACCCCAAAGAAGAAATCAACATAATTAAATACCAAACAGAACCAGAACAAGCGCTGTCTACAGAGACAACGCTTGTCTTACGGCTATTCCAAGACCGATTTGAGGTATTCTTATATGAGAAGGATAACTTAAAGAAACGAGAGGAAGAAATCTTAACGGAGTCTCCATTAACAAGGAGTATTTATCGTAATGCACTGTTACGTGTTCTTTATCGGTTCCTTTCTGAGGATACAAATCAGTCGCTCCCATGGGGAATTATGACAGGAATACGTCCAACGAAACAAGTACTTGAGAGGCTTGAGGAAGGGACGAAGGAAGAAGAAATCAAAAAGTATCTCAAAGAAGAGTATTATTGCTCCGATGAAAAGATTGCATTAAGCCTTAATGTTGCAAAGCGAGAGCATGAAATACTAAAAGATTTGAACTATCAAGAGGGATATAGTATCTACATTGGTATCCCATTTTGCCCTAGCACCTGTCACTACTGTTCGTTTACCTCTTATCCGCTGGAACGATTTGAACACCTAGTGGAGCCATATCTTATGGCGTTAACAAAAGAAATGGAATATGCATCTACTTGTATAGAGAAGCCATTAAGCACTATTTACGTCGGTGGAGGTACTCCGACAACACTTAGTGTAAAACAATTAGAGTATCTATTAACGAAAGTTGATCAGTATTTTGGAATCAATGGATTAAAGGAACTAACGGTGGAAGCAGGACGACCGGATAGTATTACAAGAGAAAAACTTGAGATATTAAAAGATTTTGGTGTATCAAGAATATCGATTAATCCACAATCCATGCGTCAAAAAACGTTAGATCTCATTGGAAGAAAGCATACGGCTACTCAGATTGAGGAAGCGTTCTACTTAGCAAGAGAGATTGGTCATGATAACATCAATATGGATATTATCATAGGTCTTAGCGGAGAAAATCCTTCCGATGTCTTATATACTCTAGACAAAATCAAGTCTATGAATCCGGATAGTTTAACGGTACACACGCTTGCCATTAAGAGAGCTGCTAGGTTAAATACGCAAAGAGAACAGTATAAAGATATGGAAGCAGTTCGGGTAAGTGACATGTTATCAGAAACGGTGTTATTTGCAAACGAAAATGATTACCATCCATATTACTTATATCGGCAAAAGAATATGGCTGAAAATCTTGAAAACGTTGGTTATGCAAGGCATGGCAAAGAAGGAATCTATAATATCTTAATCATGGAAGAAAAACAAACGATTCTGGCACTTGGCGCCGGAGGCTCTTCAAAGTTTGTATTTCATAAAGAAAACCGAATCGAACGAGTAGAAAACGTAAAAAGTGTGATGGATTATACAGAACGTATTGACGAGATGATTCAAAGAAAGAAGGATTTTCTAAGAAATTCCATAAAGGACTTATAAGAATGGGGATTTTAGGATTTTATAGAAAAGAAGAACTAAAACTTAATCAAAAAGAAGCCACTCATGCATTTGGAAATCTGATAGCACCTTCTACGACTGGGATTGCAATTATTCATGGATTAGATTATGAGGGCTTAAGTGAAGAAGAGAAAGACGAGGCAATCTCTCATGGAATACTAGTGAGTAATCTCGCGTACTCCATAGCGAAAGAACTTAAATTATCTAAAAAAACTTGTGAAGAGCTTGCAGAAGCAGGAATCGTACATGATATTGGCAAACTAAAACTTGGTGAGTATCTGTATGGTAGAGAGCTCGAGACTTTAAAGATAGAAGAGATGAAGTATATAAGGCTTCACCCCAGTTTAGGAGCTGAGATTTTAAAAGAACATCGATGCCACTCGAAGGAAGTATTAACTTCCATCTATCACCATCATGAAAACTTTGATGGCTCAGGATATCCAGACAATTTATCGGGGAAAGAAATCCCATATGGAGCAAGAATACTCCGTGTTTGCGATGTGTTTGCTGCTTTAGTAACAGAACGGCCTTATCGTTCCTCCTTTGAAATTGATACAGCGATTGAACTTATGATAGATGAAGTAAAGAATTTTGATATGGAGATTTTTTTGGCATTCTTGCGTTTTGTCCATTCCAAAGAGTTTGAACCAATACGTGATTATGTTATTTATGTAAATGATAACACTATGACCAAACCTGCAGTATAGTGTGAAATATTATAAAGGCGCCAATGCGCCAGAATGGAGGATAAGATGATTACGCAGCGCCCAAAAGGAACCCTTGATTGGTATGGGGATAATATGTATAAAAGAACATTAATTGAAGAGCTGGCAAGAAAGCTATGTAAGGCTTATAATATGAAAGAAATTATAACTCCGGTATTTGAGCATACGATTCTTTTCCAACGTGGAGTGGGAGAGACAACGGATGTTGTACAAAAAGAAATGTACACGTTTCTCGATAAAAAAGACCGTAGCATAACTCTTAAGCCTGAGGGAACTGCTGGTGCTATTCGTGCTTATTTAGAGAATAACCTATATGCAGAAAGTCAGCCAACCAAACTTTTTTATGTAACTCCAGCCTTTCGTTATGAGCAACCACAAAGCGGTAGATTACGTCAGCATCATCAGTTTGGGGTTGAATTTGTAGGTTCCAAAAGTCCTTTGGCTGAAGTGGAATTAATCACTTTAATTACCACCTTTATAAAGGAAATCGGATTAAAGAAAGCAAAGCTTCATATTAACAGTATCGGATGTAAGAATTGCAGAGCTACTTATAATGAAGCACTTCTTTCCTACTTAAGAAAACACGAAGACCGCTTATGTTCGACTTGTAAAGAACGTATGCAAAAAAATCCGCTTCGTGTAATCGATTGTAAAGAAAAAGCTTGCAAGGAAATAGTAAAAGATGCTCCTAGAACGATTGAATATTTAGATGAGGAATGTAAAAATCATTTTGAGGAACTACAAAGTCTTCTTAAGATATTAAATATTCCATATGAAATTGATACCGGTATCGTAAGGGGTCTTGATTATTATACAAAGACAGTATTTGAATTTGTAAATGAAGAAGGATTTACCTTATGTGGTGGTGGTCGCTATGATGGGTTAGTTCATGAAATTGATGAAAAGCAAGACATTCCAAGTGTTGGATTTGGTATGGGTATCGAACGTATTCTTTATTTTCTAGAGAAAGAAGAAGTGTCGTTACCACCACAGTCAGCAATCGAACTTTATGTTGGTATTCTTGGAGGAGAAGCAAAAGCATCTGCTTATCAGCTCGTGACTACACTTCGTAATGCAGGAATTATTACAGAAACAGATTACATGGATCGTTCTGTGAAAGCACAGATGAAATATGCGAATAAGATCGGTGCAAAAAATACGGTAATTCTTGGAGCAGATGAGTTGGCAAATGGAAAAGCTAACGTAAAGAATATGGAAACCGGGGAACAAACCGAGCTTCCACTAGAAGAGATAGCAGATTTTATCCTTAAGAATGCATAAGACATTATACAACATATATGCGGCTTACCGCCTAAAGGCGGATGTTTGGAAGTATAGGAAATATTTAAATTGGATACAGGAGGATTTGACATGGCAGAGTCAATGAAGGGATTACACAGAACTCATCGTTGTACAGAGCTTAACAGCAGCAATGTTGGTGAAGTTGTAACAGTGATGGGTTGGGTACAAAAGAGCAGAAATAAGGGCGGTATTATCTTTGTAGATTTAAGAGACCGTTCTGGTTTATTACAGATTATTTTTGAAGAAGGAGATATCGGAACCGAAGGATTTGAAAAAGCTTGTAAACTACGTAGTGAATTTGTTATCGCTGTGGTGGGAAAAGTGGAACATCGTTCTGGTGCTGTGAATGAAAATCTTGCAACAGGTTCCATCGAAGTTAGAGCAACTGAGTTACGTATCTTATCGGAATCAGAAACACCTCCATTTCCAATTGAAGAAGATTCAAAAACAAAAGAAGAATTACGATTAAAATATCGTTATCTTGATTTAAGAAGACCAGACTTAGTACGAAACTTAATGCTTCGTAGTAAAGTTGCCACATTAACAAGACAGTTTTTATCAGACGAGGGATTCCTTGAGATCGAGACTCCAATGTTAACAAAATCCACACCGGAAGGCGCAAGAGATTATCTTGTACCAAGCCGTGTGCATCCAGGTAATTTTTATGCGTTACCACAGTCACCACAGATTTTTAAGCAGTTATTGATGGTGAGTGGTTATGACCGTTATTTCCAGATTGTGAAATGTTTCCGTGATGAGGATCTTCGTGCTGACAGACAACCAGAATTTACTCAGATCGATATGGAACTTAGCTTTGTTGATGTAGATGATGTCATCTCTGTCAATGAGCGTTTACTACAGAAGATGTTTAAAGAAACAATTGGTATCGAGGTTTCTCTTCCAATTCAAAGAATGACTTGGAGAGAAGCAATGGATCGCTACGGTTCTGACAAACCAGATACTAGATTTGGTATGGAATTAAAGAATGTATCAGAACTAGTTAAGGATTGTGGGTTTGCAGTATTTACCGGTGCCCTAGAAAATGGCGGTTCTGTGCGTGGTATCAATGCAAATGGTCAAGGGGAGATGCCTCGTAAGAAGATTGATGCCTTGGTTGAATTTGCAAAAGGTTATGGAGCAAAAGGATTGGCTTACCTAAGCATCAATGCAGATGGAACTTATAAGTCCTCTTTCTCTAAGTTTATGACAGAAGAAGAATTATCTGCTTTAGTAGAAGCAATGGATGGTAAACCAGGTGACCTTCTATTCTTTGCAGCAGATAAAGACAAAGTAGTTTTTGATGTACTTGGTAATCTTCGTCTTGAAATTGCTAGAAATCTTGAGCTATTAGATAAGAATACGTATAACTTCTTATGGGTAACGGAGTTCCCATTACTTGAGTACTCAGAAGAAGAAGGAAGATATACTGCAATGCACCATCCATTTACAATGCCTATGGATGAGGATCTTCCACTTCTTTTAACTGACCCAGGTAAAGTTCGTGCCAAAGCATATGATATTGTATTAAATGGTACAGAAGTAGGTGGTGGTAGTGTCCGTATCTTCCAGAATAATGTTCAGGAAAAGATGTTTGAAGTTCTTGGATTTACGAAGGAAGAAGCTTATGAGAGATTCGGATTCTTATTAAATGCATTCAAATATGGTGTTCCACCACACGCTGGTTTAGCTTATGGCTTAGATCGTCTTGTTATGTTAATGGCGAAAGAAGATTCCATCCGTGATGTAATCGCTTTCCCTAAAGTAAAAGATGCATCCTGCTTAATGACTGACGCTCCAAATGTTGTAGATAACAAACAATTAGAAGAGCTTTCCATTGCACTAGCAAAGAAAGAGATAGAAGAATAATGGGTACTGTAGAGTATACATTATTATGTTACCTTTTGATTGTTAATCTGCTAGGATTTAGTAGTATGGGAATTGATAAAAAGAGAGCTAAGGCACGAGAGTGGAGGATTAAGGAAAGTACTTTATTCTTAATAGCCTTCCTTGGAGGGAGCTTAGGCTCTCTTCTTGGTATGAAGATATTCCGGCACAAAACGAAGCATAGAAGTTTTCAGATATTAATTCCATCTTTCTTAATATTGCAAATTATAATAGGCATTATCTACATTGTGAAAATGTAAATGTTGGTAAATAAAACGTGTAGAAATGTGTCATAATTTAACAGTTAACAATTTTTTGTTTGACAATATTAGAAATCAATGGTATCATAATGGTGTTACATCTTGCCAAATGGCAGAGTGATTGTAGCAATATTATATTTTTTTTTGGAGGATTATCTCATGAACAAAGGTACTGTAAAGTGGTTTAACAATCAAAAAGGTTTCGGTTTCATCTCTGATGAGCAGGGCAACGATGTATTCGTACATTACTCAGGTCTTAACATGGACGGCTTCAAGTCTTTAGAAGAAGGACAGGAAGTTGCTTTTGAAGTTGTGCAGGGTGCTAAAGGACCTCAGGCTACTAACGTAACAAGATTATAATTCTTGATAAAGTAGCAGATAACTGATTCGTCTTGTTCTAGACATAGAACCGTTTGATTTCAGACGATTCCATGATCGTGGAATTACTTTCAGTGTACCTTTTTCTATTATATAAATGTAATATTTTATACGGAATTAGCTATATTGTAAGACAATTATGTAACGAATCTAAACCCCAAGACTTAGGTCTTGGGGTATTTTTATATATTTCTATACTTCTTTTTACTTCACAGATTTTGGAATAGATGATATAATAACTCTAGTTTTTAGAGAGAAAAGGGTCAAAGAAGTTTTATGTAAGAATTATAGAAGGGTTCGTCCCTTATGCGTATTAAGGATGCGCAGGAATGGAGGTCACTATGAAGCTATCGCAAAAACCTTTTGGCAAAACCAAACAAGGTGAGAAGGTAACATTATATACTATTACGAATGATCAGGGTATGGTTGTATCTGTTAGCGATTATGGAGCTAATATTATCAGTATCATCGTTCCTGATAAGAATGGAAAACAGGATGATATTGCTCTTGGTTATGACAATGTAAAACAATATGAAGAGAATGGGCCTGGTTATGGCTCTTTTATCGGTCGTCATGCGAATCGTATCGCTAATGCATCAGTTGTAATAAGTGGTAAAGAGTATAAATTGGAAAAGAATGATGGTAATAACAATTTACATAGCGGTAGTAAGAGTTATAACAAATACCTCTATGAGACAGAAATTTTTAAAGATAAGGATGAGGTTACGGTAGAGTTTTCTCGCCTCAGCCCAGATATGGAGCAGGGGTTACCAGGCAATCTTGATATTGTAGTATCCTATACCTTAACAAATGATAATGAATTAGTAATTGAGTATTATGGTGTGTCGGATAAGGATACGATAATTAACTTCACGAATCATTCCTATTTTAATTTGGCTGGTCATAATAGCGGAAGTATAGAAGATCATCAGGTAATGATTGATTCAGAAGAATTTACATTAACGGATGATACATTAATTCCTACTGGTGAAATTGCAAAGGTAGAAGGTACACCAATGGATTTTAGGAAATTTAAGAAAATAGGTAAAGATATTGAAGCAGATTATCAGCCACTTCGTATAGCTGGTGGGTATGATCATAATTATGTTTTAAAAACCTCAGAAGAGGAAGCTGCTAAGGTTGCAGAACTTTGGGAGGAAAAGAGTGGACGTCGTATGGAAGTTTTTACAGACGCCAAAGGTCTACAGTTGTATACAGGAAATTTTATCCTCGGAAACGAAAAAGGAAAAGAGGGTTATTGCTATCAGAAAAGAGATGGTGTTTGTTTTGAAACACAATATTATCCAAATTCTTGCAATATTAGTAGTTTTCCATCCTGTCTAAAAAAAGCAGGAGAGCCATTTGAAAGTGTTACTATTTATAAATTTTCTGTGAAGTAATAAAAAAGGGCTGTTGCATTTATAAACTGCTCACTGTCAACTTGATAGTGAGCAGTTTAGTGTGCAACGGCCTCTTTTTTTAAAGCACAAAGGTAATAATGAAATATTATTGCAAATAACATATATTATATCCTATATTATTGCAAATAACGTATATGATACCTTATTTTGTACCGTAGATACGATCACCCGCATCGCCTAAACCAGGTAAAATATAACCCTTTTCATTTAAGCACTCATCAAGTGCACCGATATAAATATCAACATCTGGATGAGCGTTTTGCAATTTTTTTAGTCCTTCTGGAGCTGCTATTAGGCACAGAAAACGAATTTTATCAATTCCACGTCTTTTTAATAAGGTGATAGCAGCAATTGCAGAACCACCAGTAGCAAGCATTGGGTCTACAACAAAGATTTCACGGTCGGGAGCGTCAGATGGTAATTTACAGAAATACTCTACAGGTTCAAGAGTTTCTTCGTTACGATATAATCCTATGTGACCTACTTTTGCATTCGGTGTTAGATTAAGAATGCCGTCTGCCATATGCATTCCGGCACGTAGAATAGGAACGACACATAATTTCTTACCTTCGATTTCTTTCACGATTGTTTTAGTAAGCGGTGTCTCTACTTCCTTATCAGCAAGCGGAAGATTGCGACTTGCTTCATAATAGATAAGCATAGCCACTTCGGCTACTAAATCACGAAATTCTTTGGTAGATGTGGATTTCATTCTCATAATACCAATCTTATGTTGGATTAGAGGATGATCCATAATGCTAACATTTGACATAATGATACCTCCAGGATATTTATGCATTTTTTATGCACTTAAACTTTTGTTGCAAGATATTCTGTGTTCTATGTATTAATATGTGGAAGTTCACAGAATGATATTCATGGCAAGAACGCCCGCTGGTGCGTGCGTTCCTACTTCAATTTTTTTTCTTATCGACTATTATAACAAAAAGTGATAGCAAAATAAAGAAAAGTTTTAAAGAAAAAACTGGAAAATATTGATTTTACACTTCAAATTTGTTAGGATATGGGAGAGAAAGTGAATGAATGGAAAAATTATAACATTGTTATAGGATAGATAAGAATAGAAAAAGAATGAAAAGGAGGACAATGTGTGGTTGATACACTCTTTCAAAAGGATAGAAAAAGAGCCAAAGCTTTAATTGTGGATGACAATCCGGTTAATCTAATAGCTGGTGGAATGATGTTAAAGACCTATGGTCTTACCGTAGAAACCGCAGGGAGCGGGAGGGACGCCTTAGAAAAAGTGGCGGAAAAAGATTTTGACATCATTTTTATGGATCTCATGATGCCAGAAATTGATGGGATTGAAGCTGCAAAACGAATACATAACTTAGAAGGAAAAGCGAGTCAGGTAATTATAGCGATTTCAGGAGCACTTATTGGTGAAAATGGGAGAATTACGACAACCAACGATTTTTATGGTGTATTAGAAAAGCCAATTGAGGCAGATAAGCTAAATCAGTGTTTAAAAAGATGGATTCCGAAGGAAAAATTAAGTGACCATATCACAGATTTTTATGATGAAGCGAAAGATAGTGCAGATGAAATAGCAGAATTTATAGATAATTTCCAACAGGTTACTACTCTAGATTGTAAATTAGGATTACATTATGCGCTAGATCAGGTAGCTAACTATATCCGCATTGCGGAAGCTTCGGTGAAACAAATGAATCAATCGATGAAAAGGCTTAGTTGTATTACAGGAGAAGAAGACCGTGGTATTATAGAAGCAGAATGCCACTCTTTAAAAAGTGTATTAAATCATTTGGGTGCAAGAGAATTAGCGGAAGATGCAGCAGCTCTTGGAGTAAAAAGAATGGTGGAGAGACAGTTCGATTATAATAATTATAATACTGACTGTTGGCAGGAGCAATTAAAGAGATTTCTTATACGTCTTAACTTATTTTGTAGTGAACTCGAACAAGCATTAGTCGCATATAATAATAGAAGAAATCCTAAGGATGAAAATCTGGAATTTACAAGCTGTTCTAAGGAAGTAATCGCGAAGCAGCGAGAAAAAGTATTGTATCATATCAGCCGTTATGAATATTTTGAAATTATAAATGGACTAAGGCTACTGTTAATGATGGTGTCCAAAGAGGATCAAAATAGGATTTACCAAGCGATGGAAGCAGCAGAAGAATTTGATTATGAAAATACGTCAAAATACGTGAATGAAATTAAAGTATGAAAGAAATACTTTTATAAACACTCCAAAGATTGAAAGTTTCTAAGAATAGTAGCAAGAAGTCTATGAGATACCTATAAAAGGACAGAGGAGAAGCCCGGTAGAGGGGGAGGGTAACTGCCGGGCTTTGTTTTATGAAAAAAATTATCTTGTAAACAATGTTATGATGTATCTTATATTGATATTATAAGATATGAATATGATGATAGTATGGCTAACTTATGAACATTTTGTGAATTCATAATATTGTTATTCATGACAAGTGAACTGTGATTTCTCATCTTATTTCGTATTTTTACAAACTAACCAAAAATTACAAGACTTTATTAGAGGACTTCGCAAATACTAAAGACAGGTTCAATTCCACCGAAAGGAAATGGGGATATGATGAGTGTATTCAAGAAATTAATACGCAAAGAGTTAGGAGAAGTCAACTACAATAAGTATTTCACATACATTCAAAAAAATCTCAAGAACAAATCACTAGAGAGTAAAGAGGTTTATGAGGATATTTACACTAGGCTTAAGGATAAAGATATTGAATCGATTGCAAGAATGCATGATAGATTAAACGACGCTATGTTACTTGCCTTTCGTATCAGTAAAAATTATATGTTTGCCTTGATATTCTTTATTGTTGCCTCTGCGTTTATTCTATTAAAGGGTTTAGTACCATTGGTAGCGATTACTGCACTTGGTACTATGAGTGTTCTATTTCTAGTTAAGACTTATGAATTTGTCATTAATAAATATTGCTTTATTGATGCTCAGATTGTTTTAGTATATAAGTCTGTCTTAGAAAAGATTATTTTGGGTCATGTGAAAAATCGTAACTTATGACAAAGTAGAAGAAGGACTGTCATTATTTTTGATATGACAGTCCTTTTTTGACATGTTTTTATAATCAATGTGAAATCTTGTTGTAAAATTTTCCTTGTAATGTGTTCAAGTTACGGGTATAATAATTGCGTCCATGTGGTGCTTTGTAAAAGAAGATAAAAGGGAATGTGGTGAGAATCCGCAGCAGCCCCCGTTACTGTTATTGGAATGAAAATTGCATAAGTGTCATTGTATCTTCTTTGGCATTAAGGATATGGCTCCTAACCTTAAAAGCGAGGAATGATATGAGAAGACAGCAATGAGTAAAATGACCATAAGCCAGGAAACCTGCCATATGAGAATGAATCATCTGCACTCGGAGGGAGATGTAGATAAAAGGAGTATTTATGAAAATAAGTAAAAAACTGTTGACACTTGGTTTGATTTTAACCATTGCCATGACAGGATGTGGAACAAAAGCAAAAAATGAAAACAATGGAATTACACCGAATCCAACGGCTGAAGCACAAGTTACAGCACAACCATCACCTAGTGCAGAGCCAACTACTTCTCCAACTGCCTTACCAGAAAATACGGCAAAGGACAATGTAACTACGTATCCACTCACAATTACTGATTCTACAGGAGCTACCATTACGTTTGAACAAGAGCCTCAAACGATGATATCCTTCGCTCCAAATATCACAGAAATAATATATGAACTTAAGCTATCGGATAAGCTAATTGGACGTACTGATTATTGTGATTATCCTTCGGAAGTAATGTCCGTAGAATCCATCGGAGACTTCTATAATCCAGATGTAGAAAAAATTGTAAGCTTAGCGCCAGATGTTGTACTAGCGTCTTCCCTATGGACGGAAGATGTTATTCAAAAATTTAAAGAGGTTGGAATTACAGTCGTTGTACTAAATGAAGATAAAAAGATTAGTGGCATCAATGACATGATTGACTTAATTGGGCAGATATTTAATAGTAAGGATAATTCAGCAAAGCTTATTGAGTCTATGAAGGCTAAAATAGAAGATGTAACCACGAAGGTTGCATCTTATCCAAAGAAAACTGTATATTATGTGGTTGGATTTGGTGAATATGGTGATTATACAGCAGGAGGTGATACTTTTACCGGAGATTTATTAACACTTGCTGGTGGAGATAATATTGCAAAGGATGTCAGTGGATGGTCCTATACGTTAGAGAGTCTCATTGAAGCAGACCCAGAAGTCATTCTCATTGCGTCCAGTATGAAAGACAGTTTTATTACTAGTGAGAATTATAAAAATCTAAGTGCGGTTAAGAATAATCAAGTTTATGGTATTGATAATAATTTATTGGACCGTCAAAGTTATCGAGTTGCAGAGGGAGTAGAATTAGTAGCTAAATTGCTACATCCGGAAGCATTTCAATAGATACCGGAGGGGTTATGAACAAAAGAAAGCCTTCATTTTATTATATAGTTTTTACCCTGTTGCTGTTTGTAACAATTGTAATCACAGCATCAGTAGGATCAGCCAATATTACCATATACGATAGTTTTAGAGTTCTTCTTAGTAGAATTCCGTTCGTAGGAGGTTTGATTGACACTTCCCAAATTCCTGAGAATTATTTTACGATTGTATGGAATATCCGTATTCCTAGAATCTTACTCTCTGGATTAAGTGGAGCCTCACTTGCATTAGTTGGTGCTTGTTTTCAAGGGTTGTTTCGAAATCCACTTGCTGACCCACAAATACTTGGCATTTCTTCTGGTGCAGCACTTGGAGCTACCTTAGCTGCACTAAGTGGAATGACAATGTCGTTCTTTGGATTAGGGGTAATTGGAGCTTTCGCCTTTGTTGGAGCTTTGCTTACCGTTTTATTAGTATACCGAATCGCTTTTACTGGTAGTACTGGGTCTGTTACGCACATTGTATTAACTGGTACAGCAATAAGTTCTATGTTGTCTGCAATGATTTCTTTGTTAATGAGTATTAGAAGAGAACAAATAGAAAAGGTTTATATGTGGACGCTGGGAAGCTTTTCTGCAGCTAGTATGAAGAAAGTTGGATTTCTTTTTCTGTTTTTTATCCTCTGTGCCACTATAATTATTGTATATGCGAGAGATCTAAATATTATTGCGGCAGGGGAAGAAACAGCAGAAAGTCTTGGTATTGATACAATGAAAGTGAAGAGAGTTCTTATCATAGTCGGTTCCCTTTTGGTAGCTGCTTGTGTCTCGGTCTGCGGTATTATAGGTTTTGTCGGGTTAATAATACCCCATGTGGTACGTTTACTACTTGGACCAAAGCATGAAAGACTATTACCATTTAGTTGTATCTTTGGAGCATTTTTCTTAATCGTATGTGATACCTTAGCGAGAACTTTAAGGTCCCCTGGAGAATTACCGGTAGGTGTGATTACCGCTTTATTTGGTGCGCCATATTTCTTACTGTTACTGTATCGTGACAAGAAAAGGATGGTGTAAGATGGATAAGCAACAGACAATACAGGTAAATGAGTTATCCTGGCAACCACAAAAAGAAGAGGAGGCAATTTTAAAAGAGATATGTGCAACCTTTTTACAGGGAGGTTTTTACGGTATTCTGGGGCCTAATGGATCTGGAAAAACTTCATTTATTCGTCATATCTTAAGATTGCTACCAAGTGATTCAGGGAGTATATTCCTTGAAAATAAGGAACTTACAAGCTATAAACGAAAGGACATAGCAAAAAAGATGTCCTTAGTCCCACAAAATACCAATATCGAAACAAGATTTACTGCCTATGAAATCGTAATGATGGGGCGAACACCTTATCAAAAAAGGTTTCAAGCAGTCAGCAATAAGGATAGAGATATTGTAAGTGAAGCGATGAAGATGACGAACTGCTATAACTTGCGGGAAGCTATATTTTCCAGATTAAGTGGTGGAGAAAAGCAAAGGGTTATTATAGCAAGAGCAATTGCTCAACAGACACCATGGCTATTTTTAGACGAGCCGATAGCTCATCTGGATGTTCGGTATCAGATGGAATTGATGAAATATTTAAAGAAGTTAAATGACTCAAAGAATACATCGATTATCACAGTTCTTCATGACATTAACTTAGCTTCTAGATATTGCAAACAGATTGTTTTGATGAAGAATGGAAGGATCGTTGCAGCTGGAACGACGAAAGAAGTATTAACGATTGAAAATTTAAATCAAGTGTTCGAAATACCTTTTTGTGCAATTGAAAATGAAACATTTGGTGGTAGTTATTTCGTTCCCATTACTTCTTAGGAAGGGCGAACGTGTTCTTAGTAATTATCAGAAGATTAAATCAATAGTTATAGTTTTTTTATGGAATACTATATATTAGTATTCCATAAATCTATTAAAACATAATAATTAAAAGAATCCTCTGAAGAGTGAGTAACTTTACAGAGGATTCTTTTCTTGATTCTACATCTATTCTTGATTTAATTTCTTTTCTTTTTTCTTCTTTTTCTTTTTACGTTTATTGGATTTATCGCTATGTTTTATCTTAAACATGTCATTATCTGCAAGTTGTATTGCCTGATCAATACCAAAATCTTTCGTTACCTGTCCAAACCAAGTACCAAGACTTAAAGATACAGTATAGGGCTTATTTGATGTTTGATTATAGTGATCTAGATAGTTCTTTATTTGATGGGATGCCATAGATATGTTATTGTCTTCATGGTCTCCTAATGCTAATAAAATAAATTCATCACCACCAAAACGAAAACATTTACTAAATGGTATTCCAGAGGATAGCAATGCCTTAGCACAGACCTTAATCGCATTATCACCCTCGAGGTGCCCATAAGTATCATTTATTTTTTTTAAGTCATCTAAATCGCCAAGTATTACGAGGAGTTTTTTACGTTGAACAATTGCTTGTTCTATGAATTCTTGGCTGTAGATACAAAAACCATTTCGATTATAAAGTTTGGTAAGGTTATCTACTTCTGCTAAATTTCCTAATTGCTTGTTTGTCCATTTTAAATTATTTTTTACTCTTAAGTTTTCTAACGCAGTATTGATATTGCGAATCCAATCTCGAAAACATCGATCGTAAGTAGCAACGCGATTATGATATCCTAAGGTAGCATAGCCAAAACAGCGGTCATAAAAATGAAGTGGTACAAAGTAATAGAGGCATGGATTCTCTCTTTTTTCCCATAGAGCTGGAAGCATGATAGAAGTAGAAAAAGTCTTATCATGATGACAGAAGGCCTCCTGATCCTTTTCTAAATATAATTTCATAGTTTCTGTATAACCATCAATTAAGTAAGGTTGGGCGTTATTTTGATTAAATGAAACACTATCCCAATTCTCACATAAGGAGATATAAAACGAGTCAAAGTTCCCTATTTGGAATACATACCAACTAACCTTTGAAAGACAATCCATCAAATCTTCGGAAGAAATTAATTCTTCCATCATATAGTTATAATTGCTATAAAAATCTGTGAGGTGGTCATAATCACTGACTTTTAAATCCGCAGTTTCTAAGACTTTTTTCGATGGATGGCATCCACAACTATCTCCCAATAGTAATTTGGCAGTATCTTCTGTCTCTGTAGGTAGGTCTAAACCCTCCATTCGATTTATTAGTGTTAACATAGCTTTGATACCAAGCTGTTCATTTTTTAATTCAGTAGAAGTAATGGTTGGATTATGAAGAATACCTTCTAGAATGGAATCATATCCTGTAACAGCGATGTCATTCGGTACTTTTATACCATGTTTTTGTAATTCACTGCATACGTTAATGGCCATGGTATCAGAGGCACAAACAATTACATCTGGTCTTGCATGATTACTATGTAGGATGGTATCGACAACTGATTCCCCCATCTTATACCAGAAGTCACCATAAAAGATATAATCATTGATGATTGGTATCTTGTATTTTTCTAAGGCCTTAAGACATCCACGTAATCGGCGCATGGCGTGTTGATGTTCCTTAGGACCAGTCATGATGGCAAAGTTTCGATAGCCATGTGTGTTAATAAGATGAGACACCAATAATTCCATCGAAGCTTCATCTGGATAACAAACACTTTCAAAATCAGAAAGTTCCCAATCGATGGATAAGACGGGACCTGTGAAATGTTCCTTGATTTTTTGTTCCAGCTTCGATACGAGACCGGGGTTTCTTAGAGTGTCTGGAATAATGAGGATTCCATCCAACAGATGATATTGAATCATATTAAAAATATTAATTTCACCTGTTTGATAAACCTCTTTCGCATATTCCTTTGTGAAGGTAGAAAAAACTACAACATCGTATTGATATTTTAAAGCAACAGTCTCAATACCAGTGAGCAACTGTTGTTGATAGATATATTCAACTTGTGATGTTAATATCCCGATCATTTTACGCTGCTTTGGCATGAGTGACCTCCTCTTACTATAAACTAGTAAATATGTACCATAACTATAAAACATATTATACTACTTTACAGAAAAATTTGGAAGTTAATCCGTACTATGAAATTTAACAAAATATGTTGTAATATTCGCTTTCTATATCATGATAATTTTTTATAGAGCAAACATCAAATTTATGATAAAATGAAAAAATAAAAATAGTAAAATATGGAACTATCGGATACAAGAATCGTCTAATGAATAGAACCGAAGAATCGGATAGTGTAATAGGAGGGAAACATGAAAAGAAAGAGTATTATCGCACTTATGTTAGCAAGTGGCATCATTATTACCAGTATTCCAGTCCCTGTGTATGCGATGTCTACCGTAGTAGCAGAAGCAGTTACAAAAGATAGTTCACAGAATATTGCATCAGAAGATACAGAGCTGCAAACGAAGCTTTCAAAGATTATTACAGAAATAAAGAAAAAGGTTAAAATTCCATCTGACTGCACAAAATTTGATTCTAATTCTTATGCGGAGGATTATGGAAGAGGAAGACAGTGGAACCTAAATTGGTATAGTGAGAAAGGTTCCCATTATTTTAATGTGGTTTGTGATGATAATGCGAATATTACTTATATTTATGATAGAAATTATGATAAATATGAGAAGCAAGAACCAATTAAATATCTTATCAAAGAGCTACGACCTGTTGCAGATGCTTACATTAAAAAGGTAGCACCAGAAGCTTGGGGGCATATAACATTCCAATCAGCGTATTATGTAGGATATTATAATAACTGTTATCAGTTTGAGTATGTACGAACAGAAAATGGTATTATGATGCCTGATAATACAATTACAGTACAAGTTAATGCAGCAGATAAAGAAGTAAAGGAATATAATGCAAACTGGCTATTTCAACTTACCGTACCTGCAAAAGATATAAAGATATCAAAAGAGGAAGTTACAGAAAAGTTAAAGAAACAAGTTTCTATGGAACTTAAGTATCTAACGAAGTGGAGTGAAGATGGTAACACTAGAAGTGCTTACCTAGTATATGCACCAAGTAATAATTACGTAGCAGTAGATGCAAAAACTGGGGAAGTATACACATCGAGAGAGCAGTGGATAGAAACTTCTAAACAAGAAGAAAATGCAATGCAAGATACTGCTGCAAATGAGAAAAGTACAGGTGCAACTTCTTTTACAGAAGAAGAATTAGCACAAATTAAGGAATTAGGAAGTTTAATAACGAAGGAACAAGCGATCGAGAAAGTTGTAAAGAATAAAAATCTACTGATTGATGCTAATGTAAAGGCGATAACAGCATCTCTTTCTGGGTATCGTATGTATGGTAAAGAAAAGGAAAAGCAATACGTCTGGAGTATTTCACTAACAGACCCTAGAGTTCCAGATGATAGTAAAAATGATTATTATAGAGCAAATGCGTATGCAACGGTTGATGCAAAAACAGGGGAGATTTTATCCTTCCATTCCAGCGTAAAAAATGCAGATCAGATGACTCCAGAAGAGCTAGAGAAAGCGAAAACGAAGCTATCCAGAGAAAAATGTGCAGAGATCTTTGAAACATTTGCAAAATCTCAGAACGATAAACAATTTACGAATACAAAGCAAGCTTCAGTAATTCCAGATTACATCTATGACTATGTAAAAGAAATTCCTGTTTATGGAGGATATGCATTTGGATATCAAAGAGTAAATGAAGGAATTCCTTATGCAGACAATTATTTTTCTGGCAGTGTTGATTTTATTAGTGGTAAAGTATTCGATTATCGTAAGTACTGGGATACTACTGTCAAATTCGAGTCACCAAAGAGTGCAATGACACCAGAGCAGGCATTTAACGCATATATCAATTTAGAGGGATATGAGCTTGTTTATGAGATTAATACAGTTCATAAACTGGTAAAGGATGGAGATACCAATAACATTGTCGAAAGTTCATACTCTATTGATTATCAACCAAGATTAGTATATCGTACCAATATTAACCCTGATACCATATCACCATTTACGGGTAAGCAATTAGATTGGTCTGGAGAAGTTTATGTTCCTAAGGCAAAGATAATGGATGATTATACTGATATTAAAGGTACTACTTATGAGCGCAGCATCTTATTATTACGTGATTTAGGGGCAGGAACTGGCGAACTTAAATTCCGACCAAATGATGTGATTACCGGGAAAGAGTTACAGAGTCTAGCTGAAAAGCTATTTTATGAAGCGACGAGAGATGAGATTAAAATAAAGAGTAATAGTGGAATAACCAAACAACAGCTGGCAAAGTATAGTGTGCAAATTTTAGGATATGAGAAATTTGCGACGATTGGAGATATCTTCCGTTGTGGTTATACTGACGATGCAAAGATAGGAAAGGATTATTACAATTATGTTGCAATAGCAAAAGCACTTCAGATATTCGGAAGTGGTAAAGAAAAGGCATTTGAACCAACAGCTAAAATAACAAGAGGTGAGGCGGCAGACATCCTTATCAAAGTTCTGAACTGCAGTACACGTTAAGTAATATAAAAGAAATTTGTCGAAAATAATGGTAAAATATTGACAAAATAGATATATTTGGATAATATATACTTACTTTGTGCAAAAGCAGAAAGAATAATAGGTTAGGGAGGACTAAGGATGAAACTTAGAAAAAATGTTGTATTAGTACTATTAACATTAGTGCTTACGCTTTCACTCATTGGATGCAGTAAGGGGAAGAATGGTCTTGTAGGTACTTGGTTTGGCGAAGAAGACGATTTAACTGTAGAGTATACATTTAATTCCGATGGAACAGGCAACGTGAAATTAATGGAGATGAGTTTTGATACATCTTATAAGACAGATGGCGACAAGTTAATCTTAACCATGAGTTTATTAGGAACAGAGCAGTCTCAAGAATACACTTATGAAGTGAGTGGGGATACTCTAAAATTAACTTATGAAGGATCTACTGCCGAATTAAAGAGAAGATAGAACGTAGGTAAGGGGAGTGTCATATGACACTCCCCTTTACAATGTGCGACCAGCATGATGCAATCGTAGCAGCTATTTTGTGTTACGAACCGCATAGAATTTAGATACCATGAATAGATACTTGCATAACTATGGGGAGTTGACGTATAATAGAGGGAAGTTTAACACCTATATTGACCCTATAGAATGAAAGCGAGAATATATGGAATTCAAGAGAATTGATGATGAAACGGTTCGTTGTATAATCAACGAAGACGATATGAAGGAATATAATATAGAAATCGACGATTTTCTTAAAAATAGAGGCAAGATTCAAGAATTTCTACATAAAATCGTAGAGATGGCAGTGGATGAGGTCGGTTACAATCCTAAGAACGGATTGCTAGCGATGCAGGTGATGCCATTGCCAAGGAATCGTCTGGCAATAACTTTTTCTGAAAAAGGCTCCGAGGGTATGGAGGATATTCTACATCAGATTAACGATGCATTGGGTGGTAATGGAGAATTTACTCCAGAAAGCATGATAAGTCGATATGAGGATTTATCGGATATTGAAAAAGCAGAAGCCTTTGATAAGTTTATTCGAAATCTTATACAGGATGTTGCAGATGAATATGAGGAACAGCAATACAATAAAAAGAAGGATGTAAATCAAGAGAAAGAAGGTAAAAATAAGAAAAATAAACAAGGAGTAGAATCTGTAGTTCAGATTTATACCTTTGGGAAACTATATGATATTGAAAGATTTTCAGTAATCTTACCGGAATCCTGGACGGTTAAGAGCACTCTTTATAAAGTTGAGAAGGACTCCTTGTATTACCTTGTATTGGAAAAGGGTAGATTATCAAAAGTCAATTTTCAATATGTATGTGATCGGGCGAATGAATATGGAAAGTTTCATTCGGAAAATCAAGCCAGAGTAGCATACCTTAAGGAACATGCATCCTGTCTTATTAGTAAAAAAGCTATAAAAGTATTAAGAAATATAGTAAATAACTAGTATAAAGGGCTGTGATATTTCTAATGTTTGAACATTAGAAATATTGCGGCTCTATTTTATATAATTAATGTAAATGTTTGGAAAAAAAGAGATATGCGCAAAGAAGTCAAATAATAATTGTTTTCTATTGAAGAATTACTTTTAAATTGGTATAATTTTCTACGTCATAATAACAAATTCTACAGAAAGAAGGTGTCTAAAAGAGAATAAGCGCTGTAATTCTTTTCATTATGAATATATTTTAGGGGTTAAAATAGATTTCTTCCTAGAAACATAGAAGATGTAAATAGGAAGTAGATTACAATAATGGAGAAGCAAGGGGAATATCCTAAGCTACGGATTGGAGCGTTACATGAAAAAACATAAGAATTGTTTCATTGGAGGTAGTAATGGGAATAAGATATGATTTAGTTTTTGAACGAGGATTTTTTCGAAATCCATCAGAAAATCTTGTTCTCAAAGGTACTATTGTCGGAACATTTGATAAAGAAAAATTTGAACGATCAGTTTTGCAACTAAAAATAGCACATCCAATTCTGCAATGTGTTGTGAAGCAAAGTATAGACGGAAAAGTCAGTTATGTCTATCATAAAGGGGCAACCCTAAAAATTACCTACATAGAGAAAAAAAGCCAAAGTCAGTGGGTAGAATTGGTGAAACAGCAAGAACATGTGATTTTTGAATTTGAGAAGGAACCTACCGTTCATTTTTTTGTTCTATATCAAGAAAAAGAATTTGATTTTATCATGATTGGCCACCATATGTTAGGAGATGGCTTATCGTATTTATATTTATATCATGATCTTATCGAGTGCTATTGTAATGGTAAAAAAAATCTGGAAATAAAAGAATCGAAACCGATTCAATCCGTACAGAATTTACCAAAGGGTAGTCAACCATCTTTCCTTATCCGCTATATTATTAAGCAATTGAACCGTAAGTGGGCTAAGAATCGCAAAATTTTAACTCAAAGTGAATTTAAAGTAGTGCATCAGAAATATCAAGAGAAGCAAAACATTGATGTTGCTCTTTTTTATCTCAAAGGTAGTGAGTATCAAAAGCTTAGGCAAGCGGTAAAACAACATCAGATCACGATGAATACTGTAATCTTGGTTGCATTAATGAAAGCATTAAGAGAGTTGACGGAGTTTACGGAGGAAAAAGTAACTGTTGCAATTAATTTAAGAAACAGACTTTTGTTTCAACCAGGAAGGTGTATCGGTAATTATGCAGCAGCTATTACTAAGATGCTAAGTTATGATCTGAAAAAAGATTTTTGGGAAAATGCGAATCATCTAGGAGCGATGGTACAAAAAGAGATTCAAAACCCGAAAAAAGCCTTTCAATTGGTGCACTTATTTTGTTTACTAGATAGTAGCATATTTGATGGGTTGTTTTACTCAAAGTATAGTGATTATACAAACGATTGGCTTAAAAAAGTATCCAAGCTACTTAATTTTAAGGACCATGAAGAGGGAATTGATCTCTCGAATCTAGGAGTTTTTGAAATAGATCTAAACTCAGAGAAGTATCAGATAAAAGACATGGCTTATTTACCGCCAGCCGCTGCTGTCTATGATAAAACGATAGGTGTTATTACTTACCAAGATGAGTTAGCAATCTGTATTTCACACAAAGTGAAGTATTTACCTAAAGAAAAAATGGAAGTGATTATAAATCGAACGAAAGAAATTTTGCGTGAACTTAATTAAAAGAAATGGTATCTAAATTATATTAGGATACACAGGAGGATGATTATGCGTAAGAGTATACGAACAAAGTTATTATCAGTTGTATTACTGTTGTCTTTATTCAGTATAGTAGCAAATGTAACAAATTTGAAATCAATCAGAGAGGTATATGATGTATCGTATGCTTTGATTGACAGCGATGATCCCGAAGTAATAGCAGCAGCTAGAGATGATCTTACAGAAACCTATCAGTATAGCGTTCAATCCAACTATATCGGGATAGGATTTATGGTATTTCTAACACTTGTTGCCATAGTAATCTCTACAAAAACCATTATTTTACCTACAAAGAAGTCTACGAAACAACTGGAAGAGATACTAAGTGATTTCGATGCTGGTCAGGGTGATTTAACAAAACGAGTTACCGTTTATACCAAGGATGAAATTGGACGATTAGTATTAGGTGTTAATACCTTTTTAGAAACGCTACAAAGAATAATGGGGCATATGATATTAGATTCTAAGCAGCTTAACACAAGTATTTCTTTAGTCTCTGACAGTATTAGTCAAGTAAATGACAATTCTTGTGATATATCTTCTACGATGCAACAACTGGCAGCAAGCATGGAGGAAGTAACAGCAACCGTATCCTCGATGTTAGAAAGTATTGGTCTTTTAAATACTGATGTTATCACAATGACAGAACAGAGTAAGGAAATTGTAGAATATATCGGCGAGATGAAGAACAGAGCAAACACGATGAAGGTCGACGCAACGGGTAAGAAGGCTACAACCAGTGAAATGATAAGTAAAATCGGAGATACTTTGCGTGAAGCCATTGAAAATAGTAAGAAGGTAGAACGTATTGATGAGTTAACGAATGACATTTTAGTTATTTCCAACCAAACAAATTTGTTAGCCTTAAATGCATCGATAGAAGCTGCTCGTGCTGGGGAAGCAGGAAAGGGATTCGCTGTTGTTGCAGATGAGATTCGCCAGTTAGCAGATAACAGCCGAAATACAGCAACGAATATTCAAGAAATCAGTGGCTTGGTAAGAGATGCTGTATTAAACCTTTCGGATAGTTCAAAGCTTGTATTAGATTATATTCATACTACAGTATTAAGTGATTATGATAAGAATGTGAGTAGTGGTATTCAATATGATAAGGATGCTTCCTTTATTCATGATAGTATCTCTCAATTCTTGGAGCATATTAATGCATTAAGCAGGATGATCAATAATATGAGTGAGTCTTTTAAGGGAATCGCTTCCGCTGTAGATGAAAGTGCAATCGGAGTCTCTAACGCTGCAAGCAGTGCCTCCAATTTAGTGGAAGAGATGGCTAAGATTAGCGAAGAAGTTAAGAGTAATGAGATGATAGCAGTGAGTTTAAACGAAGAAGCAAATCGTTTTATTGAAGTATAAGAAAAGCAAATTGTTATAAGGAAGTATAAGAAAAAGTAAATTGATTTATGGAAGTATGGTAAGAATTGAATTAAGTTTATCTTATAAAGATATTCAGAACTAGGGGACAGAGGAAATATTCGAAAAAAGAGTTAAGTTGATCTAGATTAGAATATTCTCATCTGTCCCTGTTATTATTAAGGTTGTCATATCGAACATATACATGAAAAAGTATATTAACTATGAGCTCATTTTTGATATTAAGTATTTCAACAAAGCTTTTTATCCTACCGTACAGTAATTAATTTGGTAGCAGTAATCGTCTTACCGGCTAAGGTAGTTACAGATAAGGTAATCGTTGTTGTTCCAGCTTTTTTTGCAACAAATACACCGGTATATTTATGAATAGTACCTACTCCTAAATCACTACTTGACCAACTGTAGGAAGCAACTACGCCAGTTATTTTAGGAAGGAAAACACCAGTCTGCTTTACTTTAAAAGTTGTGGTTTGGGCTACCATTGATATGGTAGGTGCTTTTGTAACTACTATGGTAGCAAGCAGATAATAGGTCGTCTGGTTTTGTCTGATCGTTATAGTTAGGAGTGTTGTTCCTTCTTTTACAGCAGTTAAGACACCATCTTTAGAGATGGATGCATACTTTTCAGGAACCAGTTGATAAGAAAATTCTGCGGTTGTTGAGACACCTTGTATCTTGATTATCTGTTGATCTCCAATCTCTAAGGGATAGAGTTTTTGAGAAAGTGAAGGTTTTAAGTTACTAATAGTTACAGTACAAGTTGCGGTTAAGCCATGAAAGGTTGAAGCAGTGATTGTAGCTGTACCCACTTTTTTTGCTGTAATAAGTCCATTGGCATCAATTGATACAATAGAAGAGTCTGAACTTTGATAGAGAACATCGCTATCACATTCCTCGTTATTTCGATAGGTTTTTGCTACAAGACTTAATTGTTCCTTTGGATTTAGAGATACCTCTTCATATGGTAATGATATCTTATCTGGAATTTCAATTGAAAATACATAATCGGATTCGTTCATGGCATAATCAATCAATAGGAATGCAAGATTTACCTTAGAGTCAGTTAAGTAGTCTGTGATATCATAATCGAAGGTAGAAGTTGCACCTTTGGCGGATTCGTTCATAGGTGTGATAGATAAAATACCAAGTAGTTCGTTATCTTCATTCATTAAGCCTAGTAAACCTCCTGCAAGGAACTGATTGTCAGTTCCAGTTAAGGTAAGATGAACCCTACTATTTTGTAAGGAGAGAGAAGCACTTAGTGCAGAAGGTGCTTCCATATCGATGGTAATAGGATAGGAGAGCGTATTCCTAAGGGTGTTACTTTCATGACCATCATAGACAAATGAGCCTTCTACAAGGTAAGTATAAATTTCGTTATTAACAGGTTCTTTTGGCGCCCAGTCCATAGTATCTGTTAGAATACCCATTCTTTTAATGGAAGAGTAGTACAAGGTCTTACGGAGATAACGGTCTGTTGCAGAGGTTTCAATGGATCCGTTCGGGGCTATGATTTTCGTTGCAATGGAGTCAGCATTTCTCAATAGACTTATGTTTGCTTGATAAAAAGTATCCATATAGCCATCACCATTTGGTGAGATGGCTATTTTTTCTGGGCTTAGGCTTAATATGGATTGGTAATACGAGGAATAGCTATAAGGGCTATAATTATTATTAAGCAAAGTATAAGCCATGTCATCAAGGAAGTTTACCCCAAGATATTGGCTTTTACTTAATAGTAATGTTGGCGCTTGAGAGTATACTTCATTTGTTCCATTTCCAAATAACTGATTATCATAAATAGAGGACTCATCAAATAAGCCTGCCTTGGTCCAGTCACCAAAGAAACCGAGGAATGGAATAGAGAGTGTAACACCAGTTTGCGTAGTAATAGCAGCATCCGTCGAGGTTATCTCACCTAATAGAGGTGTTATAACACTTGACACTGGTGTTAGTGTTACATATCCTTCTATAAATTCTCCATTCATAAAATTGCTTATCAGGTATTGTTTCACTTGTTCTGATAAAGTAATGGTTAGTGTAATTGTAACCTCTTCCAATGGCTTTAAGGTAACTGTATTGACTGGCTGCCCATTTATTGCAGTAACAGCAGTCACAAAACCTGTGATATCAAAAGGTGTTTCTGCAATCAGATTACCATAGGAGGAGGTAAGTACACGTTCTGTTAAGGTCGTGGTGTTAATGTGATATGTTAACTCTGTATCTGAGATCGAGGTTAGCTTAAAACTTTGCGTAAATACTCCAGTTTTATTCCTATCATCTCCAAGATCTAACTTTGGACGATTATGGCTTTCGTTATTGTAGGCGGATAGATAAGCTTTGGTGTTGATTGCATTATAGATATTTACAACGCCAGCTCCCTGCTTTCTTGGAAAATAAGGAACACCATTCTTCTTACTAGGAATTGCAGTGCTCATTAATAGCTTTGTGGCTAGTTCTTCTAATTCCTTTGGATTATTTTGTGTGAACAGAGGAGATGATTTTAAATATTCTTTCATTAGGGCGTAACAGCCTGCAATATGAGGAGCAGCCATGGAAGTACCGCTCATGGAAGTATATCCGTCAAATGGGACAGTGGAATAAATATTTTCACCAGGTGCAGCTATTTCAGGTTTTAATCTTAAGTCTGGAGTTACACCAAGAGAGGAAAAAGCAGATGGTTGTTTTTCATTCGCATTTGGAAATTCACCGTTTCCTAATTGTGGAGTTATCATTTTAATTGAGGAGTTATTTATTATTAACCCATCAGCGGAAGTAACTGATACAGCTGGAATTAGATAATCATTGATTGCCATGCCAAAGGTTCCGGATTGATTATTCTTAACGACGATTGCAATCGCACCATGACTGGCAGCATAAACAACTTTTTCATTAAAAGAGATACCACCACGGGATACAACCGCTACTTTTCCTGTGACTGATATGTCACTATAGTCTAAATTATCACCATATCCAGGGACAGGAACTGCTTCATAAGAAGTTTTCTCTATGGTTGCTAAATCGGAAAACTTAGGTTGTGTTGCGGTAGCAGTTTCTGTGTATGGAATCGACAGATTTTCAATAGTAAAGTAGGCGGAGTGGTAAGTGCTATTGATCACACTGGCAACGGAGGTAGAACTGGTATAGGTGGATGGAGAACCAACAGCTGCTGTATCTGGATTATTTGTTTTTGCATATCCTCCAAGCTGGTTTTGATAGGTACTGCTATAGTTATTCCCAGCAGATACCGATAAGGAGATGCCAGCATCTGTCATTCTTTGATAAATCAATTCCATGGTTTCGCTTTCTGCATTAGAGAAACCAGCAGGGGCACCAAGGCTCATATTAACCACATCAACGGAGAGGTCAGCTGCATCATCTAGCGCAGCGAGAATATATTCACTTGGAATACCATCGTAATAATCAGAAGCAACTTTTAATATGACAAGTTGGGACTCTGGTGCTACGCCAGTAATTTCACCTGCGTTCGCCCCAATCGTTCCAGCAACATGAGTTCCATGTTCATTGCCATACAGAGTGATGGAATCAGCAGTTGGAGAGACTGAAGAATCCATGTCAGCATAATCATAAACGTAGGGAATCTTATCACTTATGTACTTACCATTTGCAATCAAACCTGAGGAGATTTTTTCATTTACTATACTCTGAGTTAGAGATAAAGTAAGTGGTGCTGCAGAAAAAGCAGTATGGTTAATGTCTAGACCAGTATCAATTACAGCAATTACCATGCCGTCTCCCCGGTATTTTAAATCCCATGTATTGCTTGCTCCGATCATGTTAACACTGCTTGACATCTGAGGTTCTTCCATTTCATAGGTAGCTGAGACATAAGCATTCTTTACACCTTCCAGTGCTTTTATGTCTTTTAACAAAGATGCATTACAACGGATTGCAAAACCATTCATAATTGTAGTATATTGATATAATAGCTTTGGAGTTACTTTGTTACTTCGAGCTATCGTTGAGGATTCTTCTGAAGTTGTTGTCATTGCAGAAATTTGGCTAAATAATGACTGTTGAGAATGAAGTATCTGTTCCTTCTCGGTGCGTATGTCAGGAATGCTAAAAAAATCATAGAGAGCAGAATCTTCTTCTATGAATGAGTAGCTATCATAACTATACTGCATGTTATAATAATCAAGCAAAGAAGCTCCTTCTAATTCTACAATGATGGTTACCTCTTTCAAAATTTGATTATTCTGTGGTGTAGTGGAAAGTTTGTTTTCTTCCTTTAATAATGTTAGTGCATTCTTTTCTAATGATATTTTTTCTAATCCGTATGGTTTAGCGTTAGGTGAGGTGTTTGAATCTTTTGTAGACGCTAATAACTTAGTGCTTGATTGTGCTGCATTTACTGTTACCCCTTGATTCACAGTAGAAAGAGCAAAAAGGAAAGCAAGCAAAATTGCTATACTCTTTCTGCTTATGCAACGAAAGGTTTTCTTACTCATACACATCCCTCATTCTTTCTAAAATAGATTGGCTTAAACGAGCTGTAAAAATTATACAAATATCAAACAAATCTGTCAATTCTTTAATGTAGTGAAAAAATAACAAATCATTTAATAATATGTTAGAATATATACCAAATTGTATTAATAAGTTATATTCTAGATTTAAATCAATAAAAAAGGAGAAAGTTGTGGATGAATAACCAAAGAATGTGCAAACGATGTCTGCTTGCTGATATGTCAGAAGAGGGGTTAAAGGAACGAGTATATGAATATATCAAAAGCTTAAGCGAAGATATCAAGGTGGCACCAGAGATATATCAACAGAGGTTAAATCAGTGTCGTGAATGTGATAAGTTAATTAGTGGTATGTGTAGAGCTTGCGGTTGCTTTGTTGAAATGAGAGCAGCAATGAAATCGAATGCATGTCCGGATGTTTCTCATCGGTGGTAAAAAGTAATTCTTTACATAATCCAATAAATTCAAAAATAAACAGACTGTACCACTAAAGTACAGCCTGAATTATTTAGGACAAGGAAAAGTACGCGAAGCGTGCGTTTTCTTGTTTTATCTATCTTGTTTGATCTGGTATCGCATCTGTGACATCTTGATACCAGCTAATTTCACCATTTTTCCAGGCTTCATCAAAGTTAGTTATAGTAGGTGGTGTTCCGCCATAATGTTGATACCAGCTATCTGGATAAAGCGGTGTTTTATTTTTCACAATGGATTCTTTTGGTAGTTCTTTGGATTCATCTGGTCTTAACTTTCTGGCAACAATAACTGTTCGATAATTTGGAAGTTCATAAGAACAAGTTGAGAGTAAAAGCAGATGATCCTCTTCGGAAATATTCAAAGGAATATCAAAAATTGAACGAGCTTTTATTTGATAAACAAAATTTAAGAAATCAGCGGAATCTATAAAACTTCCACGTTGATAATCAAAAAGCTTCTCTTTTGCCGAAGAACCGTTTGTTTTAAATACGGCAAAGATTTTCCACAAGCTTTCCTCATAGAGTGTATCAAATTGAATCACGGGATTTTTCTTTAAAAAGTCTAAATCATTATAATTCATCAATTCATGAAACATATTCCCAGTGCTTGTCATGTTATGTCCATGGATTAACAGACTTTGGGTCGGTGTTTCGATATTTGTGTTTGTATCAAGAAAAATACTTCCGAATCGATCTTCTTCTTTATTGATATTCCTAGTTAAGTAATATTCAGGGTCATCCACACTAGATTGAAGCACCGGATAGTTAATATTAGTGCCTTCTATTTGAATCCACCCTTTTACATCAGGATTTAGTTCTAGTAAGGGAATAAATTTATCTAAAGGTGCATCTTTTGTAGTTGCTGTGGATGAGACTTGGTTATCTGGTTCTGCTGTAATAGAAGGGATGATATCCTCTTTCGGTGCTTGATCATTATTACTTTCATAAAGATTCTGAATTTCTTTTATTGCCTTGTTTGAGTTGGAAGGACTAATCCATAAAATATCTACGAGTAAGAAGATACCTACGATTACAGCAATAATAGAAATGATATGGATAACCTTATAAAGTTGCTCTTTTTTGTTTTTATGTATGGTATCAACTTTCTTTTTATCTTTTTTATGTTGTGATTCATGTGTCATAATCATAGATATCCTCCTTTCGTAAGGTTATACAAAGTATATCACAAGTATTTAAAAATGATAAGAAGCTTTTGATATTACCTATACCTATTTTATAAAAAGAACTGTCAGTTATCTAGAATACAATGATAACTTGACAGTTCCTTTCGTATGTTAATTAAAACTACAGATTACTGTACCTTTTTTAATTTTCTACCAGAGATAAAGAAAAGTGTTCCTGCAAAAATTACACAGATTCCTATGATAGAAACTGCAACTAAACTGTTATCGCCTGTTTTATTTTACGGAATAAGTTAATGTTGCTTCTGCATTTCCAGATTCGATTTCAGTATTTGTTGTTTCAATTGATAATAAGGTTGGAATGGAAGAATAGTCCTTTCCATCTTCTTTGCTTGCAGCTCGGATAAGGTCTTTCACTCCCATCGGATCCCAATCATCATTTCCGAAAGTTTTTATAAGAATCTAAAATACATATTGACATAATAAGGAAGTAATGGTACTATTTAGTTAAACGTTAAACTATACAATATATACAATAAATATCTTAAAAGGATTTTGGTTTTACGTCAAACTAAATAACATGAGGAGGTATTTACAATGAGAAAATTAAGAAAATCTATTGCAACTATGTTTGCGGCACTTGCTATCATGACTTTGTTTACTGTGAATGCATTGGCAGCTACGGATTTAATGAAGGATGGTAAGATCTTAAGTGGCGGATTTGTCAATGCAGGGGAAGAAGTAGATGGAACAATACAAGGACCTGGTAACTGGACACAGCTTAACTTAGGTGATTACGAAGTAAATGCAAAGTACTTACATATTGTAATGAAGGCAACAGGAGACACTGCTGCTGCACAAATCGTGGTTTCAGATGCTGCAACCTTTCATCTAAAAGATCTAGGTATCATGTTAACAGAGGAATATCAGGATGTAGTTCTTCCTGTCGATGAAAATGGCGTTGCAGTAATTTCATGGGTTAATTTTACAGGGCTTGACGGCGGAAGTAGTGTTTATTCCATTAAAGACATGTTTTTATCCGATGATCAGGCTTCAAGTTTAGGTACACCTGCAGTTGAAGAAACATCGGTTGCTACCGATGCAACTACGAGCACTGCTACAGAGGATGTACCAAAGACTGGAGAGAATAGGATGCCAGTTATTGTATTACTTGGTATCGTAACTATTGCAGGAGTAGTATTCGTAGTTACAAAGAAAAGAGAGAGAGCATATGGTTTAATTTAATCGCAGTACAAGCTTATTGAGTGAAAGATTAAGAATCTTTCACTCTTTCTACATGATCAACACTCGAATATGGTAAAATGTGAAAATATGCATATATGCTTGCATTATTATTCTTTTTTATCTATAATAAAATCTCCAAATACCAGTAAATTTAGTTTTGTGCTACTGATAAAGAGAGGTAGAAATGAATAATTATGTAAAAAAGAAATATAGTTACAAAACCAGTTTTAAATTTATATTACCATCCTTACTTGGTGTAATATTATTTATGTTTCCAATTAAAATCGGGAATAAGATTACGATACCAATTGCTTTGTTGTCCGATTTTATACAAGATAGATATTTTTCTTCTTTGCCTTTGATTGTCTTAGGGCTAGTGGGAGTTTCCTTCTTTGGAAGTGTTATTACTTTTTTTATGTTTCGTTATAGTAAGAGTAGTGTGATTGCTATGTTAAAGAAGAATTCCGTATTTTGTTCACTGTTTCAGATTTCATTCATATCGATTGCTGTAAGAGGGTTTTCCTTTCTGTTATGCGTTTTTACTTATTTTCATATTGGAACAGAGCTAATCTATTCTGAAAATACTGGTGGCCTTGTGTTTTATGAATTATTACCAATCCTATTTACGATATTTTTCTTAGCAGGTTTTTTATTACCACTGTTATTGAATTTTGGATTATTAGAATTTGCAGGAACCTTATTAATTAAGGTAATGAGGCCATTGTTTAACCTGCCTGGAAGAGCTGCTATTGATGCAATTGCTTCTTGGCTAGGTGATGGTACGATAGGAGTATTACTAACAAGCAAGCAATATGAAGAGGGATTTTATACAGAGAGAGAAGCTTGTGTTATTGGGACTAGCTTTTCGTTGGTATCCATAACTTTTTGCTTAGTTGTAATTAATACCGTTGGATTGTCACATATGTTTATACCTTTTTATCTAACAGTAACCTTTGCCTGTCTAGTAGCAGCTATTGTGATTCCTAAACTTCCACCTCTTTCTAGGAAAAAAGATTGCTATGTGGATGGGGTAAATGGAGGGGATAGAGCAGAAGATGATTTTACAATGGATAATAAAATTCCATTTGGAGATGCCAAGAGTCAGAAAAGTCTTTCTGTTGCCTATCATAAGGCTCTAGAAACAGTAGAAGGCAAAAAGGTAATAAAAAGTGTGATGACGGATGGTGTAAGCAATGTTTTAAATATGTGGCTTGTTGTTATTCCGATTGTTATGGCGATGGGGACCACAGCACTTGTGATTGCGAAATACACACCAGTTTTTGAAATACTTGGGAAGCCATTATTACCATTCTTAAATATGCTTGGAATACCGGAAGCGGCAGCTGTTTCAGAAACAATATTTGCAGGGTTTGCAGATATGCTTTTACCATCTGTTATGATTTCTGCTGTAGAAAATGATATGACACGTTTTATTGTAGCTGCGGTATCCGTCACTCAGCTAATTTATTTATCTGAAGTAGGAGCGTTACTGATTGCTTCTAAGATTCCTGTAAAATTTGGTGAGTTATTCCTTATCTTTGTCGAACGTACCTTAGTTACGTTACCTATTATTGCACTGATTGCACATATGTTGTTTTAGATGTTTTCCCTTTTAAAAAGCTTTTTAATGGGCTGGTTAATTCAAACCAAAGAAGAGAGTTAGGTTATTCAAGATTTGCAATGACAGAAGAGAAGGCAGAATGGTAAGAGCGCTGAAAGACTATCTTTTTCAGGTTGACATATTCAATAATAAAAAAGTGGATTAGAAAATCATGTTACTAAGATTTTCTAATCCACTTTTTTCTATATTAAGGTTTGCTCATTCTATTGTCTTCCATTAATTTTAAAATGGTTTCAAGTTTACCGTAAATAAAGATACTAGAATATCCAATGATGAAATAAATACATTAATTTTCTCTATGTTAGATGCTAGAAATGAAAAAACACCTTGATGCTAGAAGCATCACAACTATGGCACTACTGATTGCCATGATGGTCACCCTGTCTCGGATACTAGGAATCGAGACACAATTTCTTAAAGTCAGCTTTACCTTCATCCCAGAGATTA
>ERZ791922.115-NODE-115-length-70187-cov-3.530642_pt1 | contig 70187 bp, 114 predicted proteins | sample MGYA00510134_ERZ791922 | MGnify/ENA primary metagenome ERZ791922 (study PRJEB30046, sample SAMN00792101) | human gut metagenome | study: EMG produced TPA metagenomics assembly of the A metagenome-wide association study of gut microbiota in type 2... | reverse complement strand
AATATTGATAGAGAATCAGAAGTATTTACAAGAGAAGAAATAGAAGACATGATTTTACATCCTACTAATTATGTTATAGAGACAATCCTATCAATAACAAGCAAACAAGTTATAGACAATTTCTTATCTCAACTAGTATATTTAAAGAATACAAATAAATATTTTATTGCAACTAAGGTTGAAGATTATATTAGAGCAAGAAAAGAAGAAATTTATGATGGCATTAGAAAATCAGAATTAGAAGGAATGGAAACTGAAAACTTAAAGCCACAAGTTAATTCTGAAGTTGATATAGCAGTATTAGAAGAAAGAGAAAATATTATTAAATCTAAAGAAGAAGAATTAACCCAAAAAGAAAAAGATTTAAAGGATAAAGAGAAAAAATTAAAAGAAGAAAAAAAGAAGTTGGCAGAAGCAAAGAAAAGTGCTAAGGCAAAATAGTAAAAGGAGGTTTTATAATGACTCCTTATGAAAATGTGACAGATAAATTTATACGAAAAATAAAACAAGATAAAGAGTATTTTTGCGTTAATGGTGTTACAGAAGAACAATTGTTAGAAATAATTAATAGAAGAAGTGTTGAATTGCTAGATGATTCAGTCAATGAATTACAACCAATGATATCTATTGCACAAGATGTAGATTTTTTAGATAAAGACGATGATATGGAAGAGTTTAATTTTAATCTTACTAGAATCGAGGAAGACCTAATTTCAGATATGATGGTAGTAAAGTATTTTGATGAAGCACTTGTGAAATTAAAAGCTATGCAGAAATATCTAGGTGATGATATAAAGGTGTTTTCACCTGCAAATGAAAGAAAAACATTCAAAGAAATGGTTGAATTTAAAAGGCAATTGTTCAACAATAAATTAGGAAATTACAATACTAGGAATAGAGAAACTGGCGAATTTTTGCTTGTTTACTAGAAGGAGGTGTTGTAATTTTGGATGCTAATAGTTTAGCTTATATTAAAGCTGTAAATGGTACTAATGGTAAGAGTTGTGTGGACAGCTTTAGAGATGAAATGATTCAGCAATATAATGAAGCCAATAAAAATGTAATTACTGAGTTTTCAATATTAATTAATAGCGATAAGGCTAAAAGTGTTAAGATTAACAACACACCTAATAAAGTATTGATTAAATATAATAAAAAGGAAATACAAGTTAAAGCATTTATAAACGCTTTAAACACAGGTGATTACATCTATTATACAGATGAAGAAGCTGAAAAGAATCATATATACTTGAATACATCAATACCAAAAAGAATAAGAGATTATGAATATCATTTAGTTGAGGAGTGTCAACAAACCCTATCTTTTCCTTTTACCAATGTCGTCACGCCTTGTATTGCAGATAATAGTGGATATGGTGTAAAACTAAATAATGCCACTGAATTTACAATAGGTTCTATGAGTAACATAAAGGTTAAAGTGCAAGAAAATGATGTAACTAGAAAGATAAGACCTAATATGAGATTTATATTTAACCATTCTGAATTTGGTATATATGAAGTAAAAGATATAACTGTTTATCAAACAGGAATATTACTATTAACATGTGATAAATCATTATATAGACCTCAATCGGATGATTTGGAAAATAATATAGCTGACTGTGGCGTGTTACCCGATGAACCTACAGAAGAACCTAAACCAGCTACATATAATATCATAGGTTGTGATAGTGATAATATGGTGATAAATACAACTGAAATATTCACATTAGAACCAAGCAATAATAATGTTGAGTGGAGATTAAATGAAGAATATGAGGTCGGTGTAGCTGAAATTGTATCTACTAATGATAGTAGTTGTACAGTAAAATGTTTGAAGGTTGATAATGTATTTGAATTAAAGGCTTTAATAGATAATAAAGAAGTGGGAAGTAGAGTTATATTTACTTCAAAAAGATAGAATAAATTAAATAAAGTATATAAATTAACGATTTTAATGTGAAGTAGGTGAGACTATGAGTGACTTAAATAACAGGTTAACTGGTACTAAAAGTAATAAATTAAATAAATCATCTCTTATTGTGGCTTTGTTTTGTGAAACATTAGATAACAGTCAGGATATTAAAAGACTTTTATATTATCATTCCTTAAACCCTCTATCACCAATGGGTAAATATTATGATGGGAAAATGAAACCACAATCTAATATTGAATTTTCATTATTAGAAGATGCTGTAGATAGGAAAAGGCTTATATTTGATGAAGTGTTTGATCCCTTAATGACAACAGAAGAAAGCTATTCGATATATATAACTGATGTAGGTGGTAGATTTGGTAGGTCGGTAGGAGATATAGGAATAGAAGTTAATATAGTTATACCAGTTAAGGATAATGTTCTTATGGGGTTAGGAAATAAAAGAACTCATCAAATAGGTGCTTTAATAGCTGATTTATTTGATGAAGTAACAGTTGATAAAAAGTCATTTCCTGATTATGTATATGATTTAGGCAATATACAATTTAGTTTGACCGATTATGTCTATGGTAGAGTAGCACAAAAAAGTAATATGGTTTGTCTAAATATGCAATTTGAAGTAAAGAAAATAACTATTAGGTGATGTCATGTTATTGTGTGAAAAAGATAGAAAAGATAATTGGGAATTAGATAATTATTTTATGAACCCTACTTACATAGATAATATAGGACTAGTCTATCCAATTAAATTAAAAAATTATAATAGTTTTATCAAATTGGCTAATGAATATATTTTGTTGGATGTAAAAAAGAAAAACAATCTAATAAGACAAACGCATGAAAAAGCTATTATTGACGGTAACGTTGATAGAAAAAGTAAACCTAAGTTAATAGATTGTGATAATATATTCGATTGGTATGTGTCACAAATTATATCTATAGATGAATCTTTGTTGAATTCAGATGTTAAATATTTAATAAAGATTAAAGAGAGACTTGGTAATTTAAAAGAAGGAGAAAGACAGTCTATATTGTTAAACGATCCTGAAATTAACAATATGTTAGATATATTAGAATCTAATAAAATTGCATTCAATCAAGTTAAAGAGCAACTTTGTGAACTGTTTAAATCTACAGTGCATTACGAAGTTGTTTTTAATTTTGAACTAAAAAGATTTGATATTCTTTGTAATAATGAACTTTATGGTTTTATAGATAGGGATAATTTTTATGAATATAGAGATGTAATTATGGAACAAAACATAATGCATGAACCTAGAATAGCTCCCAACCTAAGAAGTCAAGAAGAAATTGATAAAGCATTAAAACAAAGATTCTCAGATAGTGAAACAAGTTTAGAAAGCATGATTGCAATTGCAGACATTGGATTTGAAGAAATAACTTATTATAGATTATATGTAGAATTTACAAGTAAAATTAGAAAATTAGATTATATTGGTGCAGTTATTTATAGAGCTAATGGTTGCAAAATGGAAGGGGATAAAGAAATTCCTATTCCTAATTTAGCAGAACCATTTAGTTTTAAAAATAACCCTTATAATAATTTATTAACAAAAGCCAAATATAGTAAATTGGATAAGCAAATTATGAGTAGGTAATTGTTAATAAAATAAATTAAATTAAAAAGGAGGAATGTAGAATGATAACTAGAAAGGAGAATCCATTTTTATTAGATAAATATATGGAAACTTCTACAGCAGAAGTTATTGCTATTAATAGAACAACAGGGGAAGAAATATTCTTATCTACGCTTGAAAGTCATGAACTTACACATGACCAAGAAGAAGAATTAATCAAGGGTGGTATTTGGAATGATACTTTAGCTACAATTAACAAAAATAAAACAATTAAGTTTAAAGTTACAGATCCTGTTGCACGTATGGATGTCCAAATGAAGAAGTTAGGTGCTGATATTAAAACTGGTAGTGTAATGGCATGGCACTTTGATAGACCGTATCCTGTAGAAGATAGTTCTTCAAGCAAAATCGTAAACTTAACTGAAACACCTTTTGATACAAAAGAAGTTTGTGTATATAACACAAAGACTAAAAAGATGTTACAGCCTACAACAGATTACACTATTTCAGGAAAAGTTATTACTATAATAGCTTCTGATATAAATGTAAATGATAATGTTTTTGTAACTTCTTTCCAATATGAAAAAGCAGATATACAATATGCAGATATTACTGGTAAGTCCGCACCACAAACATTTGCACTAATAGTAAGATCACCATTATTTGATGAAAATGATGCTGTTAAGTATTGGAAGCAAATGTTCTTCCCTAAAGCAAAAATGTCAGGTTCTTTCTCTATTACAGGTAACACTGAAAAGACTAAGAATACAGAAGATACCGAGTTTACTATACTTAAAGATGATACTTATGAATACTTAGGAAGAATTATGTTTATACCTGAAACAGAATAAGAATAAATTTGAAATAGACACTCTATATGGGTGTCTTTATTAAGTTTATTTATATAAACTTTAAAAATAAATTAAATACGATGGAGAGTGTTGAATTATGGGTAATTTAAAAGAGAGATTTAAAAGAAAAGAAATAAAATGTTTAGTTATAGAAGATTTTGAAACAGGACGAATTTTTAAAGTAGTTGGTGAGGACAGGATTAATAAGGCTTTAGAAAAATATACAGCAAATGAGATAACAAAGGTGTATAACCCTGACCAAAAACAAAAAAACAAGATATTTGAACTAATGGAAATAAGTCAAAAGGGCAAGGAGTTAGTTACTACTGTAGATGGTGTAAAAATGATTATTAACTTAATACCATTATTAACAGATATCAAAATTGATTTAACATCCGAAGATGATATGGCGGAGATAATAGAAATTATAAATGATCCAAATGAGGTTTTTGAATTAGTTAGAGATGAATTAAACGAGATATTAGGAATGTTAAATGCAAGATATATAAATAACTTAAAAGTAATAAGTATGTTACCTGAAGATATCATAGAAAAGACTATGGAATTACAAATGCAAGAAAATGATAAAATAATAGAAAATAAAACTGAAGCAAGTGAGAATAATGAGTAATAAATTCAATAATTTCAATGATTTATATAATTCTTGGAAAAGGAAATGCGAAGAAACAGTTAAGGAAGTAGTACCATCGGTTATGAAAGATAAAATGCAAGAAGCAATAGAATATGAAGTATATGCAAAATATACTCCTAAATCTTATATAAGACGTAAAGATAATGGCGGATTGTTAGATAAAAAGAATATGGTAGAAAGAATAGAAGTGAATAGAAATAAAATTACCGTATATCTTTTTAATAATACTTTAGGAAATGATAAATACAAATATCATACAAATGATTATATTGATTCAATTATTGTAACTGGTAGGGGTTACACGTGGAAGAGTTCTGAGATTTATAAAAATCCAATAAAAAGGGATTTCTATAAAGAAACAGAGAAGTTATTAAATGATGGAGAATTAAGAAATGCGATAATAAAAGAGTTAAGACAAAAAGGAATAATAGTTGTTTAGGATTGGCTAATTGGTAGTCAGTCCTTTTATTTTTATGAAAGGAGTGATTATTGTTGGCTGATAATATGGGTGCAATTTTTAGCGTAGAGTTTGAAGATTATGCTTCGGTAAAGAAAAAACTTGATATTTTAACTTCGCAAATACAAACTAATTCAAAAATTAGTTTTGCTATAGATAACAATGCAATAATAAAAGCTTTAACTGATATAAATAAATTAGCTTCTCAAAAGATAGATATATCTCCTAATGGAGATATAAGGATGTTGTCTACGTATAAAGATGAGCTAGGACAAATCGTTAAACTAAAGCAAGATTTAGCAAAAGATACAACAAGTATTTCTATTGATAGTAATATTACAAAACAAGCACAAGAACAACAGCGAATTGCCAAAGAAACATCTAATATGTGGCAACAAATAAGTCAAAAACAAAGACAAGAATCACAGCAAGAAGCTGATGAATATAATAGAATACAACGAGAAAAATATGATTCGGAACAAGAGTTTATAAATGCATCCAATGCTTTAAAACAAAAGGCTAGTCAAAGAAGAATACAAGAAGCACAACAAGAAGCTAGTATTGTAAATAAAACATTAGAAGCTAATTATAAAGAACAACAAACAGCAGAAAATCAATATAAACAAGCGCAAAAATTAATCGAATTAGAAAAAGAAAAGTTAAATATAAGATTAAAAAGTGTAGAGCTAAATAGAGGAGATTTAGTTAATAAAAATTACTCTAACGTTATTAAAAATAATATATCTAATCTTAATGGTAACACTGTAGATGATGTTAGAAGTAAAACTAGACTACTTAACATAGAATTGCAAAAATTAGACCAAAATGCTAGGGCAAAAGGACTAGCTATTGGTAAAACCGAATTACAAGGTTTTGGAGATTCTTTAAAATCTGCAACTGCAAATCTAGGTCTGTTTTTTACTGGTGGAATGCTTTTAAGAAGTGTTTTTAATGAGCTTAGAACAGGTTTAGCAGATATAAAAAATTTAGATGATGCTTTAAGGGATTTAAAAAGAGTTACTGATGATGTAAGCGATAATACATTAAATAACTTTGTTAATAAAGCAAATAGTATGGCTATAGCATTAGGTAACTCTACAGAAGGAGTTATAAATGCAACAACTACTTTTAAGCAGTTGGGATATAGTTTTGAAGAAGCTTCTAATTACATGGCTAAAAACAGTATTATTTTATCCAATGTAGGAAATATGTCTGCTGAAGATAGTGCAAATTCTATAGTGTCAATACTGAAAGCATTTAAACTTGAGGCTAGTGATACAACTCAAGTAGTTGATATGTTAAATGAAGCTGGTAATAACTTTGCTATAACTACACAACAATTATCTGAAGGATTAAGAGTTGGCTCTGCATCTTTGGCAATTGCAAATAATGATTTAGCACAAAGTTCAGCATTGATAACTACTGGAACAGAAGTATTAAGAAATCCTGAACAAGTAGCTAATGGACTTAAAACTATAAGTATGAGATTACGTGGAATTGCAGACGAGAATGGAGAACTTGTTCCTAAAATGGAGGAATTGGTTAAAAATCTTGCAGGTGTGGATATTACAGACAAACAAACAGGTAATATAAGATCTACGTTTGATATCTTAAATGACATGGGAAAAGTGTGGGACAACTTAAGTGACAAACAACAAGCATTGTTGGCTGAAAATGTTGCAGGTAAAACAAGGGTAATAGATGCCCCGTATGTACAGAGATGTGCATAGGACACATATTTAATTGCAGGTAATTCCTAAAGCCTTACACCACAACGTAGTAATGAAATATGTACAAGCGTGATGGTACGAAAGTAGAAAAAACGTAAGGATGAATATATGGTTAAATCCTAAGTATTCACAAACAATGGATGTTCATGCAGGTAAGACTCGAATAGAGTAAACTTCAACGACTATCCCAATGGCTACGTGGTAGCAATAGGAGTACGGCTCAATCGCTTAGAGTGGGTGAGAATCCCTTAAATGGAAAAGGTATGCCCTTAACACGCAATGGTGAAGGTGAAGAAATAGTCTACTCTCATGTGAAAGCATGAGTATTATATTAATGTTAAATAAAACAAAAAAAGGAGGTGAATTAATGCCTCAGAAAATCGAATTTAAAAATATAAAAAAGTTGTTTGAAAGTTATGGATTGAGGATTTTAAATAATGGTGTGAAGAATTCTAAGCAAAAGATAACAGCTTTGAACAACGATGGATATTTAGTTTACATATCGTATGAGTTTTTGAGAACAAATAATGGAGGATATAGGTTGTGGCATAAAAGTAATCCATATTCAATGTATAATATAAACAAATATACTATGGACAATTTTGGTGTGTATACAATAGATGAAGAATATGTTTCTCTAAAACATAAAATGACTTGGGTTTGTAGTGAATGTGGTTCTTTATACAAATACCCTTTGTCAAATATTTTACAAGAACATAAATCCACTTGTAACAAGTGTAGTAAAATACAAGCAACTAATAAGAAAAGAAATTCCATAGAAAAAATACAAAATATTTTCAAAAAACAAGGTTTGAAAATGCTCGAAGAATATCAATCTAATTGTATTCCAATAAAATGCAAAGACATTGAAGGGTATATAGTAATGGGAATATATAATAGTATAAAATTAGGCACAAAACATCTTAGATTCCATGTTTGTAATCCCTATTCAATTGATAATATTAAACATTATATAAAACTTAATGGTTTGGATTGTGAAATAATATCAAATGAGTATAAAGGTGCTACAAATAAAATGTTGTTTAGATGTAATTGCGGAAGAGTTTTCGAGACATCATGGGGGATATTTTATGGACAAGGAAAGACTAGATGTGATGTGTGTTCAAAAAATAAACCTAAAACAGAAATGTTGGTGGAACGTTATTTGATAAACAACAATGTTAATTATAAGACACAATATAGATTTAGTGATTGTAGACATAAATATCCTTTACCTTTTGACTTTGCAATAGTTAATGATGACAACTCTGTTCATACTCTAATAGAGGTTGATGGAATACAGCATTTCGAACCAGTAAAAGCATTTGGTGGAGAAGATAGATATAAGACTACAGTTCTAATAGATGATATTAAAAACAAGTATTGTAAAGATAATCATTATGAGTTAATCAGAATATCTTATAAAGAAATTGCTAATGGTAATTATATAAATAAATTAAAAACATTAATATAATATCTAATATGTAGCGAATATTAGAAAATATAAGGCAAATGTATTTGCGAGTATAATGCAGAACGCTGAACAATTAGATGAAGTGTACCAAAGTTTACAAAATAGTGCAGGAAGTGCAGAAGAAGAACAAGCTAGATATATGGATTCTATTAGTGGTAAACTAAACGCATTTTCAGAAAGTGTAAAAAAAATATGGATAGATTCTATTAATACAGATACTATTAAAAATATAATAGATACTGGAACAGCATTTGTCAATATATTTGATGGTGTTATTAATACAGTTGGGGTATTGCCAACAACAATAACTGCTGTTACTGGTGCATTAACAATATTTAATGAAAAGTTTAGAGAATCTACAACGATATTTATGAATGCTATCCCATTATTAAATAACATGTTTAATGGATTAAACAATATGTCCTTAAACCTACAAGCAAGTTCTACACAGTTAAAGAGTCAAATTACAACTTTAAAAACATATGCACAATCATATCAACAAGCAGGTATGTCTACAAAGGTTATGGGAACTAATTTAGCAATGTTACAAGCCAAATTAGCTGTTACGACCGTTGGATTAATTGCTACTAAGGTTGCTACAATAGCCCTACAAACAGCATTTTCTATGGGGTTATCTCTAGCTATTACAGGTGCTATAAGTTTAATTGGTAAGTTAGGTAAAGAACTTATAGGTACTGGTAAAAGTATGTCTGAATGCAAAACTCAGGCAGAGTCATTACAAAATGTGCTATCAAAAGAAAATGGAGATAATGACTTAATATCACAATATGAAAAATTAAACAAGTCATTAGAAGACGGAAATTTAACAGAACAAGAACGTAGTGAAATCAACAATAAGATTTATGATGTAAAAGAAAAAATCAGTAATCTAGATAGTGATTATAAAAGAATCTTGGAAGATAACACTGGCTCTTATGAGGAACAATTAAATCTGATGAAAGGGATATATGATTTAAAATTAAAGGATGCTTCTAAAGACTTAGATGATGAGATGATGTCTCAGAAAAAAGCCGAAAGAATCAAAAATCAATTAGATCAAAATATTCAAGCAATCAGAGAGTATCAAGAAAATGGTACTTGGATGGGAACAAAAGAGTCTGAAGACAGTATGTCTAAAGCTTTTGAGAAAGCAAAGAAAAATGTAAAAGAGTATTATACTGAATTATCTATGTATAATTCTAACGTAAAGCTAATGGAAGAAGCTAATTATAGTTCAGGTAGGTCTGTTTTAGAATTAAGTGATGACGCTAAGAATTTATATAATGAGCTATATAATGTACAAGGAGCTTTAAATGGAGCGAAGCGAGAAACAGAAGACTTAGGCAATTCAACTGAAATGACAAAACAACAGTTTGAGTCTATGGCAGATACCATTAGTGGTTCTACTAATAAGATAAAACTATTACAAGATGCCATAGAGGAGTTTAGCAAAACTGGTAAAATTTCTACAAGTTTAGAAGATAAAATATTTGCTTCTAATGACCTTGAAATGATTGCTATGCTTGGTGATAAAAATACATTTCTTGAAAAGGCTAATGGACTTTTAAATCAAGAGATACAATTAAGGGAGCAAAATAAAAAAGTCATAATTGAAGAAGCACAAAACCAAGTTAATAGTGACAATGTTAAAATTAGTTCTACTCAGCGTATCTTAAATGATATGGCTAAAATGACTGGAAAGACTGTTGATGAGTTAGGGAAACAATATGGTATAGATGTTAGTAATTTTAACAGTTCACAAAACCCTAAAGCTAATGCTATGTCCAATGTTTTAAATGACATGGCTAAAATGACGGGGAAAACAGTTACACAACTAGGAAAAGAGTATGGGATTGACGTTACCAACTTTCAAAATGCAAATCAAGCAAAATTAGATATACTTGAAAAACAAGCACGTATTACTCAAGATAAAATGAATATTTTGAAAAATGGTTTTGATTCGTATTTAGATGATTTTTCCAATAGAGTTAATTCAAATAATAATAACAATCCTTTTGGGTGGACACCTAAACTAACTAATAGTTATACACCTATTTCTTCAAGCTATAATCCCGTTTCTTCTAATTATAGCCCGAGTGGTTCTAAGTCAAGTAAATCTGAAGTAGCTGATTTAGAATTAAAAATAGATAGATATTATAAGTTGAATAACGTTATAGACGGGTTAAATTCTACTTTGGGAATTTATGAATCTAAATTAGAATATGCTACTGGTAAAAAATATGTTGATATAATTAACGAAGAACTTAGCATATATAAACAACAACAACAAGCTATACAAAATAAAGTATCTGAAATGAAGAAAGAACAGGCAGAGCAAAAAAGACTATTGCAACAAAATGGTTTTATTTTTGATAGCATTGGTAATATAACTAATGCAACTCAAAGATTACAACAATTGCAGAATAGTGCTAATTCAAAATCAGGTAATGAAAAAGAAAAAGCTAAGAAACAAGTTGAAAACATTTCTGAAGCTCTAAAGAATTATGCTGATTTAACTTTTAATTCTCTTCCGGAGATGGAGAAAGAGTGGCAAAATTTATCTAATAAAATCAAAGATACCAATAAAGAAATGACAAATCTTGTATCTGAACAAGAAGAAAAGATATATGATTTAATTAAATATAAATTAGAAAAACTTGTTGACGAAGAAACAAAAGCTTTAAATAATTTAAAAAATAAAATGGATAAAATATGGTCTAAGGAAGATTATCAAGATGAGTTAGATGAAAAGCAAAATAATTTAGCCGATTTATATGCACAAATGCAAGAAGCTTTACGTGGTGGCAATACAATGTTGGCTGAAAACCTAAGAAAAGAATATGAAGAAGCACAAAAAGAATTAAATAATCTTATTAAGGAACAAGATAGAAATGACTTTACAGATAAAATAGATGATAAGATTTCAAGTTTAGATGAAGCATTACAAGAAGCATTGAAACCTGAAAATATTAACAAAATAATAGAAGAAGGTTTGAAGACTGGTTATATACAAATTGGTGATGAGATTATAAATGTACAAAATGCTATGAATGAGATGATAAAAGAAACTACAGTAGGTTTTCAAACAGCAGGAAATGCTATGAAGGAATATATAGATAGTTTAAAAATAGCAGAAGAAATTTATAAAAATATACAAGGTATCAATACTAATTTAGGTATCACAGTAGATAAAAATTTTGGCAATAAAAACAGGATTTTAACAGAACCTAATCAGCTTTCTAGAGTGGCAACAAATACTACTAATAATGGAGATGTAATATTACAGATTAATACTCCTTTATTACAAGTAGACCACATAGACAATTCTAATAAACAAGAAATGCAAGAATATACTGATAGGGCAGTAGATAGATTAACAAATAATATAGTTGATGTAATTCAACATAATACTTAAAAATATTTTAGGGAGGTAAAAAGCAGATAGCAAGTACATTGTTTTGCTTGTTATCTCCCTAATTTTTTCGCTTGAAAGGAGGAATGAAAGTGGATACAGAAATATCTAAAGTTTATTCCATAAAATTAGATACAAAAGGTAAGGGAATAATTGCAAAAGATATAAATAATAAGTCTTTAATTTGCAATGCTAGTGATAGTATTAAAATCGTTGTAGAACTACTAGAAGACGGCTTAAAGAAAGACTTAGGTAGTAACTGCAATATAAGTTTAATAAGTCACATACAGCATGTTAACGGCTCTGTAGACGATGTCAAACAAGATAATGCAGATGGAAGTATAACATATGAAATCATTGATGGGAAAACTATTATAACTATATATCCTAAAGATAGTTTTAATTTAAATGAAGGAATTTCTGAAAATGAAATTGTGATATCAGATACAAATGAAAATATATCTGTACAACATTTCAAATTTAAAATTAATCCATCTTTAAATAATAATATAGTGCATGATTCTATAGATAGTATAAATACTTTAACAGAATTAGAAGAACAGATAAAGAAAAACGAAGTTACATTACAAGAAACAACTCAACAAGCTGTAGATATGCAAAAACAAGTTGATGATAAGTGTAATGAAGTAGATACTATATTGGCACAACAAGATGTAATTATAGATAATAGTATAAACGAAATGAACGCTAAGATAAATAATATGAATACTACAATAGATACACAGGTATTAAAAACTATTAAATTAAATACCTTAGAAATGCCATCGGAGAGTGTTATTTATTTTGCAACTAAATTAATAAATGAGAAAGCTGAAAACTTAATAAATAAAGCTTTTGATGTTCATATTGGAGGTCACGTATATAATACAAATACATTGCAAACTACTATAGGAATATTGAATTTCTACATGTTAAACAATAGCCTATATGTTGATTATAGGTCTTTAGTAGATAGGAATATGAGTGGTAATACAGTAAGTGTAGAAGTGTTGTTTAGTAATAAATTAAACTATATACCTAAAAGTGCTGTGGGTTATAAGTTATTATTTAAAACTAAATTAGCTAAGTCTTTAAACACAAGTGATACAATGTTTGCTTATATAACTCCTAAATCTGATAGCAAGATTGAATGGGGTGAATAGTCATGTTTCAAGGGCGATGTGACTTCTTTGATTATGATGGAAGAAGTAGTGAATATTTAGGGTGGAGAATCGTACAAGTTGGCAATGCAGATTTTGAAACTAATTTTGGTGCTGAATATAAGGTTGAAACAGTAGAAGGTATAAATGGTAGACAAGATTTTGTAAGAGCTACAGCTGATTTACAAGAGTTGCCTATTACTATATGTAAAATGAATGCTATGGGGAATCCACTACCAGTTACCAATAAGGAAATACAATTCTTAATAGATTGGTTAAAAACTGATGAAAATAAAATTCTAGTAGCAAATGGATTAGTTTACAAAGGTATGTTTGCTAAATCAGGAACTCAAGTAAGAAAACAAGATGAATATTGCTATATAAATTTAACATTTAAAATGGCTGAAGGTTGGTGCAATAGAAAACAAGTTAATAGTGGGGTTAAGATAGTTAATAATACTTATAATATAGAATTAGAAAGTAAAGCTACTATAAATAAAAATAATATACCATTAGTAATGAGAGTTGAATTGTTAGGTAATACAAGTAATGTTACTATAACCAACATTAGTACAGGTGTTAAGTTTACTATGAACGGAATGACAGATGAATTAGATAAATACTTTGAGATAAATGATTTTGAAGGAAATGAGTTTATAACAAATTTACAAGATGATACAAGGAATTTAGCAAAGTTATTACAAAAGCCTAGAGATTTTATTTATCTTAGGAAAGGTAAAAATAGAATTAAAGTTGAGTGTGATGGTAAAGCAAAAATACTATTCACGTATATAGACAATTACCAAATTGGAATGTAGGGTTTAGGAATTATTCTAAGCCCTTTTTGTTATGAAAATAATTAATTTTAATATAGATGAAAATAATGTATAGGAGGATTTTTATGAGAAGTGTTAAGGCTAATGGCAAGGCTATGAGAATTGAACTTTATAGAAATAGAAGTGAATTCTTATATAATATACCTTTAGAATGGATAGATAAAATAGAGTATAGATATAATGATATTTCTAAATTTGAAATAAAAGTGCCTAAATATATAGGTGTAGATCATAAGATTAATCCTATATATATGAAGATTTTGAGTAGACAACAAATAGTTATAGATGATAATGATAGATATATATTAATGGAGAAAAAAGGATTAACTAAAAAGCACAATGGGGATAAAACATTTACAGCTTATAGATTTCAAAAGACTTTAGAGAAGAAAAGAATAAGTATTGAGAGTGGAAACTACCAACTTATAAGTGATGAAACTCATATAGCAAAAGGAATTCTTGAACTGGCTTTAGAAGGTACACAATGGACTATAGGAGAAGTTGATAATGATGCTAGAATAGTTAATCAGTTAGCCCCTGTGATTGAAACTATAGGTTTATATGAGGGTTATACAAAGAATAATGTACAATATGAAGACTTATTGTGGTCTAAAGATTTTAATATAACTATACCTGAAGATAAACCCTTATATATTACAGTTAATTATAATGGTGTTGAATCAAATAAAGAAGGAACTAAGTATGGATTTGCTAATGTAATAAATAAGTTTGATCCATTTTATACAGGTATAAAGCATATTGATGCTTATTATGTTAATGAGGTTAATAATAGGTTTGGTATAAAATATGTTATTACTTTACAAGATGGTGTACAAGAAACAGTAAGTCATACATTTGTTAATACAACAGATAAGGATTTAAGTATTGAAGATATTAATTTACAATATGAAACTGGTGAATATATAGAACAAGACATTATAGTTTATCCAAGTTTTGATGAAATTGATGACAATGTATTAAACCTATTGGAGAAAATAGAAGAAGTATTTGAATGTGTAATGGATTATAATACTATAACTAAAACTATTAATTGTTATGCTAAGAAGAATGTAGGTGTGTCAAAACAGCCTATGTTAAGTTTTAATAGTAATATATTAGAAATCAGTGATACAGAAGATAGTGAAATACCAACAGGGATTAAAGTAATGGGAAAAGATGGGTTGAGTATTTCAGGAGAAAACATTTTTGGTGGAGATATAATTTATAACTATAATTATTACATAAATAATAAAATATTATCTGATGAATGTGTGGCTAATTGGAATAGGTTTGTTGCTTTAGCTACTATAAAAAGAGATGAATGGGATTTAATAAAATCTCAAGTCGGTCTAATGGGTAGTAAAAAGATAAAATTAGATAGTGAAATTACGAGTTTGTCTAATAGAATAACTTATAATAAGGAGTTATTAAGTACATATATTGCTACTGGTGACAAAGAAGCACAAAAAGAAATACAATTAGAAATAGAAGAGTTGGAAACTAAATTTAATGCTTGTATGAGAGATTTAGATGATACTAATAAACAAATACAAGAGTTAAATGATAGAACTGCTGAAATTTCTAATAGCTTAAATAGAAAAACAGCAAAAGATAAAAATGGATTGATATTCACAGAAAATGATTTGCAAGAATTAGATGATATAGATGAAATTATTACTCTAGAAGATGATTATTATACTAATGCTAATTTATTATATGAATATGCAAAAAAAGAATTAGAAGATAAAACAAATCCTAAGATAGATTGGGAAATGGATTCTATTAACTTCACTAAATGTTCCAAGAATTGGAAAAAGGTAATAACTTTAGGTGATTTGTTCTTATGTAAGTCCGATGTAGAAGAAGTTATAAAACAGGAAGAAGTAAGGTTGGTTGGTTTTGACTATGTTCCAAAAAATGATACTATAGACAAGGTGTATTTTAGTAACAAAGATAGTTTAACTAATAAATTACAAAAGGGGTTTGGGACTTCTGCTAGGAAGGCAAGTAAGTCTTATCAAAAAGTCAATAGTTATGAAAATATTTGGGAGCAATCAATTTTAAGTAACAACTTTGTAAATTCAATGAGAGAACAAGGATTAAATTTAAGTGCTACTCAAATTAGGTCATTAACTCAAAAAATGCTTTTGGACTTTGGAAGTTATGGGTGTTTTCTAAAGGATAGTGAAAACTTAGATAATTGTGTTTATTTAGGAAGTAGTCTTATTGCTATTTCAACAGATGGATTTAAAACTTGTAAAACAGCTATAGACCAAAATGGGGTTGTAGCTGATACAATCATCGGAAAGTTGCTTTTAGGACAGGCTTTATATATAACCGATGATTCGGGACATGGTTTTTATATAGGAAATATAAATTCTGATATGACGCCTGATAATAATGGTGAAGATTTTGGTATACAAATAAGAGATATGAATTCACAAAGAGAAAGAATATTTATAGGAATAAGGAATGGTGTAGCAACTCTAAGGTTGTATGGTGATGATGGAGAAGTTAATTTTGACGAACGTGGATATGTTGTACCATCATATCACGAAGTAGCAGACAACCTTTCTCCTAATTATCCATTAGAAACAAGCGTGTGGATACCAAGTGGAGTTAGCAGAATAAAAGAAGCTATATTAAAAATTAGATTAGGTCAATACAGAGGGTATACTCAGGACGTAACTACAAGTACAACTACAACAACTTCTGAATCAAATGCAACTCAAACTTCTTATGGTGGGGGGAATCATAAACACCTAGTTTTTAACAGAAACACACAACAAAATCCCGCAGTATCTGCTCCTTATTGGTGGAATATAGATAGGGATGGTAGCGGAATATCGGGGTGGGTTGCAAAGTTTGATGTAGCAAGATTAAGCGGTTCAACTACAGTTCCTTCTCAAATATATACAGAAGGATCGAGTGGAACTCATACACATGATATAGGAGGACATGTTCATCCTATTAGAATAAATTTGAGTACGACAGTAAGAACGGGAATTAAATTGTACGAAAAGGCATCTAGTGTCAGAGTTGAAGTAAATGGTCAAACAGTTGCTAATAATATTAATTCAGATGTAGAACTAGATATAGCATCATATTTGTTGCCAAATAAAGATAATATGGTTAAAGTTTATTCCTCAACGAATGGAAGAATAAGATTAGCTGTGTTTACAAAATATTATATAATGTGGTAGGAGGAGAATATGGAAGATAATAATATAGTAATATTAGATGATAGTAGTGAAGATTTAATTGGTACTAAAATAGAAACACCTATAAGGTTTAATATTAATAATAATATTGTAGAAGTAGGAAGATTTTTTGCTAATATAGAAAGAGATTTAAAAGGCATTAGTATACAAATATATTTTAATGAAGAAGATAAGGCAATTGTAAGAGATAATATAAATTTACTAACAGACAAATATAGAACTTTTTATGAATCAATAGTTAGAGAAGCGAATTTAGTAGGTTGGGATTTTATACAATAAATTAAATAAAATTCAACATAATTAGTTGACATTATTAGCTAAAGAGAATATACTAATATTAACAGGTAATACTTGTTAAAAATAAAACATGTTGGAGATGAAGTTATGAAGAAAAAATTAATTACAATAGTTATGTTGTCTATTATGATATTAAGTTTCACTGGATGTACTAAAGATCAAGTATCAGAAATTGAAGATATAAGCAAAAATAATACAGAAGTAATAACAATAAAAGATGAAGCACAAGAAAATTATCCATATGAAAGTGGACTGACTAAAGAAATAAAGAGTATGACTAATGCTTTACATTGTACTTTTGCAATTACAGATAAAACTAATTTATATATAACTGTAGAAGGTGACAGAGCAGTTTTAAATGCTAATAAACAAAATATCATAGAGTATTTAAAGAAAGACACTAAGTATTCTAATGTAACTTTAATCATGCACGACTCAGGTAGTTCTGTACTAGACGCCTTTTATAATCAAAAAATAAAATAACAAACAAAGACTAGAGATAATAATTCTCTAGTCTTTTCTATATAAAAATATCCTTTTATTCAATAACAATCTACAACATAAATTAAATATAAATTGACATAGCAAATCACTTGTATTATAATGGAAATAAACAAAGTAAAATTTGTTAATTTATTGTAAGAAGGTGATGCTATTGAATGTTTTGATTTAACCTTAATGTGCGAAATTCTCCCATCTTCTAAAGTGGGAGATGGATAGCACAATAGAAGTTATTAAAATACATAGAAAATCAAGGGAGGTGAATACAGTGTTAAAAGCTTATAAATATAGGATATATCCCAATAAAGAACAACAGCAATATTTCAATAAAACATTTGGTTGTACTAGATTTATATATAATCAAATGTTAGCCGATAGGATAAAATCATACGAAGAAAATAAAGATTTAGATATTAAAGCTATAAAATATCCTACACCTGCTCAATATAAAAAGGAATACGAGTGGTTAAAAGAAGTCGATAGCCTAGCTTTAGCTAATGCTCAAATGAACTTGGATAAAGCCTACAAAAACTTCTTTAGAGATAAATCAGTAGGGTTTCCTAAATTCAAAAGCAAGAAGAACAACTATAGAAGTTATACTACTAATAATCAAGGTGGGAATATCCATATTAAAGATAAAAGAGTTAAGCTTCCTAAGGTTGGATATATAAAAATAAAACAACATAGAGAATTTATAGGATTAATCAAATCTTGTACTGTAAGCAAAACTCCCAGTAATAAGTATTTCATAAGTATATTAGTTGATACTGAAAACATTGTATCACCAAAGTTAACTACTAAGGTTGGAATAGATTTAGGAATAAAAGATTTTGCAATTACTTCTGATGGAGAAGTGTTTTCTAATCCTAAAAACTTAAAGAAGTCAGAAAAGAGACTAACTAAACTACAAAGAGATTTGTCGAGAAAGAAGAAAGGTAGCAATAACAGATATAAAGCTAGATTAAAAGTCGCTAAGTTACATGAAAAAATAGCTAATCAAAGAAAAGATTATTTACACAAAATAAGTAATTATATAACTAACGAAAACCAAGTTATAGTTATAGAAGATTTAAAAGTAAGCAATCTTATGAAAAATCATAAATTAGCTAAAAATATAGCAGATGTAAGTTGGTTTGAATTTAGGAGACAATTAGAATATAAATGTGCTTGGAAAGGTAGAGAATTAATAATAGCTCCATCAAATTATGCTAGTAGTCAACTTTGTTCTAGTTGTGGAAATAAATCAAGTCAAACAAAGGATTTATCATGCAGAACATATGTATGTCCAGTATGTGGAATGGTTATGGATAGAGATATTAATGCAAGTATAAATCTGTTAAAACTAGCTATGTAAATAAAAAATTAGATAGTTAGAGAGGTTGGAGCGATCTTTATAGCTTGGGTAAACTTGTACCGTTAGGTATATTGACCAAGAAGCTCTCACTTCTATAAGTGGAGAGTAGTTCACTTAAAGAACAGATATTAAATATATTATAGAATAAAAGGGGAAATTAAATGAATAAGGTACAAGAATTTTTAAATGAAAATTTTGGAGAAGTAAGAGCAATAAATAAAGATAATGAAATGTGGTTTGTAGCTAGTGATGTTGCTAAAATATTAGAGTATAGAGATGCAAATGCACTTACCAAAAGTTTAGATGATGACGAAAAGGATACGCAAACTTTGAGTACCCTTGGTGGAAATTAAGAAATATGATGATATGAAAAATGTGTCCGACAACTTGGAGGGTGCAAATTCTATGGTTAGAAGATTGTCAAAAACCACTCTTACTTAACTACGAGTAGTAACTATACTACAAACTTACTAACGGTGATATTTACAGTGTGACGATAATATCAGAATAATTATAAAAACAATTAAGAGGGAGATTAAATGAGAGAAAATGAGATTTTAGAAAGTTTAAAAACAAGAGAAGAATTAATAGGAAGAACAGAAGTTTTAGATAAGGTTAAAGAGTTAATATTGTTACCAAATACAGAGTACGCAACAACACAACAAGTGGCTGATTATTTTGAAGTTGGTGAGAGTGCTATAAAATCACTTGTATTTGATAACAATGAAGAAGTTACTTCTGATGGATACAAGGTTTTAACAAAGAATGAACTGAGTTCCTTAAAGGAACTCTGTCAAATAAAGTCAAGAGCAAGAATGTTGGCGATATTCCCTAAACGTGCCATATTAAGAGTTGCTATGTTGTTAAGAGATTCAGAAGTTGCAAAAGAAATAAGAACTAGATTACTAGACATTATACAAGATGTTTCTGAAGGTAAAGATAATATAATTGATAATATAGTAGATGAAATTGATGAGGAAAAAATTTTATCTGAAAGATTAACACAAGCAATTATGAGTGGAGATCTAGAAGAAGAAGGAAGAATAAAAACCGAAATAATAGGTTTAAGAAATAAAAGAATTAAAAAACTACAAAATGAAATAGAGACAATAACAACTAATGCTTTAACAATAATAGAATCTAAGAAGGTTATAAATAAATTGGTAAGGGTAATTGCTGTAAAAAGATATCAAGGCAATTTTGCCAAGACATGGAATGAATTATACAAATCTGTTAATTATAAATTAAGTATTAATATAAAGGCTAGAGATAAGAAAAAGAGAGAAACTTACATAGATACTTTATCAGAAGAAGAATTGTTTGAAGTAGAGAAAATAACAAGAACATGGGCTAATAGAATTGGAGTAGACGTAGAAAAGGAAATAAAGTTAGCAAGTTAAAAAAGAAATTAAATATACTGATATTTATATGAGATGGATATATTCTATCTCTTTTCTTTTAATTATATGTAATTAGACTAGATAAACTAGTCTTTATCATAGGATTCTAAATAGTCATTTATTAATTTTCCGATTAAATTAGAAACACTACGGTTGTCTTCTTTTGCAACTTTTTTTAATTTTTCATTGGACTCTCTACTAATAACTGCCATTACTCGAATGTTTTGATCTTTAACAGCCAACATAAATCACCTCGTTATTATTATATATCAAAAATGTAAAATAGTAAATGTTTTTTGGAAAAGTGTTGACACTCGTAAACAATGGTAGTATAGTATAAATATACCAAGTAACAGCGCTTGTAAACAATAATCCAAAAGGGGGATTTGAGAATGGAAAATTGTAAAACTAACTACACTGCAGATGAATTTATAATTAATGAAAGCATACTAGAAAGTATTAACACTACTAGGGAAAATTTCATACAGTACGGAAGATGGTTGGAAAGATTTAATTTAGCAAACACGGATGATAACTACGAACAATATTTAATCCAAGGTGGCTACAAATGGGAAGAAGAAAGAAACAAACATATTAAGGATGAACTGTTTGGGTTCTTAGTAGAAGTCTTAACAAGTGGGATGAACTTAGGAATAATTAATAGAAAAGCAGATAAATATTATGTATTAGATGATTTTCAATTTAGATTTAATGAGGATAATACCTTATTACATATAGAAACTATGAGTGAAGAAATTAATATACCAATCACAGAAGAAACCAATGTGAATATTGGTGTAAGTGAGGTGCAAATAGGAGATTTTATTATAGAAGAAATGGAATAATTATATATTATTTTCAAGATCAGTTTAACAACTGGTCTTTTTTATTTAAGAAAAGTAATTAAAATTCATAATTTATAACAAAGATTAAATAAAAGTAGTAAGTGAGTATATCTGTTCGGTATATTGATTTACTACTTTTTAAGAAGGAGGAATAGAAGAATGGAACAATACAATGATAATAGTAGTATTTTATATGAAAGACTTTATGATTCAGTAACAGGAAATCCTATAATAATCCCTACAACTGAAGTACAAGAGTGCAATAATCATGGGATAATAACACTTTCCCTTATTCCTAATGAAAGTGAAGGATTAGAGTTTCCTGAATTAAATAATATGCACGAAGTTTATAACGCTGAAGATGTTGTGGGAGAAAATGATTTCTATTGTAATTATAAACGTGGAGATGTATATTTACATGAAAGTAAATGGCACAAAAAGACTAAGATAAGCTATAAAGGTGAAGGTATTTCTTTTATAGGTGCGAATAGAGTTTATACACAAAGAGATAAAGATGGTAATGTTGTACAAACCTTAGATTATATAATTGAAAAAGGTATGGAGGCTATAGAATCTTTATTAATTATCGGTTCGGCAATTCAAGTGCTGTATAGATTAGAGGAAGATATTACTATGGGCGATAAGCTACACACAAATCTTCAATCTGATATATCTATTGGTCAATCACTTGATAAATCATTAAAAGTAGAAATTCCAAAAGCACAAGTAATCGAACCTAAGCTAAAAGAACAAAACGTTGAAGGTAATAGAATACTTCCATTATTAACAGATGTAAATGAACAAGCTGTGATTAATCATAGTAATTTACAAGAAGATGTTATAAACACAGGTGAAATTGTAGATAAGATAAAAACCACTGGTAATGCTTCGTTTGTAATTGAGGTTGGAGATTGGACAACTAGTGATGACTCTAACTGGACATATATGTATACATTATCAACTTCTTTACATTCAAGTGATTTAGTATTTAAAACACAAGAAATAACCACTAAAGGGTTTGAAGATTGTTTGTTATATAGTATTGTAAAAGATGCCAATACGATAGCATTTTATACTGATAATAATATTAGAACAAAAATTGTAGTAAACGCTAGGCAATATGGTGGAATTATTCAGGATTTTTCAGTAGTAAATACAGATTTAATTTCTGAAGGAGCGAGTAATAAATATGTAACTTTGCAAGAAAAAATCAACATAGGGACTATACATAACAAGGTAGACAAAGAAGAAGGGAAGGGTTTGTCTACTAATGATTATACAGATTCAGATCAATCAGAAGTTGCAAAAATAAAAAACTTATTAAACTTAACTTATCCCGTTGGTTCAATTTATATGAGTGTTAACAACACTAATCCAAAGTCTTTATTTGGTGGAACTTGGGAGGAGTTTGCAAAAGGTAAAACCTTAATCGGAGTAGATACAGCACAAATAGAGTTTAATACAGTAGAAAAAACAGGCGGAGAAAAAACTCATAAATTAACAACACTCGAAATGCCAACACACGCACATAATTGGAATGGTTATTCTGCTGGAAACCTTTATTCTGGAAGTGGAAGTGGTGTTACATACGCATTATTTGGGAATGATACTTGGAGTGGAAGTTCTAATAATGGAATACAACCGATAGGTAGTGACCAACCACATAACAACCTACAACCTTATATTACTTGTTATATGTGGAAAAGAATTGAATAGTTAAAATTTGTTTTGTACTTAGTCAGAAATATATGTTTGACATATGGTTTAATAATTAATTTTTAGATTAATGAAAATATTAAATACGTGAATGAAAGAAGTGATAAAAGATATGAATATAAATGAAATTTTATTAAAAGTAAAACAGGTAGCGAATAAACAGGATAAAACAGACAATTTATTGGAAACTACTAGTAAAGTAATACCTCTTGCAATCAATGAAGTTAAGTCGTCCTTGGAAGAAACTAAGAACGAAGTTAATAGTTTAAATACTAGTAAAGTTGATAAAATTGAAGGGAAATCTCTATCTACAAATGATTATGACAATGTAGAAAAAGCTAAAGTAGCAACCATAACAAATAAAGCGGAAAAAACTACTACAGATAATTTACAATCACAGGTTGATAATTTAGTTTTACATAGTGGTGGGGATAGTAATTTAGAAGTAGCACAAGCAAGAGTAGATTATGTTGGAAATACTTTTCCAACGCTAAAATCAAAAGATGATAATGTTGAAAAACTATTATTTGAGATGAGTTCTATTTATAATAAAATAACCTTTGAACAAGGTGGTACTGGTACAAATGGGGATTATTCGACTACAAATAGATTAAGAAGTGTGGGCTTTTTTAATATTAACGGAACTTTTAGTGTAGAGATTGATAGTTCATGGAAGTTTAACTTATTAGAATACAATAACGAAGGTGCATTAGTAAAAAATTATGGTTTTACTTCCAATATGTTAACGGTAAATGGTATTGTAGATAATAAATTTAGAATAGTGTTAGGTAAAACTAATGATTCAACTATTACGCCTGATTTAGCAAGTGGCATACTTTCAATACTATATACTCCTAATAGTGGAATTTTCAAAGAGTTAAAAGAAACGAAGAAAATTAAAAATACTTTTATTGATAAAGAATTACTTGCCTTCAAAAATGAATACGGGTACTACCAGCAAGGAAACTTTGTTTCATCATCTGTGAATATTACTTATTATTATGATGTTTCAGATTTAAAAAGTATTAATTTAACTACTACGCAAGTACAATATAAAAATATTTATACTTTGTTAAGTAAAGAATTCAATGTTATAGATTATATTAGAGTAAATGATGCTTCATTAACTTACAACCAAGAGGAGATAAATCTTAATGGTGCTTGCTATATAGCTATAAGTGAACCTAAAAACAGTCCTGTTAATAAGAAAATAACTTACTTATCACCGGTAATTAAAGAAAATACAAATAATGAACAAAATCACAGGTGGTATGGAAAGAAAATAGTCTGGTTAGGTACAAGTATACCAGCAGGAGGTAAAGAAGGAAAAAATAATCCACTTTCTTATCCTATGATTTTAGGAAAAAGATTAGGGGCAAATGTAATTAATGAAGCTGTAGGAGAAAGTAGTTTACATTGTAAAGCGGTTCATAGAATAAGTGAAGCTAACCCTTATGGTTTTGAAGAAAACTGGAATAAATGTGCTAGATGTTTAACAAATACATTAGAAGAAGTAGAGTGGTTGCTAACTAATTGGAACAACACTACTATATTTACTTCAGGAACATTGACTACACTTACAGAAGAAGATAAAGCTTTTTACAGAAGATGCAGTTTTGAGAATAAATTATTACCACATTTAGAAAGTGGGGATGCCGATTTATTTGTGTTAGACCACGGTCATAACGACAGATATAATGCTAATAAAAAAGATGGAGTAAGTGTTGATGACAGTGTAATAATGGAAGAGTATGGAGAATTTAACCTGTACACTTTTGAAGGTGCTAGTAATTTTATCATAAACAAAATTCTAACATCTAATGCTGAAAATAGAATTTGTTTCATAGGTGAATATGAAAATCAGAAGTTACCATTAGTATCACAATTTCAGTTGAGGGTAGCTGAAAAGTGGTTATTCCCTATATATAAACAATGGGAAAAGTTAGGGTGGACACAAAATAAGATTACCACTACAGGTTATTGGGACAACTCTACTGGACTTTGGGTTGAAAGTGGAGGAGAAGAACAGCAAATAACAATGTTAAATAGATGGGTTAGAGATAATATTCATCCAAATTCTGATAACAGTGGGAAGGCTACAAAATTACTAGTTGATAATATGAAAATTTGGTTTTTATATAATGTTTAATTGACCGAAATTGCGAATTAACTAAAGTTGAAAAGTTTTAAATTAAGACTTTTAATTGGAAAATAAAAAGGAGTATAACTGCAAATAATATTACTGCGAATAAATATTGAATACAATTATGCTCCTATTATGCAATTCTAATAGAACCAGTATTGTGATCCTTATTAGATTACATTATTAGTATTACAAATTTACAATTTAATATTCATAAAAATAAAAAATAATTAAGACTTAGTCAAAATGGCTAGGTCTTTTTATTATATAAAAATTAAATAAGGAGGAATTGTATATGGCACATTGGTTTTTTGATGCAGGTCATGGAGGTACAGATTCAGGAGCTGTAGGTAAAAAAGGTACATATGAAAAAGTAATTACTTTAAGGGCTGTTTTAAAAGCTAAAGCAATAATGGAATCATATGGTGAAAAGGTTACATTATCTAGAGATTGTGATAAATTTGTTTCTTTAGCAGATAGAACAGCATTGGCAAATAGGCTAGGATGTGATTATTTAGTTAGTTTTCATATGAATAGTGCTTCTTCAAACGCTATTGGAACTGAGGTTTGGACTTCAGTAGGTTGTAGTAATGAATCAACTAAATTGGCAAATATAATGTTAAATGAATTGTTACAGGGAATTGAAGAAATGGGGTATAAAACACCAAACAGAGGAGTTAGGCGTAAGAACTTTTGGATGGTTTACAGGAGTGATATGCCTGCTGTTTTAACAGAAGGTGATTTTATTAGTAATTCAATTGTTGAAGATAAGTTTAATGCTGATAAGTACGGAGAAATAGTTGCTAAAGGATGTCTAAAGTTTATTGGAAAAGTTAGTAATAATGATGTAGTTATTAAAAATCCACCAATAGATGTAGAATATAAACCTTCATATACAGTCGCAACAGTTGAACAATCTAAGAGATTTATTGGAGGTCGTGCAACTGATATACAAAAGAAATTAATGTATTTGGGATATAATCTAGGTTCGTGGGGTGCTAATGGTATATGGGGTGAATATAGTTATAATGCTTTAATTCAATTCCAAAAAAATAACTCATTAGATCCTGATGGATATTGTGGTAACGCTACTACTTCTAAATTAAATGAGAAGTACAATGCAAAGATTCAAGCTAATAACAGGAGGGAATCAAAATTGTTAGAAAAAGTTAAGTATAAACAAGTAGTTTACGGAAGATCAGGTTCGCATGTGTATTTACTACAATCAATATTAACAGAGTTAGGCTACAACGTAAATGGTATAGATGGTCATTGTGGAAATGGTTTAACAAATGCTATAAAGGCATATCAAAGAAATAATGGATTAACCGTAGATGGTTCTTGTTATGTTGAAATGTGGACACATATATTAACAAAATAAATTAAATATAAAAGGAGAATGATAATATGGAAAGTTTTTTAACATGGGGCTATGTAGCCACATTTATGGGAATAGTTTTTTGTACTAGTATGTTGGTTGAGTTCTGTAAGGAAATGCCATACATAAAGAAGATACCAACAAAGTATTTTACAGCTATAATTGCATTTGTATTAATATTTGTATCTTCAATATTTTTAGGAGAGTTTACTTTTATTAATATTCCATTAATGATATTAAATGCTATACTTGTTGCATTTACAACTACTGGACAATATGATTTCCACTATAGGAAAGTTAGATTAATTGAAGACAAGCCTGAAGATGAACAAAAGAACGATTTAGAAGAGTTAAAGAAATAACATAAATTAAATAGAATTGTAATTTTATAAAGAGTCTAAGTGAAATATATTAGGCTCTTGCTTAAGATTATAAATAGATAAGGAGGAGGAAAAATATGATTAGATCACTTTGTGGTAAGCTATGGCAATATGGGGTTGAGGAGATAGAAGGATTAGATTCAGAAAGATTAACCTTGGATAAATCAACACTAAAAACAGGAACAACATTTAAGGAAATTAATAATGGTGGCAAAGTTTTTAAATATGAAAAATCAACAAATCAATGGTATGAAATGTAAGGAGGAGAAATTATGATTAGAAGACTACAAGGAAAGTTATGGGAAGTTGGGAAAGAAGAAATAGAAGGTCTTAAAAGTGAAAGATTAGCATTAACTGAAAGCGAATTAAAAGGGGTACATACTGGCTCTACTTTTTATGAAATAGACACTAAAGATAAGTATATGTGGGAAAGTTCTACAGAACAATGGTACAAACAAGATTCTTTAAATTACACCCACCCTTCCACTCATCCTGCAACTATGATAACAGAAGATACAACTCATAGATTCGTAACCGATGCAGAAAAAGCTATCTACAATGGAAAACAAGATAAAATAGTAGCACAAAATGCTATAGCCGATTTATTATCTGAAGCTGATTTACCTACAGTTATTACTACAGTTAATTCAATGTTATCTACATTAAGAACCGTAGGTATCATTAAAAATAGTTAATTAATAATTATATCATAAAGTAGTGTAATTTACTATAAACTGAAAAATAAATTTGAATAAATGGATTGATTGAAACTAGTAAGTAATTGGTTTGATTTAAACTTTTATCGAGATTTTTATTAGAGAGGGATATTGGAGGGCTACTACTACCCTCCTTTTTTAATATTTACGAACCCTTGTGATAAATTCTTCTAATAAGTCTTCATCTTCTGATAAAAGTTCTATAAGTATATCCCAACCTTTACACATATCTCTATTTATAGAGTTCATCAATTTCCTGTATTCGGAATAATATTCGCTACGGATCGTTGTCGTCACCTTAGTACGGGGATGTGCTAAATATTCTTTACTATCTTTAATTTCATAACCATTTATTTGAAACATAATATTACCTCCATGCTTGTCTTACTTAAATTATACTAAAATTTGCTTATGGTTTCAATATGGTTATAACTTTATGGGTTAAATAACGATTTCCTGAATATTCTTTATTAATTAATAATAGTTGATTAATACCTTGTATTATCTATATGGGTGCATATGGTTTACATAGATTTATAAAAGTAAAGTGCGAAATAAGAAAGGACTGATTATATGGCGAGAAAAACGAATAGATTATTTTCAACTACAGATGAAGAATTGGCACAAATTAATCCTGCTAATATAGAATTAAGAGATGATTTCTTAGATTACATGGAAACAACAGACCATAGTGAATCAAGTATAATCACATACAGAAATAATATAGATATATTCTTTGTATATGTATTAAAACATTGTAAAAATAAAGATTTTGTTGATATTAAGAAAAAGGATATTATGAGTTGGCAAGGCTATATGGTTAAGAATGGGTTAAGCCCTGCTAGAATAAGAACTATTAAAAGTACAATTAGTTCAATGAGTAATTTTATTGAAAATGTTTTAGATGAAGAAGATAAGTGGAAAGGTTTTAGAAATATTATTAATAAAATACCTGCACCAGTATTAACACCTGTAAGAAAAAAGACAATTTTAAAAGATGAACAATGTCAAGAATTATTAGATTCCTTGGTAGAGAAGGGGAAATACCAACACGCTTGTGCTTTTGCATTAGCATGGGCTAGTGGTAGAAGAAAATCTGAATTACTAAGAATTAAAAGAAGTTATATTAATGATGAAAGTTTAATATATGGATCATTATATAAAACGCCTGAAAAGATTAAAACTAAGGGTAGGGGTTCAAAAGGAAAAGCTTTAAATGTTTATATTTTGAAAACTAAATTTAAACCATATTTTGATTTATGGATGAAGGAAAGAGAAAGATTAGGAGTACCTGACGATATAGATGAAATATTTGTTACTAATAGAAAAGGCGAGTGGAAACCTGCGAAGACATCTTTATTAGATTCATATGCAGAACACTTCGGAAAACGTCTTAATGTAAATTTTTACTTTCACTGTTTAAGGCATCAATTTACCACAGCACTTTCATTAGCCAATATTCCTGATAGTATAATTCAAGACCTGATCGGGTGGGAATCATCGGACATGGTGAAATTATACAAGGACGTAGAAGTTGATACTCAGCTAGAAAAATATTTTAGCGAAGATGGAATTAAACAAGTAGAGCCAGGAAACTTATCAAATTTATAAAATTGTAAAATATATAAAATAAAATATACAAGAAAGGCGGTGTCTATGTAATGAATTGGATATTGGGAATGCTGATAGTAGCTATATTGGTAAACATGCATAGATATGAGCGAGTAAAAAGAAAATAAAGGAGGTTTATATCTATGGAAAACATACAAGAACGAGTAAATGACCACGAACAAAGAATAAGAAGGCTTGAGGAAAGCGATATTGAGCAGAAAATTAAACTAACCAATATTGAAAAAAGTCAAGCTGAAATAAAGTTGATGATTAATGAGGGTAATAATAAATTATTACAAACTCTTATAGATAATAATACTACAAGAAATGAATCTAAATTACTAGATAGAAAAGAGATATGGGGAATAGTTGCTTTAGTAGTAGGGGCTTTATTAACTTATTTAGGTTTAAAATAAAAAAGGAATAGCTTATTACAGCTACCCCTATAATGAGACAATATGTAGTATATAAAGCCCTACATATTAAATACAATTATATCAAATTAATAAAAATAAAGCAATAAAATACGGTTTTTAAAAACAAATTTTAGGGAGAAAATGATTAGTCTTTTAGATTAGTTGTTTTCTCCCTATTTTTTTCACGTTCAATAAATACTCGAGAAATAGGTTTGAACGTATTATTATTCTATCCATATTTTATTAAATAAATACATAAAAATAGAAGTAATACTTTGCTACAAATAATTAGTGTTAGTATTTTGATATTACTTCTATTTATTGAAAGTATAGTACAGTATATTAATATTATATACCATTTTTAGAATATATTATTCATGAATTTATGCATTCATCAGTGGTTTATACCAATGTTTTCTGCACACAGAAATATACTTTTCTTCTCCTTGTATATCTCCAACTATATTTTGCTCCCCACCCCTTACTATTTTTCCATCTACAACTCTTAGATGATGAGTGGCTTTAGAGTTGCAAAATTCACAACTAGATTTAATTTCATATACACTATTGGCTTCAGCGAGTAATACTTTAATACTATCAAATAATTCACCAGTATATGAGTTCTTCAATCCATAGCATATAACATTAATTTCTAGATCATCTACTATACTTACAAGTTGCTTTATATGTTCTTTAGTTGCAAAGTGGACTTCATCTACAAAAACACAATCAGGAGTTGTGCCATTGATTATTTTATAGTTTTCTACAATAGTAATTAAGTTGTTGTTATCGTTAAATTCTGTAGCTTTATGTTCTAATCCTACTCTACTTTTAATTAATCCTTCTCCACTCCTTACATCAAAGGTGGGCTTAAGCAATAAAACGTTCTTATTTTGTTGTTCATAATTATAAACGTTGGAAAGCAACGAAAGGCTTTTCCCACTATTCATAGTTCCAAAGTAAAAATAAAGCTTTGCCATATTACTTCTTTCTCCTATATATTATTATTTGCATTAGTACAACAAAAGCTAAAATTATATTTAAAAATTGAGGTAATAACACGCTTAATGGATTATTGTTAATAACCATGTTTGTTGTAGTACAAGTTAATCCTAATAATAAAATCACCCAAAATGATACCGACATACCTTCTGTATTATGTGTTTTAAATAATTGTTTGATTTGTGGTAAATATGAAATTGTAATAAAAGTGCCTGAAACCCAAGTTAAAATATTTGATAAAATAATTATATTCATATTATATAGCTCTCCTTTTTAATTTGTTTTTATAATTTTTTATTTTTTCTTCTTCTGTATTATAATTACACCATCCCAATCTATTGCCTTTCTTTAACCAATCTCTTATGGTGCTTCTATCCCTATTGAATATTCTTCCCATTGTGCCTACTGTTTCCCAATCCTCTTTTTGATTCCAATAATCACAAACCTCTTTAATTTTATTATTTTTAATAGCGTATAAATCTGTTTTAACCCAATTTATACTACTTAAATCAAAGAATTTATTTAATTTACTTTTTAATATATTTTCTTTTATAAAATCAACATCAGAAATCCTACAATCAATTACTATGTAATGTTTAATTCCGTTATTTAAGGCTAATTCTTTTTTAAATTTGTCGTTTTCTTGAGTTTCTTGTAATGACATTTTAAAGCTAGTTTCTTTATAATGTTGCAAACCATTAGTTTCGATTATCATATTGTATTTTGGAATATAAATATCATACCTATAATCTTTACACCATTTAAAAACTGTTCTTGATAATTGCGTTATAAATTCTACATCTAATTGAGTTAACACATTAAACATAAATTTTTCAGGATACGAAAACCCATCGCCACAGATACATCCTATTGATTTATTCCTATATACGCTAGATATTTTTATTTTCTTTTTATTTCCACAATCAGGACAAGTAACCTCTATATATTTGCTACTACCTTTAGTATATTTTTTAGCATCTTTTTCAGATATTCCTAATTCTATTAACCAAGGATCAGTATCATATATAGTGTTTATGCCAAGTATGGCAGAATGTCCATTACAACAAGAACAACCACCACTTTTCCCAATCAAGTGAGATTCTTCGATCCAACCTTCATATCCACATATATTGCAATGATATTTGTAATATTTCCAATATGTATTTTTACGATGCTTGTTCTTTCTAAGCTCTCTATCAATTATGCTGATATCACGCTTATCATCTTTTAATAAAGTTCCTAATTTTATCTTATAATCTTTTGTAAATTCTCCGATTATGCTCCTGATTCCCCCAGTGACAAAATCAGAAGTGTGTATTGTGTATGTATTGTTATTGTATTTTAAGTGTAACAAAGATTTTCCATTTTTATTGTCTATTGTTACAAATTGAAAAGATAAAAAGCCATATTCTTTGTGGTTTATGTTTATAGTGCTACCCATCTTAATCTTAGACCATGCTATAAACTTACCTCTCATTGGAAGTTTGGTTAAAATCTCTATGTTGTCTTTACTTCTATTTCTATTTGTCATGTCTGTATAGCCTTTCCTAAAACATTTTCTATTAATAACATCTATATTTCCTCCATAAAAAATTATATATTTCATTCCAATTCATTCTTAATCCTTTGTATTTCTCATTCCATTTTTGATTAAAAGCTATATTAATGCCTTTAGTCCATGTCAAATTGTGAATAGCATCATCTATTAATACATCGCCTACTCTATCAAAAATGCTTTTATCCCCTGTTAATATTAAATGTTTATCAGCATTAAACCACTCAAAGCAATGTGATAACCATGTAACCTTCTCATAAGTACAATATTTATTCCATTGAGGACAACTTAAAAATTTAATATTAAACCCTTCGTTATATAGCTTATTTACTGTTTCAATAGCATTTTCTATCGGTCCTCCATATAAAAATACTCCTTGCACTTGTAATAGCTCTTCAAAATACTCTCTACTACCACAGCCAGTCTCTGTTATATAATCCTCCCACCACCAATTAGTATTTTGGACATAATCATAATTTGTATTAAACTCTCTATTAGCTGTCTCAATGACTAGCTTCGATAAGTTATATAATGTTTCATCTATGTCTATGTAAACCGTCATATATTCTTCCTTTCTGTCTATATTAATTCGTCTAACACTTCTTGGAAATTATCCTTTACTTGTCCCATTTCTAAAACACAACCCATTGTATACTGATTATAACTAAAAGGAATTCTATTTCCTTGATACATATGTGAAGTGCTTTTTCTAATATCACTTAAATGTCCTATAAATTTCTTTTTTGGTATTTTATTTAATATTTGTTCTAATGTATAGCCTTGTTCTGCTAAAGTATGTAAATAATTGCACACCCATACTATTCCCGTCTCGGTAGCACAACCCAAATCAGTTTGATTACTCATATCCATTATTATTACATCTGATTCAAGTATTTCCTTTGTATCACCCCAAAATATATCTTCTGCTGTAGGTAACTTGGATTTATCATTACATGGTGCTAAAATAGGATTATATACATCATAATTAGTTAAATGTTCTAGCATGTTGCCTTCTTTTACTCTTTGGTTTACTTCGCTTTCACTAAATAGGCTACCACCTAAATACAATTTATTTTGTTTCATGTAATCTCTCCTTTATACTTTCTTAAATAACTATACCTTGTATAACGCTATAGTCTATTGTAGCTGATATTCCATCACCTAATATTAACAACTTATCTTCAGTATAAAATATTTCATTGCTGTTAAAATTAATTCCAATAGTTCTATCATTTGTAAGTTCTATATCAACTATGTCAAAACCATCATGTTTATATTGATTTATTAGATCTTGAATATTTTCTTTTTGCATTTATTTTATAACCTCCTTTATTTTTATTAATGTAATCCCTTATCTCCAACCTTATAAGGTTTTTGACCTTTATCTAAATTAATATATTCAGTTTTTACGCTTTTACCTCCCATATCTTCTATCTCTATAACTTGTTTTAATCCATATGATAAAAGATACTCTCTCCAATAATCTTCGTTTTCTTTTTCAGCTTCTTCTTTAGTTATATCGTTAAATTCATACATAAAGCCTTTTTCTTCACTTATTATATTTCTTACTATAAAGTCTATTAAATTCATTGTTTATTTCACCCCTTCTTAGAATTATGAACTAATTAAAATGGATTTTCAGTTTTTGAACTTCTTGGAATAAAATCATAGCAAACTCTTATTAAGAATTTATCTTTACTTTTACACCTTTCTGAATTTCTATTAATACATCGAATACACTGAGCATGTTCTTGTATTTTTCTTAAACTAACTGGTTTGTTCTTATCCCATTTATTTAATAATTCTTCTATTTTAAACATATTACTTATTTCTCCAATCACTTCGCATTTTCTACACATTATTTTCTTTAAAACTAGTTTTTTAAAGCTTACATATATCTGTAGCTACTTCACATGCTACTTTCCAATATGCTTGTAGTAAATCTTCTTCTCTAGTATCAAAAGTTTCATAATCTTGACCTTTAACTTTTACTAACCACAAAGCATATTGATTATATACAGTTAAAGATGTCTCTATTTTTGTTTTAGTCTTATCCTCTATAAACTTTCTTAGTTGTCCCTCAGTTAGTAGTGGAATTCCGTATAATTTTATATCATCTTTAAAGGTTTTAAATACTTCTAATTGGCAATTATTTATAACCAATACATTGTCTTGTTGATTGTTATATAAATTACAATATATATCTCCTTTGTTGGGTTGCCACCAATCTAAAAATACTTGTTGAATTTCTTTAGGCTGTTCTTGAAACTGTTCTACTGTTATAAACTCCATATAATCACCTCATTATCCAATTTCTATAAATATATCATCTTCGTCATTAGTATCGATATTAATTACATCACTAAACCTTTCTAATGGTTCTCTAAAACTACCATATACAGGTATATCACCATTACAATCTTTTAAACATGATAAATATTTGATTAAGTCGCTCAAATATAATTCTACATATAATTCATCTTCCATTCTATAATCCACCTCCACAGTTTATATAATTTTATTAACCAAGCCTTAGTTAAGATTTATATCTTAACTCCAAATTGTTCTAATAATAATTTATCTAGTTCTAATTCAACTCTAAATTCTATATCTTCAGGATATTCTTCTATCATAGACTTAGTAACTCTTATAGACTCCTTTATTAGTTCTATATTCCTTTCTCTTTGGCAATCTGTAAGTGTTACAATATGTAATTTTTCCTTTTCTTGTGATTGCTTAATACAACCTACTTTAATTTGATTATCTAGTCTTAACTCATCAGTTTGATTGTCTAATATTAATTCTTCAATACCTTTCATTATTTCTCACCTCTCTACATGCTAAATATATATTTTATTGCAGTTATTAAATATTTAATTTTTATTTTTAATGTAATTGGATTATTGCCACATACTCTTAAATTCTTACAAACTAAATTCATATCATTGTGATTATTTATTTCTAATGCCCATCCTTTATATTTGGGAGTTTTACTAAATATTAGATCATATTCCCCGTCTATTAGAACTTCTTTACTATTTGCTAGTATCTTCATTTACTCTTTTACCTCCATAATTTTAAATTCATTTCTTTCTACTACGTCAAATTCGTTTATGTTAAATATTACGTTATTACCTATTAATTCTCTAATGTCATCTTGTAAGTTAACCATAGCTTGTGATCTAAGTTCGTTATTACTTTGTATATCGTTCTTAGCTATCTTCTTAATACGTTCATTTAGTGCATTTATCTCAGTGGGGCTAAATATGTCTGCAAACATTCCAGTCTTGCTATCCACATCTGTGCTGACTAATTCAAACTTAATTAAATTTAATCTATTATTACTAATTGTTATGTAAGGAACTCCCTCTTTGATTTCTATAGGAAGTTCGTTTAGGCCGTAAGCAAACATAAAGCTGTAAGTGTTGGTGCTTGTATAATGTCTTAGCTTTAGCTTACCCCATATGTTACCTAGCATATCATCATCAAAGTTATCTTGATTATCATAGGAAACTCGTAGCGTTATGCTCCCACTTAACACATTTAAAGAGTGTTCTTTATTTAATTTAGTTATTATTTCATCTTCAGTTAGTTCACTCATGTTGTTTATATTCTCTATTGCTTGTACTGTATTCTTTTGTTTATTTTTATATCCTCTATAAGTATTCCATGTTACCATCATTAAAGTAAGTGATAAGGCTATTATCAAGCCATTAACCAACTTTCTTTTCATTGTTTTAACCTTGTAATTTATGTAACTTCTCAGTTAAATCTTTAATTTGTTCTTCTAGTAATTTAATTTGTGTTTTCTTTTGTAAATCTTCTTTTTCTTTTAATGTTACATTATTAAATTTATCTTGGAAATCCCAATAATCATGTTCATCACCATTCCAGCTATAGTTACCGCAATTATAGTGTTTTGTTATAGAAAAACTAGGAGCATTCCAATCACATCCATGTCCACAACATTTATATCTTACATCATAATCTTTATCATCTTCGATACATTGACAATAACCCCACATACGCTCGTCTATTCTAAAATTTATAGTATAAGAAAAGTTTAAATAGTTCCAATAATCGTCTCCATCTGTATTATCGTAAAATCCAATTTGTAGTTCTGCATTAGTATAACAGTCTTCATCATCAATATCTAATACATTTATGTAATAATCATGGTCTTGTAAATCTTTTAAGAATTCCTCGCATTCATTTAATCTTTGAACTAATGGTGCTATAATAAATGGTATGTTATATTGTTTTTCATTGCTGTCGTTTTCACTTTCTAAAATTCCAATAACTCTGTCAATAAATTGTTGTTTAATCATTCTAAAATCCCCCTTAGATTTATATTTAATTTATGTTATTTTGGTTTTGATCTATAACTTTACTGTTTTCTTTTATCACATCTGTAACACAATTATCACAATAACTTATCTTTGGATTTAACTTGTCCTTATAAAGTACGTTGCCTGTTTTATTGCATCTTCTACAATAGTAAGAATTTATACTTGTATGTGCTATGATTTTATAATATCTATCCATATCTCAACTCCCTTTCCTTTATTATGATTCCATTATAATCCATATGAAATACTGTGTCAAGCTTATATTTAATTTATGTTAAAAGAAAAAGGACAGACTTTGAATTATGTCCATCCTTTTAAAACTACAACATATTTATTTGTTCTTTAATGCTTTTAAACTCAGCTTTGCCTAATTGTTTTTCTAATGAATCTCTTAATATTTCGTGAAAGACCATAAGCATTAATAACTGTTCGTTTTTAGTTAATTCGTTTTCTTTAGATAGTATTTTACTGTTATCTATAAAAGAATGAAACAATTTTTTAACTATAGGGTGTATTTTTTCAAATTTAACTTCTTCCATATTAATCTCCTTACAATTATTTTAATTTAACTTATTTACTTTAAAGAAAAAAATCATTTATCATACAACCCGTACCATCTTCTATACTAGTCGGAACGCTATAGCCAATAGTTGTCTTTAGCTTTCTTACAAGCATAATATCATCTACTGTTAAGTCAGCTCCTTCTCTTTCTAATCTCTGAATTATTCTTGCTAATTTGATAGCAAATTCTTCATAGCTAATATTAATCACCCCTATTATCCTTTTAAAATGTTGTTTTTGTGTACTTTTATTTACTTCCTGTGCTTCCAAAACCGCTACGATTTGAATTTCCAAAGGACTCTACTTCATCAAACTCTATCTCTGGCATTACTTCCATTATTCTAAATTGTGCTATTTTATCACCTTTGTGAATCCATGTACCTTTTACTTTAATTGCTCTTGGGAAAGAAAAAACTTCTTCCTTCGTTTCTTTAGTTTCAACAATAGTTTCATATTTAACATCTTTACCTTGTAAACAATATACTGGCATCATCCATTCATCATTATCTCCAATATATGAATCATCAACTACACCTACGTGGTTAGTTTGAATTATTCCCCACTTCTTAAATGTTGAACTTCTAGGTGCTAAATGCCCTTCCCATCCCTCAGGTAATTCTAATGCAAATCCTAATGGTATCAATCTTTGTTCTCCTGAAGGTACAAAAATATCTTCTCTTGAGTATACATCAATCCAATTACCTTTTGTTATCTTCTTTAATTTTGTTGCTCCATCAAAATACTTTATTCTTATCTTCATTACTCTTCTTCTCTCCTTAAATTTGCTATTAATAATCCTCCCATTACGTTACCGATTGTAACAAAGAACAGATTATTTACTATTTCTAAAAAATTATAATTATTTATAAACGCAAGACTCATATAAGTCATGTTTGCTACACTATGTTCTAACCCTATTAAAACAAAAATAGTTATTAAGAACCAACTCATTATATGATTTTTAGTCTTGGTGTAAGAATGTACCGCTCCACATACAAATATGTTACAAGCCAACCCACTAATAATTAATTGTATAGGCGATAATGTAAACTTAATTTGTATTATCGCAACAGCATCTATATTAATAATTTGAGATAATAAAATGGAGGTTGCCATACTACCAAATAAATTATAAATCCATATATTTATCAAATCCCATATATAATTTATGGTTGGTTTTGTATTATATAATGTCATTACCTTGCCTGTAAATAAGTTACAGTTAAATAGCAATATCAATCCCAAGCCAATATAGAATGTTGCACTTGCTAAGAATACATTATTAGTTTTAGCCAATGTAATCATGTAAGCAAAACAACCAATGCTTATGAATGATCCACCTAGAATTGATTTAATTGTACTTTTCATATAATATCACATCACCTTTGTGTAAGCTTTTTGGTACATCTATTACTCTTTGATTACTTGAACCCCTATACTTTAATTTCAAATCTCTTTTTGATTTATCAAACTTACCATCTATTAACACATCAATATATTTAAGAATTTCAACTTTATCTTCTTTTTTAATTAAATCTTCAAATAAACAACCAGTCCAACACCATATATCAACATTTGTTTCACTTTTTATTCTTTTGACTAAATGTAAAATGGTATCACTATCTTGTTGCATAGGTTCTCCACCTAATATATTTGCATTTCTAACTTGTTCGTCTTGTAAGTATTTAATAAATAAATCTTCTGTATCATTAGTCCATTGATTTCCATAATTAAAATCTTTAGCAATAGTATTAAAGCAACCTTCACAATTATTGGTACATCCTGAAACAAAAAGGGTACTCCCCACATAAGGGGAGTTTGCTACATCATATCTTTTAATTTCTGCATAATTCATTATAGATGATAAACCCTTTCTTTTATTTCCTGTGTCCTTCCCTTTGACCACAGATTTGTACCAATGTAGCCACAAGTTCTTCTCATTACTTGCATTTCACTTTCATCTTTATTTCCACAGTTAGGACAGTACCATTTAAAATTATTATCATTTAATAATTCTCCTCTATATCCACATTTGTAACAAACATCAGGTTTTGTGTTTATTTCTGCATATTGCACATTATGATATATAAAGTTTATTATTTGTTCTATTGCTTCAGTATTTTTAGTCATATCAGGTACTTCTATATAAGAAATACAACCACCACTACTTATTGCATGAAATTGTGATTCAAACTTTAACTTTGAAAAAGCATCAATTTCTTCAGTTACATTTACATGATATGAATTTGTGTAGTATAACTTATCTGTAACATTAGGTATCTCACCAAACTTTTGTTTATCTATTCTGCAAAATCTATAAATTGTATTTTCAGCAGGAGATCCATAAAGTGCAAATCCTATGTTAGTTTCTTTTTTCCATTCATCACACTTATTTCTCATGTATTGCATTACTTCAAGTGCAAACTTTTCTCCTTTTGTAGTTGTATGACTAATACCCATCATTGCTTGAACCAACTCATATAATCCAACATAACCCAATGATATACTTGAATAACCACCATACAATAGTTTGTCTATAGTTTCACCCCTTTTAAGTCTAGCTATTGCCCCATGTTGCCATAGTATAGGTGCTACATCGCTTTTTGTTCCTTTTAATAAATTATGTCTTACCATTAAGGCTTCTTTGCAAAGTTCTAATCTTTCATCAAACATCTTCCAAAATAAATCAAAATCACCATTAGCTATAATCCCTATTTGTGGTAGATTTATTGATACAACTCCTTGGTTAAATCTTCCATACCATTTATAATTTCCATTTTCATCTTTCCAAGGGCTTAAATGGCTTCTACAGCCCATCGGAGGGAATGCGTTACCTTCATAATTTTCTCTCATAATTTTAGCTGATTGATAATCAGGTACTAATCTCTTAACATTACACTTAGCACTTAGCTTAGTTATATAATCATATTTTCCACCTTCTAAGCAGTTATGTTTATCTAAAAGGTATACTAATTTAGGGAAGGCTTCACCTATTTCTTGTCCCTTATAATTCTTCATACCTTCAAGTCTTTGTTTAATCATTTCTTCACATATTAATGCCATTTCGGTTTCATATTCGTTTCCAACTTCAATCTCTAAATATATAGTTGCAAATGGTGATTGACCATTAGTTGAATTTAAAGTTGATAATTGATACCTAATTGTTTGAACTCCATTCTTTAACTCTTCCATTTCTCTATCTTTGGCTAATGCCTTAGATTCTTCTAATGAATACCCTAAGTCTTGATAGTGATTTAAATACTTATTATATGTAACTCTTAAAAAAGGAGCTAAGTGTCTTATTGTGATACTTTGACCTCCGTATTGAGATGAAGCAACCTGTGCCATTATTTGTGTTGTTACAGTACAAGCTGTTTCAAATGATTTGGGTGTTTCAACTAATTTTTCATTGATTACAGTTCCATTTTGTAGCATATCCTCTAGGTTAACCAAATCACAGTTATGGATGTTTTGTAATGTATAATCCATATCATGCCAATGCAGTATGCCTTCTTCGTGTGCTTGAACTATATGAGGTGGAATTAACTTTCTTTTAGCAATATCCTTCGATACTTCTCCTGCGATTAAATCTCTTTGAGTTGATGCCAAATAACCATTTTTATTAGAATTCTCCCTCATAACATCTTCATTTGTAGTATCTATTAACTTTAAAATACTCTCATCGGTAGTATTTATCTTTCTTTTGTATTCCTGAACAGCCCTGTATCCTTCATATGCTTTAGCTGTTTCAAACTGTTCATAGCTTATAAGTTCATTATATACATAGTTTTCAACATCATGTACGGTAGGTATATCACTACCTTCTTTAAAATACCATTCACATTTATCTGCTATATCTACAGCTATATCTTCTTCTACTATTCCACTACCATTTTTCATAGCCTTTAAAATTGCATTAACTATTCTGTTTGTATCAAATAGTTGAGTAGTATTGTCTCTTTTGATTATTTTCAAATTTAATCAGTCCTTTCTTATGTAAGATTTTGCGTAGTCACTATATGTCTTTAAAAATGTTATAAAATTAAAATCTAATTCAGGGTTGTCTTGAATGAATCTTAATTGAATATTGTCGAATAGTTCACTCAAGTTCTGTATTTCAGTTTCTTTCATATCTCTATAAAATGTTCTTATCTTTTGGGTATCATCTAGCAATTCTTTACGGTCAATTTCTTCTTGCATAATTAAACTCTCAATTCCCATTTAATACACCTTCTTTATATTTAATATTTGTTATAAAATTGTTCTTTTAAAAACTATTTTGAAAATCTTTTATTAAACCAGTCAATAACATCAATTTTATATAGTCTTTTTATTTCAATACAATCATAAGTTCCAACATAATATTGTCCATCAAAGACTATATCTATTTCCTTGTCTTTAACTTTATATTTCATATACTTCTCCCTCCTATTCCTTAATATATCCTTTAACTCTCTTTACTCCCATGTTATTCACTCTTTTGTAATACTCTCTATTACTTTCACCTTGATTTCTAGGTATAAATACATCTAACCTTTTAGGATTATTAAAACGGCTAGATCCTCTATCTCTTACTTCATATGTAACTCCATCAATAACTATTTTAGTACCTAATGGAAAATAATTTGAAGCTATCATTGTATGTTCCAATCTTTCTCCAAGACAGTTCACAGCCCCATATCCATTTTCACTATTTAAATCAGTATAATAAGTTAAAATAAACTCTTGCTTTTTAGGTGAAGTAATAACTTTATCTGTTTTCAATATGTAAGTTTTATTTAATCTATGTTCTATAGGCTTATATTTATTATTAATATTAACCTCTGCTTTTGCTGATACTCGTTGTTGTTCTTTAGTACAACTAATAAAACTGACTAACACTAAACTTGTAAGTGCTAAAGTCACAACTTTCTTTTTCAGCATCAAATCCCTCCTTTAATCGCAATTAGGGCAATACCATTCTGTCATTCGTTCTGAACATGGCATTCCACAAATTTCTCCTCTGTCTTCTTCATAAGTGTATGACTCTAATTCCTCACCACACTTGATACATAATCTGTGAGTTGCACAATATCTCGCCAAAGCGTTTTGTAGATTGGTACTAAATTCATGGCTTGAGATAGATATAAATTCTTTAACAGTATCTATTCCATCTCTAACAAAATCGTGATCTTTTATTATTAGTTCGCATAAGTAATCGAAATCACTTTCTATATTAATCACCTCCTATAGTTACTATAATATACCAATTAAACTATAATGTCAATGATATATTTAATATATGTTATTAAATTACAGATTTTAATTAATTCTATTATTAAATATTTCTTCTTTAGAAACATAACCTATTGAATTATCAATAAGTATTTTGTATAAATATTTTCCACTGTTATAATCATAATTTATAACTTCACATGTTGTATTGTACTTTGTAAATTTTATTCCATTTAAACATTCTACATAATTCATTATACAACCTCCCTTTCATCGCGGTAAACAAGCATTTTAAAAGCTTATTTAATCTCCTTTGGATTAATTTGAATTATTTTTACATCTTTATGTTTAGCATAATGTACACAGTTGCCAGTTCCACTATTACTACCATCCCATACTGCAATTAAAATATCACAATTATCTACCATATAAGCATTTCTAATTTGTAGCTTTTGAGGGCTATATCTACCTTCAGGTGTATTAGTTCTCTTATATTCATCTAATGTATCTACATATATAATTCTATCAGCTTGTTTCAATTGTTCTTTATATCTGTTAATATCATCCTTGTTAAACCATGAATTAGGTTGGTCTTTGAATGGTACAGCTATTATATTTTGAATATTATATTTGTCACAAACAACAACTGATTTAATATAATTTACTACATCAAAAGCAAATTGATCTACACCTAAAGCACCACCACTTATAAACATAAAATCATGTTCTTTTGATGTAACCATTATATCAGCTATTGTATTAAATAATGTCGTTCTTATCTTATGATTCTTTGGGTTATTCCAATCATATCCGCCTAATTTATTTGGTCGATGACCAGTAAAAGCTATTCTTAACATACTAATCCTCCTTTTATAATTCACATCTTTCTATTTCATATCCGTCAAATTCCCTTGGCAACTCACTTTTTAATCTACTACGTGCATTAAATTTTGTACGCTTATTATTCTTAGATTTAGTTATTATTGCGTTATTTGAACATTTCTTATTTGATATGTAATTCTTATTCATAGCTAACAACCTCTATTTTAGATCTATATTATATTCTATAGTTATGCTATTTTGAGGAATATGTATTTCATATCTAGTAGTTGTATCACTATTTTTACCAAACAGCCATATTACAAAATCACTTTGGAATTCTTCTGCATATTCAACAACTTCTGTTCTACCATCTTCAAATATTTTTGTGTTACGAGAATCATATTCTACTAACTCTTTACTATTATCATCATTAAGTTTATATGTTCTATATTTTGTATTTTCATTTATATATCCACTAAATAAATAACTTCTACCATTAATAACAGACGAGTCATTAATACATGTTATTTGATAACTATTCTTTTGATACTCATATTTATTTGCATCTACATGCACTATTATCACAGAAAATGTTATTATAAATGCTGTTATTGCAAATCCTAAAAATCCGCTTAAAACAACAAACATCCCATCCATACAATCTAAATCATTTTGTCTTTTTATATTAACAAAAACTAATATCATCGTTACTATTGGGATTATCCATAACAAATTATATATCATAAATACACCTCTTTTTTTTGTTTAATAATTGTTTTACAATTTAAGTTCTAAGGTCTTTTATAACCTACTTTCAATACTATCCGCAACTTTACAACATACTGGTACTAAAATTGGGATTGTCAACCACGTAATAACTATAGGAATAAATAAACTCCAATCATACCTTGATAAGCCACAGCTATAATATAGAAAACATGAAGTTCCAATAATTATACCTATCCAAGCACTAATAGGAAATAATAATGCAAATAATATCATAAACCCATCTTTAATATCACTTAATAATTCTCTCACCTATACCACCTCTTATATAAACTTGTTACAATCAAAGAACAAACCTTCATCATACAGATTTTTTAAGTAGCACTTAGTATCATCAAACATGCAAATGTTATTATTGAAATATTTGCAATCACTCAATAGTTCGGGATTCTCATATATATTACCAATGACTTTATACGGGTTAAATCCTGCTTCGTTAATTTCTTCCCATATAACATTACCTCCTGCCATCCACGCTCCACTATCATGCTGATATACTTCATATATTCCATCTTCGATATACTCAATTGTATCTTTATCGTAAATTTCTTTTCCATTCTTGTCTTTAATTCCAGTGCTAAACTGAATTTCAAACCTATCAGGAAAACAACTTTCATGTACTAATCCACTACGACCATCTATAGTTATTCCTTCACAATGTGCTATTAAATCGCCACTAGGGTTTAATGCTAAGTCAAATATTTGCCCTTCATATCCTTTATAAATTGGTTCAAACCATTTGTTTTCTTGTTTGTCCCATATTCTATATTTAGTTTTCATTTATTTAGTGTCCTCCTTAAATTCTAATTTATCTTCACAGTTTATGTAATTCTTTTGGCATGGATTACCACACACATCAGAATACGAACAATAGTTACAACAAATATATTCACCATCTCTATCTAACTCACATTGGGTTTTGCATTTAAACAATTACTATCACCTCTATATTTAATTTAGTTTTTAAAAGAATACTTTTATTTGCTTTGTTTATCGTCATCATCTAATATATCTTCCCACATTTTAAACCATGCTATCATCATTAACATAGCTAATGCAAAACACATACCTATTATCACAATAAATCCAATTAGTTCTGCCATTTATATTTCCTCCTTATTTTATACTTTTAATCTTCATAGTAATCATCATCATATTCACTACTATCTGTAACTAAATTATTATACAGATTAGTAGCACAAGCAGAAGCAATACTCTTTTTAAATTCTTTATCTCTATTCATTATATCACTAATGTAATCTATAATAGGATAACTACTTAATTTACCCTCAACTTCTCTTGTTACTATTCTTTCTATGGCTCTGTCTATTTTACTGTTTAATTGTCTTTTAATTTCTTTTTCGATTAATCCATTGATTAAATTTTCATCTATATTCATTTATACTCCCTCCCTTATCTTATTCCTAATATGCAGTAATCTTTATCCAATCCGTAATTACCACCATATAATATGTAAGTTATTGTTTTAGTCATAATCCTACTGCCATAATTTTTACCATCAAACTCTCTTAACACTAAGGTATCACCTACTTGATATGGTCTATCATTCTTTCTTAACTCAAATGTTTTTTCTCCATTTTTTACTTGTGTGAAATATAAAGGTAATATTTTTAGTTCATGTACCATTTACTGACTCACCTCATCCTTTTCAATATCTTTTCTAATCAGTCTCTCGGCTAAATTTCTAGCATTTCTTCTACAACTTCTATAATCAAGTACTTCGTAAGTTTTTTCTTTGTCATATAAAGTTGCATGCTTTAACGTTACCTCAACTTCAAATTCATTTTCACAATATCTAGTAATAGTCGCCGTTCTTCCTTTTAAATTTACAGTTTCTACGGCTACCCCTCCAAAGCCTATTCCATCAGTAGATTCTATGCATTGCCATTGAAAATCTCCTCTATTGGCAGATTCTAAATATCTATTTACACTCATTATATCGCTCCTTCCTCATATAATCTTTTATGCTGTTCATATGTCCTAGCACCATCTTTATCTAAAAACACAATTCCATAGTCCTTGTAATCCCATTCTAACAACTCTTCTAAGCCAAAGCATCCACCCGATACATATTGATCTGTTATTTTATCTCTTATTTCTATGCACCATTTCATTTACTCGTCTCCTCCTTATCTAACATAAAACAATAGACAATCTTCTAGTTCTACCATTCCGTTGAAATTGATTATATCCCCATCATCTATATCCCACGTAACAATAGGTTCATCTAGGCTTAACTTATTATCTATAATTATATCCTCTAATACTTTTACTATATCTGCATATTTTTTATCTTCTATACATAATTCTAATCCTTCACTATTTGTATATACAACCTCTGCATACTCAATATATTCAGGATTGTTTAATGTAAACTCTTTTGTAAAATAAGTAAAAGCTAACTTCTTATGCTTAAGTTCCGTTTTATGTGGGTTTAAATCTAAAAAATCTTTAACTGTAATCATTATTTATCTCCTTTTATATTTAATATTAGCTTTAAAATGTAATTTTTATAGTCTTCTTTTTAACAGTTCTATTCTCTTGTAGTGTTTTATCTTTTCTTCCAAAGTTTTATTTTCAAATGGAATTGTATGTGTTTCCATTTCTAATTGATATAATTCTTGAAACTTATCTAAATATTCACAAGTTACATTACTTACCTTATTTGGTTCAATTCCATTTTTTAATAGTAATACTTCAAAAACATCTTTGTCTTCCGCTCTTATACCACAAAGTTGTCCATCTAAATAAAATTTAAATATTTTCATTTATTTTTCACCCTCCTATTACTCTACTCTACAGCAATGAAAATTATCTTCACAAGCATCACATCTACTAACCGATTTATTATCTATGGCACAATAACCATCGTCATACACTTCACAGCTATCATCTTCTATAAAGTGTATACAAAAGTCACATAATGGTTCACATTCTTCGCTACATTTGATCATTTATCTAAACCACCTTTTCTACAAATTCCTTGCAATGAGTCTGCATACGACCTTCTTCGTTTTCTATACAAACTACATAATCATCAGCATCTATTACTTCGTAAACCTTACCTTCTATAATATCTAACTCATTGTCATCATTTATAATTCTAACTTTATCTCCAATATTAATAATATCTTTTAATTCCATTAATCAATTTACCTCCACTTCATTTATATCTATTTCTTCACAACCTTTTATAACCGTCCTATTGCCCTCTGTATCAACTTTAAATACATTCTTATAATCTGCCTTCATATCATTTAAAAATTTCTCTCTGACTTCATTAGATGTGCTAGAAAGGATTTTAACTTGCATTTTACTACACTTACCTACCCCTACTATGATTTCTTTAATCATTTATTTCATCACCTTGTCAACATTTTTCTTTAAGTCTTTAAAAGGTCTATACTCTTTAGCTAGAACTATTCTCATAAGGTTTGTTTGCATATTGATCTTACCCCATCTTCTTGCACTTATAATGTCTAAATTGTTCATATACTCAAATCGCTCATTTATTATTTTGACTATTTTCTTTGTTTGCCTTTTATTCATCCAATTCACTTCCTTTATTTAATTTATTGTTTTAATCCTCATAAACCTTGTTAATAATATTATTCACTTCTCTTGATAACTCCAATTTATTTATCTTTTCTTGTAAATATTCAATTGCTTCCTTTATTTCATTCTCAACTTCGTTCTTATTATATAAATTAACTCCATAATAAGGACTTTGATTGACCTCTTTTAAACTATCCAATATGAAGTCTCTGCAAACATCTTCTTTATATTGGGATAATCCATAATAGCCTTCTATTTTATCAACTATTAGAACATCATTCTTTGAGTCAGCAAAAATATCACATACATATTCATTACCACCAAAACTTTTTCGTTTATTAAATCTCATATCTATTCCTCCTTTAATAATTTATAACTGTCAATCCCATATATGCCTTTTATATAACCAAAATAATTATTATATGTGTCTTCATCATACATGTTGACAAATTCTTTTAATGTATGTCCATAATTACAAGCTTCACTATCATTTAAGTCCAACTCCCATTCTAAGTCCATACGTGTTCTCCATGTCATAGCCCATTTATCATAATTTTTTAAATAATATTCTTGTGCTGTATCTCCAAACTTTCTACTCATTCCTTTTAAGTCACAAACCATTTGTTTAATATATTTTCTAGGTATATCTCTGCCTACCCAATGTTCAGGATGGTGTTTGTTTCTTTTATAATGTAGTTGCCATGCTTTATTAAATTCTTCTTTTACCTGTTCTTTGGTTCTAATTTTGCTTTTATTATCTATTCCAACTATATTGTCTAATATTCTTCGTGGAATATATTTTCCATAAAAATTTCTTGCATATGGTATAAACTCACTAGGTAAGAACTTACTCAAATCATGTGTAAATGCATGTAAGTATAACCCTTCTTCCCAACACTCTATAAACACATTCTTCTTATGCTCTAATACATATAATAGATATTTAATATATTTATTCATTATCTATTCCTCCTTATTTTCTTGATTTAGCAACATATTAAATGTCATAGATTCATAATAATCATTTAAAAATCTAAAATTTCTACTACAATTATTACATTTCGTTTGGCTAAGTCCATTGATACAAGTATTTTTAAATTGACAGTTTACATTATTAAACATTCAATCTTCCCCCTTAATCTATAATTACATCACAAAACATATCATCTATACTAATTCCATAATCTTGATACATTTTTGTACTAGCAATTCTTTCGCCTTTATTTCTTAATGATTTTTTGTGTTTAAATAATTCTTCACTATACTCTAATTCTAAAGTCTTAGACAGATTTTTATAAACGAATTTATTAGGACTGTATCTACCAGTAATTAACAAATAACTATCGTCACCGTTTAAATACCTTGCTAGACAACAACCTACAGCTCCACTTCTGCTAATTTCTGCTGTACAATGAACTACTATGTTAGCTACTGTGTCTTTATACTTGTCTATAAATTCTTTAATTTGTACAGCATGTGTTTTATTAAATCTAACTAACCCATCTATAAATATTTCAATATCATCAAAAGTTAGTTTTAAAACATCAACTATCTTAGGATTATCATAAATAACTGTATTGCAATTACTATCATTTATTGAAATTATGATATAATCTTCATTTAAGTCTCTAGTTGAAAACATTGTACATTCTTGTTTACTCATAATTTGTATGTTATACTTTATTTTAATCATCTCCTTTTATATTTAATATCTGTTTAAAACACCTATTTTAAGGCTATTTATTTAACTTACTTTCTAATAATTTAATTGCCTTTTCACAATCTGTATCTTCGTTATTTAAGCTCCATGCTATATTAAAATAACGATATGCTTTCTTATAATCATCAATCATAGAATATGCAAACCCTAAATTATAATAAGCATTTGAATACTGGTCGCTAATTCTTAATACTGATTTAAAAGCCTTAATAGCTTTATTATATTCTTTTATTTTTATGTAACACGTTCCCATATTATAATAGGCTTGTTCTGTTTGTTCATCATTATCTATACATTTCTTGTATAGATCAATTGCTTTAGTATATTCTTTGTTACTATAAAATTTATTTGCTTCTAATAAGATATAATCACCTCCTAAAAAAATAATAGGTAGTAACATTTTCTGCCACTACCTATATTGTAAATCTATTCCATTATAATGTCAACTGTTATATTTAATTTATGTTATATATTTTTCAAATACCCTCTTGTAAAATATTTTAGTGTATCATATATAAATAAAGGTGCATCTTTTTGAGATATAAATATAAATGGTATTTTGTAATCACCATATAAACCATGTAATAGCCCTAAAAATTGCTTTGATGTAAGTTTTATTCTATAATTTTCATTGATTATATCGCTATAAGTATTACCTTCAATCATTATAATCATAGATCCATAATCTTCAGTACATCTAATCATCTCTTTTGCAAATCTCTCTTTACCTCTAGTTAAGTTTGCACCAATTTCATCTAAAGAAGCCTTACGTTCTACGGATACTTTTAAGATAATATCTTCGTTTATTCCCAACTCTTCATCTTTGGTAAGCATAGCACAATAATCACCATATTCACACTTTTGTTTAATATATTTTATTCCATACAATTCAAATGCATCTATAATGTGTTTATTCTTCTTTTCTCTAGTATCAACAATAATATAAAAGTTGTTGTGCATGAGTTTATCTATATTCTTCTTGTTCATTATCTTTTACTATCCTTCCGTAACTATTCAATATAAATTCTTCCTCGTCTATTTCTCTCCATTCACCGTCAATTTGACGTTTTTTCTTTTTAGGAATAATATTAACTTTAATTACATCTAATTTTTCTATAGGTTTGTTATTGTAATATTTTTTATTAACTTTAATTTCTGCTGTATGACCATCCATAATTCTATAAAGTTTTACATATGGTGTCCCCCATCTATTTATTTTTATTTCAGTCACAACCATTATAGAACTATCATACGAACCGTCTTTATATGATAAGTAGCCCACAAACTCTGACTCGGCTTTAATCCTATCGTATATATCTATATTGCTAGTTTTATCTAAAGTTGATATTAATTCATTTAATAATGATTTGGTGTCAACTTCTTTAAATAATTTAGCAGTTTGTTTATTTGAATATTTATAAAGTAGATTTAACATTGTAGTATCTGTTATTTTGTCTTTTGAAAATTGTTTTGAATTATAAATATCGTTATATAATTTAACTACTTTTAACAAATATAACGATCCACCAAACTCATCAAAAAAGTCTAACTTAATTAATATATCTAATTGTCTTGTATCTAAAGATGTCTTGTCTAGTTCTACTAATAAATCAACAAAAGTATTATATTGGTTGTCCCTTAAAGCATATAATTCCTCTCCTATTTGTTCATTACAATATTTAATAGAGCCTATCCCTTTGTATATTGAATTAGTTTCTCTATTAGGATAATATCCACCTTTAGAATATCTGAATTTAGGAGGGTTTATAGTTATGTTTTTAACACTCGCCATCTTCATACCGTTATTTATATCTACTTCATTTTCAGCATTATTTAAGTAGGCTGTGACAAACTCTAGTGGATAATAATATCTTAATCTAGCACACTTGTAGCCGTTCATAGAATACCCTGTAGAGTGATTATATCCAAATTGGTATTCTGAAGAATCTTCGACTATTTGAATAAATTCCTTGGCTTCTTTTTCTGCTATTTCTCTGTCATGTGGTGAGTTCTTGCAATATCCTTCTAATATCTTAGGTAATTGCTCTTTAAGTAATTCTTCATCCTTTTTCCCTATAGCTCTACGTGTTGTATCTGCTTCAGAACCACTCATACCACATATTTGTTGTAAAAATGCAATTGTATCTTCTTGAAATACTAAAAATCCTCTATTATCAGATAATAACTCATCTATTATAGTAGACGGATTTTTATTGATTTCTCCACCAATTAGTCTATTTCTATACGATTTACCTGAAGGTCTAAGTGAAGCATTTACTAAACTCATATCGTTAATAGCATGTGGTTTAAACTGTTTTAATAGGTCAAAAGCATAATCACCTTCAAATTGAAATATTCCTGCGTTACAAGTAATCATATCATTCCATACATTATCATCATTCCAATCAATTACATAGTCTTCTTCCCAAGGAATTCCTATTAATTTATATGTATCTTGCAATATACCTATTGTTTTTAAACCTAATATATCAAATTTTACGAAATTAAGAAAATCTACAGCTTTCATGGCACAGAAAGAAATTGGTATATCTTCATCTCCACCTTTATAAAAAACACCTAAATTATCATATAATGTTATTGGGCTACCTATCATACCTGAAGGATGAGAACCTTTAGAAATAATAGTTCCTTTTATCCCATCAAAATAATAAAATAATTCTTTATTTTCCTCTCTTAACAAATCCCACAATTCTTTTAATTCAGTTATTTTTTTTGCTTTTTTATCATTTCTTATAATCTTCATATAAAGCTCATAATCATCAAAGTTAGGCGAAGAACTCGTTGCACCTTCCAACTCTTCCAAGTTTACTTCTTCTTGAATTATTTTGGAGAATTCGTCAAAGTATTTATCAAATTTATTTTTAATCTCTTTTACTAAATCTAAATTTTTATAATTTAGTCCTTTTGCCAAAACATCTATACTACCTCTATCTTGTATAGTTCCTAACGTTAATATATATGATACATTTTTATTTCCAAATCTATCAATTATGTATTTATATACTTTTTCCCTATCATTTGGTGCAAAATCTTCGTCAATATCTCCCAATGATATACGGTCTGCATTACAGAACCTTGAGAATACAGTTTTCCATTTGATAGGATCTACAGATATTATATCAGTAATAAAAGCTATTAAACTTCCTCCTACAGAACCCCTACAAGGACTGGAGTGTATATCATTTTTCTTAGCCCACTCCATTAATTCAGACATAAACATCATAAAGCTTTCCATACCTAGCTTACACATAACATCAAATTCTTCAGCCATTTGTAACCTATATTCATCTATTCTGTCTGTATCTATAATGTTATTATTTATTTTATCATTAAACATCTTTAAAATTCTATTTTTCCATATACTTCTTGAATCTTTACCATATAAAGTAGGATATTTAAACGTTCTGTCTAATTCAAAATCTTCTACCAAATCAGCTAGTTTATTTGTATTTTCAATCGCTTCTAATACTACATCCATCGGTAAAGAATTTTGAATTTTAAAGCACTCAATAAGTTCATCATAAGATTTCCAAACCAAATCAAATTCATCTTCTTCACCATAAAAACTATCCTTCGCTTTTTGTAATACCTTTCTACATTCTGCCTTGTATTTATTACTAGAATGGGTGTCAGTACCTGCTATTAAAGGTATATTATATTCACAACTCCATTTATATAACATTTTATTGAATTCTTTTTGATGTTCACAATTATGGTATTGAATTTCTAAAAAGCATCTATGTTTATTTTTAGATAACCATTTAAGTAATTCGTTTCTTTTTGAAATATTATATATATATATTTCTTCACCATTCTCATCATTTAAACAATCTTTATTACTTAATTTCCATAAAGGAGAAGCTAAACAAGCAGTGGTTACTATTATGTTATCACTTGTATTCATTAGCTCATCAAAAGATATTCTAGGGTTATAATACATATGTCTATCAGTATTATCTTTGTTTTTTCCTTTAGAAGTAGCTATTGACATTAAAGAGTTTAATTCTTTTACTCCATCCCAATTTTTACTGTATAACCCTATGTGAAAACCTCTTGTATTATCTTCTAGATTTACACATAAGTATAATTCTACCCCATGTATATATTTAATTTTAGCCTTATCACATGCTTGTTTCTTTTTTACCCAATCGTATATGCCACCATGATTACTAAATGCTATAGCACTACAGCCTTCTTTTTTTGCCAAATCTATATATTCTGTGTATTTAGTACATGAGTCTGCATATCCATTTGCATTAGAGGTATCATCGTGCAAATGATGTCTAACATAAGTTTTCAATTCCCCACCCTCTCTCTAATTTAACTTGTTGCAATGTTTAGGATAGAAACCACATAAGTTATTACAAAAAAACTCATCTACTGATGTTCCCCAATTTATTATATCATCTGTTAATAACTCTATATTTAATATCGTTTGTTTTGTGTGATTCCAAAATTCCTCTATTAATTCATTTGTTACATTATATTTTCTTATATATATATCTACTTTAATTTGTTCTTGTATTTCTTTTGGTAGTTTATCAATGCTATTAGAACTTATAGCTTGTAATAAATACATATCAATAATTGAACTATCATACCCCTTTTTCTTCATCAATGTCTTAATTTGACTAGAACATTTATTAACCCATTCTCTACCCTTTACACCTGTCTTTAATTTGTTTTCTCCTACTTTTACAGAAACATATTTTAACATCTCCCATGCTACACTATTTACTTTAATTCCATATAGTTGTTCAATAGCAAGTTTATATAATATCAACTGTCTTCCTGCTTCTATAGTATGTTTAGTATCAAAGTCTGAAGATGTTTTAAAGTCAACTATATCACAAGTCCCATCTTCATATAAAATAAGTAAATCTATATATCCAATTATGTAATGATCTTTGTCAATTTTTAATATAAATCCTAATTCAGATATATACTTACCGTTATCATCTCTTTTGTTATATACTTTGTAGCAATTTAAGATATCTTTTTTATAGTTACCTTTAATATCATACTTACTAGATGGGAATGATATGTTAAACAACTCACACATTTTCCAACTCTTATTGAAGTTATTTGGAGTTAAAACATCGGTGACACCTTCATATAAATCTTCTAAATCACTATGACAGCCTGTTCCTAACTCACTATACACTCCTGTTTTTTGTTGCTTTTTATCTATATAAGTATAATAATAAGACCTCTTACACTGATTAAATGTTTGCAATCTACTATGACTATAAAATTTAGCATTAGGATTTTCTACTTTTATTTTATTTATGTAATCATACATATTATCTCTAAATATTAATTCAATTTTATTCATATATTCACTCCTTATCTATGTAAATCAAATTATTTTTCAAGTATTTATCTATCGTACTTTTATCAGCATCTAATAAGCTTGATTTTGTATCTAGTCCTGTTGTATCTAGCACGTATACTTCGTTACTAAAAAACGGATTTGAGATTTGAACCTTTTGTGCTTGTTCTATCGAATGTTTCATTTCCACCCCTTCATCTAAGGCTATAATTACATTGCAATACATTGATTTAATTAGGTTGGCTTGTCTTTGAGATATATTTTTACAACCTATAGCAACCACATTGTATATACCCTTCTCATATCCTTTCATAACACTCTTTTCGCTTTCACAAATAATTATGTAATTACTATTTAAAATATTTTTATAGTTTTGATATAATCCATATAAAGCCTTTGATTTATTAAAAGATATAATGGGAAGATATTTATTTTGCCAATCCTTTACTTCAATGGTATTTAACCTTCCCATTATACCTATTAAATCACCACATTCATTCAACCAAGGGTATGTTATTCTATTAGTTAAAATATCATATCCCACCCCAAATATTTCTTGTGTTATTGCTGATATACCATCGTCTATCCATAGCTTGCTTACCCCATAATTAAACTCATATAACCTACTATCAGGGTATGTTATAGGTGGTGTTTCATCTATTTCTTTGACTTTTGTATACTTCTTAAAAAATCCTCCAAAGGGCAAATCAACACTAACTGGATTATATGAATAAGATATATTTAATTCTTTGCATAACCACTTGATAGCTTTTCCATCTGTTGTATCTAATTTCTCTGCGACTAATGTAATAATATCCCCTTTGTTATGCCCACTAAAAGAATAGAATAATAATGTATGGATGTTTAGAAAATTACCAGTACCTTTGCCTTTATCATCAAATCCAAAAACAAATTGATCTTTATTATTAAGTTTTATATTATGAAACTCTAATTTAACTAACAGTCGTTCTATACATTCTGTATTATCTTTTAACTTATCTTTTATTTTTATAATCATTGGAGTATTCCTCCGTTAAAATCTATTTTTTTGGCTTACATGACAATAACCTAACTCAATCCATTTGTTTTGATATCCTTGAAATTCATATAAAATCGCAGTCCCTACATCATCGTTTCTTGTTTTAAAATGAAAGAATATCTTATACTTTTTATCTTTATCAAGAATTATATCTTCTTTTTCCCCTGTAAATTTACCACTAGAGTCTTTTTTAAGTTTATATGGTTTAATATCAAATGTTTCTCCGTCAAATTCATCTTCCCATATATCTCTAAATCCTATCATTTCTGAAAATACTTCTGCTACCTGCTTACCATTAGCTAATGCACTTTCATCTAATGTTCTTAATTTGTTTTTGTTATACAAAGCTAATTGGAAAGTAACTACCCCTGCTAAATTTAATTTTGATACTATTTGAAATAAGTCTTTACTATCTTGTATTAACGATTTCCAAACAGATTCATCATCTCCTGAATATTTCATAGTATCATATAATAATAATTCACAACCTCTTTTAGCCATTCTTTTGGCTATTTTTTCAACCTTTTTCATATCATAATCATATAATTTAACAAATGTTATATATGGAGAATATTCTTCCTTAATAATTTTTCTTGCCTTTTTAATCATTTCTTCATCTTCTGCACTCCATTTACCACTTTTAAACTTCTTTCTTGTCAACTTCCAATAATTTAATTTTTCTGTTAACACATAGGTTTGTAGTAACAACTTATACACAATACATTTTTGTTCGTTTGCAACTATTACACACTTGTGTTTTTGTTCAGCTACAGGAATTATTATATTGTTCATTGTATAAGAAGACTTTCCTCCATTAGTAAAGGAAGCAAACATTGTTAAATCCCCTTTTGGCAAACCCATAGAAAGATAATTTAAAATAGGAGAATGTTTACCATAATTTATTCCCATATTAACTCCGTCTTTAATATCTTTAATCTCTTGATCTGTTAAGTCTAAATCCTCAAATACTATATCTGTATTTATATGTAAATCCACATCATTAACTAAATATTCTATGTAATCAACCACTTGTGTACTATTCATCTGTAGTAATTTAGACTCATGTTTTTCTATATCTAATATGCCTTTATCTGAGTAATTTTTTATTAAATTCCATTTAGTCCACTCATCATAGTAAGCATCTGAATTTCTGATATCAACAATACTTGCCAATTCTCTGACTGTACTATATCCACCCATCTTTTCATATGTATCACCTAATTTAACATTTTCTACTTCTCCACTAAAAGAAACTTCATCTAATACCTCTATGCCCTTTTCTAATAATCTATTGGTTATTCCTATATAGAACATAGCCTGTTCACTTAATAAGTTTTCATTTATAGTATATTCTGTTAATATAGTAGGTGATTTTAATACTAAACCACACAATAGTCCTTCTGATTTTTTAATTTTCTCGTCTAAATATTCTTTTATTTCTTCTTTGTTCATAATTTCACCCCTTAATCAAGCCATTGAGTTATATCTGATGTATTATTTACTTCATTAGTTGATATATTAATAATGTCTACATCTACTGTTTGTATTTTTTGTAGTTCTTTTTCTCTTGTATTCTGTAGCTGTTTATATTTTTTGGCTACAGAATTTATATTGTTTTGAATTATAGTAATCACATATCGAGTTTTTCCATATTCAGAACTAGAATTATTATTGGATAAAAACCACTTTATATTTTGTTCACATTCTTTAAAGGTCTTTTCTATTATTGCAAAATTGTAAAATTGATTTAGATTGCCTATCTCTTTTTTCATCATTGGAGTAATAAAAGGTACTTCCATAATTTCAGCTACTACAGAATAACAATTCTCTTTTTCTTTCTTTAGTTGTAAATCTTTTTGATATTCTTCTTCGCTACAAAAATATTTATTTTTTTTATTAAATGACACTCTATAAGCTTCATTTGTATATAGTGTCTTACCGCATATTTGACATTTGCATTGTCTACTCATCTTGTTCCTCCTTTACTCAATATTTGACTACAACTCACAATATTATATGAACTCTAGTCAAATAAGGGAGAGTATTACCTCCCCCTATATGAATTATTGTATTAGCTTTAATATTTCATCTAAACATTCCATTGGAATAGTGTTAGCATCTTCAAAACTTGATACATTATATGTAGCCATGATAGGTGTTAGCTTTTCAAAATCCAACTTAGCCATATTAGATTTAATTTGATCTAATTTTTCTTCTTTAATTGCCTTTTCATCTTCATTTTTTTTATTAAGTTCTACTTCTTTTTGTTTTTCTTGTGCCTTAGAACTTAATTCAGCTTGTTCTTTCTTTTGTTCAGTCTTAAATTTATCTTTTGATATATTTGTTGTTCTTGATTTTCTTAATCCTTCTTCTAATGTTTCTATAAATTCTTTAGCCATATTGGGCTTGTCAAAAACAATATATTCAGGAACAGCATCATTTGAAAATCTACAACCTGCATCAACAAAACCATTCCCTCTTAAATAAAGCTTTCTAACTTCATTTGTTGTTTTCCCGTTTTCTACACTTCTATCTATGTAACCAGTTAATACACAATCAAATATATCTCCAAATATTCCTTCGCAATCATTTGATAAATCAGAAGTTAAAGTATTGTATCCTTCTGAATCATCTCCTTTTTCTTTGATAGATTTAACTTTTGTATGTGCTATAGCAAAAGGCATTATTCCTGACTTCTTTAAATCTACAAAATACTCTTTTAGTAACTTTAATAATCTTTTTCTTGGTTCTCCATAACCTCCAAAAGCACTATTAAAAGATTTACACACCTTACCTGTTTCTTTTGTTGACAATCTAACAATTTCATCTTCAGCCATTGGCATTAATTCACCAACAACATCAAATGCAACCATTTCAATATTGTGTTCCTTGCCTTTTTCTTCTATTAACCAATTCTTTAAATCAACAGCTTCATCCCAATCTTCTATTTGTGTTGCATTTAAGTTATCAAGAATTGAATAACCTACTTCTGCTCCTACTCCTACCAATAATCCTCTTTTCGGATCTCCAAACTTTTCTAAAACTAAATCTCTAAATAATGTAGTCTTACCAAACTTCTTTACACTTCTTAAGTATATAGATAATGATTGAATATCAGTCTTTACTTCTGTTACTTGTGGTTTTTTAAATGCCATTAAACATCTCTCCTTCAACTCTTATTTATTTAATTTACGTTATATTTTTGAATTAGCCAAATAAAGCCTTTAGTTTATCAGCTTGTGATGTTTCTTGTGTCTTTTCTTCTGACCTATTAGTTTCTTTTTTAGCCTTATCTTCTGTAATATCTGAATCATCATCTGCTAAGTAATCAGTTAAATCCTTAACTGGAAATACTTCAATAGCTCCTTCAGGATAATTACTTAAATCAGGACAACAAACTCTCAGTTCTTGTATTCTGTTACCATATACATTACCCCTTGGTTTAAAATCTTCTACCTTCTTTAATCCTAACGCAACTGCTGTCTTTTGTTCTTTTGTTAAACAACTCTCATCAAATTCAACTATTTCAGAACCATTAATTACATTAATTTCAACACCGATCTTGTGAACCTGCTTTTTATCAGTTATCTTAAAAGTATTCTTCATAAAATCTAATAAAGCCTTTTGGTCATCATCTTCTTCATCTATTTTTGTATAATCTATTAATACTGTTAGTGGATACAACTTGTCTTTTTTCTTTTCTCTTTCACCTATGTAACCATTAATAAACATCTTCTTTAATTTCTTATCATCTTCAATACTATCCTTGTCATAGAAAACATCTATATATGCCTTTAATTGTGATTCGGTTTCTTCAGGTACTAATTCAATATTGTTAGGGATATATTGAATATTGTTCTTACCATTATAGAAATTAGATTTTATATTTCCTGTTATCTTTATCTTACTAGTTCCAATAGTAGGTATACTTGCATTTAAAAACTTAATCGCATCTTTCATATGACAAAATACAACTCTGTTAGTAGCTAATTCATTTATTTGCTTTTGATACTCTTCAATCTTACTATTATTTTCTTCAATCTTAGCCTTTTCATCATCTGTAAGTTCTTTCTTAGATAAAAGATCTCTATTGTCCTTTTCATGGTTTCTCACCTTGAATAATAACTTTGTATATTCTTTCTTCTTCTCAAAATCAGTTTCTAAGTCAATAACTATTTTTGTTAAATCTGAAGCCTTGTTAATTATTTCAGGTTTATGAGTTTCATTCAAAGAAACTTCCATTAATTCTCCGTCTTTATCTAGTATTTTACACTTTGACACCCTATCACTATGAATAAACTCCATATTTAAGAATTGTGCATTACCATCAACTTTTACCCCTACGTTTAACCTTTGTTTCTTCCATTCACTAGTGTCGCTTAATTTATTATCAGTCATTGGCTCTTTAGATGCTACTAAGCTCCCTATAAATGAAAATCTTTTTTGTTTAAATAACTTTTCTGCCATTCTCAACATCTCTCCTTAATTTTTAATTTACTCTCTATATCAACGGATTCAAATTCTCTGATTTAATTAATCCAATTACATAGTTGTTTAATTATATTTAATATTTGTTGTTAAAATGTATCGTTTAAAGACTTTTTGTTAGTAGTGTATGTAATTTACTTTACAGGATATATTACATTATATCCATGAGTGTTTAAGTAATCTAAAGCACTAAGACACTTTAATCCTACTTGTCCAGTTACCTTAATTAACTTTCCTTTAACGTCTACTGATCCTTTAACTTGTGCTAATGCACTATTTACTGTGAAATTTTTCATAATATCATTCTCCCTTTTATTTAATATTTTTGGTAGTAATTGCTTACTACATCTACTATATTATACCATTTGATTTATAATGTCAAGCATATATTTAATTTATGTTATAAATTATTTAAACCAATTAAAAATACTCTTTTATTCCCATATAATCTTTGGATATACTTCTTTGCATTCTCCGTTTTTAAATACATACCTCCACTTATCACCATCTTCGCCTAAATACTCTAAATATCCATCATTAACATATGGTGCAATACATTTAAATAATTGTTCTTCGTATCCAGCAAATTTTTCACCCGAAAAATAATCGATTTTATATTTATCATTATCTATACACAACTCAAATCTTAATTCTTTAAACGCTTCTTCTATTGTTTCCGAATTTAATAATACATCAAAACTTATCCATCTTTCTTCTGTTATCTTTGCATTTTTAATACCATCTTTAATTGATTGTAATACATCATTTGATTTACTAACATCAAATGAAAATGTACCTCTATTTACGTCTATACAATATCCCATACTAAATATTACCCTCCTCGTTTATTTTATTTATTGTCTTATCTATCATTCTATTTCTACTTAGTTCCCAAGCGTGTTCTTTCTCAAACTCATCACTCATATTGTCTTGTTCGCATCTTATTATGTATTTTTCACCTTTTAACCATTCAATTAAATCTTTACTAAAATTATGACCATTATTTATTTGATCTATAGCATACTTAACCTGTTCTAACTTACTAACATTCATATGTTTTATTGATTCTCTTATGTAATCATATGTGTCATGAAAATACTCATCAAAATTAGGTCTTAACCACAAAGGGCAATTATCATCTCCTGTAGCTTCATCATATCTATCCTCTAATTCATCACTACAGCAAACACCTTCATAACTCCAATTACAATCTCTCTTACAATCCATCACTCAACCTCCTTCACTTCACCCTTAATCTCTATCTATGTAACTTTCACGTCTCTTAATTCTGTCATAGCAACTCTTAACACTCTCTAACTCATCTTTATACATATTTATCTTAGAATTAGCTTTCTTCAGTTCCTCTTTTAGTTTTGTAATTTCAGCTTCATAAAATTCTTTTTCATCTTTAGCACATTCTATCCTGCCTTCAACTCTATGGTTTAAATGTAATTCTATATATCCAAAAGTTTGATTAGTTCTATCATCTATCTTTAGTATATTTTCACTTCCCGAAATGCTATGATTACAATTGTCACATGCTAAGTGAATTGGTGTTCCTTTACTAAATTCTCTTAATTTACCCTCTAAGATTCCTACTGTTAACTCCATAATTAATCCTCTTTCCTTATATTTAATTTACTTTAAAATTCGTATTCTATAAGCTAATAATCCATCCCGTATTCTTTAAGTTGTTCAAAAGAAGTTATATCTCCTTCCTTTATTAAAAATAATAAACATGCAAATTGTTCTTCATAATCTTCTCCTACACACATAAGATCAGCTTTAAAGTTGTGTTCATGTTCATAACAATAGTCTAATAATTCTTGTTTATTTCCTTTACTCATACTTCTTACTCCTTATCCTTTATTCTTATTTGTTCTTTATATGTAGTCATTTTTAAATCATCAATTATTTCCTTACCTACTTCAATAATCCCACCTAAAATTGCTATTACAATAAAAACCCAACTCAACGGATTTATTAAATTAAGCCCATAGTCATATTCAATCAAATACTCTGTCCCACCATCAATTTTCTTTTGATTAATAATCTCTTTAATTTTTATTCTACTTATCTTTAGACAATGATCTATTTTATAAAAAGAATTGTTCCCATGCCTATATCTAATTATCTTTTTAATTTTATTATTCAAAAGCTACAACTCCTTTCTTTGGTCTATGAATTAACATAACGCTCCATCAACAAGTAACACCATGTATGGTTCTTTGCATTTACTTACATATTCTTTAAAAGATCTAACCATAACATTAAAATCATTAATCTTCTCTTCTACTGTATTGCATCCATCTATTTTAGCTTTCTTATACTTCTCTAATACTTGTTCTTCACTTATAATATCAGGACTCAATTCTTTCTCTTCATCTTCTAAATCTGCTACTATATCTTGGTATCCTCTCTTAGCCCATTCTTCATCTATAGCCAATACTAGTCCATAGTATTCGTATTTGTTAAACTCATAAAATTTCATCTTTACATTATCCTTTCTATTTTTATCTTTTAAAATCTATTTTCTATTATAATATTTACATTTTGAACTTAAACATATATTTATATCATCATAACCATCACAAATATTATAGTTGTAACAATTTTCACAATGCTGTAAGTTCCATTCTTCTTTGGATATTAAATATGGAGAGCCATCTTTCTTAAACTTAAGAATCAATGGAACTTCTTCTCCATCTATAATAGCTATAACATCTTTACTTTGAGTTACTTTAATAGGTTGTTTACCTAGTTTATTATATAATTTACACCATTTCATTTTATAAACCTCTATTATATTTCTTCTATGTCACAATCTAAACTACCAATAACTTCTGACATATCTTCATCACTTCCAATATATTCACCACCATAGTAATAACTTGTTGTAACACTTTCTTCAACGTTAAATTCTTTCAATAAACAATCCATACAGTATATATTACCATCGTATTTATATGTACCAATATCCATTTCACATTTTTTACAAGTAAAACTATGATTATCACATATATCTTTAACTGGCTTAGATGCATTCATCCAACACCAATCATCACTATATCTATGCTTAAAATAACAATTACTACAACTTCTCTCCATTTTAATACTCACTTTCTTTATAAATTTAACTTTTTAAACTGATCTTATATCCCTTTAACTTTATGACAATTAGCATCAACCTTACATAAAGCAGGTATAAACATAGCCCATAAACAACTTGCACTCTTTGTTATTAATATCCCTACTATTACTGCTAAAGCTGTTGCAAACCACATTGAAGCCACTGCTAATATAAATGTTTTATTATTCATTTTATTTCACCTCATTCCACTTGTTTTTAAGATAATCAACAAAATAACTTTTACCATTTACTACTAAATCTAATATTTCAAATTGCAATATTAATGCTATAAAAAATATAGTTAAACTTCCAGTAACTTTTAATAGTAATATTGGTATTACTAAACTTACTGGAATCATTATCACAAATGCTAAGAGTACAAATAATATAATAAATAATCCTTCTATTAGGTTTTTTAATATGTCGTATAGTATACTCAAAATAATTTTACCTATCTTCTTCATATCTCACTCCTCCCTACGTAAACATCTAAATCATCTTGCCACACTTCTCACATATAATTCCAACTTGGTCATGTTGTTCCCAAAATCTGAAAGTATTTATTCTAGCATATTGACCTTCGTCTTCAAAGAACATTCCTTCTTCTCCTGTTTCTTCGTCTATAGTGTTAAACTCTGCTTCATTACCACAATCACATATTAACTTCATACTATTCCTCCACTCTTCTTAAATTCAGCATTCTTTAGCCTTTTTAATTTCTTATTATCACCAATTAGAATACTTATATTAAAGTAATTTCCAAACATTTAAGCAAATCATAAGTTCTTTTATCAATTTTGTTACCTTGATAAAAATACTCGTATTTAGACTCATCATCTTCAGTTACAGTTCTTTCATCTAAACCTTGAATTTTTTTATCTTGGCAAGTAAATATGACAGGTTCATAATCTTTTCTTTTATATTTATCAAATATATTCTTATCAGAATTCTCTTTAATTTTTCTATGCAATTCATTAATAGTTTTTTGTTGTCTTTCTATACATTCCTTTAAAGACTTATTACCTTCTAATACTTTATTATCTATAAACCTATTACAAGTTGGTTCTCCATCAAATAAACTACATTTATCTCTCATGGATTCATGCTGTCTTATATACTCCTCTGCCTTATCTTCGTGCATACATAAGCCACTATGTAAACAATTCTTACAATCAATCATTTTTATTCACCTCATCATTTATTTAATATATGTTATTATAATATCTGTTCCCATACCTTATTAGGTTTTCTTCCTTTGCTTCTTATACATCTAAAGTCAATATCGTTATATTTGTATATCAACATTTTTCTCTTTAGTTTGAAATCATTCAATACCTGTCCTTTGACGTCAATAACTTCAATATGTCCATCAGAATATGTAACTCTAAAATCTGCCTTATACTTTATTGGTCTAATTGTTTGTTCTTTATACTTGAACTTATCCTGTAGCAAATATTCTACTTGGCACTCAATAGCATCCACAACACCTTGATCTTTTAACTCTAATAAGTGTTCATAATATTCCAGTTCCATTGTAGAATCCCATTTACGTCCATACTTTTCCTGCTTTTTATTGTGATATTTATTATAACTTTTTACCATATCCCACTTCCCTTCTGTATTTCATAATACCATTATATTCCTAATGCTTTTCTATGTCAAATATGTATTTAATTTTTGTTATCATTTAATCTTTTAATTTGAATTAACTCATGTATAAGTGTATCCAAATCTTGAATTGGTATCACTGCCACCCCATGTTCTTCAGTATTAGATATGAAAACAGTATTATTTCCTTGTCTAACTTTAATCATGATTTAATCCTCCTTATCCATATCTTCTTTGAAATTTTGATATTCTTTGCAATTTTTACAAACTTGATACTCTTCTTCTGCTGTTAATCCCTCAATTTCATAACATCTTTTGTATATAATAGGACAAAATAAATCATCGTTCATATTTAATCCTCCTATTATATAATATCCTTTGATAGTATCTCGCCTAATTCACTATGTAACAACTCTATTTGTTCCCTATCTAACATTATTTCATCTATATTTTGTACTGATCTATTCCATTGAGTTAAATGAATATATCCTCCTGTGTTATCCATTAATACATCACCGATATATTTTTGATATGTAATCATAATTTCTAAATCCTCCACCTAATTTACTTTTCTTTTTCCACATTTTATGCATCTAAAAAATGCTGTGTCTCTTTCTAATGAGTATACATGCCAACATCTACCTGTTATTTTTTCATATATCCATTGCATCATATAATATTACACCTCCTTGCTAATTTAATATTTACTTTAAAAGTAACATTCTATTGTTTATTAATATTCTTGTCCTATACGTTTTACGATTTTTATAGCTGTATCATGTAACTTGTCATAATCTAACATTATCAACTTAGGTTTATTACCATATTCAACATCAAAACTATCTAATAATTCAGATAAAACTTGTTCTTTCCAAAACTGAAATAAGCTACCTAATTCTTTATCACTTTTTATATCTTGTATTATTATCGAAAGTGCTTTACTTGTATCTTTAACATCCATACTTATTCCTCCGCTATTCCTTACATAACTCAATATATTCTTCTAATTCAACATCTACGGTATTTCCTATGCCGTCTATAGACTCATCTAGATATAAATTGACCTTAACATTATTAAACCTTGTCTTTATAGCATTAAAAACATCTGAAACATATTCAGTGTCATATTCCTTGTCTGAAGGTAATTCGATATATACCAATCCTTCTATTGGATTTTCTACTGGCAGATTAACACCCAACTTATCTAATTCAGATAACACAAATCTTTCGTTGTCTCTCCAATCTTCACTATATTCTTCTAAGTCTACTATTAAGCTTATCCAATTTACTTTTACACCTTTATATAACATATTAATATCCTCCATTAAATTTATTTTAAATATTCACCGTGACCATATCCTACCTTATTGCAATGTCTTATCCCACCATTTTCTCTGTTAAACTTATTTAGTCTTATTAACATTCTACGTAATCCCTTTTTCTTTTCATTTATACTTTTAATCCTTTTATCCCAAACATCCCAAATTTCAATAATACTTTTTGAGCTATCTATAGGCTTACATATCTCATTTTTTATTTGATTAGTTATAATTTCCATGTTTCTACTTGTCTTTAATATTAAAGTTGCATATTGTAAACTCTTTTTAATTATAATTCCATCAGTATTTAACCATATTTTATGAAAGTTATTTCCATTACCTTTAACCAAACAATAGTTTTTATATTCACCAAATATAGTGCCACTTATCAGTTTGTATCCACTAAAATCAAAATCAGGATTTAATTTTATTACTTGATTTAATTCCATTTATTTTACCTCCCATCTACTATTTAAATTGACAATTCTAATCTAATCATCCTCTCTTTCTATAGTAACCTTACCTACTTTTATTCTATCTTGTGGTATCATTTTTCTTTCAGTTAAACCTATATCAATACAATACTGGCTGATATTATCACATTTAGTACAATACCTTCTAAATAAATTGTAATGCTCTCCTGTTTCCATATCGGTTATAAATTTAAAGTCTTCTGTGTTGCCTAATGCACTTTTACAACGACCACAATGTGGCACTCCATTAATCATGTTAGCGTCTAATACACATTTACTCATAAATAACTCTCCTTATATATTTAATATATTTTATTATATTCAGAATCACTCTTGTTTGCTACTTCATTATCCCATCTTATTAATTGAATTAACATCTTTTCTTCTTTTAAAGTAGTCTTTCCCCTTGCTGATTTAATGCCTAAATCCCATAACAGATGTTGATAATAGATTACATTACTCATATCATCTCCCATACATTACCTCGAAGAACTTCTGCATTTTTTGTATTAATCCATATTTTTAAATCTCCACTGGTTTTTACTATGTAATACTGGTCGTAAGCCTTACAAGCCTTACCTATAAATTCTCCTTGTACCCCTGTACTTTTGTCTCTAATTATCATATGGATCACCTACCTTGAATTCATATTTATTAACTAATCTATAAACTCCATTATCCATATCTTTATCTTCAAGTAAATTTTTATATGTAATTTCAGCTTGTACATTATCATTTAGAAATACTTCTAAAGGTTCATCGTATTTTGTAATTATACCTATTATATTTAATTTCTGTTTCAATTCTCCGTTTACTAATTCATGTTCAATATTATATTTAATCCAACTGTTATCCTCATCGGCTTTCTTATTTAGAATATCTAGTAACTTATTAGCTTCTTTTATGTTGTTTAATATAACGTGAGTTATATCTCGTCCTTTACGTATAATTGACACATTAACCTTACTCATAATTAACACCCTCACCTTTTATTTTATTACTTCATCAACATGAAGATCTATAAAAATTACTTCTCCATCATCATACCCTTCTGAACTTATTTCTACCCTTGGAGTATAATTATTATCTTCAGTAAACACCTGATATTCAACTTTAGAAGAATTATACTCTTTTCCAACTTCTAACATATCCTTTTTAATTATATCTTTTATTGATTTAATACCCTCATCTGTCATTATATTGCCAAATAATTCATCTATAAATGTATTTAACTCCATATCAAAACCTCCTTCCATTTTAAAATTGAACATTTATTTACTCGTAAGACTCCTACCACAATTAGGGCAATAATTAACTTCAAAATCTGAATATTCATTTCTAAACACTTCAGTATATACATGCCACTTATTATCTTTTTCATTGAAATAACAAGTCCAATCGCTTATTCCAGCTTTGTAAGTATTATTTGTATCACAATATTCACACATTACACTATCACCTCCTGTTAAATTCTTCATTTTAAGCCCTATTCTTCATCTTCAAATCATTAAACTCATCAACTAATTCGTTGAGTATTCTTAAATACTCGTTTATCTTTTGTTTATCTTCAGCATTTATTTTCTTACACTGGTCATATAGTTTCTGTGTTTTACGATTTAATTGCCACCACTCGTCTCTATTTGGAGTTATAGCCAATATAAACTCACATCTTTCGTTCAGTCTTCTATAAGCTTTTATTAGTTTGTAAATGTCTACCTGTTGCATTTTATAACCTCTCATTGTCTTAAATTGATTAATTTATTTACTATTTCACTTTAATTTCAAATCCATCAACTTCATTTATACAATTTATATTGTATTTTTCTGTAAATTCTTCATTAGAATCACAGTTCCATATTTCTTCTTCCAAAGGTACTCTATTCCAATCTGTTATTGGCTTTAGTCTAATTTTCATTTCCTCGTTTTTATAAGTATCCAATGCGAATAATTCACTTCTATCCATATTTACCTATCTCCTTTTAAATTAATTCTTTTACATACTTTTTATAAACTTTCCATACCAATACCAATCTCTATCTTTTTTCATTAAACTATCGTCTGATCTCATACTTTGACCAGCACACTCAAATCCTTGAGATTTCATATATTTAACATGCAATTCTCTTTCTTCTTCTGATTTATACTTGTATTCATAAATGATAGTTTTTGAAATTTGTTCCATTTCACACTCTCCTTAATATTTTTATTATACTATAATTTTATTTCTATGTAACTTATATCTAAATTTTACCACTTACCATTTTAAGTGTCAACAATTATATTTAATATCTGTTAATAAAATTTTAGCTACTTACACTATATATTATGCAAGTAGCTAAATAAGTATGCTATATTTAATTTATTTTTTCTTTTAAAAATGTGATTTTAATAACTTATTTTGTTGCTTTACTTACTAATTCTTTAATATACTCTTCAGTAACTTTATGTTCTTCTATTATGATATCTCCATTATCTTGTAGTTTACCATAGCTATATGTTATTAACCAACCAGTATGATCTGTACCAACTAACTTTATACTCGAATTAGGTTTGTATAGTTTAACCGTTTCTACGCAGGTGTCAATAGTTTCAATACCACCACTCTTTATCATGTTCTCTATGGTTTCTTGAGTATCTTTATCTATGAAACCAATAAGTGTACCGTCAATATAAGTAAAATAGCTTTTTACTGATGTAAAAATAATACTATTGCTATCTAGCTTATAATATTGTTCTTTTGGCTCTGATTCATTTAAATTCATAATATATACCATCCTTTATTTTTATTTATGATATATTCTATGCTATGAGTATTAAATTAGTACCAATATTTTGTATTTAATTTGTGTTACAGTTAGAAATTTATTTAAAATAGACTATAATAAAACACAACGTATTTCCATATTTGTTTCAATGTCAAAACATTTTCCATTTATACTTTTCAATAATCTTTTGTTGATATTAGAATTTTCTTTATAAAACTCAAACAGATCTAAAATATTACATCCATATAGTTTGATATCATCTATTAATGGTATTTCTCCATTGAATATTTTATATCTTCCATTTTTTAATTCTATTTTTCCTTCTAACTTACACCTGTTCATT
>ERZ791922.114-NODE-114-length-70469-cov-9.177252_pt1 | contig 70469 bp, 63 predicted proteins | sample MGYA00510134_ERZ791922 | MGnify/ENA primary metagenome ERZ791922 (study PRJEB30046, sample SAMN00792101) | human gut metagenome | study: EMG produced TPA metagenomics assembly of the A metagenome-wide association study of gut microbiota in type 2... | reverse complement strand
TATCCACGGGACAGGGGGGCATGCCCCCCTGTCTGAATGGTTTGTCGGCCGCATATTGTACAAAAGTGTATTCAATTTATTGTACACCGCTGCACTATGGTATGGAAGTGCAGTTCACGCCGAAAACGTGCATTTCACGAAGTGGCAGCAGGACGGAGCCTTGTGCTGGACAGTATTTCTTGTTATGATGAGGGGGAACCAATCGCAATAGGAGAGGATGTGTGCCCCTTGCAGATTGCTCTGTGCGACGATGAAGAACGGCAGCTCGATTTGCTGGAGGGCTTTCTTCGGGCATACGAAGCCGAACACGGCCTGGACCTCACGCTCACCCGCTTCTCCAGCGGTGAGGCGCTTTTGGCCGCGCCTGAGGAATTTTCCATCGTCTTTATGGATATTTATCTGGACGGACTTCTGGGAACGGAGGCCATCCGGCGGCTGGGCGGGGAAGCCCAGGTGGTCTTCATCACCACCAGCCGGGAGCACGCCATCGAGGCCTTCGGCCTGGGGGCCGTCCACTATCTGCTGAAACCCATCGAACAGGCCGCGGTGTGGGAGGCCATGGACCGCTGTCTCTCCCGCCTGGGCGCCAACGCCGGGCCGGTCCTGCTGATCCAGACCAGCCACGGCAGCATTCCCATTTCCGCTTCCCAGATCACCTACATTGAAGTCTTCGACAAGCTGTGTGTTGTCCACACGCCCAAGCAGCAGTTCCAGACCTATACCGCGCTGAACACCCTCTTTGAACAGCTGGACGGCAACCGATTCCTCCGGCCCCAGCGCAGTTTTGTGGTGAACATGGAATTTATCGGGTCCTTTCTGTCCAGCAAACTGATTTTGAAGGACGGGACGGAGATCTCTCTATCCCGGAACAACCGGGCCGAACTGAAGGCCCAATACCAGCGGTTTTTATTCGACCTGACAAGGAGGGGGGAGCATTGATCTTTCTGCGCCTGTCTGCGGGTTTCCTGCTGCAAGTGATCCCGTTCGCCGTTCTGACCCTCTACCCCTACTGCGAGCAGCTTCGCTTCTCCAAAAAGCGATCTGTTCTCCTGACGCTGTGGCTGATTCTTGGGCTTTCCGCCCTCTTTGCGGGCTGCGGCTGCTACTTGCAGACCATGCTTCCCCCGGACCACAGGCTGTTTCAGGCGGTCAATGTGGTCTTTCTCCTGTGTATCCTCCCCTGCCTGGGCTGGTATCTGTATCTGGTACCGGGGATCTGGCAAAAGAAGCTGTTCGTCTTTTCCTTCGCCCTCACCGGTGGGCTGATCATCACCTCCATCAACAATACCATCTGCACCCTGTTCGTCTCGCCTGTGCTCTATGATGGATTGCCCTATCACGGGCGGGAACTGGTCATTTTGGCCGTCCTGACCGGACTGCTGCTGCCCTTGTTCTGGTTTGTGCTGGCGAGATACTACCGCCCGGTGGAGGCGGGGCTGACGCCCAAGGAATGTACCTATTTGGCAGGACTGCCCCTGTTTCTCTTTCTTCTGCTGGCGGCGGGACTGTCCTTCATTGAGTACGAATTTCTCTACAACCCCATGTCCCTGTTCCTGTTTTTCGCCCTGTTTGTCCTGGTGCTGGTGATCTACCTCATTTTCTTCAAGATGATGTACTTGTCCTATGAAAAGCTCCAGTCCCAGCACGACGCAGACCAGGCCCGCCATCTCCTGTCCATTCAGGAGGAGCAGTACCGCCACATCTGCTCCAACATCGAGAGCAGCCGCCGGATGAATCACGACCTCCGGCACCACATGGTCACCTTACAGGGCTTTTTGCAGGGCGGGCGAGTTCAGGACGCCTGCGACTATCTGGAGCAGTACCTGGACTCCGCCCGGCAGGTCGAGCTTGTGGAGCTGTGCCGCAACCCGGTGGTCAATATGGTGGTGGGGCATTATCGCGCCCTGGCCCTCCAGAAAGACATCCGCTTTCAGGTCCGTATCCAGGTCCCGGACCAGCTCTCCGTTTCCGACATCGACCTCTCCGTGATCCTGGGCAACCTGCTGGAGAACGCCATCGACGCCGCGGACTGCGGAGAAGGAGACCAGCGGTTCATCCAGTTCCACATGCTTTGCTCCGGCCAAATGCTGGCCATCACCGTGGACAACGGCTTTCGCGGCGAGATCAAGAAAGTGGATGGGCGATATGTCTCCAGCAAACCCAACCACAGCGGCCTGGGCCTGCGCAACATCGAGATGATCGCGGAGAAGTACGAAGGTGGCGTGGAGTTCACCCATGACCTCCACGTGTTCCACTCATCGGTCATGCTGGCGCTTTGATAGAGCATCTCCGTGGGTTTAAAGTTGACATTAGATGCCAAATTCCACAGTATTTGAACGAAATTTAAGGAACATCAATGATAAAATGAGAACGGAATATAAAACCATCTTCCATACAAAGAATTATGTAGAAATTCTCTGATTTTTGATGTTGAAGATGAGATTTTTTCTTACTATTTATCAGAGGTTGACGAGTTCCGAAATATGTATGAGGAAAAAGTAGATCAATTTGCGCCGTTGATTAAGGATAAAAGCGAGCTGGCTACGCTGGTATCCTTGTGTGCAATAATTATTCCAGAAAATGATAAATTTAGCGAGATTGATAAGCTATTTACATGCACATGGGATATTGATAGCGGTATTAGAGTCCGAATTATAGATGGTGTAGTACAGGAAGTTGGTACTCAACATGTAGCTATTTGCGGATAAAAAGCTATTGATACAAAATAGCTAAAGGTTCACAACAAAAACCCTTTAGGAACTAAGGGGGTACTTCAATACATAGCCTGACGGCCATGTATTGCGAAATCTGGGCTGATTTCAAAGCGGCTTAAAAAAGAGACTAAACGGATGCCCTGGACTAACTGTTTCCGGTTAGTCCAGGGCAAAAAATACATCAATAGGCAGGTGTACCGTATCCATAGATCTCAGCGTGTCCAATGGCGTACTGGCATTCCCGGCAGGCATTGCCTGAATTGCCCTCCACGGTGTAGACGATCCCGCCATCCACCTTTTCCACGATGCCCACATGGTCTGCCGCTCCGTCCTGGCCTTCGTCCTCATCGTCCCAATCGAAAAAAATCAGGTCGCCGGGGCGCGGCTCATAGCTGCCGTCCTGCCACAGCCCTCTCTCCCGGAACCACTGGATGCCGATGGAGCAGCTTGCGAACCTGGGGATCACGCCAGCGTCCAGATAGCCGCACTCATTGGCGCACCAGGAAACAAAGCAGGCGCACCAGTCCACCCGACTCTCAAAGCCATACCAGGACCAATAGGGCTGACCGCCTACATTGCCGAGCTGGGAGAGGGCCACCGTTACGATCTCCCCATCACCTGTGCCAATGCCGTATAGAACAGCACTCCACATACCGTTGCTTTCTTCAGCCAGTAACTCCGCAAGCATCTCTCGCTGGTCAGCGGTAAAATTGTAGATGTCCGCCATTTCATCCACGGTTTTGTGGGTCACGGTAATATAAAGGGTCGTGGCCGTTACCTCTACTTCTTCCACCATGATATTGCCCTTTCCATCATCGGTTTCCACGGTTTGGGTGGTGGTCGCGGTTTCTGTCCGGTGGCTGATCTCGTTCATGGCCCAAAATATCTCTTTCAGGAGTTCTTTTTTCCCATCATCCATCGTGGCGACTTCCTGGGGATTGTCCGGGTCGGTGGTAGCTTTCACGGCATAGACGGCCAACACTTCGGGCCAGACAGCACGGGAGCCGGACAGTTCCAGGCGGTCATGGGCGGCGTTGCTCTCGATTTCTTCCAGCTTGCTCTCGTATTCCAAGTTGATCTCCCGAACAACGGTAGGCATGGTCTGGCCCGTGCCGCTGTCCTCACCAGAAAAGAAGATACCAAAGGGAGAGGCGACGATCAGGCCAATCAAGCAGATCACCACAATGGCAAGGATGGCAACCCATCCTCCAGCGGCGATAGCGGTCACCAGCGCCTTAATGGACGCAAGCAGGGCTTTTGCCGCAGCGGATGCGCCTTTTGCAGCAGCTTTTGCGGTGGTGGCGGTGGCCTTTCCTGTGACGCGGGCGGCCTGAGCGGTCGCTCTCGCGGCTCTGGCTGTGGCCTGCGCCGTCTTTGCCATATGGTCTGCTGTCTTGATGGCGGTTTTCGCCGTGCGTGGAGCAGTCTTGACGGTATGCTGGGCAGTTTTAATCGTTCGCTGGGCGCGCTTGATGGTGTTTTTCGTGCCCATGCCAGTGTCCTTCGTAGCCTGCCCCATAGCCTGGGCGGGCTGCTTTGCCGTTTTTACGGGAAGTTCCTTCTGCCGGGACGCTTGGACGGCGTTTTGGGTCTTGATTTGCGGCGTCCGGTCAGATGGGACGGCCTGTTTTTTGACCTGCTGCTTCCGCTCGGCCTGCTTCTTGGCAAAGGCCCGACCTCTCTCCACATAAGGGCTTGTGGTATCCGTTGGACGCTCTATGCTGGCCTGGGCGGATGGATGCTCCGCCATGTGCTTATGATGCGGAAGGCGCTGGCGTTCTGGGGCCGTCCCTCCGTTTCGCTGCGGAGTGTGAGCATCCGGGGCTATACCCTGGGCCGGTCCAGGGGCGTGGGACTGTTCAGCGGGGGCCGTATTCTCTTGGCGCTTTTCTGCCGCCCACTTCTCCCGCTGGCGCTGAAACAGCTTCCGGCCCTGTCGCACCGCCGTTTTCGCGCCGGACGCGGCCACATTTGCCGCATCGTGGGCAAGGTCATCGGCGGCAAGCTCTGTCTTATCCGCGGCATACTCATTGGGCGTGGCCTGCCGGTCATCCATCAGGGCCTCCGCGTTCCGCTTGGAACGGAGGAAGGAACTTTTCATGCGCTGGCCGATCATGGCGGATTTATCCAGCACTTTAATATCTTTACTCTTTTCACGGGTCTTGATCTTACTCATGGCTTCACACCCGCTCGTCTTTTCATCCAGCGGTGTTTCCACTCAGCAGGGGCCACATAGTAGTCCCTGTGGCGCTGGCCCGTCCACACCTGGCCTCCGGCTATGCCGTCAAAAGTAAACCCAGCGGCCAGCAAAGATGCCCCGGTTTCCGATGCCAGCGTATAGGTGATGATACGGTCATAGCCCATATCAAACCCGATACGGCAGCAGGCTCCGTAGAGCTTGGAACAGGCGTTGTCAGTCCCATCCGTGCAGCAGCGCAGGATCTCAAGGGTCAGCCCATCGTCCAGATACCGGGCAACGGGACGGCCACAGATGGCAACGCCGCACAGACGGTCCCCATCATAGCAGGCCACGGCAAATTTACCGCCCACGGGTGGGATGCTGTGCCGGTGATACCGGCCCACATAGTCCCTTGCGGCCCGCAGGTGGCATGGCTTGATGTTCAATGGCATTTTCATCCCTCCAATCAAAAGGGGGACGGGCATCAGGCCCGTCCCCCGGAAAAGCGGCCCTCACCGGGCCGGGTGGTCATCAAGCGGTATAGCTCCGTGTTGTGCGGAAAACGATTGACGAAAGGCACCAGGGCAGAACCGTATTTAATCAGGCCGCACCCGGCATCCGCATTGGTGATATAGCTCATCTGCTCCTCGGAAATATTCAACAGATGGGCCAGCTTCTCCCGGTCGCCCGCCGCCTGATTGAGCATGACGATGAACTCGGAGTTACTGAGCATGGTGCTGGCCTGTACGGAGTCCAGAAGATACTCAACATTCTGGGTAATGGCGGTGGGATAGGCGTTGCGCTTGCGGAACTGCCGCCACGCGGAGTTGAAAAAGGCGGCGGAAAACTCGTTCTCAAACATCACATGGAACTCGTCGATAAAGACATGAGTGCGCCTGCCCTTCTTCCAGTTTAAGGTGACGCGGTTGAGCATGGTATCGGTGATGACCAGATGGCCGATGGGTTTCAACTGTTCGCCCAGGCCGTGGATGTCGAACACCACCACCCGCTTGTCCAGGTCCACGGTGCTGCCATGGCCGAAGATGTCCAGGGAGCCGGTGGTGAACAGCTCCAGCGCCAGGGCGATCTCCCGCGCTTCCGCTTCCGGCTGTTCCATCAACTTTTCTCGGAGGGCGGCGAGGGTGGGTACAGTGTCGTTCTGTTCCGCTTCTTCATACAAGTCCCCCGTACAGCGGTCAATGATGGAATTGTGCTGGGGGCCTACGCCTTTGGGGTCAATGCGCTCTACCAGAGACATGATGAACTGCGACTTCACCACAATGGGGTTGTTTTCGCCGTAGCCGTCCACCATATACATGGCGTTGAGCCGGTCTTTCCCCCCAGCGGCCACCCGGATCACGCTCCCCACACCGTCCATGGCTTCAATGAGGGGGGCGTATTCTCCCTCCGGGTCTGCTATGAGAATGTCATCATCCGTATTGAGAATGAGGAACACAATTTCCTCTTTCACACTGAACGACTTGCCGGAGCCGGGAACGCCCAGCCGGAAGGAGGACTGATTGAGCAGATTGGCCTTGTTGCACATGATAAGGTTGTGGGAGATGGCATTCTCCCCGAAGTAGATGCCGCCCCGGTCCATGATCTCCTGCACCTTGAAGGGTATGAACACAGCCAGCGATTCCGTGGTCAGGGTGCGGAAGGCGTTGATCTTCCGTGTCCCGATGGGCAGGACGGTGTTCAGGCCGTCGATCTGCTGGTATTTCAGCACCGCCAGTTGGCACCGCCCGGACAGGGAGCGTATCTTCTCCGTGTCGGTGTCAAGCTGCTGCTTGGTGTCGGCGGTGATAACAAGGGTGAGAACAGCCTGCATCATCCGCTGGTCGCGGGTGGTCAGGTCGGCCAAAAACTCCTTGCTCTCCCTGCGCTGTAATTCCATATCGTAGGGGACGATGGCGGAGAAGTTGTTGTTCTGATTTTGCCGGCGCTGCCAGTTCGTGATATTCGTCTCTACCCCCAGCAGACGGTTCTCCACCTCCCGCACAGCCTCGTCCGTGGGCACATTGAGGATGTCGATGGACAACATCATATTGCGGTCCAGGTCGGTCAGGTTCGTCACGATCTCGTCCTGGATATAGTTGGCGTAGTCCTTCAGGAACAGCACCCGGCAATAGCGGTCGCCCAGCTTCAGATAGTCGCTGTGCTTCTCAATCCCGTCCGGGCAGATGTAGTCCTTGAAGTCGTGGCCCTTCCGGGCCATATCCGCCATATCAAAATGAAAATTGCCCTCGTCTCCGGCCCGGTAGAAATCGTGGAGAATACGGAGCCGGTCCGTGGCGTCCAGCTCCACGCACTTGGAGCCGAGGGCGGCGAAGCGGGCGGCCAAATCGGCTCCGATGCGGGTGAAGTAGGCGCGGGCGTCCTCAATATCCCGCTTGTAGACTGTGATGGTGACATACTTCTCCTGGGTGATGCCATTAGCTCCGGTCGCCTTGTCCATGAGCATTTGATTGTACTCCCTGCGGTACTTGTCCAGGCCGTCCTCCCGCATGGGCATGAGGACAGACTGCTCAAAATCCGCCTGGCTTTGACGGCGGTTGCAGATGGTGAGCTTGGTGGTAGCGGCGCAATCCAGGCTGTTCAGCAGTTCCGAGTAGACCCGAAACATGGTTTCTTTATCCTCCTGACCGGCCACCTTGTAATTGATGTCGGTGAAACGGTAGGTCTTGGAAAACTTGATACCCACCTTAAATATGCCGTCCGGCCAGACGCATTGAATGGGGATCACATCCTGCACCCTGCGGGGGACGCGGTACGGCTCCCGGTCCTGCCGCATGATGGTCTTGATACTTCTAATCATGGTGCCTGTATTCCTCCTTTTCCCACTTGTCTATGCTGGGCTTCAAGAGATCGTAATAGAGGGTGGACGCTTCAAAGCGCAGTTCTCTGGGTTCCAGCACCTCCGAGCGCAGCCACGCCCAGATGAATTGCTCCGCCGCCATGCCGTGGTAGGTGAAAAAGCCCAGGGCGGCGAAGGGGGCCGCGCCCAGAACGCACACCCAGGACACAGTTTCCGTACCGGCATAGGGCTTCATCAGAAAGTACAGCCCCACGGCCACTGCCACCGCCAGGGCAGAAAAAATGAGCTGCCGCAGAGACAGCCCGAAAAACATACTCTCCGTGTAGTTACGGATCTCGCGGTTGATTTTGACTTCCAATGTGTTCCCTCCTGTCATCGCTCCTGGCGTTCATGCTGTTTCCGGCTGCGCCGCCGTTCAGCGGCCAGGGCCTTTTGACGCTCCACCTCTTTTGCGGCGGCGTCCAACTGCTCCGCTGTGACATAGTAGTTCAGGACATAGCAGCCGAAGTCAGGATAAAACCAGGTGAGCCGTTTCTGATCGGGTACTCTCCGGGCGTCCTCCCATTTACCGACAAGCTCTGTCTGTTCCTCAATGCGCTGCCGCAAGGCGGGGGCATCGTGTACTTGGTCATTCATCGGTGGTGTTTCCTCCTTTATCGCTCCATGTCCCGCTTCTGCCGGAGAAGTTGCTGGCGGGAGGGATAGGGAATCATTTCTTCCTCCCCCTCGATGATGCTGAATTGCGAGCGCAGGAGGGGATGGGTCTCGCGGCTCTGCCACAGGTGGATCATCTCCAACGCTTCCTCCCGTGTTTCCATGCTGCCCTTCTGTATCCTGTCTTTGAACATATAGAACCGGCGCATGATCTGCTCCTTTCCCGATGCCGGCGGTTATCGCTCCCGGTCATCGTGCTTTTTTAGTTTTGGCTCCTGCGCGGTTTGCCGCGCCTCGCCGGGCAGGATATAGGTCCTTCCGTCCCTGCTGACGGCATGGGTATCGTAGCCCATCACCTTCAGGGCTTTACGGACTTGCAGGGCGTGTTCCTCCGATGGCTGGCAGACGCCAACTGTCAGATACATTTGAAAATCGCCGTACCATGGCTCATCCTGAAAGTTATCCATGCGGAAGAAAATATCTTCCTTGATCTCCTCAACGGGTTTTGCCATCAATGCGCGGTATTCATCTTCAAAACTCATGGTCGAACCTCCGTATCCATAATACTTGTCTCCTTTTTCCGATTTATAGACCCATCATTTCCCGTACCACATGGTCGGACATCTTGACGCTGCCCACCAAAATAAGCATATTAAAGGTAATTTCGCCAATGTAGCTCCACACCATCGAAGCCGCCGCAGCGTCCGGGTCAACAACAGGCGGGGAACTGGCGAACACGGAGAAGATGATACAGGCCAGCACGATGACGGCCCCCTCCAGACAGACGGCGGCGTAGCTTTTGAGAAAGCTCTTGCCCACATTCTGGCTGGGTTCCCCGGCAAAAGTAGACAGGGGGATGGGGGCCAGCGCAGCATACAGTAGGGTAAGCGCCCAGCGCCTTGCCGCATTTCGGCGGCAGGTTTCCAAACGCTCCCCTCCGAACCGGACATACACCTCTCAATGTATCCGGCTCTCCAGGTATCAGTCCAGTTTTCCGGCATGCAATTTAACATGGCAGTTATGGCATAGCGCCATAGTTTTGCGCCTGCGCGCAATCATGTGGCGCTCCCATTCCGCCTTTCCTGATAGGTCTTTCAGCTTCCGGATATGGTGGATTTCAATCTCCACATCCGTCGCTCCGCACCACTCACATTGGCCGCCTTTTAGCCGCTGAACAAGACTTGTGTAGCTTCTATTTTCATTTGCCCGCCCGATAATGTCCGGGTTTGTTGCGTCAACATGGGTATCCCGACGCATTCCTTGGTTGTAAAATACAACTGACTTTTCACCGGATTTGCTTTGATAAGTCACTACAAAGTCTTTTCCTCTGGTATATTTTCGGATGATTTTCTGCATGCTCGTTCGGTATTTCCCAGCAAAGGTTTTATACATGCTGTACTTCATCACATAGAGGAAATTATTCAGTACGGTTGCGTTGTGTGCGATACGGTAGTAATTGTACAATCCCCTGATTTCTGCATTGTATTGGTTTAAGATTTCCAGGTCATCCAGATTGCGCAGGCTGGACCTGCAAACTGGTTCCCAGATTTCTTTATTCCCGTTGTCTTTGTCATAGTGGATCTTAAGTGCCCCATAGGACAATAGCCGTTTCAGCCATTTTTCCTTTGGCACATACAACTTGATACGCCCGGTGTAGGAGCGCTTAACGTAGCCCGCTTTGGTGCGGGTACTGTTCTGCTCCTTGCTGGTGGTAATCTGAAAGCTGAGGAACTGGGCAAAGTCTGTTCCGTGCGTGATAAGAGTCTTTTCCTGAGATAGTTCCAAATGAAGCTGCTCTCGGATAAACATTCCCACATCGATCTTGACTTGCCTTGCGTCCGCTTTGCTCCCAATTACTCCGATCAGAAAATCGTCCGCATAGCGGACATACACCAGCCGTTTATAGCTGTCATCCATCGGGTCAACATACGGGATGGTACGCAGATATTGATTGATTTCATTGATTTCCGCCATAACAGTTGCTTTTTGCTCCGGGGAGATTTTACTTTCGTTCCGTTTCAGCCACTCCTGCTTTCCACGCCGCTTATCCAGCGGCTTTTTATAGGCTGGGTTGATACGGCGCTTGTTACCTTGCCGAAAGGTCTGGGCATATTGGGCCATAAACACATCCAGCTCATTGAGGTAGATATTTGCAAGAATAGGGCTGATGATGGACCCCTGCGGAGTGCCGGAATAAGTGTTGTGGTAAACCCAATTCTCCATATAGCCCGCTTTCAGGAACTTCCAGATAAGCCCGATGAAATGCTCATCCTGAATGCGCCTGCGCAGGATGTTGACCAATGCATGATGGTCAACATGGTCAAAGCACCCCTTAATGTCACCCTCGACAAACCATTTGACCCCAGTAAAATTCTTTTGCACATGTTGGAGTGCCGTATGACAACTCCGTTTTGGGCGAAAGCCGTGGGATGTATTCAGAAAAGTCGGCTCGTAGATACTCTCTAGTATCATGCGAACCACTTCTTGTACCAGTTTATCGTCAAAGGAGGGAATACCAAGGGGACGCTTTTTGCCATTGGCCTTGGGGATATACGTCCGACGGGCCGGGGCGGGTTGATAACTAAAATCCTTCAATCTGGCAATCAACGCATTGATACGCTTCATGCCTATTCCATCCACGGTCTTACCATCTGTTCCGGCTGTCATATTGCCTTGTTTGGCTTGTATTTTTTGGTACGCTATCAGATAAAATTCAGGATTGTACAAGTTGCGGTAGAGTCGCTGATACCGATAATTGCTGTTGCATGCTTTGGAACTTAAACTCTCCAATACATTTTGGGGACTTCTCATGGTGTCTCACACACCTTTCCTTTTGTGAATTGGTGATACCCTGCCGCCCTTCGCCATGTACAAGGTTTTCCCTTGCTCGGACTACTACGGCGGCTCCGTTGCCCTGCCGGATATTCAGGTCCTGCGGCCATAGCCATAAATGGCGTTCCGGTTTAGGCAATCTCCGGTTAGATAGCTGGAAACAGCGTGATATGATGTCGGAGTGGGTTTTCGTCCTTTTCCGCTGACTGCGGCTGGCTATCATGGGTATCTCGCAAATCGTGTCTACATGTCACCATTTGCCATGACATACGGCGAATTCAGCTATCCTACGCCGCCGGCTCAAGTATGCCGCCTCGGACTGCCCTTAAAGCAGTTTAGCTTTGCTCCTCATTCATATCGTTTCATCTTGCCGTTCAGTAGTGGAATGATAGCTTTCCAACTTACGACGTTGCCAGCATGCTACACTCCCCATCAGGTTTCCCCTCCGGATAAGCTGGCTGATGATAGGAGATTATTTCACCTGCCTTTCTGGATTACCTTATCCTACCGCCGTGCAATAGGCGGAATTTCCATCTATCCGTGTGCTTTGGCTTATACCGCCGCACTTCCGGACGCACTATACATCTTAAAAAAGCGCCCATAGACGCTCAGGATCATTACAAAAGAGAGCACCCAAATAAGAAGCCCGCCGATCAGTGTCACCGCCCACAGGGGGATGCTCTCAAAAAAGCCGCAATCCTCAACGGCTGTCACGATCTCCGCAGGCAAAACAGTGGACGATGGCGCGCCGAAGCCCGCCGCGTTCATAATAGAGGACACTACGCCCTGGATGATGTCCAGAAGGGCCAGCATCAGCTCCATGCCATAGGTAATCAGGGCCTTTGCCAGAACAAAGCGGACAAACAGCTTCAGCGCATGTTCCGGCTTTTTGACCTCCACAAAACTGCCGCAGGTCTTGACCACGCCCACCACAAAGAACAACACCAGCAGGGCGTAGCCGATGGCCTGGAGCGCGCCGTGGATGTCCTCTATCACGGCCCAGATTGCGCCGCCCTTGAAGTCCTGGGGGGATTGGGTGATAAGCTGCCAGATCTCGCTCAACTTGCCGTTCCAGATCTCCAACGCATTTTCCAGGTTTTGTACGACCCAATTATCCGACACGCAAAGCACCTCCTTTGGGGGCAGGCTTTTGGGGCCTGCCCCGTGTGTTCGGATAACTTTGCATCATCAGCCGGTGATAAGGGGCAAAATCTCCTTTGCAAAGGTTATGACAATGCCGCCCGCAAGGGTGAGGAAGCCGTTGGACCGCTGGGACGGGTCGTGGCTCTGGAGAGAGAGGCCCACCTGAACGATGCCCCAGCCCAGCAGGATCAGCCCCACCGCCCGGATCAAACCGAAAATGAACTCCGACAAATTGTTGACCACCTCCAGGGGGTCATCGGCGGCAAAGGCCGTCATGGAGCAGCAGCCCAGCAGGGCCGCGGCCATTACCAGCGTGCAGTAGCAGCGAAAGCCCTTTTTTGCCTTACCGGGCATGGGGAGCCGCTTATTTTCCTTTTTGTTGTTCAGCATTTTCTTGTTCCTCCAGTTCAATGAATTTTTGTTCCAACTCATCCTCAGTGAGAAGAATGAAGCGATGTTTCGGCGCGTCCTGACCATCCTTTTCCGCTGCCTGCTTCAATAGCTCCTTGTCAAAGCGGATAGACACGATGCTGTGGACATCCTCACCGTGCCGGTATGGTTCCGCCCCGCCGTCTGTGGTGAGTTTGATATTGGGATGTTTAAGGATGTCATACTTGAGGTCACGCACGGGCCGCTCTCCGCGAATAAAAAGAAGCGCGTACTGGTTATCCAGCATACGCACTTCATCCGGCATGAGCAGTTCCCGGCCCGTGAGCTGCCAGTTGGTGGAGTAGCTGCCGCTCCTTCCTTTGGACTGGCCGTAGGTGTTCGTATCAATGGTTTCTTTGCCCAGCAGCTTGGACACATACTCATGAGTGGATTGCTCGTTGCCGCCCATATACAGAAATTCATCGCAATTTCCCACAAGGCTCTCCCACTGCTTTTCAAAAAGGGCCTTAAGCTGGGCGAGGTTCTGGATGATGATACTCACGGAGATTTCACGGCTCCGCATGGTGGCAAGCAGTTTGTCAAACTCATCAGGCAGCGCGACATTGGCGAACTCGTCCATGACGAAATGCACATGGACGGGCAGCCTGCCGCCGTGTACCACATCCGCCTGATAGTAGAGCTGTTGGAACAGTTGGGTGTAGAGTAGGCCGACAATGAAGTTAAAACTGGAGTCATTGTCGGGGATCACGGCAAAGATGGCCGTCTTTTTTTCACCTAAACTCCACAATTCCATCTCGTCCGTCTGCGTCATGCCGGCCAGCGATTCCAGATTGAACTTCTCCAGCCGGGACACCAGCGTGATCTGGATGGACTTCAGGGTCTTGCCGCTGCCGGAGCGGTAATTGCGGTAATATTTCAGGGCGATATGCTCCGGGTCCCGCATTTCCAGGCGGTCAAAGAGTTCATCCAACGGGGATTGGTAGGTGTCATCATCCTCCCGGACCTCGCCAGCCCGGATCATTTCCATGACCATGGAGAAGTTCCGTTCTTCGGGCGGGGCTTCGTAGTGGAGATAGAACACCAGCGCCAGCAAGAGCATCTGCGCCGCCTGATCCCAGAAGGGGTCCTGTGACTGTGCGCCTTTGGGCGTGGTGTTCTTGAACAGGTTGGTCACAAGCCGCTGGATGTCGTTGTCGCTGCGGAGATAGGCAAAAGGGTTGTAGCAGTGGCTTTTCTCCATGTTGTTGAGGTCAAGCACCTTGATGTCGTAGCCGTTTGCTTCAAGCAGTCCCCCGGTGTCGCGCAAGATCTCACCTTTGCAGTCCAGTACGATCAGGCTGGTGTTGGCGTTCATAATGTTGGGTTTGGCGTAGAACCTGGTCTTGCCCGCGCCGCTGCCTCCCACCACCAGGACATTCAGATTGCGCCGGTGTCTGCGGCCATCCAGCCCAATGGCGACATTCTGTGTGAGAATTTTGTTCGCGGTCAGCTCCTTATCCGCATATTTCCTGTTGATTCCTTTTGGATCGCCCCATCTGGCGGAGCCGTGTTCCTCCCGCCTGCGGTAGTTGCGGTCGGTGGAGAGGTAGACGCCAATCCCCAGCCCATAGCACAACAAAAAAATGAGGACAGTTTTCAAGCTGTCCTCACACCATACAATGTGAAACGGATGGTCCAGCGCGGCCCCGCCGTACCGCACCAGCCCCACCAGTCCGCCGCCCATATAGGGGGCCAGCAGCAGGGCCAGCCAGACCACAGGAATGACGCCGCAGGCGTAGAGGGTCAGGTAGGCTTTGGAGAACTTATCTTGCCTCACGGTCAGCCCTCCGTTTCTCCCGTTTCGTGGGCGCGTCTATGATTTTGAGAATGAGATCGTCCACATCTTCGGTGGGTTTGCCGTCCCGGAGCACATCGTTGCGGAAGTCAGTCAGGCCCCGCACCATAAGCCGCTGTTCGTAGTCATTCAGCGTGACCACACGCTTCTCATCACGCATAGAGCGCCCTCCTTATCTCGCCTCGTCATCTCGGTTCTTCTGCGCCTTTTCCTGGGCGGCAAAGAGTCGGTTCATATCGGCGGAGATACTCCCGGCCACATCCCGCATGACACCCGCCTCGGCCCGGAGCGCCCTGGCGTCCATTCCGGCGTAGTTCTCCGGCAGGCGTTCAAAGGAAAAGCCCTCTACCGGCACGCCATTTCTTTTACACAGCATATAAGACACGCTGTACGCTGTGAAATCAGGGCTTTCGCAGGTGATCCCATCCCGGTCCATGTGGGCGCGGGCAAGCTCCTGGGCCAGCCCCCGGAAGATGGTAGGGGCGTCCAACCCCTGGCGGACATAGACGGTATGCTCCTGGGGATGATAGGCCACATTGACGCCCTCCGGCAGTTCGTTGGAGATAGCAAACCGGCAGGGGGCATCGTTCATCAGGGCCTTCAGCAGCAGGCGTTCATCCCGGACCGTGGTGGGGGCGGGGCGCTGGGCGGCCCTGGTCTGGGAAATGTCAAAGACCTTCCGAACATTGTATGACACGCCCACGCTGCCATCGTCCCGCTGGTACTCCTTACCCGGTTCCAGGATGGTGATGGCGTCGGCTCCATGTCTGACATACACGCCGCTGGCCTTCCAGCTGTCGAAGTCGGCCAGTTTGGTGGCCTCCGGGCACTGGGCCGCGATCAGGATGGCGTTGCTCACGGAATAGAGGTCAAACCGGGCCTGCACATCCAGGTAGGCTTGGAACAGCCCACCCTCTCTGCCCATATCCTGCACATAGCTGTCGATCATGGCGTAGACGCCCTCGCGCTCCGCCTGCTTTCTCGCCGCCCAAACCGTCTTGTCAAAGGGCTTCTCCTCCTGCTGGGTAGGCTGGCCGGTAAACAGATCATCATAGTTCGGCATACATTATCGCTCCTTTTGCTTTTTGACTTTCTTTTTTGGGGGTGCTTTGTGCTGGACCGGCTTCTGCCGCCCAGCGTTCTCTCTGGCTTTCTCCTCCGCCCGCTGCTTCTGCTCCGCCCGGATCTCCTTCAATGCCTGACGGACAGAGGGGCGGGGACGTTCCAGTGGATCAGGGATACCCGGCTTGGCGGCCTCTTTGGGCTTTGAGGTAGGCTCGGACAGACGGGATTTCTCGGTCCTGCCCTCCTCTCTGGCAGAGGACGTGCCCCGCGCCGCTTTCAAAAACTCATCCAGGTCCCGGTCTGGATCGTCGCGCTCCGGGACAGAGGGGTCATGTTCCGGGGCCGGGGCAAGCATGGCGTCCAGAAATCCGTCCATCTCCCGCTCAGTCATCGGACCCTGGGGAGTGTCCACCCCGGCTGCGGACTCCGCCGCAGGCGATTCCGGGGCATCTACCTGCCGCTCCGCCCGGCTCTGTTCGATCTCCTGTTTGACCTGGGCCATATCTACGGTGGCGAGGCCGAACCGCTCAATGATGCGGTTGATTTTGCTGGCGTCCTCCGCCCTCGCCATGATGTCGGTCAGCCCGTCTGCGGCGTCCCGGTCTTTCAATACACAATAAAGGACGCCATACTTCTTTGCCTCCCGGCAAAAGAGCTGGAGATCACTGTCCTTCACGGCAAACACTTTCAGCTCCTTGCCGCTGCGGAGCATATTGGTCAGGCGGGCCTTGCCCGCCGTCTTTTTCTGCTCACGCAGGATAGCATAGATCAAAATGGCAAGCTGTTTGGCTCCAGAACCGGCCAGCCTGACCGCTACCTCACCTGTTTCCAGCGACATCCTCACGACTTGCTCCGCCGCGTCGCCTGAATAATTCATTCTTTAACAGCTCCTTTCGCTCAATTTCCTTTTGCTTCACCAGCCGTCCCAGGTTCTCCCGGACCCGCCCGGAACGCTGGGCGATACCGTCACATAAGACCACATCCTTTCTCGCCGCCCTGATCCTGTCGGACAGGGAATGGATATTCTGTTTTACCTCGTCAATACCTGCGGAGTCGCCCTGCCTGATGAGCCGGCGCAGGTCCTTTCGGAGTTTCTGCCGCTGGGCAGTCAGGGCGTCCACCTCCATCAATGCCGTTTCCCGGTGGGTAGTCAATTCCTCAATCGTTCCAATGTGGTGTTTCCCCAAAAAGCGGGTTTCCGCGTCCAGCCGGTCCAGCTTGGCGATGTCCTCCCGCAATAAAAAAGACACCCGCTTGACGGATGCCGGCTGCTTGACGATGATGTGGAGTTCATAGCAGTAACGGAAGTACAGCGCCCGCAGGCCGGTGACGTTCTTCTGGGGCTTTCCCCGCACCCGGTAATGCTGGGGCAGGTGATGGACAAGCTCCGGGAACGGGGGCTGCTTGTGAATGTTGCGTAGAATACGCGCCCTGATCTCCTCCAGCGTGTAGCCCTCACCCAGCTTGTGGAAACGGAAATAGCCCTTTGCGTCCGGTGGCTTCAATGCGGGATATTTCAGGGGCTTTCCGTCCTTCCCGTGGGTCTTGACCTGATAGCCCATTTCGTCCAGCACCCGCAGGAAATCGCGCTCAGTAGTGGAAGCGCGGATAGCCCGGTCGATGTCGGCCCGGATAGTGCCCCAGTAGGTGGGTTTTCCATCACGCTCGGCCCGCCATTCGGCATAGTCCTTTGTCTGTCTGCCAGGGTTCTCGATCACGGAGATGGCGTATTCCCGGCACAGACGGTCCGATACCTCCCGCATCCGGGCGTAGTCGGCGGGGGAGTTGTAGAACTGTTTTCCATCAACCCAGGACACGGAGTTGATGACAAAGTGGTTGTGATAGTGTCCGGTATTGCAGTGGGTCGCCACTACAACTTCAAAACGCCCGCCCCACAGCTCCTCCGCCAGCCTGACGCCGATCTCATGGGCTGTCTCCGCCGTGACCTCATCCACTTTGAAGGACTGATACCCGTGGTAGCATACCCGGCCCCCAGACTTGCCCCACAGCCGCTTCGTTTCCATGAACTGTGCGGCAGCGGTGTCCTCCCGGCAGTTCAGGCAGGACACATAGGACCGGCGCTCCGTTTTCATCTCGTCGGCGGCATACTCCACCACATCCTCAACGGCATGGAGAGACGCCAGCTCCGGCAAACCGGCCTCAGTGGTCTTTTCCGGGTTCCGGACGTAGTCGATTACCTTGTCCACGCGCCCATGAATGGGCCAGATGGAGGTCACAGCCATATCAGTCGGAAGGCACGGTATAGGTGTCCGCGATCAGCTTCTCCACAGCCCGGTTATCCTCCAGTGCCTTGCGGAGCTGGGGCACATCCAGCAGGCCGAGGGCGTTGGCCCGCTTCATGATCTGATTCAGGTTATTCCCCACGCGCCGCACCTCCTGGATTAGCGCGGGGACGTCGGCGGGCGGGGCCTCCTTCACCTCCGTGCCGTTCAGGACGCGGCGGCAGTAACCCTCGCGGGACAGGCCGGACTTGCGGGCCTTCTTGGTAAGGGCATCCAGTTCCGTTTTGGTAAAACGGACCTTCATTTCAAGTGTTCTTTTCAAAACTATCATCCTTTCTCAATGCAGGGTCATAGGGGCGGCAAGCCCCTGTCAAGCGGAATTGTGGCCCCACAATTCGTTGCTTGCTAAGACAATACCGACATCCTCTGCGCCTGCGGCGCTGAAGAGTGTGCGGGCTTGGCCTCTTCGTTATCGCTCATGCTCTTTTTCGGTTCGCATGAGGGCCTGCGCCCGCTCCACTTCATCGGACATCATATAGCACCGCTCAATTTGCCAGCCGTTCTTGCCGCCGTACTCCGATGCCATATACTGTTCCAGGCGGACACAGGGATCGGAGCCATCCAGGGACGAAGCATAGATGGAATATCCGCCCATATTAGGCCGAAACGCCTTGTTGTCGCTGGACACCGCATAGGTACGGCTTTCCACGGAATACTCCTTGTCAAAGCTGGCCGGAGAGAACACAATGAAGCCGGACAAATGCTGGCGGGCACGTTCTGCTGCGCGAAAATAACTTCGCATGGTTGCATAGGTCATATTGACTTCGCAAAGGGCCTTTTCACTCATAGAGTGACAACCTCCTATTATGATTTTTGCGGCATCATAGGTGATGCCATGCCCCTCGACGGGCGGGAAAAAGCGGCATCACAAGTGATGCCGCTAAAAACTGTTCAGGAAGTCAAACACGGTGTTTAGGTCCTCCGCGCTGGCTTCCGCCTGCGCTGCTGGCCGGTCACGGCTGTTCTTTGCGGTTCGCTCCAATTCTTCAGATACGGCCTGACGGATCAGCCCTTTCAACACATCGGTTTGCTCTTTTGCGTTGATCCTGGCGATGATCTCCTGATTGATGGATCGGGCGTCCATGCGGTGCAGGGCTTCCCACGCCCTGCGGTCATCCTCCCGCTCAAGGTTAAATCGGAGCGAAAACCGTTTGGTATTCATTCTCTCATCCCCCTGTGCAAAGCCTGCTCACACAGGAACTCATAGCCCTTGGCGGTGGCGCAGATGTCCTCGTAGATGGTCACGCAGTCGGCGTCATACGCCCCGAAGTTGCGGACCAGGCAGCTTCCGCCGCCCAGCACATGAAGCCGCATGAGAGCTGGGTTGTACTCACGCTCCCGCAGGATGCGGAAGATCTCGCCCACATACTCTGCGGCGGTTTCCCGGATGGTAGTCAGATAGTCCTCCCGAATATCCGCTGTGCCGAACCGCAGCACCCGGTTGATAATCGACTCGTCCACCGTAGCATGGTGGGTCCGCATAACATTCTCCCGGACGGCCAGCATACATTGATGGGTGCCATACTTCTCAGTAAACATCCGGTCCACAACAGGCTTGCGGTCGTTGATGAACATGATGTTCATGGTGCCGTTGCCAATGTCACAGAGCATATTCACGCCCTGGAAGTCCCTGATCTGGCCGGCAACCGCAGCGAAGCCCTGGGGGAACACATCCACCCCGGCAATCTCCACCCGGTAGGCTTTTCCCCGGAAGGTAAAGGCCAGCTCCCGGTTCCGCATGAGGTAGGCTTTGAAGTCCGCCCGCTGCCGACTCACCCAGGTGAGGGGCAGGCCCACGGCAAGATATACCGTGGCGTCCGTCAGGCCATATACATTCAGCTCACGGGCGATAGCGGCCAGGGTGAGGATATAATAGTCATCGTCCCCGGTCTTGTCCGCCTTAAACTCCTTGTGGCCTGTCCCGATCAGGTAGTAGCGTCCGTCATAGACCAGCAGATCGTCTTTGAATACCGGCTCTGCGTCGTGGGCGGTTAGCCCCGCGGGAAAACAGCAGTTTGCAGTCTTGATGTTGCCGTAACCATTGTCTATCCCGATGATCTTCATGCCCTGATGGTCTTTCACCGGCTCCATTCCTCCTTCCTCTTTACCTGCCCCAACCTCCGCTGGAGCAGCAGATCGTTTACATCCTTGCCGCTGGGCGGCGGCCTGTCCAGCACTTCGTATCTGTTCCCCAGGCCAGCCATGATGCCTGCCGCCGCATCCCGGCCCACCTCGTCATTGTCCAAGTGGAGGCAGAGTGTGTGGACGCCGGGGTGGTCCTGAAGGTACTGGCTGAGAGCCATGGGGATGACAAACTCTTGTTTCTGCTTGAACACCCCGCCCAGGGAGAGCATGGCGTCCTGCCGCCAGCCCCGGCCCTTCATTTTCAGCAGGGTGGCGTAGCTCAACAGGTCGATGGCCGATTCAAACAGGTGGACGCTGGGTGCAGCGGAGTCCTCCGCGATGGCGAAGGAATACCGCTTGTCACTGCCGGTGGCCTCGCCCTTGAAGTCCCCTATGATGCCCCGCAGGGCGGCGTAGCGGGGTTGGCCCTGCCGGTCCCGGCCCACGAATACAGCATTGTGATAGGGCAGACTTTCATACAAACGCCCGGTCTGGATGCAGTAGTCGATCATATCATAGTCAATGCCCCGCCCATGAAGATAGCTGACAACATGGGTGGCGCACCGGCTGGCTTGGGGAAGAACCAGCTTCCGGGGTTCCTGCTCCTTCGGCCTGGCTTGAGGCACCGGAGACGGGGGAGAGAAGTTCGGTCCCGTCAGGGCCTCCACTGCCTCGGTAAAGGAAAAGCCCTGGACTTTAATGAGATAGTCCAGGGCTGTTTTCCCGCCGATTTTGCGGGAGAACCAGTTCCATTTTCCGTTGCTGATCTTCAAGCTGTCATGCTCACGAGTGCAGTAGGTACTTCCGCCCACATGGACGAGCTGGTGCGGGTCATACTGCTGGAGATAGGTCAGCAGGTCCCATTCCTTAGCCTGTGCGATCTGCTCCGGGGTGACATAGCCCATCCTACCGTTCCTCCCGCTGGCCCTTTTCCTTTTCAGCCCGTATAACGGTATCTGCGCGGGCCTCGATCACATCCCGCACATCGTCCATGTGGTGAGTTTCCGCCCGCTCCCACGCCCGGTAAACATCCGCCAGCGGGGTCCGGGACCGCAGCAGGGCCGCAGCTTGGGCGTCCGTCAGTTCCAGTACCTCCAACTCCATCACAATGTCTTCTCGGACGGTGAATTTGCAGGCATTGTCCAGGATCACATTGGGGGGCTGCTCCAGAAGCCATGCCTTATACTTCTGCTGCTCGGCTGCCATCCGTTCATAAAGTTGGCGCATCATTTCTTTGTTGGTCATGCTGTATCACTCCTTATAAAATAGTGATAGCCGGGAGATCTCCAGATGAAAACCTCCCGGCTATGTAAAACGGCAAGGCCGCAGACACGGCCTTGCCAAAAAGGTATGTGATTGCTTTATCGGGCGTCCCGGTCTTTCCCGGCTTTGTGTTTCACTGGTAGAAGCCCATCTTTCGCCTGCTCTAATTTTTCCAGAGCGAAATCCAGTATCTTCGCCGTCCGCTCCGCCAGCATGGTCAGATAAAATTGCCGCTGCAAATCACTGAGGAATGGGGTGTCATAAATCAACTTCCCGATTTTATCCATGTCGATCTGGGGGACGATTCGCCGCAAAGCGCGGTTGCACCCTTCATCCCGCAGCGAGGAAATAAAATCGAAATACCGGATTTTCTTTCCTTCCAGCGTAATCGCGGAGGTCGGTATCTCATAAATTCGATGGTCGCGGTCGCCCTTATTGGTGAGGACAGACCGCATGATCTCGTCATCCGCCTGGGGACATCCCTTCTTTCTCAGCTCATGCAGGCGCTGATACACCTGACTCAGCCGCCGGACAGCATATTGGAGCTGTTCTGCCGTCCCGTAACCGCTGTTGAAGTCACGGGCGATGGCGTTGATCTCTCGGCCTGCCTCGTTCATAAAGGCAATGGCCTGCCGTGTCTCCGCCTCCCTGAACAGGACGGGGCGGTTGGTTTCCATCTGCCGCATCAGCCATGCGCTGGCGGACAGTCCGGCGGCCCTGTTCCGTTTCTTCAACAGATCGTATTCCTTTGCGCTCATGCGGACACAGGTGCGGTGTGGTTGGCTATTGCCAAACCTTATTTTCCGAGGTACCAATGTTGTTCCGAAATGCTGGCCGGAAATGGATTTTTGGCAACGCTGTCAGAAGTCCACCTTTCCCCACCCAAAATCGCTTTTGGCAATATTGCCAAACCCGGTTTCCTAGCACAAACTTGCCGGCAGTGCTGCCAAAAAGTCCCGTCGATTGGCGGCATTGGGGTCAGGGGATTTCCCCTGCAAGTGGCGTTTTGACATCAAAATGCGATGCTTGCGCCACCAAAGGTCCCGCATTGCGGGACCTCTGGCGGTCTCTCCGCCACGGGCGGGGTTTTCTCTTAATGGAGAGCAGACCGTCTCTGTATAGCACTTATGTTTTGAAAAAATGGGTCTGGCCCCAATTTTCTAACAAACATTTTTATCGTCTCTGAGAAATTTAACGGCCGGACTGAATTTTCAATTTCTCTTATGCTTTCCGATCGATCCCTTGGTGATATTCATTTAAGATACCGGGCTTAACTGGCTTTCCCCAATTCCAAGACGGGTCCCGCTGATGCACATATTCTCCCAAACGCTTAGCCTCTTGTATACTGATTTGATTTAATGTCCATCCGGCAGCGGCTCTTTCTTCAGGAGGCAACGACATAATATAGTTTTTTATAACTTGGCTTTCAACTTCTCCATCACTCATTCCGCCGTTGTTTTTCATGTTCTCAAACACCAGTGCTCTGATCCTGTTCGCAACGTCCTCGTCAACAGGAACGATCCGACGGAAATCCGTCCGACCTGTAATATCCATTCCTTCTGGGCAATATGGGTTCACGTGGTCCTTTGGAGGCAGAGAGCCGTTGGGAAGGTTTTGCGTAACGCCTTGCCGCCTGTACCTGTCCGCATTTGCCATCATCCTGGCAATATCGCTGACCGTCATCGTTTTTCCTCCTTCTGTCTTATTGTTTAGAACTGGTATTTATAGAATCGACTGACTAAGAAAAACCAAATACTGCGCATATCTTTTATTTAAAATATCGACAGCTCTTTATTAAAAGTTTAGTGTGGGTTACCAGTAAAAAGTAAATCATTTGGGGAAAAATCCATACTTTCTACTGTTATCTATGTATCATGCCACTCGCAGCCCTTCGCTCCCCGATTTTCCCATGCCCTACACTCTCGAGCCGCCCAGTATACAGCAGCAGTTTTCGGTAACTATCATTTTCAAACATTTGTTTCAACAACTACCGCATCAGTCATGATTGAAAAACATCGTGGTGATAAGGATAGCTGTTTTGAAAGCCCTTAATGGCTTGCGACCATCTTTATCTGTCTCATATCGGCTATGCTATCTACAATAACAATGCTCTCATGCGGTTAAAATATTGCCCTTGTGCGGGGGTACCTTAACTCATGTCCGGGTTCTTCTTCACCATAGACGGAAATTTCAGCATATATTGCTCCCCGTCATAGAGGACGGAAATCTTCTTGCCGTTTGCGCCGGCGTATGCCTTGTTCCGTTTTTGCATATCTGTAAAGTCAATGACGCCCATGCGGTCACTCCCTTTCCATCCGCAGATACTTTTCCCGGAGATACCACGCCTGTTCCGAGCTGATGACCTGATTGACCTCCGCGTTGTTGATGTCTGCCTGCAAGTTGCAGTAGTCGCAGTCCCAGCGCAGGTCCTTCTCACCCCGGTCCAGCCGGTCCCAGGCCGCCTGCATCTGCGCGATGGACTCCCGCAGGAAGTCAGGCAGGCCGCACTCCAGATAACTCTTGTCAGCTGGTAGGCCGGTATCGTGTCCGGGCTGCCCCATCATATCCTGTCGGCCCATCTCTTACCCCGTCCTTTCTGCTTCATTTTCCTTATTGTATCGGTACGCCGGATGCTTGTCAATCGCTAACGCTCCCCGTAGCCGGGAAAGGTAACATAGAATACCTTATTCATAGACGAATAAACATCGTGTCAAAGTCCTCAAACATGAATTGTATTTTGTCGACCTGTTTCCGGGTGTGGTAGTGGCCGCAGTACCATTTTTTGTAGTCCAGGCGGTCCTCTATGCCGTCCAGCCAGTCCTCGGTACTCTTGTCTACGGAGCTTTGGTCAAGGCTGGAGAGAAATACTTCGGTCGGCTCATATTTGCGGGGGCAGGTGTGGCTCAAAACAATGTCGATGTTCCAGTGTAAGGCGGCAAGCCGCGCTTCAACCACGGCTTTGATCTCCTCGTCCGGCTGCTCATCCGGCCACCAATGCCACCCGTGCGCCAGCCGGTAGTGCTTATCCACACTGTACGCGCCCCCGATCACGATACACTTGTACCCATCGAACTTGTAAATCTCGCCGTCAACAGCAAAGAGGATGTTCGGAAATGCTTCCTCATAGAGAATTTTCCCGCCGCAGTATTCTCCTTCCATATAGGATGGGATGCGCTGGGGCCTGGCTTCATGGTTGCCGTGGATACTGAAGAATTTGACCGGAATGGCGCTGGCATACTCTTTTGCGCGGGTGTCGCGGTCATTCAGGTAATAATTGAAACCAGCATCACCAAGGATGATTATGGTATCGGATTTTGTTGTTTCCATTGCGCGGCAAAAGGTGTCCACGCGGAGAAAGTTCCCATGTGTGTCACCTGTGAGATAGGTTGCCATAGCATTCAACTCCATTCTATCATGAATTTTGATACCGTATACAGGTGGGCGTGGGACACCCATCCGCGGAAATGATACAACAAACTATGTACGGGGGCAAGTCTGCGGCTTGCTCCCGTATCATGTTTTTGAGGGTCAGACATTTCTCACTCTTTCAGCGTTCGCGGTCGGGACTGCCACGGGCGGGGGCGGTGACTTCATCCCCTACATCTCCATCCACGATCTCGCTCTCCCGCTTGTCCATGTTCAGCAGGATGTTCAATTCATCCAGGCGGGCGGACTTTCTTTTCAGCTCGTCCTCCTGGGGAAAGGGCTTATCCACCTCCAGTTTGGCGTTTTCGAGCTGCATCCTGGTATTTTCCAACTGTTCCCGGCAGGTGTTTATCCGCTCCTCCATGCTTTCCAGCAGATTGTCCAGGCGGAGAATGTTGCCAAAAACATCTGTGCCGAGGTTCGTGGTGTAGTACAGCGCCCCTTTCAGCGTGACCTTGAACTCCCTGGTCAGGCTTGCAAAGGACAGGTCCATAGAAAAGCCCCGGTACTGGCCCAGGGGGACAGGTTCGGGGCTGGTCATGGCTTTGCAGGCGGCGAGGATGGCGCTGCCTGCGGCTTTTTTGTCGGTGTAGACGGTCCCCTCCACCTCCATGGGGGAGAAGCCGTCCTCATTGGGGTGAGTGTTCTCCTTCAGCCGGTCCATATCGGAAAGATAACCCTCGATATACTGTTCATACTTGGCGATTTGCTGGGGCAGCTCCTTGATGATCTGATCCTCCAGGGCGTACCGCTGGCTAAGGTGGTTGGCTTTCAGGAGCCGGAGCCGCTGCACATCAATGTCCAGGTCCATCTTCTCCTTGATATGGGGATTTCCGGTGCAGAGTGCCTTGATTTCCGCGTATGACAGGGCGGTTTCATCTATATCCTCGCAGGCCCGGACCGGGGATTTGCTGGTCATGATCTGCCCGATGAACTTCTGCTTGCCCTCCACCAGCTGATAGAGGTAGCTGTCAAAGGTGTTCTCGGTGACATAGGTATAGATGTCCACCTCATTGTTCTCGTTGCCCTGCCGGATGATCCGGCCCTCCCGTTGCTGAAGGTCGCTGGGGCGCCAGGGACAGTCCAGATGGTGGAGCGCCACGAGTTTCTTCTGGACATTGGTGCCCGCGCCCATCTTCTGGGTGGAGCCGATCAGCACCCGGACCTGCCCGGAGCGCACCTTGCCGAACAACTCCTTTTTCTGTGTCTCCGTGTTGGCGCTGTGGATATAGGCTATTTCTTCGGCTGGTATCCCTTTGGCAATCAGCTTATTCCGCAGGTCATCATAGACATTCTGAAATTCCGCCATCTCGTAGCCGCCCTGCTCGTTTGGGACCATTTCAATGGGCCGGTTCTTGCCAGGGGTGGAGAGGTCGCAGAATACCATCTGCGCGGAACGCTGGTCCGTTGTGCGCTGCCATATATCAAACACATCCCCAACACAAGCGTTGATTTTGCTGGTGTCGCTGTCCGGGAGCAAGGGGTTAAGGAGCCGCTGGTCCAGGGCCAGCTTGCGCCCGTCGTTGGTGATAAGCAGCATATTGTCCTCGGTACTGTCCACCATCCTGTTGCGGACCTTCTCCGCCCGCTGCCCCAGCGCCGCCACCATCTCCTTCTGCTGTTCCGAGGGTTTTAGCACGATGTTGTGGTAGTTGGCCTTGGGGACGGGGAGGTTGAGCATATCCGCCGTCTGGATGTCCGCCACTTCTTTGAACATAGACATGAGTTCTGGGAGGTTGTAGAACCGGGAGAACCGGGTCTTGGCCCGGTAGCCGGTGCCCTCCGGGGCCAGCTCGATGGCGGTGACAGTCTCGCCAAAGGTAGATGCCCAGGCGTCAAAATTGAGCAGGCCGTGTTCTTCCAGGACGTGGTACTGCAAATACTTCTGCATGGTATACATCTCCACCATGGTGTTGGAGATGGGGGTGCCTGTGGCGAACACAACGCCCCGGCCCCCGGTCAGCTCGTCCAGATAGCGGCATTTCATATAGAGGTCGCTGGACTTCTGGGCCTCCGTCTGGCTGATGCCGCCCACATTCCGCATTTTGGAAAAGGCGGCGAGGTTTTTGTAGTAGTGGGCTTCATCGACAAAGAGGCGGTCAATGCCCAGTTCTTCAAATGTGACCACATCATCCTTACGGCTCTGGTCGTTCAACTTTGCTAACTTGGCGTCAATGGACTTTTTTGTGCGCTCCATCTGCTTGATGGAGAAGCGTTCCCCGTGGTTGGCTTTCAGTTCCGCGATGCCGTTCAGGACCTCACTCCGCTGCTGTTCCAGAAGATACCGCTGGCGCTCCACACTCACCGGGATTTTCTCAAACTGGCTGTGTCCGATAATGATGGCGTCATAGTCGCCGGTGGCGATCCTGCCGCAGAACCGCTTGCGGTTCTTGGTTTCAAAGTCCTTCCTGGTTGCCACCAGAATATTGGCAGAGGGGTAGAGCTGCAAATACTCGGACGCCCACTGTTCTGTCAGGTGGTTGGGGACGACGAACAGGCTCTTTTGGCACAGGCCCAACCGCTTGCTCTCCTGCGCCGCCGCCACCATTTCAAAGGTCTTGCCCGCGCCCACCACATGGGCCAGCAGGGTGTTCCCGCCGTAGAGGATGTGGGCGATGGCGTTCATCTGATGGGGCCGCAGGGTGATCTCCGGGTTGATGCCCACAAAGTTCAGGTGGCTCCCATCGTACTCGCGGGGCCGTATGCTGTTGAATTTGTCGTTGTAGAGCCGTGTCAGCCGCTCCCGGCGCTGGGAGTCCTTCCAAATCCAGTCCTGGAACGCCTGCTTGATAAGTTCCTGCTTGCCCTGGGCAATGGCCGTTTCCTTCTTGTTCAGGATGGGAACGCGGTTGCCGTGTTCGTCCTCCACATAGTCAAAAATACGCAAATCCCGAAGATTCAGGGTTTCCTCAATGATTTTGTAGCCATTGACACGGGTGGTGCCGTAGGTGTTCTCCGCCTTGACATTGCCCCTGTCGGCAAATTTACTTTCGATATTCCATGCGCCGGTGTGCTGGGAGTAATGGCTGCGTATCATCCGCTGACTGCGGGGGGAAGTCCCGAACAGTTCATAGATAAATTGGTCAATGACCTCTGTGGGCAGCCAGGTGGCCCCCAGCCGGACGGCGATCTCGCTGGCGGTCAGGTCCACCGGCTGCACCCGTTCCAAAGCCTGGACATGGGCGGTGTAGTCCTCCGGGTACAGTTCGGCGCTTCGTTTTGCCCATTCCAGCTTCTCCCGCACATTCCCGGAGAGGTATTCGTCCGCAGTGAGGTACTTTTCCTCGGAGCCACCGCCATACCCGTGCATGGGGTTCAGGAAAATCACGCCGGTCAGGTCGGCGTAGACCTCCTGCTCGGTCTTGCCGGTCAGCTCCGCCATATAGTCCATGTCCACCTTTGCCTTTTCAGCCAGTGACACGGCCAGGGCCTCGGACGCGGTATCTACATGGGTGATCGTGATCCTCTGCTTGATGGTGCGCTTGATAAACATATCCGCCTTGCGGACAAAGTTGCGCTCATCGTCCAGCACCTCCAGGGAGGTCAGGAGGAAGTAGGCGCTGTCCATGCTGAACGCGGAACTGTTGGCGCGGGAGTTGATCCGCCCATATTTGTCCACAAAGGCGTCGTAAAGGGCGTTCAACCTCCGCTGCTGGGCCTGAATGTCTTGATCGGGCCAGTCCTCGGTCTGGTACTCAATGAGCGTCCGCACACAGTCCCGTATGCCGATCAGCCCCTTGATACGGTTGGCCGCTGTCACGGATACCTCCACCTGGTTCATTCGGCTGTTCTCCCGGTAGTACACCTTGCCGTCCACGATGGTATAGCTGAAATTCCGCACCTCCGGGTCCGCGGGGATGGACTTGTCCTCGCCCTCGGTTTCCGGGTCATCCATGACATACTCGGTGATGGAGCCTCGGATATTCTGAATAGCAACGGCAAGCTGGTCCTCCAGGTCCCGCCCCTCAATGGGCAGGCAGGCGGTTTCCGGCCCATAGGGGCCGCTGATCTCCCGCATTTCGCCCATGACCATCTCCGAGTGGTCAATAAAATACTGGTTCATTTTCAGCCCGTTGGCGTCGGTGTTCAGGTGTACCCAATCCGGTTCCTCGCTGGAGAGGGCGTCCCGCTTCTGCAAAAAGAGGATGTCGCTGGTCACATCCGTTCCCGCGGCGTCCTTGAAAGTGTTGTTGGGCAGGCGGATGGCCCCCAGCAGGTCGGCGCGCTGGGCAAGGTACTTCCGCACAGTGGGGGTGTCCTTGTCCATCGTGCCCTTGCTGGTGACAAAGGCGATGACACCGCCCGGCCTGACCTTATCCAGCGTCCGGGCAAAGAAGTAGTCGTGAATGAGGAAATTGTATCGGTCATACCGCTTGTCGATCACCTTGAAGGAGCCGAAGGGCACATTCCCGATGGCGGCGTCAAAAAAGCTGTCCGGGAGGTCTGTTTTTTCAAACCCCTGGACAGCGATAGACGATTGTTGATAGAGTTGCTGGGCGATGCGGCCTGAGATGCCGTCCAACTCCACGCCGTAGATTTTAGAGTCCGCCAGGGCCTCCGGGCGCATACCGATGAAGTTGCCGATGCCGCAGGACGGCTCCAGGATGTTCCCGGTCTGGAAGCCCATATTCGTGAGCGCCTGATAGATAGATCGGATGACCACGGGCGGGGTGTAAAAGGCCGTCAGGGTGGACTCCCTGGCCGCGGCATATTCCTCCTCGGTGAGCAGGGCTTTCAGCTCGGCGTACTTGCTGTGGCGCTCGTCAAAGCAGTCGGCCAAACCGCCCCAGCCCACATACCGCGCCAATACCTCCTGTTCCTCTGGGGTGGCAAGCCGGTCCTCGGCCTCCAGCCTTTTCAGCAGGCGGATGGCCCGGACATTGTTGTTGAACCGTTCTCCCGGCGTCCCTGTGCCGATGGCGTCATCGGTGATGTGGTACTCATGCCGGTCCGCGTTGGGGACTTCAGGATGGAGGACAAAGGGGGACACCCTGGCCCTGCGCTGGGGCTGGGGTGGGGCCAGGGTTGGCTCTATACCGCCCTGGTCGTGCCCATCCGCTGAACTTTTCACGCTCTTTCCCGGTCCCGCTGTCTTTTCAGCAGGTTCCATCAGACGCTGAATGGCGGAAATATGCTCCACGCGCTCGATGGGGAAGTCCGCAGCCCCTTCAAAGGTGAGATCCCGCAGGGAGGCCCGGCCATCCTCATCGATCTTTTCTACACGAAACCGCCGGCCCTCCAGCGTGATCTCCTTACCGAGCAGGTCACGGTCCGCAGCAGCCGGTTCCGTATCCTCCCGCGGAGGCGGAGGTTGTTCCTCTTTTGCGGCGGGAGGTTCCGGTGTGGGGAAGTCCCCGATCACGCGGAACCACTTCTTCTCCAGCAGGTCGTAGACAGCCGCGCCCTCGTAGGCAAAGCCGTCTGGTTCCATCGTGCCTTCCAGATAGCCCCGTGCCGCCTGTTCCGCTTCCTCCGGCGTCGCGTATTCCAGCTTCTCGTCCATGTCGTTTTCCAGGTGGTGGTAGACCACCACCTGATACCGATGCTCCGCTTCGTCCCGGTCCGCCGGGGCATGGGCGGGCGGCTTCTCCCGTGCCTGGACTTTTTGGGCCAGAGGGCGGTCCGCATAAAGTTGTTTCTCCGCCTCCTCCAGTGTGGCAAAGCTCCCGGTCGTGGGCGTCACCCTGCCGGAAATGAAGCCGTACTGATTGCAGAAAGTCCCGTTCGGTTCCCGGAAAATCACAAGATGCTCGTCGCCGGACCAATATTCCGCTGCCTGCCGGTACGCGAGGTCCTGGGCGGCGATGGGGTCTTTTTTTGCTTTGGGACGATGGGTATAAAGTGCTGCTTCGGCCTGCTCAAAGGTATCAAAGCCACCCGCCGTTGCATACACCGTGTTATCCTGACCGTCATAGCAGTATTGGACATAATACTGGCCGTTGGGGTACTGCCGGATCAGGATGGTTTCGCCCTCCCCATAATACCGGGCGAGGGGGTTCACCTGGTTCAACTGGCGGGCGTACTCCTCCGCCTGCCACCGGCTGGTAAATTCCTCACTGACGCCCTCATCGTCCACATAGATACGGTCGTTCTGGTCATCCCACACGCCATAGGCGATCTGGGAGCCGCGATCCAGTTCCACAGCGTAGAAACGGACATCCGGCTCCGCGCCGGTCTGCTCCGCCTGATGGGGCGCTGTGTCCGCGGGGTGTTCCTGTCCCTGGCGCTGTTTGTTATACTCCTCCTCCGCGGAGGCCACCATCTCGTCAAAATCCAGGTTAGCGAGAAATTCATTCAGGTCACGGAAGCCGGCGCATTGGATGGATGTTGCTTCCGCACCGTCCACCAGATAGGACAGGCGGAAGGATACCAGATCGGCGCTGATCTCCACGGTGTGGGCGCTGTCGCTGGTGGAGCTGAACGCCAGGGGCACATGGGAGAGGTCGGAGAAATCGGCCTCCTGCTCAAAGACTTCCATGCAGTAGGCGTTGATGAGCCATTTTGCCCGTTCCAACTGCGCCTGCGCCATGTCAATGACTTCAAATCCCTGGGGCGCTGGGTCCAGTTCGGCAAGGAAGTCCTGGGGGATGGTCTGGCCCTGGCCATCCCGGTAGAGGACGATCCGCTTGGGTGCGCCGACACGGTTTTCTTCCTGAATTTCCGTCAGAAATTGCTCCGCATCGGTGTACTCCACGCTCTCGCCCACGCTGCCATTTGTGCCCAGGAAGTCGATCCGGCCCACGGGCAGCGGGGCGTCCGGCGATTCCCCGGCATCCGGTTCTTCGGCGTCAGCCACAAGTGCCGCGTTCTCCGCCACCTGAAGCAGTCTGTCGTTCAGCGGGTTCTCCGCCAGCAGATGGTCGAATTCCTCACGGGGCAGCTCCTTATTGAAAATAGGAAAGGTCGGGTCATAGAGCCGGACAGTCTGCTCATTATAGGCCAGCAGCTCATACTCCTGCGCCCCCAGGTACACCGTGTCGCCCAGGATCAAGCGGTATTCCTTTTTTGGAGGGGGCGGCGGATTCAGTTCCTCCTCGGTGGGTTCCAGCGGTGTGGCAAGGGGACCGCTCAGATCAGCCAGCACAGCCTCACAGCGTTCCGTCAGGTGGGTCTTGTCCCGGATGATCGTCTGCATGGCGTTTCGCAGGGTGGGTAGGACAAAGAGATTATCTCCTGACAGAACATAGCACTTCTTTTCCCCTATTCTAAAGGAGTTCGCACACGTTCTGGCAAGTAGGAGTTCCTTGTATGGGTCCGTTTCACCGGTCCGTGTTTTGAAATCCACATAATCATCAATGATGGAGCAAATCTCCGCTGCGATGTCCCAACGGGCCTTCCGCTGCTCTACCTGTGCCCGGTATTGCGGATAATGCTCTTTTTCAGCCCGGTTCAGGTAGCGTCCAGCGGTAATCAGTTCCCCAATACGCTTTTCCACCTTGGCCCAGGTCAGTAGGAATTTCCCGTCAGGGTCGCCGTAGTCGCGGGAGATGGTGATGCCCGTGCTGTCGTGGTCTACCCTAAAGCCGCTGCTGGGGATAGCGTTGGAATAGGAGCCTACGCCGTATTCCGCTTTCAGGAATTTGGCATTTTCCTGTCTGCTTTCCTGCTTCTGATACTGGTCATAGATGCGGAGTTTGGACGGTGAGTACCTTCCGCACAGAACATAGTCAATGGCCTCCTGGGGCAAAATAAAAGCCGAAGCCTTTTCTGCTTCTGCCTGTTCTATGAGAGAGACTTGTTCCGCTTCGCTGGGCAGGGGGCGCTCATCCGGGTCGAGCCACTGGTGCAGCAGGATCATCCCGTAGATGGTGTCGGCAACATGGGGCCACCGAAGGAATTCCTCTTTCTCGCGGGAGAGGTACGTCCCGCGCCAGAGGTTCAGCACATCGTCCCATGCCCGATACCCGGCCCGCTGACCATTGCTCAAAATTTTCTCCACATAGGTGTTGTCAAAGAAGCCCTTAATGAAATCGCCGCGCTCTTTTCTGCCCTCATGGGCTTCAAAGAACGCGGCGATCTCGGTCCTATGGTTTTTTAGGGCGTCGCTGATGCGGAGTAATTCCTGTTTCTCGCTGTCCTCATGATAGTAAGGGATGTCCGTGCGGGCGTCAAAATCGTGGTGGCTGTTTTGAAGTCCGGCAGTAGCGGATGTCCCGTCAACAGGGGCCTGCGGAAGTTCTTCCCCAGCAATAAGCGGGCCGCTTATGTGTCCGCGTAGACCAGCTCTGTCAGCGCTACTTCCTCCGCTGCTGCCCGGATGTTGTTCATCAGGCCCACCCACTTCATCTGATCGCTGGCCTTCAGCTCCTCCGTCACGCCCTGCTCCCGCGCCATCCGCGCCGTCAACTGCTCCACCATCTCCGTGGCCTGCCGGTCGATCTTCTCCAGATGGGCGTTCAACCTGCCGCTGAGGAGCATCCCCGTGTAGTAGGCGTTCCTGTGGGTCTGAAGGTAACTGCGCCGCAGCATCCCATATTTTCCGACCTTCGGGGCCTCCGGCGCTTCCAGATTGGGCAGGCGGTAGTCGCCCTCCGTCCGGTATGTCAGTTCCATGTTCAACGCTCCTTTCCTGTTTTGTCCTGCCATCATGATACTGCCTGTTTGGAGTTTGCGCAAATGTGCGATTTTCCCTTTGCTCCGCCCGGTACAGGCTCAAAACCGTGCTGGCGATCTCCCGCAGGGGCATTTCCGCAATATCGCTCACCGCGCCGCCCAAGATGGAGAGGGTTTCCGGGGTGTCAAAGTCATAGACATGGGCGAAATCCTCGCCGCTGAAATAGTCCATGGGGTCGATGCCGCACCGGGTCAGCATGATAAAAGCCACGCTGCTCTCCACCAGGCCCTTAAACCATGCTTCGGTACTGAGGTCATCCAGTTCTTCTAGCAGACTGCCCTCTTTGATGCCCCGCAGCTCTGTGAGGTAGTCGCCAAAGTTGTCCTCCACGATGACCTTCGCCGTTTCCAGAAGGCAGGCGGCAAGACCAGAGAGGTCCGGGAACTCGCCATAGCTGTTCTCCAGCGCCTCGATTACCGTGTCCTCATACCGCGGCTCCATCTTCCAGATGGGGATGGTGCGCCCCTGACGGCTGTTGGTGTCAGACATATCAAAGACATACCGCAGCTTGTAGCCCTGGTCGGTGTCCACCAGCAGGGCGATCCCCCTGGTGCCCCGGTTAACATAGCGGCCATGCTTGTTCCAGAAGTCGATCTGGGCGCAGGCGGTGGCGTCCGGCTTCTGCGCGTAGATCAAAAGCTGGTCGCGGAAATTGTACTTGAAGTTGTGGGCGGCGGTAGTCAGGAACGCCATATAGTTCCCGCTGTTGGCGGAAATTTCACGGGTCTTTTGCGCCGCAAGCTCCACAATGGAGTCCAGTTTTTTCGCCACACTCTATCCCTCCGTTTCTTCATAAGATTGCAGCAGGCCCTTTGCTGCTGCGGCGATTTTAGAGATGCGCCCGGTGAGCTGGGCGACGGTGGCCCGAACCTCTGATTGCCGCGCCGCATAGAAGTAGCCTGCATCGGCGCTGCAAATGGGGTGGCTGTCACAGCGCAGGCGGTTGACCGCCCGCCGCAGCTCCGTCCCGCCGACATGAAACGCGGCCTCCAGCTCCTTACTGGAAGCCGCGTTCTCCTGCCCTCTGCGGTACTCCTTCAGATACGCGCACAGGGACTCGTCAATGGGTACGCCCTTCATTGGGGATCACTCCTGCTTCCCACCTTCAACTTTTTGTGATATTCCTCGCTCACATCATAGTTGAGGGCTGCGGATAAAAGGAGCTGCCAGATCATTTCTTCCGCTTCATTTTCATACATACACAGACTGGCGTATTGTTCGCCGTCTTTACTCATATAGAGCCGGGTAAAGCGCATACGTTTCTCCATCAAGTCCTTCGCACCGCTTCGGACGCTCTCCACGGGGGCGTTAGCGGCGTTGTATGCCAGGACAGTCATCAACAGGTCAAACATAGAGGGGTGCAGTTCTAATTTGGTGTTGGGTATTTGTGCCATCATCGTCCTACCTTTCCACGGAAACGGCCTGCCGGGGCTTGGAAAAATCCCAGCCGTACACCTTGCCGATCTCGTCTCCCAGCCTGCGGGTAATCCGGGTTATATCGGATCGGACAGCCTTTCCGTAATACAGTTTTTCTTTCAGCAAGTCAATTTGTGAGTCCCGTGCTCCGGGCTTATAGGTGCGGTAAAGAAGATGGTTCGTACCGTCGTGGTGTATGGCGTCGCAGCGCAGGTCGCCCAGCTTATCCACATACCATGTGGCGTATTCAATATCCCGGCCACTGTAAAGGCAGTCCCGGATATTGCCGCTGGAGATTTCCTGATAGCCTGTACGCCGCCCATTCCAAAGTCCCAGGTCAGCGATCACAAGGATGGGCTGGTCAAGCTGGATGTTCAGATTGACGCGCTCATCGTCCAGATAGCGGTTATTGATCTCGTACATCAGGGCCATACGCTCGTCCTCGGTCAGCTCCGGATGATCTTCCTCCAGATCGTCCCTCCAGTCCTCATAGTCCAGATCGTAGTTGCTCCATATTAAGTGCCTTTGCTCTGTCATCGTGAACCGCCCCTTTCGTGGCGGCGGGACTGGATGGGCCGGCCACGCTCATTGTATCGGCTCGGGTCGGCGGCAGAGGATGTCCAGCCCAGGGTCGCCCCGGCCAGCATTGCCGCCGCCTGCGCCCTGGTCACGCCCATATCGCCGTTGAGTACATCCGCCGTCTGCTGGGGCGTTTTCCCTTTGAAATGGGCCATGGGGGACACCTGATACCCCGGCTTGTACCGCTCTATGGCGATCAGCTCACCCGATGACGGCTGGACGGTAAAGCACTTCTCCGGCAGGGGCGGCGTCAGAGGGATCACCTCGTTGTGGCACCGCTCCATCTGCTCGGCAAACTGGCAGATGTGAAACAGGCTGTCCCAGCCGTTGCCCACCTCCACATGGCAGTCATCAATATAGCGGCAGGTCCGGTCAATAGGCGCACAGCCCTCCCGGAGAATACGGATCTGCCCGCCGTCCGGGATGCGGAACAGCTCCTTGTAGTGCGGGTCGATGAACCGGATGCCCTTTTCAGCCTGTTCCATGTGCCGGTCCAGCCAGTCGCGGCGGTAGCAGTAGAGAAACAGATTTTCCTCCCCCTTGTAGGGGTGCAGCCGGATCAGATAGGCATACTGTGCTGTGTCCGCCCGGAAGCCGAACGCAAAGCCGCTATCGTAGCCGCTCTCCTGGTGTCCCCGGCAGAAATCCCGCATGGCGTCACGGCTTTTTAGAAACCCGCCGTACTGCTCGTCCCCCACCAGGGCCTCCAAAACCTCCTCAAACTCCTGCTGAAAGTCCTCGGTGTCCAGGCTTTCCCGGTGGCTGGTCCACTTGGGAAAGAAGCCCTTGCCGTCCTCGCCCATATCCGCTTGAAGGTGCCCGACACTCCCGGTCTGGCCCTCGATCTGTGTGCTTTGCTTGGGCGATATAAAGCCGCTCCGCTGGAGCAGCGGCGCGAAAAGTCAATTCCATACGATCACACTCCTTGTCAACAAGAAGGCGGCCATTAGCTTCCCACTGATAGCCGCCTTCTCTCTATACGATATTGATAGACCTTCTACCGGGCGTTGCCCCGGTCGTGGCGCTTGGGCTTGATGGGCTGCCCCTGCTCGTCATAGTTTTTCGGGTCGGCGGCTGGCACCTCCCAGCCGAACAGGGAGCCGGCCAGCATCGCCGCTGTCTGCGCTTTGGTCACGCCGCCGCGCTCGTTACACTCACTTGCGACCTCCAGAGCCTCCGCCCGGTCATGGCCGTACTTGTCTGTACGGTAATAGCCGCTCTCGCCCTTTTTGACAATAATGATTTCATCACTGCTGGGCAGCACAGCATAACACTTGTCCGGCAGAGTGGAACGCATGGGGATCACCATGCCGCCTGTTTGCTCCAGCCGCTCCGCAAGCTCCCGGATAGAATAAACGGTGCTGCCCCACTCGTGGGACAGTTCCATGTGGCCGGCGTCGATATAGCGGGCGGTGCGGTCACGGGTGCCATCTCCGCCTGTGATAATGCGGATCTGCTCCCCATCCGACACCCTGAATTTCTCTTTGCCGTCCGTGGTGACAAAGCGGATGCCTTTTTCGGCTTCCTTCATGTGCCGCTCCAGCAGGTCCCGGCGGTAAGCATAGATATATGCGTTATCCAGCAGCTCGGATGGCGTACAACGGAGTAGATAAGCATGGTAGCCGGCATCAACGCGGAACAGATATTCGGGGCTTTGCATGATGCGGCTTTCCTGGTTGTTCAGGCAGTAGGCAATCATCGCGGGGATATTCTTCAGCACAGGGCCATATCGCTGGTCTGATCGGAGCATTTCAATCATGGCATCGAGTTCCACCGAGAACTCCGGTGTTTTCCATGCGGGGTCCCAAATGTCCCAATGGCTGTAAAACGCCGTGCCGCTATCGTCCAATTCAGCAACTAAGATACCCGGACTTCCGCACCGCTCCATGATCGGAATACACTGCCGCTTGGCGTATAGTCGTTCCGTGGGTGTCGCAGGCCGCAAAGTCAGCTCCACTATCGCTCACGCTCCTTTACCTTCGGCTGCTGTGCAGGCTGTATCAGTCCGGCCTCATGCGCCCGCCAGTAGTCGGGATGGCATACTCGGATGGTATCATCAATACATTTGCTGTATTCTCCGGGGCCGAAGTATTCATTGACCGGCGCGGTGTAAAGCCCCCGGTCCATCAGCTCCCGGAGGACGATCTGCGCGTCGCTGTCCTCCTCAAAGCACAGATAGCCGCCTTCCCAGAACCCGTACCGCTGGGCGGCAGGTGATAAATTCCCGGCCACAAATTCCCGCGCCACCATGATCCCGCCGTGGCTGGCTGTGGAAACATCAAAGAAACCGGGGCAGAGGGTCTTGCGGGTCTGGATAAGCCCCCAGGGGGAATAGGCCGGCTCATAGCTCATTCCCGCTCACGCTCCTTCCCCGATTTCTCCGGCTGTTCGCCGGAGCGTTCCTGCTTTGTCATCTGGTACTCCAGTTCCGCCCCGGCTCGTTCCAGAAGGTCCTTTTTAGCGGCCAGGAGATCGGAGTGATAATGGCCCCAGTAGTAGTAATCACTTCCCTGACAGGCCCATGTCACAAACATGGACCGTTCCGCTATGCTCACACCCAGCACGAACTCGGTGGTCCCGATGTGGATGGAGTCGGTGATGAGATAGCCGGCGTTCATACGGCTGCCCATATCAGCGGCCCTCCCTGTCACGAGAGTTTCGTTCCTTTTCAGCCTGTCGCAGCTCCAGGTAATGCTTTGCCCATTTGGGCAGGTCCTCCGGGGCGATGACGCCGAGAATGTCGCTGCGCTCAAACCGCGCCCTCTGCCCGGAGAATACAGCTCTGTGCAGTAACAGGCAGTGCCGCGGCTGTTGGGGTATGCGCCGGAGCCGCTGGTACACAACTGGAGCTGGCAGGTGGCGTGGCGGTATTCCCGGCGCAGCACCTCCGGGCGGATCACCACGACTTTGCCCCGGATGTCCTCCTGGTAACTGACCTGTTCACAGTTCTCGGCGGTGATGGCCGAATTGGGGATGCCCTGAATTTTCGGGCCGTTCAAGGCGATACGGGTCTTTTCCGACTGTTCCGCCACACGCTCCCCAAACAGATTTACCAGTTCCGGGTAGTCATCGCTGACCATGACCTCGGTATAGTTTGCGAATATCTCATGCTGCTGGCAGAACGCGCATACATACCGCTCATCCTCCGGCGCTGATGGGTTTTCCCCCAGCACGATCTCCCGGTCGCCAATGTGAAGCGCATGGATGATCTCATAGTCCCCGGCCATACGCTTTTCCTGATCTATGTCCATTTGAAGTCCTCCTTCCAAAAATTTACGCCGCTCTGTGTCCCCAAAGACAAAGAGCGGCGTATGTAAAAGCCGGTTGTTTCAGCCGTGAGCCATCAGCTTCAACAGCAGGTCGTTCACCGGCCCAGCGTCCCGGCCCTGGGCGGTCAGCTTGTTCCGCCAGTTCATCAGGTACATCCGCACAAGGCGGCGCTCCGCGTCCGTCAGTTCCAGATACACTTTCTTTTCCCGTTTGAACATTTGAAACAACTCCCTTCTCTCTGCCCATATCGTACAGGAAAGGGCAAATGGATTCAAATGTGCGAATGGGTATGTAAGCGGCCCGCACAGCGGGCCGCGGGGGATGCGCTTAATAACCCGTCCGGGGCAGGGGCTTGGAGGGGGCGTAGACCTTCGTCACCCACCGGGAGGTAGCCATGATCCACTGACCGTCATAGACGCCGCCCACATCCGCCTGATTGACGAATTGGCTGCCGCCTTTGACCCAGGACACCACGGGGCAGTCGATCATGGGCGTTTCCACCTGCCGGAAGTTGGAGGGCACGACGCCAAACACGAACATCACCTCTGTGACATACTCGTTGGACCCCAGCCGCAGGGCCACAGGCGAGGCGTCCAGCACATAGTTCTGCTGCGTGTTCAGGCTGTCCGCCAGCACACGGTACTCGCTCCCGCTGAGATTGGTCTTGTAGACGATCTTATAGCTTCCAGCAGCATTGTAGGTGCCGGTGGTGATCTTCGCCAGCCGCACCGCCTCCACGGGCAGGGTATCGCGCCAGTAGAACGATGTGAGAGAAGTCGTGGAGTTGTTGGCGATGCCGGAGAAGGTGTAGCGGATATTCTGGCCGGGCATGACCTCGGCATAGCCGGTTTTCTGGATGGCTACATTGGTATAGAGGCTCTTGTTGGTCATGGCCGCCTTGACGATCTGGCCCTCATGCTCGATCTCCACCTCAATGGGCGTTTTGTCCAAAGCATAGAAGTCCGCCGCCTGGGACTCCACGATTTTGTACCGGCCCAAAGGCAAGGGCTTAGATACGGCCACACCGTTTTTATCGGTGCGGATGGTGTCCACAAGGTTCCCGGTGCGGGCATGGTAGACTTCAAATACGGTGCCGGGGATGGGGGTACCGGCAGGCCAGCCGTTCATGGAGTTATAATCGGCGCTGGTCTTAGTCACCTGGATTTGGCCAGTGACGGCGGTATTCTCCCAGGTGATGGTGGTGCAGCCGCCGTACTTCACATAGACGGTCTTGGGCTGGGTGTCCAAAAGGTAGCCCTCCGCGCACTCGATCTCCTGGAGGGTGTACCGGCCATCCTCCAACTCGTGGTCAATATAGACATAGCCCTCGTTGTCGCTCTCATAGGTGCCAATGGGGTTGCCCCTGGCGTCGGACAAGAGGAATTTCACGCCGTAGATACCCTTGCCGGTCACGCTGTCGATCTTGTGAATGAGGGCACTCCCGGTCTGCCGGTTGGTGATTTCCAAAGTAGCGGTCTGGCCGTCCTTTACCTCAATCTGGTAGGGCGTATCGTCCAGACGGTAGCCCTCGGCGGCCTTCAGCTCCACCACCTGATACCAGCCCTTTTCCGCTTCGGGCAGGCGGATGACGCCGCTCTTGTCAGTGGTGTAGGTGCCGATGATCTCTCCATTCAGCTTGCGGACCTCGAACTGGACGCCGCTAATGCACTCCCCGGTTTCCTCGTCCTTTTTGATGAGGGTGAGGCCGCCGCTCGGTGTGTTGTAGAAGCGGAGGGTTTGGACCTCGCCGGCCTTGATCTGGATGGACTTTGGGGTGCTGTCCAGAACATAGCCATCCACCGTCTTGACCTCCCGTGCGGTGATGGTGGTGCCGGGGGTTAGGGCCTCGATCACGATACGGCCATTCTCATCCGTGATGAACTCGCCGTTGCTGCTGCCCACTACCGCGCCGGAGCTGTCGGTGACAAGGAATGTGACGCCTTTCAATGGGGTTGTGGTGCCCTCGATATACTTCTCAATGACCAGGGTGGTGCTGGGGGTATTGGTAAAATGGAGCGTCTGGGTGTCGTTGGGGTTCACCACCACGGTCTGGGTCCGGGTGGCCTCGTCGATGGTATAACCCGGAACGGTGGCCGTTTCCGTCACCACCAGCGTCCCCACCACACCGTTAATGGTGATTTTGCCATCCTTGTCGGTGAAGTACAGGCCGTTGCCGCTGATCTGCCCGTTTTCATCCGGTACAAACTCCCCTGTGGAGGTAGTCACTTTGAAGGTGACGCCCTCCAGCGGTTCGCCGGTGAGGGAGTCCCGCCTGTCGATGACCAGCGTTCCGGCCTTGGAGTTTTTCACAATGACGGTCTGGGTATCGCCGCCCTCCCCGATGACCACATTGGTGGAGTGTGTATCAATGACATACCCGCCGTCCGGGGCCTTGATCTCCGTCAGTACATACGCGCCGGGGGCCAGGTTGGTGATCTTGATCTCGCCCTGGGCGTCCGTGGTAAAGATGCCGTTCTGGGTGAGGGTGCTGTCACCAATCACGCCGTCCAGCCCTACCTCACAGCCCGCCGCTGTCGTTACCCGGAACTCCGCGCCGGGAAGGGGCTGGCCGGTGGCGCTGTCCCGCTTCTGGATAATGAGAGCGCCCTTTGGCTGGTTCTTAAAGGTGAGGGAAACGGTGCGGCCCTCCTTGATCTGGACGGTCTGGCTCTGGGTGTCCAGGATGAAACCGTCCGGGGCGCGAGTTTCCGTCACCACCACGCTCTTGCCGGGTTTCAGACCGGGGATGCGGATCTCGCCGTTCTCGTCGGTGCGGTAGACGCCGTTGCTGTCCCCAATCAGGGTCCCATCGGCATACATGGCCTTGAACTCGGCGTTGGGCAGGGTCACGCTGGGGTTGGTGGCGCAGACCTTGCGGATCAGCAGGATGCCGTCCGGCGCGTTGTCAAAACGGACGGTGACAACGCTCTGCTCCCCGCTGTCCGCCAAATATACCGTTTCAGATGCGTTGATAATGGAATACCCGTCCGCAGGGTCTACTTCCTCCACGATATAGGCCCCGCTTTTCAGCCCGGTCCAAATGGCGGTGCCGTTTTTCCCAGTCACTTTCTGACCGATGGTGGTGCCGCCCGTGCCGCTGACCCCACCCAGATACTTCAGTTGGAAGGTACAGCCGGGTAGGGCCTCGTGGGTCACGCTGTCGTACTTCTCCACCACAATCGCGTTGAGCGGTTCGTTCTGGAATGTGACGGTCTTGCTCTCGCCTCCATGGAGGATGATGGTCTGCGTGGTCGGCTCTTTCATTTGGAAGCCGGGAGCCGGTTCCACTTCTGTAATGGTAAACTCGCCCGGATAGAGCCGCTTTCCCTGCTCATGGAGCTTGATTTCGCCGTTGGCGTCTGTCAGAATTTCTCCGTAGTCGATGGTGGCGGGCGCGTCCGACGCCTCGCCGTTGCTGGTATAGGTCACATGAAAACGCGCCCCCTCCACGGGAGCGCCGGCTACGCTGTCCTCCTTATAGATAGTCAGTTCCGGAGCCTTGTGGTTCTCAAATACCAGCCGCTTTTCATCTCCGGCGTTCAGGCTGACCGTCTGCTCCCGGTCCGCGTCCTTGTCCGGCAGATAGTAGGGGGCCGGAACGGACTGCTCAATCACCTGATAGCTGCCGGGGGCCACCCGCAGGGACACCGTACCGTCCTTGCCGGTGGTCACATCGTTTCGATAGTCGCTGTCAATACCTTCAATAGTAAAGGTGGTGCCGGGGATGGGGGTGGTGGAGTCGGCGGCGTCCACCTTGGCGATGGTCAAAAGAGGCTGTTTCAGGTTATCAAAAATCAGTTCCCGTTCCTCGCCGGGGCCGAGGTAGACGGTCTGGATGGGTTCATCCCCCACCACATAAGGGTCGGGAACGGATTTCTCCGTCAACTCATAGCTGTCCACAGGGATATGAGAGAGGGTGGCCCTGCCATCCTCTCCGGTGGTCACATCGGTATGGTAGCCGGAATGGATGCCCTTGACTTCAAAGACCGTACCGGGAATGACCTCTTTGGTCTGCTCATCCCGCTTGAGAATGGAAAGGCTGGGCAGCTTCTTGTCTGCCGCCTCCACGGTGATGGTGCCGCCTCCCTCCATAGTGGCCTGATCCACATGGACAATGACCGGATCAGTCAGGCAGGCGAAAGGCGCAGGGGCCGAAACCTCCACAAAGGCGTACATCCCCTCGGTCACATTAGGGACGGTGATGGAGCCGTCCGCTTGGGTGGCCTCGGTGCCGATGATCTGGCCGTCCCTGACGATGTTGAATACTGCACCGGGGAGGGGATCGCCGCTGTCGTCGTACTTGACCAGTTTGACCTTTACCCTGGCGTCGTTCTCAAACACCAAGGCCACATCATTCTTTCCGTCCCAGTAAAACTCCTGCTTGACCTTATCCGGGTCCGGGCTGAGGGAGTACCCCTCCGGGGGCGTGACCTCCGTCGCGGTAAAGCTACCGATGGGCAGGGCGTCCCAGGGCACATCCTCCAGATAGCCCCCCGCCCCGGTGGTATAAGTGCCCACAAAGCTGTTGTCGGTGCCTTCAATCTTGATGACTGCTCCGGCCAAACCCTTGGTAGGATCATCCGCATCCACCTTACGGATGCTGCCTTCGCTGGTGATCTCCGGGCTGTCCAGGAAGGTGACGGTCACGGTATTGCTGCCGCCATTGGGCAAAGCCACATACTGCGGCCCCGCGTTGTCGATCTCATAGCCCTCCGGAGCTTCCAGTTCAACAACGGAATATGTGGAGGCGTCCAGACCGGACAGGGTGTAGGTCCCATCGCTCCCGGTCACGACCTCCTTCTCGTAGGTCCCGTTTTCCGAGCGCACGATGAACCGCGCTCCGGGCAGACCCTTGTTGGGGTTGGTGGCGTCCACCTTTTTCACGGTCAGATCGCATTTCTCGCGGATAACATTCAGCTCCCCGATCATAATGGCCTGCACATCCTTGGCCTGATGGGAGCTGGTGCTGGAGCCGGTATAGGCGTACTCATGGACGGTACAATCGCCCCATACGCCCTGTTTGCCCAGGTCTAGGATATATTGGGCACGGTTGCGGAAGGACATCCCATCCAGCAGGTCATCTACACCGCTGTAATTGCCGTGGTGCAGGTTATTATAAACGCAGACCAACTCCTCGGCGCAGGCGGTGGCCGGGTCCGTCAGCAGGCCAGCCTGATAGCGCCAGATGATAGCCTGCACCCAAGCATTCATAGTCCAGGAATAATCGCTGCCCCACACCTCGTCTACGCCCAAGGCATGAGCTTGGTCGGTAAACACGCCGGTGGTATGGGCATAGTAGTAGGCCATCATGGTCTGCACGGTAGGGTCGGTGATGGGCTTGGGGTTGCCCCAAGTCTGGCCCTCCAGGGACCAGCCCATGCCTTTCCCGTGCTCGGCACAGAAGCCGATAGTGCTTTTCTGGTTGTAATCGAAGGTCATCTGATGGAGCCAGCAGGTCCCCAGGCTGGGAGATTCATAGTGGACGCCATTGTGGGTGCAGTCCTCCAGCTTGATAGAGCTGGGGGCGTCCGCCGCCAACGCCGCGGTGGGCAGCAGGCCCAGCATACACACCAGCACGAGCAGCAGGGCCGTCATACGGGTGAGAAAACGGTTTTTCTTCATCAGTGAAAAACTCCTTTCCGTTTTTGGGCATAAGAAAAGGCCCTCCAGCCTGGGGCTGAAAGACCTCTCCGTGTCCGTGTTCAGTTCTCAATTATTCGTAGGGATTGTGGGTGTTTGGGCGACCCACGAACAGGTAGCAATAGGTCACGCTGCCGCTCTCTGTCACGCCCACGCCGATGCTGTCACAGTCCGGCTTAATCATAGTTTCAAAATGGCCGGGGGAGTTGAGCCAGTTGTCCAGGACGTGTTGAGCGGTGTCCTCCGTGGAAACGCCGGTAAACACAGTCAGATTTACGCCGAAGCCATAGGGATAGCCGCAGGCCAGGGCCGCCTCGCATTCCTCCTTGGTGTGGTGCCAGGTGTACTTCTTATCGGAAATGGTTTGGGCGGCGCTCATCAGGGCCTCACTGACAGGCAGTTCCGCCACACCGTTCTCCCGGCGCACCTCATTGACCAGCCGTACCAGCCCCAGCCGCACATCCAACGCCTCTCCTTGGTCGGGGCTACTCTCGACGGTGGGAGCCTGCGGAGCATGGGAGCCAACGGTCAGCGTCAGGGTGGCGGTTTCCCCGGTCTGGTTGGAGACGGTGATCTCCGCGCTCCCTTCCGCTTTGGCAACGGCTGTCCAGAAGTTCATCACCTGTTCCACCTCCACCGTGTCCGGGTCGCTGGAAGTCACGGTGTACACCGGCCCGCCGGGACCAATCACCAAGCCGCTGCGCTCTCCCACCTCCAGCGTGGTGCCCTTGTAGCTGCCTACCCGGATGGGCTGATCCTCCGCCGCCCGCGCGGGGAGAGCCAGGGCAGCGGTCAGGGCTGTGCAGGCAAGGACTGCGGTAAAGCGTTTCAGACTGTTTTTCATCATGGAATGACCTCCTCGTGATAGATTGGGATGCCGCTGTCCCAACTGTACCATAAGAGGGCAAAAACTGTCTAAGGTGCAATTTTCTTTTCAGCGGGTGGTTATGACACCTCCACGGCTCGGACCGCCCAACGGTAGGCGCTCTGGTTGCGGACACAGGTAAAGAGGGTGATGCAGTTCTCCGCGGTGGGAGACAGCAGGGAGTTATCCAGTTCGCTGATTTTGTTCACGCTGGTCACGGCGTAGGTACGGGTGCCCAGTCTGGTGGTCAGGGTGATCTTATCTCCCACATCCAGCGTGTGGATCTCCCCAAAATGGTCGTTCACGCCCCTGTTATGGGCGGCCAAACAGATGTTTCCGGCCCAAACGCTGGTGTCCTCAAAATGGCCCGCGCCCTTTCTCAGCACGGCGCTTCCCGTCCCCTCATAGACCTTCACATTGACATCAATGCTGGGAATTTTTAAGGTGGCGAGGTAGCCGCCCTGATAGTAGAGGTCTGATGTGACCTCCGTGAAGCCGATGGTGGGGAGGACGCTGGATGTGCCGCCGCTGGGGAAGCCGGAATAATCAGGTGGAGCGACGGTGGTGCCGGCGCTGCCATTGATAACGGCACCATCGCCCAGCATATAGCCGGGGGCCAAATTGGGGGTCAGCGGAGTGCCGGTATTCAGGGTGTAGGCGGTGGGGCTGCCAAAGGCGGGCGGGACCAGAGCCGCGTTTTTGCTCACATCCACATTGGAAAGCTCACCACGGTCCGCCGTGGCAACAGGCTCCACCGAAGTAGGCTTGCCATACTCCGGGTCGCCGGGGGCGGCGATGTCATACTCTAACGCGCTGGCGGGAACAGCCAGGGCCGCAGTTAGGCACAGCAGAGACAAAAGCATGGTCAGTTTCTTCATATCGTATTACCTCCGTCGCTTGATGAAGTAGAACGCCCCGCCTCCAAGCAGCACCGACGCGACAACGGCCACAACCGGCAGGACGCTGTTCTTCTCTCCGGTCTGGGCCTCCTGCCCGGTGGAGTCAGTCTGGTCGGCGGGGGTGTTGGGGTCGGAAATATCTTCAGGGGTTGAGTCTAATGCTGTGCCCTCGAAGATCGCCACATAGCGGATTTTATTCAGGTTGATACGGCTCACGGTGCCCGCGTAGTCGGCGGTGACGGTATAGCCCTTCACATAGGAACTGGTGGCGGAGCCGGAGTAGGAGGCCATAGCAGTAAAGTGGCCGTCCCCCTCGGTCTGCCAGTTAACGGTTTGGAGGGTCATGGAATTTCCGCCGTCCTGGATAGTCTTGGGGATATACTGCGTGTCCTGGTTGGCAAGGCCGGGGTAGGTGCGGGTGGCGGTCACGGTTTTGGTGGAGCTGCCATACCCGGCCACCTCCACCTTCACCGTATCCAGTTTCAGAGTCAGCACCCCGGACAGGCCATCCTCCGTGATAAACTCCTTTGTCTGCGGCAGCAGGGCCAGCACCGCGCCCATGTCCTTGCTCTTGCTGTTCACGGACACGGTTTCTGTATGCTGGCGGCTCTCGTTGGCGGGGAGTTCCTGTTTCAGCAGATCGATGAGGGTGTAGTGGTAGCCATCCTGGTCAAAATCGGACCGGGGGATGCCGCCGGGGTCATCCTCCGGCCCCAGGTCGTACATCTTTCTGATCTCGGTGCCGTCCTCGCTCCGGGTGACGGCGGTGGGATAACAGGGGGACGGCTGGGTGGGTTCAGACGGGGCGGCGGCAAAGGCGGCAGGGGTCAGACTCATGGAAAGAGCCAGGACGCACAGGAGCCGGGCCGCGTGGGTCAGGGGTTTCCGCTTCATAACAAAACTACCTCCATGTTTTTGATTTTGGGCAGCAAAAAACCTCATGGTTTCCCATGAGGTCCGACAATGCCCGTGTTCGGTTTTCTTCGCGCTGTTCTCCAAAGGTTTTTACCGGCTGAAAAAGGATAGACAAAGCCTTTCTTTTCAGCTGGTACAGCGGGTTTCGGGGGAGAGTGAGAGAGGGGGGGGAGCGGCAGGCGTACCGGGGCCGTAAAAGGGCAGACTTTCCTCTGGGCGTAAGGTTCATCGCTCCATCTCCCTCTGCCGCTTGCGGTACAGCTCCAAAGCCTTCACGATAGTGTCCTCGATTTTCTGCGCGGGCGTCCCCGGCTTGAAAAACTTGTCGATCCGTTCCCTGGGAATTTTGAATTGCTCCACCTGATTGGGCTTTTCCTCCTGCATGATGGAGAGGATCACATCAGGGTTCAACTTGCCTTGCTCGGAAAAGCTCCGCATTTTGATGGCCTGGGCATGGGATGGGGTGCGGATTTCTCCCTCCATGACCTCCAGCAAGGCGGTCTGCTCGGCCTCCGACAGATAGGACAGCTCCACGGCGGGGCGCAGGGCCATTTGCAACTTGCCGGCTTCTTTCAGCACAGAATTATCCACCATGTCCAGCAACTCCGGGATAAGGTTGGTTAAGCGAATATAACGATAAATCTGCGGCTGGCTATCGCCGCTTTTCTCACCTAATTGCTGTGCAGAAGTAATCCCTTTTAACTTCTTATCCAATGGAGAAGAAGTTAAATCTGTCCGCATACCTTGCCGTTTCATGGCTTCCAGCTTCATCTTATAGGCAAACGCCTTTTCGGATGGCAATATCTGTTCCCGCTGAAGGTTGCTGTCCACCATGACGATGATGGCCTCATCGTCTGTCAGCTCCCGGATGATACAGGGCACCGTGGGCAGGCCCGCCAGCTCCGCCGCCCGCTTGCGCCGGTGGCCGGACACCATCTGATAACTGCCGTCCGGCATGGGCCGCACCAGCGAGGGGACCAGGACGCCATACTGCTTTACACTGTCTGCCAGCTCCACCATGCTCTGATCCATCCGCACCTTGAACGGGTGGTTAGGAAAGTCGCTGATCTCCGCGGCAGACAGGTCGGTTACATAACTGCGCTGGGCATTGTCCCGTTCCTCCTGGGTGGTGAATATACTATCTACCGAGGTCAGAAGCCCGGCTGCGCTCCTTTTGCCCAATTTCCAACACCTCCTTTGTCAGTCTGCGGTAGGCGTCCGCCGCCCGCCCCCTGGGTTCATGCTGGAAAATGCTCTTATCCGCCGTACTGACCTCCGCCAGACGCACCGTGGATGGGATCACCGTGTCCAGTACGGGCAGACGCCGCCCAAAGTTCTCCTTCACGCTGTTCACGATGTCCCTGCGGAACGCGGTTTCATTCGCCATGGTCAGGAACACGCCGCCGATTTTTAGCCGCGGGTTGATCTGACGCTGGACGCTCCGAACTGTCCCCACCAGCTCCGTCATGCCCTCCGCCGCCAGATAGTCCGCCTGGACGGGGACAAGCACATAGTCCGACGCGGACAAGGCGTTGATGACCAGCATACCCAACGAAGGCCGGAAGTCCAGCAGAACATAGTCGTACTCCCGCTTCACACTGTCCACATACCGCCGAAGCACCGTTTCACGGCTCATCACATTCACCAGCCCCACCTCTACGGCGGACAGACTGCGGTTTCCTGGCACAAAGTCAAAGCCCTCATGGTGGTGCATGATCTCCGGGTGGTCGCGGGGCATTGTTCCCGATACTACATCGTTCAGGACATTGGCAAGGGTGAGGGGCAGATCATGGGGCTTGCGCTGGCCCAGCATCTTGGTGAGGTCGCCCTGGGGGTCCACATCCAGCAGCAGGACTTTCTTCCCCTCCAACGCGAGGCCGGCTCCCAGGTTGTAGACGGTGGTGCTTTTGCCGACGCCGCCCTTTTGGTTTGCTACGCTGATTACCTTTGGTTTCGCCATTTTGGGGGTTCCCTCCTTTCATAGATTTAGCCGCCTGCGGCGAAACAGGCGGCTATGTAAGTGCATGAAAAAGCCGCCTTCTCCATTCGGAAAAGACGGCCTATCCAGTCGGGAGATATGTGATTTAGAGAGCAATTCAAAGAGCGGCGCTAAACCGTATGTCCGCATTTCTCTGTGTTTCGTCGCATCAAAGTTCATTCCTTAGTAGTAAATTCGTAGTAATTTGAGGGGCTTGTTGTCAGGAAATGCGGTGTAATGCGCTGTTTCACAGGGTTTTGCCAGTTCTCACAAAATATTTATTATAATATCATTCTTTTCACCGCACTGAGGAAAATTAACCAACCAATATCCGTTGATGTTTTCTGGTTCAGTGATCCACCCTTGCATGCCTTTATGAACACCATCTCTTGCGTACATTTCTTTTTCGACGATAACTTCTACATGATCCATGTATGTCATATTATTTACCTCTGTATGGTGTATTCAGTTTTATCTGTCCGTTGGGTTTCACCATCTAACCTGTGACAAAAGAAATATCGCCGAAGCCATTTTTCCTTGGAATAGTTACTCTGATATTGATTCTTTGTCCAAACATATTTAGCTTTCCAAGCTCATATTGCCCAGAGAGATATCTTTCCCTCCCTTGCCGTTCTATCTCTGCTTGCAGCCATCTTGCATCGTCAACAGTATATCCCCATTCTTTGAAGAGTTTTTCTTTATTGTGTGTCTGCAGACCGGTTGTGTTAAATAAATAGGGATCAAATTTACCATAATCGCTGTATACTGAAACATTACCAAACACTACAGCGTACGGAATAAGATCCAGTGTGCAATGGCAAAAAGGATGATGCGGACAAGGCGGGGCTTTTTCTTCCTGAAACCAACAGCCATCCAGCCTCAAACATTCCTCGCAGTGCGTTTTGCCCTCTGAATGGTGCGTCCATTGGACCCAGTTTGGCTACTCTGCCGTTTTCTGCGGCAGCAGCTTTCCTGTATGTCGTTTGTAGTATATTATATTTCCACCTATCATGTAAAATCAGACTTCTACATATAGGCAGCAAAAAGAAAAAAGTAGTACATTTCTGTACCACTTTCAAAACTAATTTGCAAATTATTAAAAAATGGGTGGGCCCTTATAGGACTCACCCATGGTCCCCCGAGGGATGATAAATCCGAACGCTCGATCTGCTCAAAGGTGATCCGTTCCGCACCTTCCTTGTAGTTGAAGGTCACGAGGATGTAGTCATCGTATACGACCACACTATTAACAAAGCCATCAATCAGCCGTCTGCGCCCTTCCAAGGTATTGGTGTCCACTTTGCGGAACTGGAGAATATAGAACTGAATCTGCTCTCTGGTGAACTGAGGCTTTTTCATCTCTTCCTTGATGATGCTCAGCTCCAGCTTTTCTTTGGTGGCTTCCAGCTCGTCCAAACGGCGCTTGGTAGAGGTATTGAAAATACCTGCCTGGATTGCGTTGAGCATATTGTCGATAGCCTTCTCGGTATCTGCCAGTTGCCGCCGCAGGGCGGGTAGTTCGTTGCTTTCCTGCCCCTGTAACGCCATTGCCTGGTCGGTAAAATACTCCACAAAAGCATCGTCCATGATGTTCCGCATAACGGATGCAACAACAGCACGCTCCAGAGGGTCTTTTCGAACACTGCGATGTTTGGCTTTACAGGTCTTTTTCCGCTTGCTGTTTACACAGCGATAATAATGATATACCTGACCCTTGCTGGAACTCGTACCGGATTCGCCCACCATCATCGCCTTGCAGGAACCACAAAACAATTTTGTGGTCAGCAGATAGTCATCCTCAGCCTTGTGTCTGGCTGGGGCCTTTTTGTTTTTCTTCATCTGTTCCTGCACTCGTTCAAATAAATCTGTCGGTACAAGAGCTGGAATGCCATCCGGTACCACGATGTCGCGATATTTATATTCGCCAATGTACTTCCGGTTATGCAGAATTCCAGAGATGAAGTTTAAGTCTGCCGGTTTGCCTCGGACGGTTGTGACCCCCAGAGCATTTAGGTGATCCATAATCTGCTTCATGGTGGAGCCGGTATCATACATCTTGAAAATATCTAGGACAATCGGAGCATTGACTGGGTCTGGTTGGTATTGCTTGTTGGTATCAATGGCAAAGCCGAATGTGGGGGTACCGCCGTTGTACTTACATTTGAGTGCATTTTCTGTGTGGCCACGGATAACTTTCACGGAAAGTTCTGCGGAATAGTACTCTGCCATACCTTCCAGCATGGATTCCAGAATGATGCCCTCCGGCCCATCAGCAATATTCTCTGTGGCAGAAACCACCCGTACACCGTTCTTTTTCAGGGCAGCTTTATAATGGGCACTGTCATAGCGGTTGCGGGCAAAACGGTCCAGCTTCCAGACCACAACCACATCAAACAATCCTTTGACGCTGTCTTTAATCATCCGCTGGAAATCGGGGCGATTGTCCGTTTTGGCAGAAAGGGCACGGTCAATGTATTCCTTCACTACAGTCATTCCGTTCTGCTTGCAATACTCCATGCACTCTCGGATTTGACCATCAATGCTCTCCTCCCGCTGTCCCTCGCTAGAATAACGAGCGTAGATTACTGCGTTCACATCGCCACCTCCTTACTCGTCCGTAGTTTCCGAAAACATCCGCAAAACGGAATCTTTCATGTGGTTATAGTATGGCGATTTAGGATCAAAGCACATTTCCACAAACTGTTCCATCTCAGCAGCGTTTTTCCACACTTTCGGCTGATAGTGATACAGCTTTCCCTGTGGCTCGTCACAGCGGGCAAAGATATAATCCATGGAAACATCGAAGAAGTCCGCATATTTGCGCAATAGATCAACCGATGGGGTTGATTGTCCGTTTTCATAGCGGTTAAGGCTGGACTGGGTGATGCCTAAAAGCTCTGCCAGCTTTGCTTGAGAAAGGGATAAACTTTCTCGGAGGGTACGTAGACGTTTTCCAATCAACTTCATATCAACCACATCCTCTCGCAAATATTATAACACATATTGCATTGTTTTCAACCCAATATTTGATTCTGCAAATAGGATCATATCGCTCCGTGCTATCTAACTAAGTTGATTCATCCCCTCAACTGATTTACATCGAGACGGTAGTACTTTTGTCCAAACTCAATACCAAGCAGCATATCGAGGTGGAGTTGAATCTGGACGAGCTAGATCTGACATCGGCGGAGAGCAAGGCTACCTATGATGAGATCAAAGCCTATGTGCTGGAAAAGCACGGCCTGAAGGTGTCCAGCCTGTATATCTCCCAGGTCAAGCGGAAGTGCGGTCTTGAGGTTGGGCAAAACTATAATCTGTCAAAGAAAGAAGACGCGAAAGTGCCACAGTGCCCGCCGAAAAAGGAAGCTGCAATTATAGATGCACTAAAGCATTTTCAGATGATTTGATGGCAAGCCTGTCTTGCTCAAAGCAAAACGTGGTCTGGGATTCCAATATCCAGACCACGTTTTTGCCAATCAACAGCTCACGATTTCGTGATTTTTATTTGTCTTTTAGCACAATATCTGTTATACTAGTAAATAGGAAAAATCAGGAGGTGCGGGATGGCAATCAGTTACAATCGGCTGTGGAAACAGTTGATCGATCATGGTTTGAGCAAAACCGACATGATGCACCGTGCAAAAATCAGCACCAATGTTTTAGCACGATTAAGTAAAGGTGAGCCTGTCTCCATGGACAGCATGGAAAAAATCTGCACCGTGCTGGGATGCAATATCGGAGACGTGATGGAATTTATCCCTGATACAGAAAACGGAGGAATAGATGCATGATTACAGGTGTGATTAAAAATAAAGTAGATAAAATCTGGACGGACATCTGGGCGGGCGGCATTACCAATCCTCTAACCGTCATCGAACAGCTGACCTATCTTATGTTTATCCGCTCTCTGGACGAAAAAGAGCTGGAAACGGAAGAATTTGAGCATATGACCGGCGAGAAGATGGAGAAGATTTTCCCCCAGTCTGCCGTTGGACAGTCCATGCGCTGGAGTAAATTCAAGAACAGCGATCCCCGCGATATTTTCAATGTAATTTCCCAGCGGGTCTTCCCTGCCATCAAAAACATGAAACATGGCCGCCTGCCGGACTTCACCGAGCAGGGGGAACTGGTGGAAATCGCCGACGATTCCAGCAGTGATGTGCAGAATGAGACGGCCTTTGCCCGGTACATGAGCGATGCGATGTTCCTGATTCCTACGCCGCAGGTGTTGCAAAAAATCATCACAGGGTTGGATGACCTGTATGAGCATGACATTGCCGATTTGGATATGCAGGGCGACTTGTACGAATACATGCTGGGCAAACTGGCTACCGCTGGGCAGAACGGCCAGTTTCGCACTCCCAAGCACATCCGGGAAATGATGGTGGAGTTGTTGCAACCCACCCCGGACGACACCATCTGCGACCCGGCCTGCGGCACGGCAGGCTTTCTGGTCTCCGCCGCGGAGTACATTCGCAACCACTACGAGGATACCATGACTTCCGAGCAGTGGGAGCACTTTGCTGGGGATGCCTTCACCGGCTTTGACACAGACCGCACCATGCTGCGCATTTCTGCGATGAACCTGATGCTGCACTCCATCAGCCACCCGGAGATCGACTACAAGGACAGTGTTTCCAAGCAAAACCAGATCAGCGATAAGTTTACCATGTGTCTGGCAAATCCGCCTTTCAAGGGCACCGTGGACGAGGAAAGCATCAACGACAACTTGAAAGCCGTGACCAACACCAAAAAGACCGAGCTGTTGTTTCTGGCTCTGTTCCTGCGGATGCTAAGAAAGGGTGGTCAGTGCGCCTGCATCGTACCGGACGGCGTGCTGTTCGGCTCCTCCAAGGCGCACAAAGCTATTCGCAAAGAACTGGTGGAGAACCATCAGCTGCGCGCAGTGATCTCTATGCCCTCCGGTGTGTTCAAACCCTATGCGGGAGTTTCCACGGCGGTGCTGGTGTTCACCAAAACCGGCGCGGGCGGAACCGAGAACGTCTGGTTCTATGACATGAAGGCCGATGGCTTTTCCTTGGACGATAAACGCAGCGAGGTTACGGAGAACGACATCCCCGACATCATTGAGCGGTTCCACCATCTGGATCAGGAATCTGATCGCAAGCGCACTGAGCAGAGCTTTTTTGTGCCGAAGCAGGAAATTGCGGACAATGACTATGACTTGTCCATCAATAAGTACAAAACAGTGGAGTATGTTGTAGAAGAATATCTTTCTACAGATGAAATCATGACGAAGATTGAAAATATCGAGCAAGAAATCATTTTAGGACTGGCAGAATTGAGGGCAATGCTATGAGTAAGCGAAACATACTTGATTGCATGACACTTGTTGGTGCAGTGCCTTCTCGTTATGAAGGTAAAAAAAACTATGTAAGCACTGGCGCTGTTGACTGCGATCACATAGATTACGAGCAGATAAAAAGTGTCTCCTATGATAATCGCCCATCTCGAGCAAATCTTGTGGCATCAGAGGGCGATATCCTGTTTGCTAAAATGTGTGGAACAAAGAAGACCTTGCGAATTACCCCAATAATGGCTGAGTATTTATTTTCAACAGGTTTTTGTGCTGTAAGGGCAAACGAATCCATTATTATTTCGGAGCTTTTATATCATCTATTGGCAAGTGAGCAGTTTTTAATACAAAAGGATCAAAACTGTTCCGGCGCAACGCAAAAAGCCATTACAAATGCCGGATTGAAGAAAATCACTATTCAAGTTCCAGATTTACGGGAGCAGCATGAATTAGCGGCAAAACTGGATCGGATAGAAGAATTAATAGCTAAGCGGCGTGAGCAAATATTTTATTTGGATAATCTCGTGGAATCTAGATTTATAGAACTGTTTGGTGACCCGGTAGCCAATGATCACGCATGGCAAACACAAACTTTAGAGAGTGTATGTACAACTATAGTAGATTGTCCACATTCCACACCTAGCTATACATCCGAAGACACAGGATACATGTGTATTCGTACTTCTATCGTGAAAAGAAATCGCATTCTATGGGATGAAATTGAGTACATACCAGAGCATGAATACCATCAACGAATTCAACGCAAACGTCCGGAAAAAGGTGACATTGTGTATACTCGGGAAGGCGCAATCCTCGGAATTGCCGCAGTTATAGATAGAGATTGTAATGTAGCACTAGGGCAACGTTCAATGCTACTTTCTCCTAATACGAAAAAATGTTTGCCTGGATTTTTGAGCGCTGCTATGAACTTCGACTCGTTTTTGAGAAAAGCCCTTGGCGGCATCAGTGGATCTGCTTCACCTCATATTAATGTAGGAGATATTAAAACGTTTGATATTATTTTACCTCCGCTGGAATTGCAGGAGAAGTTCGTTACTTTTGGCGAACAAGTGGACAAATCAAAAATAGCAGTCCAAAAAAATCTTGAGGAACTGGAAGTCCTCAAAAAGTCATTGATGCAAAAATACTTCATGTGAGGTAACCATATGGAATTCCCTAAACAAATAAAGGATACTGTATATCGACTTCTTCAAGAGCCAACATTGGATCACTTTCGTGAATTTTTGCAGGACCAAACTGGCGAACACAATGCCATCGATTTTAAACAAGAGTGGATTGAGAAAGACAAGCTGGCAAAATTAATGCTCGCCTTAGCAAATTACGGCGGTGGCATTGTTGTTTTTGGCGTACATGAAAACGATGACAAGACATTTTCGTGTGATGGGTTAAAAGAATTACAAGCAAAAGAGCAGATAGGAGCATGGATAAAGCCGTACCTTTCTTCCGGTCTGAAGTATGATGTATATGATTTTAGCTATCAAACATCTGAGTACGAGGCATTAAAGGGAAAACAATTCCAAATGCTTTTTGTTGAAGATACTCCTCAATTTTTACCGTTCATCTCTCGAAAAGAAGGTTCTAATATTAAGCCTGCTACTATTTATATACGACGTGGAACATCCGATGAGCAAGTTACAGAAGAAGAATTATCTCATATTCTTGAACGGCGAATGAAACATATTTTTCCTGTAACTGGGAAACCGTTAGTTTTGGAAGAACATCTTGAGCAACTTAAAATTTTATATAATCATATAGAACCAACAATTTCCAAGATAAAAAATTCCGAAAACATTCCATTTGTGCAGGTCTTAAAAACATTTGCAGAGTTGGCGCGAGGAATTACAGGCGGATACGAGTATGAAACAGAAAAAAATCCTTTGTATCCTGAAGAATCTTACGAACAATTTATTGCTGCACTAATTGATAAAAAGAAGAAAAAAATTGAACGGGTGCTTGATTTGCAGTGAGGAGTCCTGATAAATGGTAAAATTCCTTTCAGAAAACTGGGCAAACATTTTGCTTATTATCGTAGGTAGCTTTGCCCTTGCAACTTACATATTGCAGGAACGGAAGAAAAAGATTGATGCAGCTTCTCTTATCGTCCTTCAAATTGATGAATTTCAGGAGCGGTTAAGGGAAATCTCTACGTTCATTGTTGACGGACAATTAAACGAAACGGCGTTCTATGAATCACTACCACTGATGGATACGGATTATTGGAACAAGTACAAACATTACTTTGTCCGAAAAATGGACGCGACCAGCTATACAGCACTGAATCAACTATATGAGTATGTGTCAGAGATTCAGGAACAACAGATGCTCATGAAGGCTTTCCAAAAGAATTCCTTTCAGATAACACAAAATGTTTTGGCAAATATAGAATCGCAGTTTATTGTGGCCGATCTTAATAATGCTTGTACCGGAGTTACAGCGCAAAATATCACTTCTGCTATGGGAAATATGATTCCGCAAGGCGTTTCGGAAGCAGATCGAAATACGCTTAACGCAATGGTGCAACAAATAGCGGCACAGAATCCCAATTTTGATATGAATCGTTTTTGGAGCCTCTATAATCAGCAAAGAAATTGGACGAAGTCTATCATTAACCAAGGGGCATTAACTTTTTATAGCCCTGTCCAAATTCGTATAAGTTTAGAGAAAATGCTAAAGAAATATTCGATGCTTGAAATTAGCGGAACAGAAGGCTATCAAATGCTCAAAAAGACTTCTAAACAAAAGTTTTAAGCAAGTAAGAGGTCTATTATGGAAGAAGATGTTACAAAGATATATGAGAAATATTCGGAGGAACTTCTGTTTTGCAAATATTTTATAGCTGAAAAGTTAAAACATCATGCTGAGATGGGTAGATGTGGAGAAAACATTCTCAAAAAATGTCTCCAGGAACGGTTTCAAATGCTAGAATTTGTTACCGGCTTTATTGCTTGGGCCAATCATCAAAGCCCACAATGTGACATCATCGTATGTAGGAAAAATTTTTATAGACGTCAACTAGGCGGAGACATTTTCCTAGTTGAACCAAATGATTGCATAATGGTTATAGAAGTTAAGGGAAATGCGACCTTAGATGATTTAACAGAAACGATTGAAAAAAACAAATTTTTCCAATTGCATGATGAAACAAAACATATAAAATTAGCGATGTTTGCTTTTAAAACTCGTATTGGAAAACAACGATTATATAAAGAGTTCGGTTATAAATATGACAGAAGTACAAAAGGATATATCCAGGAACGACTTCCAGAAGAAAAGACATTAGACTATTTTGTATGCTTACATAGGGAGAGCCTAAATAGCTCAGCACGGGATAAACAAGTATTCTTCTTGAAGGATGGGCAAGATCGGCAGTTCTATGTGCTAGATAACCATTTTCCAATAATGCAGAATTTTTCGAGGCTAATACAAAGCTTGCAAAATTAGGGCTAGATCAAATGATGATTTCTTGATCGGTTTTAGTGCTGAGAAGATTTGAATATAGGAAATATTGGTGGGAGCAAAATTGTCATGGAATATACAGAGGTTTTAGATAAGCAAATTACGAGAAAACAACATTATGTCCCCAAGGCTTACTTAAAAAACTTTTCTGTGAGTAATCAAAAATCAGAACAAGTTTATGTTGTTTTTACTAATGATGAAAATGCAAAAATGGTTTCAATCGACAATATTTGCTGTCGTTCTTACCTATATGATCAAATTGCAATTGATCCAGATAGCAAAACTCAAGTTTTTGCAGCACCAAATGAGATCGAGAACAGTTTTATCGAACTGGAAGGCGAATACGCAACAATTATCTCAAAGATAAAAAACGCTTTATGGGATTCAGATGAATTTGAGTTGGCGCGGGTGGAAATTGATAAACTAAGGCAATTTATGTCATCACTGCTGTTTAGAAACCCTGTTTTTGTACATCTGTCAAATTATATCATTGATACACAATACAAAAACGATTCGGAGCATATTAAACATGTAAAGGACATTTTTCCTGATGTACCGCAAAATGTTTACCTGTCCATGCTGGCAAACGAGTTTTTGAAGATGAACATTGCTCCGGATGTTGGCTTGTTTCCTCGGGCTTTGACTGAGACAATGAAGGAATCGCAACTGTGTATTTTTAAAGCCAAAGGTTCCGTATTTGTTACAAGCGATATGCCGGTAGTCAATATTTACGGTGAAAAAGATGGTATAGAATATGACTTAATTGGTATGCCAATTACGCCTGAATTATTTTTGGCGTTTGTCGATACTGTTCAGCGCATTCCCAGAATAATCATAATTGATGACAATAGTGTAAAGCGCATGAACAGCAAGCAGATAAATAAAAAGATGTTAATTTCTAACCGTATAGACTTATTATCGTATATTGATTTTTCAATAGATGCTGAAAAAGAAGATGATGAACAGTTTTACCAACTGCTTCATACAGATAAGGAAACCGCGCTGAAACAATATGAGGACATGATGAGTTCAAAAGAAATAAAATACTGGAGATGATGTGATGACTAACTTCTCCTTTCTCAAAGCCAAAACTGAATATGCTCTCTTCGCCCCCGCCTGCATGGAAGCTGAGAAAATTTATGTTTCCGCTCCTGCCATGTGTGCAGTAGGCTGCCGTAAGGCATTGGAGCTGGCAGTAAAATGGGTATATGCAGCGGACAAGTCCATGAAAATGCCCTACAAAGACAATCTGCAATCCCTCATTCACGAGCCAACTTTCCGCTTCGCTGTGGACTCCGACACTTGGGGCAAGATGCCTTTTATCATCAAGTTGGGCAATCTGGCGGTACATACCGAGCGCAGCGTTCAGCCAAGTGATGCGCTTGCTTCTCTGCGCGGTCTGTTTGAGTTTGTGCAGTGGATCGACTATTGCTATGGCGCGGACTATCAGGAGCGCACCTTCGACGAGAATCTTGTCCCCACCGAAAAGGTGGCGGTGGACACCCGGAAAATCAAGGAACAGGAAAGTCTGCTGGACCAGAAAGATGCCGAGATCGAGGCGCTGCGCAAGCAAATCGAGCAGATGTCCACCCGATACACCGCCGAAAAGGAGCAGCATCAGAAGGAACGCACCTTCCAGCCGGAGGACCTCTCGGAATTCAAGACCCGCAAAATCTACATCGACGTGGACCTCAAACTGATGGGCTGGAAGTTCACCGGCCCAGATGCTGATGTACAGGAGGAGTATCGTGTGGAGGATATGGCCGGGATGCCAGGTCAGCCTGGCTTCTGCGACTATGTGCTGTTTGGAAAGGACGGCCTGCCCCTGGCGGTGGTGGAAGCCAAGCGCACCAGCAAGGACCCAAACATTGGACGCAAACAAGCGGTTTTGTATGCGGATTGTCTGGAACGGAAATTTGGCCGCCGCCCCATGATGTTCACCACCAATGGCTTTGAAACCTACTTCTGGGATGATCAGACCGCCCCGCAACGGAAGGTCAGTGGCATTTTCAGCAAGGATGACCTGCAAAAGCTGATGAACCGGCGCACCGAGCGGATGGATTTGATGGGCGTTTCCATTGATGACAAAATCACTGACCGGTATTACCAGAAGGAAGCCATCCGGGCGGTGTGCGAACAGATTACGCAGGGGTTCCGCAAGCATCTGCTGGTGATGGCCACCGGCACCGGCAAAACCAGAACCGCGTCCAGCCTGACCGATGTGCTCAGCCGAGGCAAATGGGTGACCAACATTCTGTTTCTGGCCGACCGCACCGCGCTGGTGAAGCAGGCAAAGGACGATTTCAAGAACTATCTGCCGGATATGTCCCTGTGCAACCTCTGCTCCAACAAGGACGACCGGAACGCCCGCATTGTGTTCTCCACCTATCCGACCATCCTCAACGCCATTGATGACACCAAGTCCAAGGACGGGCGGCAGCTGTTTACTCCGGCGCACTTCGACCTGATTATCATTGACGAAAGCCACCGGAGCATCTTCAAAAAGTACCGGGCCATCTTTGAATATTTTGACGCCTTCATGGTGGGTCTGACCGCCACGCCGAAGACCGATGTGGATCGGAACACCTACGACTTTTTCGAGATGGAACACGGCGTGCCCACCTATGCCTATGATTATGAAACGGCGGTGCAACAGGACTATGTGCTGGTTCCCTATTACAACTACGAGGTCAAGACCCGTTTTCTGGAGGAAGGCATCTCCTATGATGATTTGTCCGAAGAGGACAAAGAGCGATATGAGGATGATTTCATCGAAGACGGTCAGCTGCCAGACTTTATCCCCTCTGCTGCCCTCAATAAATTTGTGTTCAACGAAACCACCGTGGACATCGTACTGCAAGACCTGATGGACCGGGGTATCAAGGTGGCGGGCGGCGACCGTCTGGGGAAAACCATCCTGTTTGCCCAGAACAAACGCCACGCGGAGTTTATTCTGGAGCGGTTCAATAAGCTGTACCCCCAGTACCGGGGCAGCTTCGCCCAGCGGGTCATTTGCGACGACGCCTATGCCCAGACCATCATTGATGATTTCAAGCAGCCGGAAAAAGAACCGCACATTGCCGTATCGGTGGACATGATGGACACCGGCATCGACGTGCCGGAATGCGTCAATCTGGTGTTTTTCAAAAAGGTTCGGTCAAAGGCAAAGTTCTGGCAGATGATTGGCCGCGGCACCCGGCTATGCAAAGGGCTGGCCTGCATGGACCAGATTGACGGAACCTATACCGACAAGCGGCGCTTTCTGATTTTTGACTACTGCGGCAACTTCGAATACTTCCGGCAGCACAAAGAAGGCTACGAAACCAGAGAAACCAAAACGCTGTCGGAAAACATCTTCGGCAAACAAATCAAAATCGCCATGGCGCTGCAGGAAAGCACCTTTGCCGGTGAGGATTATCAGGCATGGCGCAAGGAGATTGTCAACACCTGTCACAAGCAGGTGATGGCGCTCAACTCAGACCTGATTGCCGTAAAATTGCGGATGCAGTATGTGGAGAAATATAAAAAGCCGGAAGCCTTCGTGTCCATAAGCGAAGGTGACAAGGGCGAGTTGCTCACACAGATTGCACCTCTGGTACGCTCAGACGAGGCTGACGAGTTTGCAAAGCGGTTTGATAATTTCATGTATGGCCTAATTCTGGCACACATCGAGCAGATGCCCGCTTTCCAGTATGCAAAAAAGCAACTGTGCGACACCGCTTCCCTACTGGAGCGTAAGGCCAGCATTCCGCAGATCAAGGCAAAATTGCCCATGCTTCAGGAGATTCACACCGATGCATTTTGGGACGCGAATGATATTTTGCTGTTTGAGCAGGTTCGGAAGGAGTTGCGGGAGCTGATTCGATTTTTAGATGAAGGTGGCGGAGCACAGAGGCAGATTGTCACCAAGCTGACTGACCCGATTATTGACAGTCAGGAGGGCGTCCAGCTGGAAGCTGCCTATGACTTTGAAGACTACCGTGCCAAGGTCAATCGCTATGTGAACGAGCATGGGAATACGCTGGCCATATATAAGCTGACCCATAATATTCCGCTGGCTATGGGCGATTATCAGGAACTGGAGCGGGTGCTAACTAGCGAATTGGGCAGCAAAGAAGATTATGCCCGAGAGTTTGGCGACACACCCTTTGGCTTGCTCATTCGCAAGATCGCTAAGCTAGATCATGAAGCGGCTATGCAGGCGTTTTCCGCTTTTATCAATGACCAATCTCTGAATCAAAAGCAGATTGCTTTTGTAAACAAAATCATCAATCATATTGAGTTGAACGGATATATGGAAAATGTCGCAGAGCTAACCAGGCCACCGTTTGACAAGCCAATCAGTTTTATCAAATTGTTTGATGCAAAAACCAGAACCGCTTTGATGGAGACCATCAATCAGGTTCGAGAAAACGCGGTTCAAATTACAGCGTCATAAACAATGAACCAGGCACGGAAATTCACCCTTATTCTGGGTGGATTTTCGTGCCTGGTCTTTTCTGTTCGGGTATGGGGGCACCATTGTGCAGGAGCAGGATGGATAGCCACTGCACGGACAGGCGAGGTGTCCAGAGGGGCAATGCCCCTTTGGCTCTGGGTCATCCAATAGGGGCGAGTAGCATCCCTGTTGGCAAAGGGAGTCTAGAGGGGAACAGCGTTCCCCTTGGCGGGAGGTTTCCAAAGGAGGGCAGTGCCTTCCTTGGCACACGACTTTCCCTCGGAAAGTCTAGTGTGTTATACCTTTGCTTCCGGCTGACGCTGGAAAGGGGCTGGCTTCGCCATCTGCTGTGCGGGCAGATAGCGGTTGACAGACACTTTTTGGCGACAGTAGGACAGGCGGATTTTGTACGGATACGGACGGAATCGGGATTTGCACAGAGGGCAAAATCTGCCTGGCCGGAAAAGGAAGCAAAGGTATATCAACTCCCGTCCCGCCGCAGCGACAGCGCCCTCGTTAGTCTGCTTCCCCTTTGCATTTCTCACGGCTCTTATAGACATTATACTGGTTCTTGCACCGCGGGCTGCAAAAGGCTGCATTGGATCGGCTGCCCAAGAACACCTTCTGGCAGTGCTTGCACAGGCGTAGGGGCTGGTCATTGTCCACCAGCATGAAACTGAACATCATCTGGATACCCAGCAGCAGGGAGTGAAAGTCCCAATAAATAGTGGGCTTATCCAGCAGCTCGATGTGGTAGCTGGGGGCGATCCCGCCGAAGGCAGCCATAGCCTTGCGGTACAGTCCCCGTGCATCTTCATCTATGGAGTCATAATCATTGTAGTAGAGGATGGACGTGGACAGGGTGAATGCCCAGTCCTTGAACTGCTGGGCAACCCAGTCATAGGGTTCCGCATATTCCCGCTGGAAGCTCATGTTCTTTGCCATCGGCTCGTCCATGAAGGTCATGGTCAGCGCAACCATCGTCCGGTCACCGGACACGTTCCATGTGGATGTAATGCCTTTCTTCACCAAGTCCAGCTGGTCAAAGGGGTAAAACAGGGACAGATATTTGTCTGTCGCCATGGATTCTTCTTTGATGAAGTGGTTTTTTGGCAGGTACACCGCCTCATAGTCCATAAAGGACGGTGTAGTGGGCAGAGCGGTCATCAGCCCCAGCAGGCCATACCGGGTGACAAACTCCATCACCGCCTTTTCCACCTCTGCTTCCGGCTTGCGCCCCATCATCAGCATCCCCACATTCAGCGCATCCAGCACAATGTTCGGGACCTCTTTCAGCGGATTGTAGACATCCGGCTTTGCGCTTTTGCCGGGGGTGATGTACCGCTTTCCATCTTCCGCTGTTTTCAGCTCGTAGTGATCGTACCGCACCCAATGGGAACGGGACTGTTCAAATAAATTTTTCATCATACACGCCCTTTCTCCTTAATCGTCCCAATTATCAGGGGCGGTTTTTCTTTTTTCTGCGCTTGGTCTTGTTCTCCCGCCGGATCACGGCGTCCTTGCCCTGTTTCCTTGCAATTTTCGAGTATTCCTCCAAAAACTGGAGTTCCTGCAAGGTCAAGCTGCCGACATGCTCCTGCTTGCCACACAGATGGTCATACATCTGGCGCTGCAATTTCTTGTGGATGGTCTTTCGCAGCTTGCGGATGTTGCGGTCAGACTGCCCACGGATAGCGGCAAGCCGGGTGGTACTGTACATCCGCAAAGAGAGGAAATACAAAACTTCCTTGTGTTCCTCGCTCAGTTCCTCCACCATGAGGGAAATAAAGTCGTCGGCGGTCAGGTTGTGCATCTCATAGGGACAGTCAAACAGGATGTCCAGAAAGTTCCCGGCCATCAGCTGTCGGTATGCGGGGGTGTTCATCCAGCGGGGAATGAGTTTCGGCTCAGGCACTGTCTGATATTCCAGAGGCACATCTCCACGGAGATTTTCGTGGTCCCGCTCCCTGCGCTCCCGGTTCCGATCCAGCTTGTCCCATTCCCCGACAACAACCTGAAAGTCCTTTTCGGTGCGGGCCGCTTCCTCCAGCCGCCGCACAGCTTCCGCCCGAATCTCCCGTTTCAGCCGCTTTGCGCTGACCGGGGCGGCTTCTTCTTCCTCGGTTTCCAGTTCGGCATCATAATCGACGGGATGCTCGTCTTGCTCCAGCTCGCTTTCCAGCTCTGCCAGACGTTCTTCCGCAAGCGCCTGTTCCAGCGTTTCTTCCACCGATCCAGCGCCTATTTTATCGTCCCATACGGTGGAGACACCCTCGGTATCCAGAAGCTCATCATCAGACAGATACGCCATGACCCCACCTCTTTTCAAAAAATATTTTGCGGTTTTTCAAAAATGGTTCCGTTTTACACCCTGGATTTCTCCTATTAGTGGAAAGGTAATCTAAAATCGGATTACTTTTTCCGGAACCGCATCAACATTATACAACGACTGCGCCGGAAGCGCAAGAAAGAGAGGTTCTATGGTAAAAAACGGCACCCAGTATTTTCTTTCGGAAGGGAGTGAGCAGTAATGACATGGTTTGAGCTGATAAAACAAGTTGTCCGTGTTCCGGAGGCTGCGACCTATTATGGGCTGCAAGTCAGCCGAAACGGCATGGCCTGTTGTCCGTTTCACGATGACCGGCATCCCAGCATGAAGCTGAACGAGAGGTACTTTTACTGTTTCGGCTGCGGAGCCACCGGCGACGTGATCGACCTTGTGGCGAAGTTGTTTGGTCTGAGCAGCTACGAGGCGGCTAAAAAGCTGGCTCATGACTTCGGAATTGACCCGGACAAGCCACCAGCGGCAATCGCCCTGCCCAAACCGGAACGCCCCCTGCTGAGAGCATACCGTCAGGAGGGGGTGCGCTGCCTGCGGGTATTGTGCGATTATCTGCATCTTCTGGAAAGCTGGAAGGTGCAGTACACACCCAAGACACCGGAAGATGTTTTGGATGACCGGTTTGTGGAAGTCTGCCAGATGCTGGACTATGTGGAGTATCTGGCAGATTTGCTCATTGCCGCCGAGTTGGAACAGCGGGTAAAAATCGTAGAAATGCTGAACGAAGATGGCCTGATCGCCGGTTTGGAGGAACGATTGGAGAGATTGAAAAAGGAGGAAGTTACCCATGAAGAAAAACAAGCAGCCTGACGGGATGCCCGTCTGGTTCGATGGAAAAAGCATCAACGAAGCCCTGTTTTGTGATGAGTTCTTGCAGACGCACAAGATCATCTTCACAAACGGGGCTTTTTTCACACCCGAAGGCCGCGTGACCGATGAACTGCCCCTGCGGGGAGAAATTTTTGAGGAGCTGAAATGCTGTGCGGTCAGCAATATTCCCCGCAAAATCAGCAACATCGTGGAGCTGATGAAGCTGGCAGCACTGGTGGAGGATTTTCCCCCGGAGGCGGATCGGATTCATCTTTCCAACGGGACACTTTTTCTGGATGGGAGGTTTGTGGAGGGAAAACCTGAAATCGTTCGCAACCGTTTCCCTGTGGCCTACAACCCCAACACCCCGAAACCTGTTCTTTGGCTAAAATTTCTGGATGGGCTGCTCTATCCGGAAGACATCCCAACTTTGCAAGAATATATCGGCTACTGCCTGATCCCCAGCAATAAGGGACAACGGATGATGGTGATTAAGGGCAACGGCGGCGAGGGAAAGTCGCAGATCGGCGCTGTGCTGGGAGTTTTGTTCGGCTCCAACATGAAGGATGGCAGCATCGGGAAAATATCCGAGAACCGGTTTGCCCGTGCGGATTTGGAGCATATCCTCCTGTGCGTGGATGATGATATGCGGATGGAAGCCCTGCGCCAGACCAACTATGTAAAGTCCATCGTCACCGCCCAGGGCAAGATGGATTTGGAGCGCAAGGGCAAGCAGAGCTATCAGGGGTGGATGTGCGCCCGACTGCTGGCTTTTTCCAACGGGGATTTACAGGCGCTGTTTGATCGGAGTGACGGATTTTACCGCCGCCAGCTGGTGTTGACCACAAAAGAAAAGTCTGCTGGCCGTGTGGATGATCCCGACCTGGCCGAAAAGATGAAGGCCGAGGTGGAGGGCATTTTGCTATGGGCTTTTGAGGGATTGCAGCGGCTGGCCGCCAACAACTTCAAGTTCACCGAGAGCCAGCGCACAAAAGACAATCGGGAGGCCGTCAAACGAGATAACAACAATATCTTTGATTTTCTGGATTCAGACGGGTATATTCGCCGGAAAGCCGATATGTCTGCCAGCTCCAAAGAGCTGTATGAGGCATACCAGATTTACTGCGCCGAAAATAATCTGCCCGCCCTGAAACCCCGCAGTTTCAGCGAAGCCCTGATTGCCTGCCAGAGCCGCTACAATCTGGAATACTGCAACAATGTGACCAATGCTGCCGGACGGCGGGTGCGTGGCTTTCTGGGAATTGAGGTTCTGGTAAGAAATAATATGTCGGTGTTTTCCGGTGATTCGATGCGTACGTACGTACCGGAAGACGTGCCGGAAGAATGGCGGCGCTAATATCGGGGAGCGGACGCTGTACGTACGTACACTTTGATTGACCGCTGTACGCTCTTTATAGCAATTCACACAGTAATTTGAGAAACGGAAAAAGGAGGACAACATATGAGTAAGCCGCAGTATGCCATTCTCCGTTTTGCCAAGTACAAGGGACCGGAGATCGGGAATATTGAAGCCCACAACGAGCGCACCAAAGAGAAATACGCCAGCAACCCCGATGTGGACATCAGCAGGAGTAAGTATAATTTCCATCTGATCGAGCCGAAACGAAAATATCGTGCGGAGGCGGAGCGGCAAATCAAAGAAGCCGGTTGCCGTACCCGGTCAGACAGTGTTCGAGTCGTAGAAGCTTTGGTAACTGCCACGCCGGAGTTCTTTCAGGGAAAGAAGCGATCTGAAATCAGAGCCTATTTCCAAGAGGCGCTGACCTTTCTCCAGCAAAACCAAGCCCCCAAAACAATCATATCCGCTGTGGTGCATATGGACGAGAAAACGCCCCATATGCACCTTTCTTTTGTCCCACTGACTGTGGATGGCAGGCTCAGCGCCAAGGAAATCGTGGGAAACAAGAAAAAGCTGACCCAGTGGCAGGACAAGTTCTGGGAGCACATGGTACGGAAATATCCCGACCTCGAGCGAGGAGAAAGTGCCAGCCAGACCGGACGTGACCACATCCCGCCCAGAGTGTTCAAGGAGATGACCCTCCTGCTCAAACAGAAAGCCAAGCTGGAGGAGCTTCTGGCCGGTATTGGAGCCTTTAACGCCAAAAGCAGAGCTGCCGAGATTGCAGCTTTTATGGATCAGTATATCCCGGCTGTGGAGCGGATGTACAACCTCATGAAGAAATATCAGGTGGCATTTACGGAAACCACCATGGAGAACAAAAAGCTGAAGCAGAAGAACACTCAACTGGAGCAATCCCTAGAGAAAGCGACCCAGGAAAGCACTTTAAAGCAGCTGGCCGATGCCAAGCTGCGGCGGGACTATGATGACGCTGTGGCAGTTCTTGAGCGTATCCCAAAGGAAGTTCTGGATGTGTATACCTGTGGCTCCGGGAGAAAGGAGCGGCCTATTGAGCAAAACTTGTGACCGCCATATGTGGCGGCTTTTTCTTTGTACGTATATGCAAATCTATTATGGAGGTACACCATTTGGCAAAAAAGAAAAAGGTAAATGATTACGGCACCGGGATTCCACAGCACGAGATGGAGGCTTTGGCTCGTGTGCTGCTGCCGGAGATTGAAAAGTTTTATGCCAGCGAAGAAGGGCAGCGTCAGTTTGCCCAGTGGAAGGAGGAACAACAGCTGAAACAGCATATGGCTAAAGCTGGATAAAACAATCGCCGATCAAGTGCTCACTTCGGGCACTTGATATACATAATACCAAATTATCTTTATGCCAAAGGGGACATTCAAACCATATTTACTGTGTGAGCTGTTTATACACGAAAAGGCGGGCTTTCCTCAAACCAACGAGGAAAGCCCGCCTTTTTTCGTTTATCGGATTAAATCCAGGTTTTCTGTAAAAAGAAGAAATCCGAACCCATCTCCAACTTGGAAGATTAAGTTCGGATTTCTATCTTTTGGTCCGAGTGACTGGAGTCGAACCAGCCTTAGCTTGCTCCCAAAGCAAGTGCCTGACCGATAGGCTACACCCGGATATTTAATTTTTCTGCATGATACCATGCAGAAAAGGGAAAAGCAAGTTTTTCGTGTCTGTGGGCGGCGCTGTGGTCAAAGCCGTTTTTCGACCCAATTTCGTGACCCGGCGAAATCCAGCAAACGCCCGCGTTTCAAGGCTTTCCTGGCTTCGGCTGTTGCCATCGTGGATAGCTAGGACGGTGCATCCAAATCACGTGCGCTACCAACTGCGCTACACCCGGATATTTTGTTGGAGTGTTCCACTTTGTTGCTCAGTCAGCTTTTCTATTATAATATATAGACAGAAGGATTGCAAGAGGGCATTTTGATATGATATGATAGCCCATACGAGGTGAGCTAGGCTATGCGAATGAGAAAAAAACCGAACCTGGGAGTGCGGATGGAACGCTGTACCCGGGTGCTGATTTCCGACCCGGAGGAGTGGAAGGGAAAGTGGCGGGAGCTGATGCCCGAGGCGAAGGAGGTCTTTCTGGAGCTGGGCTGCGGCAAGGGCCGCTTTACGGCGGAGACTGCGGCGCAGAATCCACAGGCGCTCTATATTGCGGTGGAACGGGTGCCGGACGCCATGGTGATCGCCATGGAGCGGGTCTGTGCCCAGGAGCTGCACAACGTCTTTTTTGTGGATGGGGACGTAGCGCAGCTTCCGCTGTTCTTTGCTCCGGGTGAGGTAGACCGCATTTACATCAACTTCTGCGATCCCTGGCCCAGCAACCGCCACGCCAAGCGGCGGCTGACCCACCCGGACTTCCTGCTGCGTTACCGGCAGGTGCTGGCAGAGGCGGGGGAGATCCACTTCAAGACAGACAACCGGGATCTATTCGAGTGGTCCCTGTTCCAGTTCCCCAGGGTGGGCTTTGGGGTGTCTGAGGTCACCCGCGACCTGCACGCCGACGGCATCCACGGTGTAATGACCGACTACGAGGAGAAGTTCCACAACCTGGGGACCCCGATCAACCGCTGTGTGGGTACCATGGGCCCGCTGCCCGAAGTGCCGGAGCCTCCAGCAGAGGAATGACCGCGCAAAAAGGAGCTTCCGCTGTATGGCGGAAGCTCCTTTACTTGTGCTCAGAGAAACGCGACCACCCGGTACATGAGCATGAAGTGAAACACCGAGCCCATAAGGATGAACAGGTGAAAAATCTCGTGACAGCCAAAGCGGGGATTATCGCGGCCAGGCCACTTGACGGCGTAGAGCACGCCGCCCACGGTGTAGAGAATGCCGCCGCCCAGCACCCAGAAAAAGCCGGCAGGGGGGAGCAGGCGCAGCAGGGGGACGAGGGCCACCACAGCCAGCCAGCCCATGAAGATATAGATGCCGGCGGTGAGCCAGCGGGGGGCGGTGATCCAGGCCAGGGTGAGCACCAGCCCGGCCAGGGCCAAGGCCCAGATGACACCGAACAGGGCCCAGCCCCAGGCACCGTCGGTGCGGAGCACCACCAGGCAGATAGGGGTATAGGTACCGGCGATGAGGAAGTAGATAGAGGCGTGGTCGTACTTGCGCAGGGCGATACGGCCCTTGACGCTGACGTTGCGGCAGTGATAGAGAGTGCTGGCCGTATACAGGCCCACCATGCTCACGCCGTAGATGAGGAAGGAGACCACGTGCCACGGGCTGAGGGAGAGGGCGGCGCAGCGCAGCAGGAGCAGCACGGTGCCCAGCAGGGCCAGGGCGGCCCCAATGCCGTGGGTAATGGCGGACCAGGGACGCAGCCCGTCATAGGGGTCCCGGTCCTTTTCCCGCAGCCTGACCGGGCGCGGCTTTGGTTGGGAAGGATAATAGAGCATGGCCTTGCGGCGGGGGAGTGCGTTTTCCTGATTCATATGGATCACCTTTCCTTATCTTTAGTATAGCACATGCTGCGCAATATAATCAATAGAAACTTTAAATATAATTTTTAAAATTATATTTGGCCTCCTGTTCAAAGGGAACAACGCTAGGATATGGCGGAACGGGCGGCACTATGCGGACAAGGCGGCGGTTGCCGGAGGGACCGGAGTGTGTTATGATAAGAGGCGCGAAACAGGGGAGGGCGGAGCATGGAGCGGATTCTGCTGATAGAAGATGATCAGGCGCTGGGGCGGGGGATCGCCCTGGCGCTGGCCGGAGAGGGCCGGGAAATCAGGGTGGCGGCCACCCTGGCCCAGGG
>ERZ791922.113-NODE-113-length-70542-cov-3.632088_pt1 | contig 70542 bp, 57 predicted proteins | sample MGYA00510134_ERZ791922 | MGnify/ENA primary metagenome ERZ791922 (study PRJEB30046, sample SAMN00792101) | human gut metagenome | study: EMG produced TPA metagenomics assembly of the A metagenome-wide association study of gut microbiota in type 2... | reverse complement strand
GAAGTGATTACAGAAGTAAAGGCATTGGGAATAAGTTAATTGATAAGGTATTAGAAGAATTTAAATCTAAAGAGGTTAATGAAATAGATTTATTGTCGATTATTAATAATCATGAGGGAAATACTTTCTGGGAACATAAAGGATTTTTATTAAATGAAAATCTAAATTATCGGAGAAAAAATATTTGATAAAGGTTTCAAACTTTTAGTCATAGAAATCATTTCTTCTTAACACATAACCAAAAGCACCTGTCCATTTTAGAATAGAGTCTTTTCTAAATATAAAAGAAGGTCCAAACTTACATAAAACTGTAGGTTAGGGCCTTCTTTTTGTCAAATAATGATGAATCAAAATCTCAACATACATCCCTTAAGCTTAGTTCAGAATCTCTCCTAGGGTTTCCTATGTTGTTAAAGATAATTATATTTTAATTACGTTAATTGCCTGTTCGCCTCTGTTCCCTTTTTCTGCGTTAAACCATTTTACTATTCCTGTATTAATGTTGAATCTCATATTTTCTTAACTGTTATTATTTATTTTTGATTATAAATGGTATCTACAGTGAAGGCATTTTTAAACACTGGCTGCATTTCTTCAATCCATTGATTCGTTTCCCGATCATAAAATTTAGTATCAGAATTAACTGCAAATGGTATATTGGCATTTGAGAGAGCTTGTGTCATAAACTTGGCAAAAACTACTTGCTCCTCAACGGTGTAATCATTGGCATCGTTATAGTTTCCTGCCATCCATGCGCCAACCCAGGTAGGTATGCCTGTGTCTTTTTGCCACTGCAACGCTAAGTCTATTTTCTCAGTAATTTTGTCTTGTTCTTCTTTTGTTCCGGTGGTCCAGAGCTTACGCTCATTTGTTTTGGAGGGGCCAGATGCGTAGAAATGCCATTCAGCCATCATGTAGTTATTATGTTCTGTTGGAACTTTTAGCTCGGAAAGATAAGAAGCATCGGAGCGAAGTCTTGGCGACATAATAAGGATTCTGGTAGGGTTTGTTTTTCTGATATCAGTAACTAATTGCTCATAAATTTCATTTAATATTTCAGGCTCTTTGTTGAGTGCGTCAGAAACTTCAATCAATAAATCAAAGGATAAGAGAGGGGATTTGTTTTTATATCTTTTGGCTATTGTTCTCCACCATTTAACCACCTTATCAATATTCTTTTGTGTAGGAGCATTTTTTAATTCATCTGCTTGGTAGGCAATGACGGGTATTAATCCGTTTTTTAAGCAATCATCAATTTGCTTATCTAAATACTGGAACAACTCGTCGTTCGCTTCATCTTTTATTCTAATACGAACATGTGAGATTCCATTAGACTTGAAATCTATAACAGCTTGCTCGTTATAAGCTTCTCTTCCTTTCGATGTTTTGGACCAATCCACATCCATCCCCTTTTTAAGTTTTTTTTGGTAGTCAATAGGTGTTATTGGAGTTTCTTCAGTGGAGTCAGCTATTTCATCATTTTCTTTATTAGAAGTTACATCAACAGAAGTTACATCAATTTTTTCTTTAGTTGGTGATTCTATGATAGTTGATTTTGGCTGTTCTGTTGGCAATTTTTCTTCAGGCAATTGTTTTATAATCGGATTCTGCAGCTCTATCCATGAAGTTGTATTTTCTTCGGTAACAGGGGAGTTTGTCACTTGTTGATCAATTTGTATAGGTCTTTTAGCTTCGTAGGTATTGCTCCCATCTTCTAAGGTGTTTTTTTGGCATCCTGCTAGCATAGATAAAGCCATACTAAATAATAGGAGATAACTCTTTGCGTTCTTCATGATTAACTTCCTTTTCAACATTGTATTAACATAAAAGTATACTGCAAATATGTAAATTTTTCAATACGCTTTGGGGAATACTGAAAGTATGTTTTTTGTAATTCTTTATATTATTGAATGTTATGTAAGTTTTGCTGTAAATTTTTTGCGATAATTTGAGGGCGTCAAATTCATACGTTTTCTGAACGTTGATGAAAAATGACTATGATTTGAAAATCCACATTGAAAACAGATATCAGTAATACTTAACTGGGATTTTACTAAAAGTTCACATGCTTTTTGAATTCTTAAGTCAATAAGGTAATCATAAGGGGAACGTTGCATATTTTTTTTAAATAAGCGTGTATAATAATAAACACTCATATTAGCAATTTTTGAGACATGAGAGATTGTAAAATCATTGGTATAGTAATAATTTTTAAGAAAATCTATTGATTTTTCAAAGCTAGATTTTCTCTCTTCAATAGAATTCGATCTATTAGAATAACCCAAGACTTCCTGATATTTTCTTATAATGCTGACGGTAATTAAATTGCTTAAGGCATCTAATGCAATGCGGTAACCAATTGTTTTATTAGTTGCTTCTTTTATATATTTTGAGATTAACTCTTTTAATTCAGGGTATAAAGGAATCATTTTATTTTTAAATTGGATACTATTTTTGGGATCTATTTTATGTGCTATAGTTTCAAAATACGAATGTTCAATCATAATACAGGAAAAAAAGATGTTAGTCATTGAATTGCTTGGTCCATGTATTTGATTACAATCAATAGGAAAAATCATCTGACTGTCTACATAATAAGTTATGCCATCTACAGAAACAAAAGGCATTGCGGTATAGGGTATTAAAAATTCATAACTATCATGGTGATGAGAGTTTGTTTCAAATTGGAATGCTTGTTTTACGACATAGATTGAAAAGTGCTCTTCTCCAAGTATCTCAAGATAAGAATCTAATTTATCCATCGGATATGGGTAAGGACCTTCGCCCATTAACTTAACTTGATTTTTTCTATACATTTTGTCAGCCCTTTCAAATAAATCATCCCTCAATATATATTCTTAACTATTCCTATATTAGCATATCTCGTGACAGCTTACAAGAAATGTAAGATCAATACTAGAAAAGGGGCAATATATGAATAAAAACGAGCAAAAAAGAAATAGAAACTTTTTGCAATAGAGAATAAAGTGGTAAAGAAAGGATGGTTTTACTTATCCATAGATTTTGATAAAGCTCCAATAAAATATCAGTTTACCTACGAATGGGATGGAATTACAAAAAAGAAATGTTATGATATGTTTCAAATTATTGAAAACAAGATGAAGAGTTATAAGCTTGAACAAGATGCACTAAAACGCATGACGAAAATACCAACAACATATGTGAATTGGAGGGATATTCGTTGGAACATTAACAAGCAATATCGTCGCAAATAAATTTAAAGGAGAAGATTTATGATGAAAAAACAAACGTTTCTAATTACTGTAATTGCGATTGCTGTGACATTATTTGGTTTACCAATGGAACATTCAGTATATGCTAATGATTCAACAGGTTTAGTTGCTTATTACAAGTTTGACGGCGATTTGTGTGATTATTCAGGTAACGACTTTAATGCAATAGCAGCAGCAAAAGAAATAAATTATGTAAAAGGGATACATGGAAAAGCAGCCGTTTTTGATGGTCAAAGCTATCTTTCTGTAAACGATAGTGATTTATTTGACTTTACAAATAGTTTTACATTTTCTGTTTGGGTATATAACGAAGATACAGGAAATGACTCAAATGGAGCATATTTATGTAAAACCTCGACAGATGAGGATGAGGTCGCATATTATCCTCACCCTTATACCTTTCGTTCAGAATTTAATTCAAGATTAATTTGCAATTTGAATTTTGAAAATGAAAATAATTATAATGATGCAGTATATATCGATGCAAAAGAATGGACATTATTAACTGCAACGTACGATGGTAAAGAATTACGTATCTATCGCAATAACCAACTGATACAAAAAAAGAATATGAGTGGTAAGTTAATCGGATCAAGTGGTGAGCTTTACATCGGATATGATTATGAAAATTCAAAAACCTTTTTTACAGGTATGATGGATGAATTAAGACTTTATAACAGATCTTTAAGTTATCAGGAAGTGAATGAATTATATGATTTAGCAGTTAAATCCAATAATGAAGCAGTGAATCCATCAAAAAAACTAATTGCTCATTATGAATTTGAAGGAAATATGAAAGATTCTTCAGGAAACAATCATGATGGGATTGGGGTTATGAATGGTGGTAAAGCTACTTATACATCATCTAAGAATAGCAAAGGAATAACCATCAGCAAAGGAAATTATATGGAGATTCCTTATAGTGATGATTTTAATGTGGAAGAGGAAATGACAGTCTCCTTCTGGGCTTGCCCTACAAAACCTGAGACTATGCCAGTATTATATCGTGAAAATCATGCTATGTTAGAAAATGAAACTATGCCTTCTTTTGTGATTAGCCTTTCTGCACAAAATGGTGACGATAGTCTTGAGTTATATAATACTAGTTTTGAATGGTATAGTTATACAGAGAAAAATAGTGAACCAAAATATCAGACAATAGCAGATTTAAATTTTTATAATTTTTATGATAAATATGTAAAGGCAACATGGTTACATTATACGTATATTATAAAAGAGAATAGAGTTACTATTTATGTCAATGGTGTAAAAACGGTAACTGTTGATGGATATAAGGAACTCGGTACTGAAATATGCAATGCTTCAGGCAAATTGTTAATTGGATACGATGGCATGAATTATTTTGAAGGTAGTTTAGATGAACTAAGATTTTATAACTATGCATTAAATGAATCAGAAGTAGTCAATGATTACAAAAAAGTAGATAGTATTACTCTATCAAAACAAGATTATTCAAAATTGCTTCAGCTAAAGCGAGGTACTTCTTTGAATATTACTAAAATTTATCTCAAGGATGCGGATACCTTAAAGACGGGAACCTTAGAAGTAAAGAGTGGTAAAGTGACCTTTTCGAGTTCTAATAAGAAGGTTGTTACAATATCAAGTAAAGGTGTAATAAAAGCTATTGGTAAAGGGAAAGCAAAGATCACAATAAAATATGGTTTGTTGGAGATTAGCTATAGTGTTAAAGTAAATTAGTGATTAAGTAAAACAAGGACGAAACTTGCATTAAATAGTAGGTTTCGTCCTTGTTATGTAAGATATTGGTAAGCACAAAGGGCGATTAATTTAATCTTATACATAAACGGCATTTTATCTTTTGAGTTGTTTAAAATCACATAGACATCTGAAAAGTGAAACGCCCATCCTTTGCATGAAAACCATATACACCATGATATTTTTCAACTACATAAATCATGCTTTTTACGCCGATTCCATGCCCTTCTTTTGACGATACTGGTAGTCCTTGCACAAAGGTAGGTAAGACCGCATAACTATTGTGGATATTAAGGCATAGCTTATTACTTTTTTCGTACATATGCAGTTTAATATAACGACAATTGCTGTCTGTTAGTTGTTCACAGCCATGAATTGCATTCTCTATGGCATTTGCTAAAAGGCTACACAAGTCGGTAATTTGAAATCTTATAAAATTTGTAGCTGATACAAGAACCTCGATAGTAATTTCTTTTTCCAATGCCTTATTCACATAGGAAGATAAGATGAGATTAAGTGGTTCATTCTGAGAATATTGCACCACTTTAGTGTTGTTGATATCCTCACAAGTTTGTTCTATGTACGAAGCGGCCTCCTGTAATTTGTTTTCAGAAATACAAGCATTTAAGTAGTTTAGATGGTGTCTTAAATCATGGCGGCAGATAGCAAGCTGTGTTTGCGATGTTTTTAATTGTGCAATTTCTTTATCAAAATTCTTTGTCATAATTGTTAAAACGGCATACTCAACTTCAATTTCCTTTTTTTCATAAAGTGTTTTTAGATAAATAATCGAAAATATAAAATAAACAGTCACGATGGAAGCATCCATAAATTCAACTGTAGCGGCACCACCGTTATAGAGTAAGTCGGTATAAACCGTTATGAAATATTCTATTCCATAGTAGATTAGAGGCACGATAATAAACAGTCGCAATATTTTGTTGCTTTCAAACTTAAGTCGAGCCACATAGGGGGATATATATCTTACAATCACGATTAAAAGCGGTATAGTTATCAAGATTTGAACAAGATAAGAAATACGCATATCATAACTCCAAAAGCTGGAGACTAATGTTCCTATCCATTTTCTTGGGGTGCAAAATAAGTATGCAGAGAGTACTGCAATCCCAGCAATATAACTACTTTTTTTGAAATAACACTTTAGCAGGAAGAACAAAGGTATGTGGGTTAGAAGAGGATAAGATTTAAATAGAAATTCGCTTCCTAAGGAATAAAATGCTATGAGTTGAGTCAGACCAAAGGCACAAAATGTTCCTAGATATTGTCTGATGTTTTGTTGAAAAGAAATCCCTCCAAAGGATAGGGATAATGTAATACCAAATAGAAGAACACATCCAAAATTAATTATTACGAAAGTATCCATCTATTCTTCCTCCATCTGAAACGCCAAAAAGCATTCTTTTATTTTCTTTACTTTCCCTTGGGCAATTGGGACACTAGTAAGATTCTGCAACATGATTTCTGTATTTTTAATGGTATCTATGTAACTCATATTAATAAGAAAGGAGCGATGTGGCTTTATAAAGTTGCTTTCTTTCAGAAGATTATCACAAACGGTGGAAAACTGCTCAATACATTCCACTACGCTACCAGATATGAGATGATAAAGAACCTTTTTACCCATTGCTTCTGCATATATCAAATTAGATAGTAATATTTTTTGTATTCCCTTCTTACTTTTTACAACGATTGCAGTTTCTTGAACTTTTACTATTTGATCTAGTACATCGTTTAGCGTATAGAACAACTTTTCCCTAGTAACAGGTTTTAACACATAGTTAAGCGCTCTAACTGAATAACTTTCTAAAGCAAATTCGGTAGAAGAAGTAAAGAAAATAATCTGTGCATTTTTATCAAATCTACGGATTTCCTTTGCTAAATCAATACCTGTAAAGCTAGGCATGATGATATCAAGGCAGTAGATATCGTATTTTTTTCCTTTTTCTAGAATAGGTATGAGCTCTAAACCGTTATGATAAACAGCGTATTCAAACTGGATTGGTTTAGATTCTTTATACTCACCAAGCAAGGTAACCATAGTAGAAAGTTCATCTATATTATCATCACATAAGGCAATATGTAACATAAAAACCTCCTTTATACCTAATTTTATTATCAAATTTTATTATGAAATATTAAGCTTCGAAATCATTATATACATGATTCGTGTCGAAAACAAGGTGTTTCATACTGCAAACGGTTATGAATAAGTTTTTTTGTTATACTTTTGCTATAAGATTTTAATGATACTCTTATTTATGGGAAGGAGATTTCATGTTGTCAACAATAATAGTGATATTTATAATCGTTGTGACAGCTTTCCTCTGGGTAAGATCCACCAAACGAAAGATTGTCGCATTAGTTGAAGATATTAACAATACCATGAATCAAATTAGTGTGCAACTTTCCGGTCGTTTTGATGCCCTAACTACACTTTTGGATTTGACGAAAGGCTATGCCAAGCAGGAAAGTGAAATGCTGATTGGAACCATTAAATCTAGTAGAAGTGCCATAACAGTAAAATCCACCCCCGATGATGTGTATTGGCAGGAGGGGATTATTTCTGAGACTCTTAGTGGAATTGTCATGATGAGTGATCAGTATCCCGAATTAATAGCAGATTTAAACTACAAAAAGGCAATGAATGCAGTGGAAACCTTTGAGAATATGATACGCACCAGCCGATTAGTTTATAACCACAGTGTAACCAAGTTAAATCGTGAAATCAGAATATTCCCAGTCTCTATAATTGGAAGAATACTAGGTTTTCATCAGAAAGATTATTTGGAAGAGTATGCAGGAAAAAGAAAGTTTTAAACGATAATGTCTTTATAGAACTTAAGCATCGGTTTGATATAAACCGTATTGTTATCTTAGCAGCATATTACACGTGCTACTATATATTATGAAAGACTATGATTTTAAGAAAAAAAGATTTCTATCATTAGGAGAACACACAATTGAGAAAAAAACACTTTTTTTTTATTTCTTTGACCATATCATTACTCTTGATATTATTTGGATATAGTATGATAAAGTATCAATCTTATCAAATAAAAAATCCTACTAGTTCTAAAAAAATTGTAATTAATCAAGTAGAAGTAGAATCTATAAATGGCATTCAAAATGTTTATCTTCCAGCATATTTAGAGGTAGAAGGGGAGATAATTCTTCGGGCATCTTTAACATATCAGTTTGATAACTAAAGGAATCCATCTTTAATTTTGCAGGCGAATCATACCTTTATGACGTTCTATTTCGATGACAAAGAATTATACTCAGTAAAAAATGAACCATATTCTTTGGGCAATTATTTTGCAAAAATTCCTTTACCTTCACGAGCGAATGGCGAAGTTTTAGAAATTCATATAAAGGTAGTGAAACATGGATTATCTAGAATTCAAGTTCCCCAAATTATAATTTTACCACAATCCGAACATTTAGAATCAGTGATAGCTTCAGATTTGCCATCCTTACTTGTTAATTTACTAATTTTATTTTCTAGTTTCTTTATGTTTATTTTTGCTTTTATGGAACGCAGTCATGAAAATTGCCCGAAAATGTTATTAAGAGGTCTTTGGGCTTTAACTTGCGCAATTTATTTTATGTGCGAAACCTATACGATTGTATATTTAATTCCTGCATCTAGAATTATCTATATCTTAGATATGATTTGCTTTTCTATGATAATGCCTATTTTGCTCATGCTAATTAGTTGGGATTTAAATGCATTTCAGTCCAAGCTGTGCAAGACTTTAGCATATCTTGGATTGGTCAATAGTATAATGCAAATTATTTTATGCTTATGTTTTAACATTGAGTTAAGGATAATGCTTAGAGTTACACATATCATACAATTAGTAGGGATTCTATTAGTAATATTATGTATCATATACAATATAAAAGAAAAAAATTATACTCCGTTTCTTTATAGTATGGGAATTATATCATTGGGAGGTTTTGTTGACCTTGTTTTATTTGCTTTCGAAAAAAATAAAGATAATATTTTTTTTGTTAAAATAGCAATTTTATTCTGTATGTTTTTTCAAATATTGCAATTCATACGAACCGTTGTAGTTCAAAGTACCGAAAAGGCAAGAGAAGAATATTATAAAATGCTAGCGCTAAAAGATTCGTTAACTTTATGCTATTCACGAGTGGCATATGAAATAGATAAGAAAAATTTATCTCAACTAGAGGAAATGACAATTTTAGTATTCGATCTAAATAATTTAAAGCAAACCAACGATTCCTATGGACATTCAGAAGGGGATTTATTACTGCAAATTTTTGGAGCCATACTTCGAGATACCTTTGAATCTAAAGGGAAATGTTACCGAGTGGGAGGCGATGAGTTTTGGGTATTTTGTAATATATTAAACGTAAACCAGATTAAAAACTATATGAAGAAAATGAAAGATTTTACGTTAAAGGAGAACAAAAAAAGAAACTTAAAAGTGAAAATAAGTTATGCCATGGGGTATGCAACCATGAATGAAGCAAAGGTGGATTTAGTTAGAGCAATAGAGCTTGCGGATCAACGTATGTATGATAATAAACGGATGTATAAATCTAAGCACAGTGATATTTATTAGGAGTCATTGTAGTGATTTTATAGGAAAGTTTCTATTGCGTGATTTGTAAGAAGGAAAAGCAATTGCAACAATGATGAGATTTATCTCTTTAGAATACGAAGGAACAGTTTTATTCCTAACAGTAATTTATTTTTTACTGATTTATGACTTTACACCAGAATAGTCTGGAAATATAAAACAGCAAATAAGTGACTTATGAAGTTACAAAGTTGAGGTGACTAATTTGATTGGATATCATAATTATAATAATTGTAGGGTTATCATAAAAGATGCTAATTATAACATAGTACTAACTGATACTAAAATTACTGATTTTGATAATGAACTTTTATCAATTCAAATTCCTAACAAATTCGATGTTACTACCTATAAAGAATTGAATTTGCTTATTTTATGTAAAAATCAAGTCTTTGAATACCATGGCAAAGTAAAACGTTCATTTTCTGATCATATTGAAATAGGACTATACAAAGGAAGACATGTAGAGCATCGACGTGCACAAAGATATTCAATAAAAGCGAAGGGTCTAGTGGATAAACTGTATATCCGTGGACAAAAAGTTAAGCTAAATCAATATATTGAAGTGGATATTGAAAACATAAGTAAAACAGGAGTCATGATAAAAGCCTTAAGTAATACGTTCTATCAAGATATACCTTTTGATCTAATTTTTCTAAAGCAAGACTTAACTGTAACATGCTTATTAGTATGGAATTCAAAGATAGATACTAAATATTCTTATTTTGGATGCAAATTTATTAAAACAGAAAGAAAGAAGGTATATGCTAATGAAGAGGTTTCATAAGAATTTACATCCTTTGGCTATTGAGTATCTATATGAGGGATTGGTGCTTACAGAATCTATATATAATTATAATGGAAGAACAATGCTATTGCCAAAGGGAGAAGTGCTAGATGAATATAAAATATGGAAGTTAAAGAAATTCAATCACGATTATAGAAATATTTGTGTACATACAAAAACTTTCCAGGAGTTAATATCAAATCATTCATTTTTGGATAATTTAGATGATAAGCTATCTTATTCAGGCTTAATTAAAGATTCCCAAGTATTCTATGATGGTGTAAAAATATCTAACAGAATTTCTGAACAAAAAGCTTTTGAGTTGGTAAGTTCTATATCAGAAAAAAATGTGATACAAAATCCAGCATTAATATTTCAGTGTATTAATACCGAACGACCTATAGATCAACTATTATGTCGACATAGCATTAATGTTAGCATGCTTAATGCATTGATTGGTAAATGGCTAAATCTTTCTCAAGATGAAATAGTTATGCTAATGTTTATTGGAGTGGTGCATGATATAGGAAAAATCAAAATACCTCAAGATATTCTTGATGCCCCACGAAAATTGACAGAGGAAGAGTTCGATATAGTTAGAAAGCACCCTATTTTTTCTTATGAGCTACTTGATGCAGAGGGTGTTGACACAAGAATAAAAATGGCAGTACGTCACCATCATGAAAAATGCGATGGTAAGGGGTACCCTGATGGTATTTCCAATAATCAAATATCCTTATATGCTAAAATAACAGCGATTTCAGATGTTTATGATGCAATGGTATCGAAAAGAAGTTATAAATCCGCAATTTGTCCCTTTCATATATTAAATCAATTTTTCCATCAAGAGTATTCCGGTCTTGATAACTCGCTTAGCGATATTTTTGTTAATAATATGTGTATCAATTTAAGAAATAAAAATGTACTGATGTCAAACGGAACAATTGGTACGATTGATATTATCATGCCAAATGATATTGAGCACCCTATTGTTAGCATCGATGGATTAGTCTTACAGACGAATGAGAACTGCAATTGTACTAGGATTATTTTTAATACTTAATTGTAATCACTAATTATACTGAAGCTATTAGTTATATTCTAATTATGTCTTATTCTGGTATCTGATTATTCCTTAATCACCACTCATATACGCTATAGCGAATCCGTTGTAACCATACCATAAATCCAACTATTGTACACCAATTTATATGTAGTCTTTCAAAAAAGTCTAATAGATGATAAAATAAATAAAAAGTGACAAAGTATTGGAGGAGAAGGATGTATAAGATCATGATAGTTGACGATGAACCATTGGCACAGTCTTCATTAGTTAATTATGTACATAGAGAATATCCGGAATTAGAGATTGTCTCAGTTTGTGGTAATGGTAACGAAGCATATGAAGAATTTATACACAATCCAGCTGATATTTTACTGACAGATATTCGAATGCCTGTAATGGATGGGCTGGATCTGATTCAAAAACTACAAGAAGAATCCTATGTTTTTGTCCCGATAATAATTAGTGGTTATAATGACTTTACTTATGAAAAAACAGCGATGCGTATGGGGTGATATATATGAAAGTGAAGAAGCAAATGGTGCAGCACTTGGATTTGCAATATGCGCTGCCATATTAGGAGGTTCTCTTTGAGAAGATTATGCTAAGTGGAATAACGTCTATCATAATGGTAAATTGTTAAGCCATAGAAAGGAAAAAAATGATTATAAGATATATGAAAAAGGAAGATTATTATGAAATTTATGAGTTATGGAGTTCGTCAAAAGAAATAAGAATTAATATTCAAGATGATACATATGAAAAAATATCTAAATTCATTGATTATAATCCCCATTTATGTATTGTTGCTATAGAAAATTCTGAAATAATAGGATCTGTGTTGGCTGGATATGATGGAAGAAGGGGGCATATATACCATACCATTGTCAGAAGTGATTACAGAAGTAAAGGCATTGGGAATAAGTTAATTGATAAGGTATTAGATGAATTTAAATCTAAAGAGGTAAAAGAAATAGATTTATTGTCCGTTATTAATAATCATGAGGGAAATAATTTCTGGGAGCATAAAGGATTTTTATTAAATGAAAATCTATATTATCGGAGAAAAAATATTTGAAAAAGGTTTTTTACTCTTTTAGTCGTGGAAATCATTTGCAGGGTTAATCGCCTGTTCGCCTCTGTACTTTGTCACAAAGGTACTAAGGGGAGTAACTTTGTACTACAAAAATAAGGAGGCCAAAATGGGTAACAATATCATCAGAGATATGAAAAAACAAATGGAAGAAAAAGATATATATGAATATGCAAAAGAGTGTGCATTTTCCTATATGGATAATGTGGGGGAAAGAGAAGTCTATCCTAAGAAAGATGATTTAGAATTGTTAAAACGATTCGAAGAAGCTTTGCCAACTGAGGGATGTAAGGATACTGAAATACTAAAGATGCTTCACGACTATGGATCGAGTAATACGGTTGCTCAGACAGGTGGGCGATATTTTGGATTCGTAAATGGCGGTGCATTACCGATTTCATTGGCAACTAGATGGTTAACGGATGTATGGGACCAGAATGCAGTACTTCACATAGCGTCCCCCATTACCTCAAAATTAGAAGAAATCTGTGAAAAATGGATTGTTGAATTATTGGGACTTCCAGAAGGTACAGCAGCAGGATTTGTAAGTGGATCTTCCAATGCTGCATTATGTGCCTTAGCGGCAGCAAGAAATACATTACTTAATAGAGCAGGATGGGATATAAGTAAACAAGGTTTATTTGGTGCTCCTGAAATAAAAGTTGTACTTTCACAGGACGCGCATGCAACCATTATAAAAGCTCTTTCCCTGTTGGGGATTGGATACAATCAAATAGTAAAAGTTGAATCAGATAGTCAAGGAAGGTTGATGATAGATAAGCTTCCATCGTTAGATGAAAAGACAATATTGATACTTCAAGCAGGGAATGTGAATACAGGAGCCTATGATGACTTTGATACCTTATGTGACATTGCTCAAAAAGAAGGAGCTTGGATACATATTGATGGAGCTTTTGGATTGTGGGCAGCTGCTTCAGATAATACAAAGCATCTAACCAAAGGGATAAGCAAAGCAGATTCCTGGTCTGTCGATGCACATAAGACGTTGAATGTACCATATGATTGTGGAATTGTTTTATGTAAACATAGAGATAAGATTATTGCAGCTATGCAGGCCAGAGGTGAATATATTCTGTATGGATCTAAGAGAGACGGAATGTTATATACATCAGATATGTCTCGAAGAGCGCGTGCGGTAGAGCTTTGGGCTGCAATAAAATATCTAGGGCGAGAAGGAATCCAATGCTTAGTGAATAATTTGCATGAAAATGCAGTTTATTTCGCCAAACAGTTAAGAAAAGTAGGTTTCCAAGTGCTAAATGATGTGGTTTTTAATCAGGTATTAGTGAACTATAAGGACGAGCAAACGACTAAAAATATACTCAAGCAGGTACAAGATTCTAGAATATGTTGGTGTGGAGAAACAAAGTGGCATGAGACATATGCCATTCGATTAAGTGTCTGTTCTTGGGTAACAACGAAAGACGATATAGATAAATCAGTAAGTTCTTTTGTAGATGCTATTAGTAATATCGCCAATGAATAAGAATATAGGATATTTCATTATCATTCAATGGAAGAATTACAAAAAAAAATAAATGAGTTAGGTACAGGTTGGTTATTAGGAGCTAGAAGAATTTTATAAGGAAGCAAAAGAGTATGAAATCATGCCTTATGTGTATCACTTTGCAATGTAACATGTGTATTTATAGTGCGGAAATTTGTATTATGTGATAGTATGTTAATAAATGTAAACGTGTTATTTTGTAGTACACGTTTTAGACATGATAGGAGATGCAATGTTAGATAATAACGAAATCATAAAAGATATTGATAAAAACTATTACAAAATTTGCAGATTAAGTAATCGAATTGCGAATACTAGGCTATTAATAACCTTTATAGGAATCCTATGTTTTATTATAAGTATTCTAGAAAAGAATAGAATTTCTTTTATTTTTTTTGTATTTTCGTGCCTCGTTTTTATTACTTTAATTATTATACATGAAGCAATTAAAAAGAAAAAGATATATTTGGAAGCGAAGTTATGGGTATTTCAAAAAAGGAATGCGCGTATTCAGAATACTTGGCGCGAATTTGATGAGAACGGGAATGATTTTTTAGCGGAAGAAATGGTAGTGGAAAGTGATTTGGATATTTTTGGTTTAAATTCACTATATCAATATATTTGTACTGCTCATACGCAGGAAGGAAGAAAAATCTTAGCGGACTACCTTAAAAATCAAGAGTTTGATAAAGAAAATATCAGTTTACGACAGGAAGCTGTCAAAGAGTTAATTGATAAAAATGATATTACTACTGAGATTGAAACATTGAGCAGAGTAATTGGAATCAATTGTAAGAAGAATACAAAGGAATGGTATGAAGCTTTTGTCAGTTATTTAAAGCGGGAGGATAGCTTAATTTCTAAAAGACTATATAGAGGTTCCATTCTATTTTCTTTGTTTACATTACTTATGTTTGTACTTAGTTTAAAAGGATATTTTTCTGTCAGCTATGCACTTATGCTTTTTTTCATCCAGTTAGCGCTAGGTTACTACAGTAGCTATAAAAATAATAAAGTTATTAACGATGTATTTCGTTTTTGCAATAACATGGAAGAGTATTATAATATAGTAGAGTATATTCAAACGGTTAAATTTGAATCTACTTATATCAACAAACTTTGCGCTCCTATAAAAAGCAGCAAAGAAGCTACCAAAGGAATTAAGAAATTAAATTTCTTAAAGGAAGCTTTTTTGGTACGTAGCAATCCTTATATGCATATCGTTCTTCAACTTTTTCTTATGTATGATATTCATTGTATTTTCGCTCTTGAGAAATGGAAAAAGAATTATAAGGATAGTATAAAAGACCTCTTTTCTATCATTGGTGAAGTAGAAGCGCTGACTAGCTTAACAGCAATTGCTTATAACAGAGACATTTGTTTCCCAACGTTTGATGAAGAAAGTTCCGTTATATTTGAGGCGGATAATATTTCTCACCCATTAATTCCATTAGATGCAGTTGTATCGAATTCTATTAAAATTCATAAAGCAACTGGCATCATAACGGGATCTAATATGTCTGGAAAAACTACATTCATGAGAACAATTGGTGTGAATTGCATCTTGGCTTATGCAGGTGCTCCGGTCTGTGCGAATAAAATGATAGTATCGAATATGAAGATATTTACTTCGATGAGAGTTCAAGATGATGTCTCAAAAGGAATTTCGACCTTTTACGCTGAGGTATTAAGAATAAAGCAGATCATAGAATATTCTTATTAAAACGAACCAATGTTAGTTTTAATCGATGAGATCTTTAAAGGTACGAATTCTGCGGATCGAATTGTTGGTGCAACCGAGATTATTAAAGCGCTAAATAAAGAGCATATCATATGTTTAGTTTCCACTCATGATTTTGAATTATGTAGTTTAGTTGAGAAAGCTGAGATTTTAGGTAGTAATTATCACTTTGAAGAATTCTATAGAAATAATGAACTACATTTTGATTATAAAATAAAGCCTGGAAGATGTAGGACAACAAATGCGAAACATATTCTAAGGATGGCTGGATTAATGGTATAAGGATACGGGAAATTGTGAATGTATAATGGAACGGCAAGGTTAGAATGGGGGATAACTATAATGAAAATATTAGCGATTGGAAATAGTTTTTCTGAAGATGCAACCTGCTATTTACAAAGAATTTCACAAGGTGAACTTTATGTAAGAAATCTATACATTGGTGGCTGTAGTCTTGAGAAGCATATAGAGTGTCTAATCGGCGATTTGAAAGAATATGATTTTCAAAAAGATGGTAAGGCGTTAAGAAAGATATCGATTAGGGAGGCACTTTCCTACAAAGATTGGGATTACATAACGGTACAACAAGTGAGTGGTTTATCTGGTATTGAAGATTCCTACGAACCATACCTAGGACAGCTGATATCGCATATAAAGAAGAGCAATCCATTTGCAAAGATAATCTTACATAAAACCTGGGCTTATGAACATGAATCGACGCATCAGGATTTTGGTCGGTATGATAATAATCAAAAAATCATGTATGAAAAGATAGGTGAGGTAATCGAGCATTACGCGAAAAAATATAGCTTACCAATTGTACCAGCCGGTGATGCCATCCAAAAGCTTCGTACAGAGGTAGAGGAATTTGATTATTTAAGAGGTGGTCGATCTCTATGCAGAGACGGCTATCATCTTTCCTTCGATTATGGGCGTTATGCTGCGGCCTTGATATGGTATCGATTTTTTACAGGTCATCCTATCACAGAAGTTACTTATGCTCCAAGGGGAACGAAAAGGAAGATTATTGAAATTATTAAAAGTACGATTTAGTTTTGTATAACGTGCTAATTAGTACCATATAACATGATAAAAAGGAATGTATTCAATTTAGATGATACGTTCCTTTTTTATATTCTATGACTAAGAAAAAAACATGATTCCAGCTTTCCTTTTTTTGTATGAAAATTATGATAAGTAATAATCCAAGTGAATAAACTTATAAATACATGATTTTTATTAATCTATTACACATAACAAAATAGATATTAGAACTGTGAAATAACTATAAAGTCACTAAACGACATTTAACGAAGAAATATAGCATTAGTATCACAAGTCACCTTTTTATTTAATATGAGTCTAATAGAAAAGTGGATACACCACTAAAACCTTAGAGCAACCTTTTTAACCACTAAAAATTTATGTAGATTTCTTATCGTTTAATCACCAATACATTGAATGACAAGTTTATGATGGATTAAGAGATCTGTCTCTAGAAAATAGATTAAATTGTTACTTTTATCATTCAAATAGTATACCACAGTTTGACAACTCGAATTATGCGGTTAAAAAACAGTAAAAATTGTAAAATAGCACTATAAAAATCTATCAATTTATAGTAAAATAATGGTATTACCAGACGGACAAGCGAAAAGCTTAATAAGGGGTAATAAGTCACTGTTCATTAACAATCAGGAGGTGTGTTTATGTTTTTCAAGAAACTAGTTGCACTCGCAATGGCAGTTGCCATTGTTATTCCAATGAACGTTAATAACATACAAAAGGTTGAGGCGGAAACTACGAAAGAAGCAGTAACCTATGGAAATCTTATTTATCACGACTATGAAGCTAGCACCTATGGATGGGGGCCAAGAGGTGACAATGCAGAGGTTGTGGCACAAAGTACCGAAGAAGCATATTCAGGGCTAAACAGCTTAAAAATCAGCAATCGCTCAAAGACATGGCATGGAGCAACCTGTGATATGACAACAGAACTTACGTTAGGTGAAACCTATGTATTTGGAATTTATTTAAAATACATAGGTAGTTCTTATTCTAGTACACAAAAGTTTAGTTTACAGCTACAGTACAATGATGGAGTAAATGATCAGTACAAAACAATCAAGACTTTAGCAGTTACAAAAGACCAATGGACATTACTTCAAGGCGAATATACAATTCCTACGGATGCTGTTAATGTAAAAGTTTATGTCGAAACAGAATGGAAGTCCTCACCTACAACTCAGGATTTTTTAGACTTTTATATTGATGACTTTACTGCAACACCAGCAACTCTACCACAAATCCAAAAAGATATCCCTAGCTTAAAGGATGTTTTTTCTAGTTACTTTTTTGTAGGTGGAGCAGCAACTGCAAGTGAGATTGCACCAGCTCCAGCCAAAGAATTAGTAGCAAAACATTATAATAGCTTAACTCCTGGGAATGAGTTAAAGCCAGATTCTGTATTGGATTATGCAGCAACAATTGCCTATATGGAAGCAAATGGTGGAAATCAAGTGAATCCTCAAGTGAATCTAAGGGCTGCAAAAACTTTACTAGAATATGCCAAAGCTAATAACATCCCAGTTCGAGGACATACCTTAGTATGGCATAGTCAAACGCCAGATTGGTTCTTTAAAGTGAATTATTCGACGGATGCAAATGCAGCTTGGGTTTCTAAGGAAGTAATGCTTCAAAGATTAGAAAACTACATCAAAAATGTGATGGGATTAATAGCATCAACCTATCCAACAGTAAAGTTCTATGCATGGGATGTAGTGAATGAAGCGGTAGATCCAAATACAGCAACTGGTATGAGAAATCCTGGATCAAATAGCGTAACTGCTGGTAATTCTCCTTGGATGCAAACGATAGGAGAAGAATATATTCAAAAAGCTTTTGAATATGCCAGAAAATATGCACCAGCTGGTTGTAAGTTATTTTATAATGACTATAACGAATATGAGGATAAAAAGAGTGCCTTTATATTTAATATCTTGAAAGGATTGAAGGAAAAGGGATTAATAGATGGCATGGGTATGCAGTCTCATTGGGTTATGGAGTATCCAAGTATCAGCATGTTTGAGACAGCTGTTCGTAAGTACAATACCTTAGGACTGGAAATACAACTAACAGAGTTAGATATGAAGCAGCCAGACAATAGTACTACAGCATTGGCAGCTCAAGCAAACAGATATAAACTACTAATGAACAAAGTAATTAGTTTAAAGAAAGAAGGAATGAATATCACAGGAGTTATCTTCTGGGGTGTTACAGATAAGACGAGCTGGTTGGGTGGATATCCATTATTATTTGATGGAAATTATCAAGCGAAACCGGCATATTATTCTATCATAGAGGGAATTACTCCGACAGTAACGCCAACCGTAACACCAACGGTGACGCCGTCCATAACCCCGACAGTGACGCCAACAGTAACGCCAACGGTAACGCCGTCCATAACCCCGACAGTAACCCCGACCGTAACACCAACGGTAACGCCGTCCATAACCCCGACTGTAACACCAACGGTAACCCCGACCCCTACCACAATACCAGTGGAGGGATCAAAACCGATAGTTGCGGTAACTACCAAGAATAATGGAAACACAATAAGTCAACAATATACAATTTCTGCTGTTGGTACGATTGACTTATCGAAAGTATCCATAGAGTTTACAGCAGATGGTATTAACAATCAGGCGCATAATGTTTGGGTAGATAACGCAGCGCTACAATTAACGGTTGAGCCGTGGTATACACCACTAAATGGGAATGTATCTGGTCAGTTAACTAATCAAAAGCTGGTGGTTAGTATCAGTAAGAGTACGATGCTATCCGAAGGAACAGGAAAACTTGTAATCGATTTGCGGTTTGCTAAGATAGATTGGTCAGCGTTTGGAACAATATCCAATCTTGTAGTAAAGGTTTATTACAACGGAGTTCAAGTTCAATAAAGATAATAAAAGTGCTTGTGCTAAATTGACTCCAGCGCTTTTATTCATGACAAAGAAAAGTGATAAAAACTGTAATATCAAGAAGGATGTGTTGTATTTTAGACCTTATGTCTATGATACGATATGTCCTTTTTTTGTGCCATTTTCTAAAACTTAACCAAAAACAACGTTTTTTTTATTAAGAAAGCTAAGCAGCTTATACAATATTTAGATGCGATCCATAAAATTTTTATGAAAAAAGTAAAAAAAACGAACAGAATGTAAAAAGTCTTATGTTTTTATAGTAAAAAAACAATGATATAATTTAATCAATTGATATAGCAAATTAAAGTTATCTAAAAACATGGAGGAATTATAATGCAACGAAAGAAAACGTCTTTTAAAGGTGCAAAAAACGAGAAAAATTCGATTGCACCAAAAAAACGATCAATTTGGTCTACCATCTATAATCAACGGTACCTATGGTTTATGATACTACCAGGACTCATATGGTTTATCGTTTTTAAATATTGTACGTATGCTGGATTAACCTTCGCTTTTACCAACTATGGTTTTCGAGATGAAGTATCCTTTGTAGGGTTAAGGAACTTCTCACGTTTGTTCCAATCTTCGGTTTTCTGGAATGCATTTCGTAATACAATCATTATTAGTTTATGCAACATTATCTTTTATTTTCCGTTTCCTTTGATTGTTGCGCTAATGATTAATGAACTGAAGTCCTTGTTTGCAAAACGTGCGGTACAGTTTATGATTTATATTCCTTACTTTTTCTCATGGGTTGTGGTAGGATGTATCTTTGTAACTTTACTATCCCCTTCCTCTGGTGTCGTGAATAAGATTTTAAATAGTTTTGGTTTTGATTCTATCTATTTCTTAGCAGATACGAACTGGTTTCGACCAACACTGATTGTTTCCTACATATGGAGGCAGATGGGTTATGGTGCGGTAATCTATGTTGCAACACTTGCTACGGTTGACCCACAACTTTATGAAGCAGCTTCTATCGATGGGTGTGGACGATTCCGTAAAATGTTATATGTAACATTACCAAGTATTAAGTCTACAATTGTTACGATGTTACTTTTAAATCTATCTCATGTTTTATTGATCTTCGAACAAGTACTTGTAATGTATAACTCTTCGGTATATTCCGTAAGCGATGTATTACAAACTTATGCTTATCGAGAAGGTATCCTTTCTGGAAATATAGCTTATTCCACAGCGGTCAGCTTGTTTGTCGGAGTTGTCAGCTTATGCTTGGTATTAGGTACCAATTTTGCTAGTAAGAAGTTCTTGGATGACTCGGTACTTTAAAATAAGCTTGTTGTAAGAGAGGAGAACAATAAAGATGAGCCAGACTAAAGTTATAAATAATCATATAAAAGAATCAAAATCAAGAATTGTGTTTCGAATTATTAATACGATATTATTAGCTTCCATATGTTTAATAGTTATCATACCAATTTGGAATGTTGTGATCACATCATTTGCGGAAGATAAAGATGTAATGGGTGGTGTCTACTTAATGATACCAAAATCTTTCACTTTAAAGAATTATGCAAAAGTATTACAAAGTGGATATATGGATGGTTTCTTAAATTCACTCTTTGTAGCGGTATCAGGTACGATACTTGCTATGGTGGTAACTGTACCAATGGGATTTGTTCTTGCTCAAAAGCATTTGGTTGGTCGTAATGTTTTGATGAAGCTTGTTACGATTACCATGGTATTTGATGCTGGATTAATTCCATTCTATGTATTAATTAAAAATCTTGGAATGATTGATAGTTATTTATCCCTTATCCTTCCTTTTGCAGTATCTACATTTAACCTTATTATTATCAAAAACTTTATGACTTCGATTCCAAAGAGTTTAATTGAATCCGCTAAACTAGATGGATGTAATGATTTCACTGCATTAATAAGAATTGTATTACCTTTATCCGTACCTATTTTAGCAGCAGTAACACTATTTTATTTTGTGTCATTCTGGAATCGATATACCGAAGTAGTAATGTTTATTAACAGTAATTCCAAATATACACTTCAGGTTATGCTTCGTGCTTTAGTATTCCAAAGCGACGGGTCCTTGGGAGACAATAATATTGTTTATGACAATATGAAGATGGCAGTTATGGTTCTTGGTATGTTGCCAGTATTAATTATCTATCCTTTCGTTCAGCGTTACTTCGTCAGTGGCTTATTGTTAGGCGGCGTAAAGGAATAACCAATGAATTTTTAGCGAGGGGGATTCCCCCTTCGTAAAAAATTATAAACAAAAGCATTAAGGAGAGAAGATTATGAAAAAAGTTACAACTATGGTATTGATCTTAGCTATGGTAGTTTCTATGCTATCCGCTTGTGGCAAAGACAAGGGTGGTAACACATCCGCAGATGGAACAAAAAAAGTGGAACTTTCATTAAGTTCTGCAGACAACACCTTCGGTTATTGTACCGATGCTGATTTACAAAAAGCAGTAACAAAAATGTTAGAAGAGAAAACTGGTACTAGTTTAAAGACAATTATTCCACCTGTTTCTAGTTACAACGAAAAAGTTGAAACAATGATTGCTGGTGGAGACGTTCCAGATATTTTCTGTGTTTCTCAGGCAATGACAAAGCTTCCAAATTACATTGCTAGAGGTAAAGTTTTAAAATTAAATGACTACATAGCAAAGTCTGAAAAGCTTTCTTCTATTCCACAAGAGCTTTATGATGCAATTAGTGTAGATGGTGGAATCTATCACATTCCATATCAATATCCAAAGGTTAAGATTATTTACTTACGTAAGGATATTATGGAGCAATATGGTATCAACTTGTCTAATACACCTACGACAGATGAGTTTATTACAGAAATGAGCAAATTAAAAGGTACTGGAATTATTCCTTTTAGTTTTCCAAAGTGGATTGACAACTTCCAATATTTTATGAATTCCTTTGATGCCTATGCCGGAATTTATCAAAATGTAAACGGAGAATATGTGGATGGTTTCCAAGAGCCACAGATGATGGATGCTTTAAACTATCTTCGCGAGTTATATACAAACGGTATTATTGATCAGGAATTTATCACAACAGAAAATGCTACCATGAGAGAGTATGTATATACTGGTAAAGCAGCAAGTGCTCTTGATTATACAACAAATTACACCAATTATGTATCCCAGTCCAAAGCAGCTGGAGCAGAGACGGATGTATATCCTATTTATGCAATCCTTGGACCAAATGGGAAAGGTGGCGGATTAAACGAATCCGTACAAACTGCTTTTGCTATCTCAGCAGATTGTAAAAATCCAGAGAAAGCAATTGAAGTATTAGAAACATTAATATTTGATGAAGAGATGTACCCAACCTTCTTTAACGTTGGTGTAGAAGGTGAACACTATACTGTTGACGAAAATGGTTTTTTAGCTCCAACAGAAAAAGCAGCGAACTCTGGATACAAACCAACCTTTACATTCCTTTATGAAACTTTCTTAGATGAATTCAAGGTAAACTTTAAACCAAGTCCTGAAATTCAAGAATCTTTATCTTCACAGAATATGATTATGGATGAGGCACAGTTACAAAAAGGACCTAAGTATGCGATACCTTCTGGTGTTTCTGATACCTATGATGAAGTTGCTGCTTCCATTACTAGTACATGGAAAGAAATCGTTTCTCAGGTTGTACTTGGAACAGTTTCTGCTGAAGAAGGTATGGAAAATTACAAAGATTTCTGGAAGAGTGTTAATGGAGACACTATCTTAAAGGAATTAAACGATAAGTAGAAATATACCTAGGATAATAGAAAGCATCGGAAGGTTCTTCCGAGAGATAAAAATTGAAGATATAATAATGTCAACAGACTGTGATAAGATATCTGTATTGTTCCAACAAACAGTATGTTATTACAGTCTGTTTTTTTACTAATACGTATCCATATCGGATGCAAAGAAAAGATCAGTTTATCTTGTAGATCTTATTAGTACCTTCATTATTTAAATTGTATAGTTCTTCAGAAATAAATCTGGTATCATAAGTATGGAAAGAAGTTAGGAGGTACACCAGATGACCAGATTTCGAAAGAAGAAAGGGGATACCCTTAAGAAACAGCTATATGTATATTTTTTAAAAGTCTTATTGCTAACTGGGATATTTATTAATTTAGTTTTGCTGTGTTTTTTTACATACCGAGAGCAAGAAGTAGTAGCTTCTGGCAGAAGATGGATGCTGTATCAGACGATAACCTATGCTGATCGTATTATGGAAGAAGTGGAATCGATAGGGGAGGCAATCTGGACAAGTTCACAGGTTCAAGGACTAAAGGCAGCAAATCTACAAAAAATAGATTACCTATCTTTTTTAGACTGTATGAATTACTTAACAAATATGGAGCTTAGTGTGAGCTCTATCTATAGAATTCGCCTGTTCTATGCGGATACCAATACGTTAGTCACCTCAAGAAATGGTGTCTTTTATAAGTTAAGTGAAGATACCATTGATTACTATAGGGGATGGATGGATTCTCTTGAGGAATCCACCTGGGCACTTGATTTCGCAGATAGGCTAACGGATGATGTAATCATAAAGAGGCAGATGATCTCTCATATACGTCCAATCTATTCTACTGCGACAGGGAAAAAAACAGGTTTAGTTAGTATAGAGATTCCATTGAAAACTTTTAATGAATTAATCAATCAAAAGGACAGTGGAGAAGAGGGCTTTGCTATTATTAAAGATGCGAAGATTCTTACCCATAAAACTCATAATAAGAATATTATTAATGACTGGAGCAAGGAAGAAGGAATCATTCAAGAGGTTGCCCAAAAAAAGGAGGGATGTGTTGATTTTTATTATGAAGGGCAACGCTATCGTTGTGTTTATGAAAACTCTGCGCGCTCTGGATGGACATTCTTAACTTATTATCCGCATGTGTATTTACCACTAGATCAATTACCATTTCTTTTATGTTGTGTTCTATTTCTTCTTAGTTTAATTGCTGCTTATGCGATGATTATCCGCATTTCGAAAAAGAAAATTATCGAGCCTGTAGAGACCTTGCAACAAGCAATGAAACGGATTGAGGAAGGAGAATTTGGTATTCAGATAAAGGAAGTACGAAACGATGTCTTTGGTGAAATCTTCATCTGCTTTGATCACATGTCAGCACGTAGTAAAGAGTTAATTGAAGAACTCATTATGGAGCGACTACGAATGAAAGATAGTAAATTAAAGATGTTACAATCTCAAATCAAACCACATTTTTTATACAATATCTTTAATAATATGATTTGGATGTCAGAGCAGAAAAACTATGAGGGATTAGAACAAATGATCTATGCAACAGCAGGGTATTATAAGTCAAGTTTAAATTTTGGACAAAGCCTCATATGTCTTGCAGATAATTTGAAACAGTTACAGTATTATTCTAAGATTCAAGAGATTCGTTTTCCGAATCAGTTTGATTGCGAGATAAACTTTGATGAAGATATTTTGTCTGTAGGGATACCTAATCTTTTGTTACAGCCTATCTTAGAGAATGCTATTAACTATGGCGCTACAAGAAAAGAAGGAAAAACAGAGATCAGAATCAAAGGATACCGAAAAGAAGGTAAAATATACTTTGAGTTCTATGATAATGGGTCGGGAATCGATAAAGAGCGCCTTACACAAATTAGAAAAGCAATTAATCAAGAGGGGTATCAAGGAACTGAGTTTTTTGCATTAACCAATATTGCAGAGCGGCTACGAATGTATTATCCAGGTAAGGGAAAAATTACGATCGATAGCTCTTATGGTGAATGGACCTTAGTGGTGTTAAGGGTGTCAGAGGAGGAACCGTTATGTATAAACTAGTAATTGCAGATGATGAGAAAAATGTTCTTGACGGTATTGCGGACACGATTGCATGGAAAGAAAATGGCATAATCGTGGTAGGAAAAGCAACGAATGGATTAGATTTAGTCCGTACGGCTGTAAAAGAAGAGGCAGATATCATTTTAACTGATATTCGTATGCCAGAGATGGATGGATTAGAGGCAATTGAAGAGCTTCAAGAGCAATTACCGGATGCTGAATTTGTTGTGATTACCGCATTTCAGGAATTTGAATATGCAAAGAAGGCAATCGAACTTGGAGTTACTGGGTTTATTACTAAACCGGTTCTTAAGATGGAAGTCATAGAACAAATTACGCAAGCAAAAGAGAAACTAAAGGAACGAAGACTAGGGAGAAAAGCTCTTAAAGCGCTTCAGGAGAATAAAGAGACAGAAGAGAAAAAAGAGAATGTTCCACAAAGTGCAATCGAACGTGCAATCGAATATATGAAAGAACATATTGATGAAGGTATCATGATGACAGAGGTAGCAGAGTATATGCACATGAATCCCTCCTATTTTAGTAGGTATTTTAAAGAGGATATGGGTATTTCCTTTATTGATTATGTGAAAAACTTAAAGATTGAACGAGCAAAGGAACTACTTGATACCTCTAACATGAAAATATATGAGATATCGAATACACTTAGTTATAACAGTGTTCAATATTTTTCTACCATGTTTAAAAGTGTAACCGGATTAACTCCGCAAGAATACAAAAATCGTTTTGTTACTACAAGGAAGATGGAAAGGCAGGCATAAGGATGGAGCAGCTAGTAACATTATTTTATGACAATTTTAAGGAGTTCCCAATCGGTGAATTTCCATATGATAAAGATCATTCTGCTACTGGAGAATATCACCATGTTATAAATCCAGGGTATGCAGGTAAATGGGTGGATCAGGTATGTAATTATAGTTATAACGGAACTGGTCCAAGCTGGATTATTACAGAGTCAGAAGGCAAGCATTACATGGAGCAGATGCGCATTGAGAAAAATAAACCGCATCGCATGTTTCCAACACTTCAAACAGGTACTCCATTTTGGAGAGACTATCATTATCAAGCAATCGTTAGAAGACTCTCTACGAAAGGAATTGCGGGTATTGCATTTTGCATGCAAAATAGTCTAAATACATTAGTTTTTCAGCTGGAAAAGAATGAGGTTAGCTTAGTTTATCGCCATAAAGAAGAAGTAGAAATCTTAGCAAAAGTGGACTTCTTACATGATTGTGATACCTATTATACCTTAGGTGTAACACTCAAAGGAAATAAGGTTAACTGTTATATAGATGGTAAATTACTCCTTAGTTATGAGGGGGAACTTGTGAAAGGTGGAAAAATTGGTATTACTGCAGATTGCCCTACACAGTTTACGGAAGTACTAGTAAAAGTGAGTGAAGATACCAAGCAGCAAATAGAGGATGCAGTAAAACAGGCAGAAGTAATAAGGTATGAACTACAAGAACAACAGCCAAAGATGAAGCTGTGGAAAAAGATAGATTTAAAAGATTTTGGTGCAAGTAGGCAAGTACGATTTGGACACTTGACTGGAACGAAAGAGTGGTATATCGTATTGGCACAAGCACAAAAACGTATCAACCGAGATGCTTATGCACATGTAAGCTGCATCACTGCAATTGATTTAGAAGGGAATGTTTTATGGCAAAGAGGTGAACCATCCAAAGACACTCCTGTCCTTGGAAAAATTTCCGCTGATTTACCTCTTCAAGTTTATGACATTGATGGAGATGGTGTTGATGAAGTAATCACTGCTCACAATTTTGAAATCCTTATCTTGGATGGTAGAACCGGTGAAGTGAAAAAACGTGCTAAAACACCACTTGCAGACGATGAAGATAGCACTGTGATAGGGGCACCATATCAAATTTACGCATTTGATCGAATTAATCCCGACGGAATTCGTATCGCTAATTTTTCTGGAAAAGAAAGACCAAGTGATATCCTAATAAAAGACCGTTATTGTCGTGTCTATGCATTAGATTCTGACTTAAATCTGATGTGGAAATATAAGAGTCCAAAAAATACTGGTCATTATCCTCTTGCAATTGATATCAATGGGGATGGTCATGATGAATTATTATGCGGCTATACCTTACTGGATTGCAATGGAAAAGAACTATGGACTTATCCGATTGAACTTGACCATACCGATGAAATTGTGGCGGGTAAGTTTATGGCTGGTAGTGATAAGGGATACTTTGCCTGTGTTTCAGGAACCGAAGGATTCTTCCTTGGTGATTTCCAAGGAAATATCATTATGAGAGATAAAATCGGTCACGCACAACGTGTCAGTGTGGGAAATTACTGCCCTGATAAAGAAGGATTTGAATTAATTGTAAGTAATTTCTGGGGACATCAAGGAATTATTTACGCTTATGACTGTTATGGTAATCCAATGTGGGAATATGAAAATGAACTTAATGGTAATATTTTAGCTCCTGTAAACTGGAAGGGTGATGGAACTGATTTATTCTTATTGAATCCGGATGTGAATCATGGTGGTTTGATGGATGGCTATGGCAGACAGGTAGTATCATTTCCAGAGGATGGACATCCAGTGATGTGCTGTGAAGCAATTGATTTATGTAAAGATTGCCGTGATGAAATAGTAGTATGGGATTATCATTCGCTCTATATCTATACTCAGGAGGATGCACCAATGAAATGTGATTATCAACCTGTAAAGTATCCTCATTACAATGCTTCTAATTATCGTGGAGAATATTCCTTCCCAGATAAGTCCTATATCACGTTTCAGGAAGACCCTAGAAAATAAAGAGAGTCCTATACTTCATAGATACTCAAATTGAAATAGCTAAGTGGAATACGAATATCAGAGAAAAGGTATAGCATTTAGCTGAAAATGTATAGCATGTAGCTAAAAATGTGCATAGAAATGGAGTAATACATGCAAAAGAGAGAGGAAGCAAAACGAAAAGCGAAAGAATTAGTCAGCCAGATGGATATTTTCGAGAAAGCATCTCAACTAAGATATGATTCTCCCGCAATCCCTAGGCTAAAGGTACCAGCATATAATTGGTGGAATGAAGCTCTGCACGGGGTAGCTCGTGCAGGGACTGCAACCGTATTTCCCGTAGCAATAGCGATGGCAGCTATGTTTGATGAAGAGATGATGAGACAGGTTGGTGATGTCATTGCTACCGAAGGAAGAGCAAAGCATCATGCGTATGCAAAGGAAGGTGACACAGGAATCTACAAGGGGTTAACCTTCTGGTCTCCAAACATAAATCTATTTCGCGACCCTAGGTGGGGGCGTGGGCATGAGACATATGGGGAAGATCCTTATCTTACAGGAACCTTGGGTGCCTCATTTATCAAAGGATTGCAAGGAGAAGATGAGAATTATTTAAAGTCAGCCGCTTGTGTAAAGCATCTGGCTGCACACTCTGGACCAGAGGTACTTCGTCATGAAATTAATGTAAAAGTATCAAAGAAAGACCTATGGGAGAGTTATTTACCTGCCTTTGAGATGTGCGTCAAGGAAGGAAATGTAGAAGGTGCTATGGGAGGGTATAATCGCTTAAACGATGAACCTTGCTGTGGTAGTTATTTTCTAATGCGCGATGTGTTACGTGGTAAGTGGGGATTTGAAGGATACTTTGCCTCGGATTGTTGGGCATTAAGAGATTTTCATGAGCATCATATGGTAACCGCAACACCAGCCGAATCAGCAGCATTAGCACTACATACTGGTTGTGATATAAACTGTGGCTCGATGTATCTGCATTTAATTAAGGCACTTACGGAAGGTTTGGTTACAGAAGATGAGATTACAACTGCCTGTGAACGAGCCTTCACGACAAGATACCTGCTTGGCTGTTTTGATGAAACACCATGGGATCAAATTCCTTATTCTGTTGTCGATTGTAAGGAGCATCAGCTATTCAATGAGGAAGTGGCAAAGCGAAGCATGGTTTTACTTAAGAACAATGGAACGTTACCATTACAAAAGAGTAAATTGAAAACGATAGGTGTAATAGGACCGAATGCGGATTCTAGAGTAGCTCTTCATGGTAATTATCATGGAACCTCTGCTAATTACATTACTATTCTAGAAGGAATAACGAGAGAAGTATCAGAACAGGTGGCTGTCTTATACTCGAATGGCTGTGAACTTAAGTCAGATCGTACGGAGCGCTTAGCCCTTCCTATGGATCGTATCTCGGAGGCCGTAATTGTTGCAAAACAAAGTGATGTCGTCGTTTTGTGTGTTGGCCTTGATGAAACAATAGAAGGGGAAGCACATCATATCAGCACTGGTGAAGCTGCTGGTGGCGACAAGGAAGATTTGCTGTTACCAGAGGTGCAGCGGACTTTAATAGAAGAGGTACTAAAGGTCGGAAAACCTACTATATTATGCCTTATGGCAGGAAGTGCAATCGATCTTAGTGAATATGAGAACCGATGCGATGCCATATTAATGCTTTGGTACCCTGGTGCCAGAGGTGGTAGCGCCCTCGCACAGATATTATTTGGCAAGGAGTCACCGAGCGGGAAATTACCGATTACATTTTATGGTCCAGAGAACGTACTACCGGAATTTACTGATTATAGTATGAAAAATCGTACTTATCGTTACATTGAGGAAAAGCCACTTTATCCATTTGGTTATGGACTTAGCTATGGCAATGTAATTTGTAAAGAAGCAACGATGTTAAGCAATGGTGTTGAAGCAAATGACCATCCTGTAAATGTGATGGAAGATCAGCTTCAGATACATTTAACCCTTCAAAATGAGAGTGATATCGCTACTAGAGATGTAATACAGGTTTACTGTAAGAATCATGATTCTCTTCACGCAGTTCGCAACGTTAGCCTTTGCGCTTTTAAAAGTATCACAATTGGTGCATGGAAGAAGGAAGAATTCAAACTTACAATACCAAAGAGTGCATTTTTTACTGTCGATGAAGAGGGAAACAAAAAAGTGGACGGAAGCAGGTTTTCTTTCTATATCGGAACGCAGGCACCAGATGAAAGAAGCAGAGAACTTACAGATAAGAGAGTACTTGAACTACAGGTTAATCATGTATCGTAGAAGATACATAGTATGCGCAGTATCTTAGTTAAAAAAATGTGATGCAAGTTATAGCCCATATCTTGATATCCCCAATATACAAGAGAAACGCTATCACTTACTTTTTCTAAAAAAGAGAATCAAGAAAGACATCAATAAGAAGAGGAGAACACAAATGATCTATGCAGATAACAAAGTAACAGATGTAAAAATAGCTTATATCGGTGGTGGTAGCCATGGATGGGCTTGGACTTTTATGACAGACTTAGCAAGGGAGTCTGCAATCAGTGGAACAATACGTTTGTACGATATTGACATGGAAGCAGCAAAGAATAATGAATGTATAGCAAAGCGTTTATTCCGTCGTGACGACGTAGTTGGAAAGTGGGATTTTACAACGGTAGGATCTTTACAGGAGGCATTAACCGGCGCAGACTTTGTTCTTATTTCTATATTACCAGGTACATTTGAAGAGATGCAATCCGATGTACATTACCCAGAACGTTACGGAATTTATCAATCTGTTGGTGATACATCAGGACCAGGCGGATTGCTTCGTGCACTACGTACCATTCCTATGTATGTAGAGATTGCGAATGCTATAAAGAAATATTCTAAAGATGCTTGGGTCATCAATTATACGAATCCTATGACCTTATGTGTTAAGACATTGTATCATGTCTTTCCAGAAATAAAAGCGTTTGGTTGCTGTCATGAGGTGTTTGGAACACAAAAGATTTTAAGAAATATTTGTGAGCTTACAACTGGAATAAAAGGAATTGAACGAAATGAGATATTCGTCAATGTCCTTGGTATTAACCATTTTACATGGTTTGATCAGGCTTCTTATAAAGGAATAGACCTATTCCCTATTTATCGTAAATTTATCGAAGAAAGCTTTGAAGAAGGGTATCATGACCCAGATAGAAACTGGGCAAATGGGACCTTTAACTGTGCACATAGAGTAAAGTTTGATCTCTTTCAGAAATTTGGCTTAATTGCTGCGGCGGGAGATCGCCATTTGGCTGAATTCTTACCAGGTGATTGGTATCTAAAAGACCCTGAAACTGTGAAGTCCTGGAAGTTTGCGCTTACCACAGTGGAGCAAAGAAAGGTAACACAAAAAGAACGTAATGAAAGAGCAGTTCGCTTAATGAATGGAGAGGAAGATATCGAGTTAAAGCCAACAGGTGAAGAAGGTATCATGTTAATTAAAGCACTGTGTGGTCTTGGAAGAGTAGTAAGTAATGTTAACATTCCAAATACCAATGGTCAGATACCAAACCTTCCAAATACTGCTGTCGTTGAAACGAATGCAGTATTTGAGCGAAATTCCATCAAACCAGTTGTTTCTGGTAGATTACCAGAAGGAATTCGTGACCTCATTATGCCTCATGTTGAGGATCATGAGATGATTCTAGAAGCAGCACTTACTTGTGACTTTGAACTTGCACTCAAAGCATTTACCTCCGATCCTTTGGTAAAAGGAAAACTATCAGAGGCAGATGCAAGAGAGTTACTTACTGCGATGATTCGAAATACGATTAAGTATTTACCGGAAGGGTTTAAAAAATATATCTAAAGAATAGATCTAAAAATATCTAAAAAATAATCTTAAAACTATCAAGGTAGTATTTTTCTTCAAGTATCACTTTGATAGTTTTTTGTTTGTAATTATTTTAATCTAGCAGCTACTCTTAATATTCCCGTGTCTTTAGATATTTCTCAAAAAACATTATAAGTCCATGTTCTGCGCAAGAATAGCTGTGTCCCATATTATCAAATAGATGGAATTGATAGTGAAAAGGATTGTTTTCATAAGAAAGAATAAGATCTCTCATCTTTTCATTGTCACATCTCCAAGGATCGGATTCTCCACAGGAATGGAAAATCTGAGGTAAAGTGCGCTTATCATTAATCAAAGATTGCGCTAGATGCTTGATACTATATTTTGTTTTCTGAAGGTCTCCTTCTCCAAACAACACTCTTTTTTGCATAGGGCGATAGGAAAAATCCGCATCCGCTTTATCACCAGCGCCAAAAGCAGCAATATATCCGAAGGTTTCAGGGTAGGTTAATCCAGCTTGAAAACAGCCATATCCACCATTTGAAAAACCAGAGACAATATTTTTTGAGCGATCCTTTGGTAGTAAAGGAAACATAGAATGTATCATTTCAGGGAGTTCTTTTCCTACGTATGTTCCATAACGCTCTCCTTCTGCCATATCGATAAAGCAAGAATTATAGACATGTGGACAAAATACTGCGAGATGTTCTTTCTTTGCTAATTCTATTAAGTTTGTCTCTAATGCCCAAGCCATGTGATCACCACTGCCTCCATGATAGAGCCAGAGTATTCTAGGTAAATTACCATTCTCATCATAGAGTTGTTCTGGTACAATTGCAAGTACTTCCATTATCATCCCTAATACTTTACTAGGAAGGTGTAATTGCATTACTGCCATGGGCTCACCTCCTTTGATATATTGGTGATAACTTCCGATAATTTGTTCATTGCTTGAAATATAAACTGTTTATCAGGAAGAAGTTCAAGATGGACCTTTTTATTGTGGTATTGGGAAAGGTGGTTACATAATTCACAATTTTGTTTGTACACATTGCTCAGAGAATTCGTGATTAGAGTAATATCTGTATTAAAACTATCTACAGAGATTATATTAGGATTCCAGAGATTTTGAGCACTATTTTGAAAAGAATCTTGATCACCTAACCAAAGGGAGATGTCGTTTAAATTCTCTTTATTATAGAAATCATTGATATCAAATTGCCCTTCAATGGTAACCACTTTCTGATAGAAGGATGGAACAGTTATCGCCGCTAATATAGCAGTATATCCACCGGTACCAATTCCTCCAATATAGCGAGAGGTTTGCTCCTTCTTTAATGGAAACCAAGTGGAACATAGAGAAGGCAATTCTTTCGTTAGAAATTGAAAAAAATTATAATTATTTTTAGTGTCTAAAAATAAGCTATTATTCCCCTGTGGCATTATTAATGCACAATTACTATGCTCAAAGAATGACTCTATTCCAAGTCGAAGCCATTGACTATGATCCATGTTTGAGTCATGTAATAAATAGAGTGAATTCATCGGTTCTTTAGATTCTGGAAGTAAGACATCGAAACCAATTGGCATCTTTAATGCGCTAGATTGTATCTGTGTTTGTATCCATCTCATAGGTATATCCTTTCTTTATCTAGTATATATAGTCGGTGATTTATTTCTAACATTCTTTTTTCGCTCACAACTCGCTTTTGCTCCTCGCAAAAACGGTTCACTCGAAACAATGTTGAAATTTTAATCACCGACTATATAGTAAATTCCACATCTTTTTTGTCGTAGTGTCCTTAATCAGTTATAGACCAAAAATCTAGAAATTGCAATGCTTATCCCTATTATTTCGTAAGCTCCCCACTTTACAACCCAGAAAGAATATGAGAGAATGAAACGGATAAAATGTAATTACTGTCAACTATCATAAATTGTTGACGATCAGGATAAAATGACTTTGGAGGATTACCATGAAAGACATCTTAGACGTTCACACCCATACCCTGGCAAGTGGTCATGCGTACAATACGATAAAAGAAATGGCAATGGAGGCATCTGAAAGGGGAATTGAATTACTTGGAATAACCGAACATGCCCCAACCATGCCTGGAACTTGTCATGAGTTTTATTTTCAGAATCTTCACGTTGTTCCTAGAGAAATGTATGGGGTACAACTTCTCCTTGGAAGTGAGTTAAATATTTTAGACCATAAGGGAACTCTTGATTTACCCAATCAAGTGCTCAAAAAACTAGATCTTTGTATCGCTAGCATCCATCCTCCCTGTTATCAAAAAGGTACCATTGAGGAGAATACGAATGCAATTGTTGGTGCGATGCAAAACCCTTATGTTAATATTATAGGTCACCCAGACGATGGTAGATTCGAGCTTGATTATGAGACTGTAGTAAAAAAGGCAAAGGAATTTGGAGTAATACTAGAACTTAATAATTCTTCTTTAGCTCCTGGAAGTTTTCGACCAAATACCAGAGAAAATGACCTTACGATGCTTTTGTATTGTAAGCAATATGAAGTACCAGTTATTATGAGCAGCGATGCGCATACAGCATACGATATAGGAAATCATGAATATGTAAGAGAGATAGTAAAAGAAGCGATGTTCCCAGAAGATTTGGTAATCAATCATTCCAAGGAAGTATTACTTCAAATGATAAAAAAGCGCAGAAATAGTATTCAATAATTCTCATTCGATTTCCATTGACAAATAATTTGTCCACTGTTAAGATGTTACATTATAGACAAAGGCGTCTTGGAAAAGGTGCCTTTGTCTTTTTTTTGCAATTTTTGAGAGTATGATTAAAATAATTAATTGTTTGGGAGGTAACTTATGAAACATTATACTAAGAAGGATATTTTAAGATTAGTAGAGGAAGAGGATGTAGAATTTATCCGCCTTCAGTTTACCGATATGTACGGGAATCTTAAAAATGTAGCAGTGACAACAAGCCAATTGGAAAAAGTATTAAATAACAAATGTATGTTTGATGGTTCTGCCATCGAAGGATTTGTACGCATTGAGGAATCTGATATGTATTTGCACCCTGACTTAAATACCTTTGAAATATTTCCATGGAGACCACAACAAGGAAAGGTTGCAAGATTTATCTGTGACGTATATCGTACCGATGGAACACCATTTGAAGGAGATCCAAGATACATATTAAAACGTGTATTACAAGAAGCGAAAGACCTTGGATACACATTTCATGTTGGTCCAGAATGCGAGTTTTTCCTCTTTGATGTAGGTGAGAATGGGTTACCAACTACAAAAACGAGGGAAAAAGGCGGTTATTTTGATGTAGGACCTATGGATGCTGGTGAAAATGCTAGAAGAGAGATGGTACTAACCTTGGAAGAGATGGGCTTTGAAGTGGAAGCATCTCACCATGAAGTTGCACCAGCGCAACATGAAATTGATTTCCATTATGAAGACGGTTTAACTACCGCAGATAATATTATGACCTTTAAGATGGCTGTTCGCACCGTCGCAAGACGTCATGGCATGCATGCTACCTTCATGCCTAAACCAAAGTCTGGTGTCAATGGTTCTGGAATGCATATTAACATGTCACTTGAGAAAGATGGGGAGAATAGTTTTTATGATCCAAATGATAGATTAGGTTTAAGTGAAGTTGCCTATCAGTTTATAGCAGGATTAATGCATCATGTTCCTAGTATGACTGCAATAACTAATCCATTGGTTAACTCTTATAAGCGATTAGTTCCTGGTTATGAAGCACCAGTTTATATTGCATGGTCTTCTGTCAATCGTAGCCCACTGATCAGAATTCCAGATGGAAGAGAAGATAGCACTAGAGTGGAGTTACGAAGCCCAGATCCAGCAACGAATCCATATCTAGCTCTAGCAGTATGTCTTGCGGCAGGACTAGATGGAATTAAAAAGAAGATGACTCCTCCTGCTCATGTTGATAAGAATATCTTCTCTATGAGCGAACAGGATCGACTTGATTTGGGAATTCGCAATCTTCCTGGCAGTTTAGGAGAGGCCTTAGAAGAATTTGAAAACAGTGAGTTCATGAAAGAAGTATTAGGAAGTCATGCTTTCTATACTTATATAAAAGCAAAGAGAGCAGAATGGATCCAGTATCGTACGCAAGTCTCAGAATGGGAAATTGACCAATACCTTAACCGTATTTAGGAGTATAAATCATAACGGAGGTGGTCAATTTTGCTGAGTATAATCATAGTATTCCCAAAGATTGAGGACGCGAATAACATAAGAAATATCTTAGTACGTGGCGGATATGAAGTGAATGCGACCTGTACTACCGGTGCGCAAGCAATCACTATAGCAAATGAACTTGATGAAGGAATTGTTATCTGTGGATTTCGTCTAGCGGATATGCTATATCGAGAGCTAAATAGTTACCTGCCTCGTGGATTTGAGATGCTTTTATTAGCTTCACCACAAAAGTTATTAGAGTGTGCAGATGGTAATATCCTAAGCCTTAGTATGCCAATCAAGTTACAAGATCTTTTAAACACTCTTCAGTTGATGACTTACAATTACATGCGCCGAAAGAAGAGAGATAAGAATAAACCTAAAGATCGTACTACAGCTCAGAGGGAAATTATCACCAGAGCTAAGACTCTGTTAATGGAACGTAACAAGATGACAGAAGAAGAGGCACATCGTTACATCCAAAAGACTAGTATGGATAGTGGCACCAATATGGTAGAAACAGCAGAAATGATCTTGAGTATGATGTAGTTCTATTCATATTATACATCATTGGAATTCGAAATTCCTATGCTATGAAAGTGGCTAGAATCTTGCATTTAAGATAATTGATGTATATAATAAATCATCAGATATTTTGCCACGGCAATTTGTGCAGGCTCACAAAGTTGCCCTTTTAAGATAAGGCGCCAAAGCGCCAGAATGGAGGTTAAAATGAAATTTACAAAGATGCAAGGCTGCGGAAATGATTATGTCTACGTAAATTGCTTGGAAGAAGCATTAAATAATCCGAATGAAGTAGCAAAAAAGGTAAGTGATCGACGTTTTGGAATTGGTTCCGATGGACTCATATTAATTAAACCTTCCAATATTGCAGACTTTACAATGCATATGTACAATGCAGATGGTTCTCAAGGGAAAATGTGCGGAAATGGGATTCGTTGCGTTGGTAAATATGTTTATGACCATGGTATGACACAAAAAACAAGTCTAGCTATTGAGACCTTAGGTGGTGTGAAATACTTAGACTTAATTGTTGATAACGGAAAAGTAACAGAAGTAACCGTTGATATGGGGGAACCAGTATTAGATCCTAAATTAATACCGATTGCAGTCGATAAGGAACAGGTATTAAATATGCCAATAACGATTGCGAATCGTGAATTTTTCATCACTGGTGTATCGGTAGGAAACCCTCATGCGGTTACGTTTATAGATGATACAAAATCTTTCCCCATCGAAACATATGGCCCATTATTTGAAGAACATCCATTGTTCCCTGAAAAGATGAATACAGAATTTGTACAAATTCTTGACCGTAAGACCGTCAATATGCGAGTTTGGGAGCGTGGCTCTGCGGAAACTCATGCTTGTGGAACCGGAGCTACGAGTTCTGTGTATGCAGCAATCTTAAATGGCTTAACGGAAGATGAAGTGACAGTTCATATGTTAGGCGGTGATGTTGTTATTCGTTATGATAGAGAGAAGAATCGACTCTTTATGACGGGACCTGCTGTTACGGTTTTTGATGGTGAGATAGAGATATAGGAAGTAGTGAGAAAATAAAGCAGTATTTTATACGCTTTTTATTTCTGGTAGTATCTAATCTGCTCTAAGATTTGCTATGCAATAAATGCTAATTCAGAGAATTGTGAGCTTACGTAAACCTCAGTACAAAAAAGATGCTTGTTAAATGCACAATAGAATGGAGGTTACAATGTTTAAAATAAATCAAAACTACTTAAAATTACAAGGTAGTTATCTTTTTTCAACGATTGGAAAAAAGGTACGTACCTATAAAGAAGAAAATCCCGATAAGAATGTGATAAGTCTTGGAATTGGTGATGTAACACTTCCTCTTGCACCCATTATAATTAGTGCGCTTCACAGAGCGACCGATGAGATGGCAGCAAAAGAAACGTTCAAAGGCTATTCCCCGGACTTAGGATACGAATTTTTACGCAGTGCAATCGCAAAACACGATTATGAAGCTAGAGGAGTACAAATTGCAATTGATGAAATCTTCATCAGTGATGGTGCTAAGAGTGATTCTGGTAACATTGGTGATATATTTGCAGAAGACAATAAAATAGCAGTTTGTGATCCAGTGTATCCTGTCTATGTGGATACGAATGTAATGGCTGGTAGAACAGGAGAGTTTGATTCTACTACTGGTAAGTGGAGCAATGTAATTTATATGCCTTGCTCGAAAGATAATAATTTCGTACCAATGCTACCAAAGGAAACTCCAGATATTATCTATCTATGTTTTCCTAACAATCCAACAGGATCAGCAATTACGAAGAATGAACTTCAAAAATGGGTAGATTATGCGAATGAAAAAGGAGCAGTAATCATTTATGATGCTGCATATGAGGCATACATTAGCGAGGATGATTGTCCTCATACCATTTACGAATGTGATGGAGCAAAAAAATGTGCCATTGAACTTCGAAGCTTTAGTAAAAATGCTGGGTTTACTGGTACTAGGCTTGGTTTTACAGTAGTACCAAAGGAATTAATTAGTGACGGAGTTCCTTTAAATAATTTATGGGCAAGACGCCATGGTACTAAATTTAATGGTGCTCCCTATATTATTCAGGCCGCAGGTGCTGCCGTTTACTCCCCAGAAGGAATTGCACAAACAAGAGAGCAGATCGATTATTATATGAATAATGCACGCGTTATTCGCGATGGTTTATTAGAAGCAGGATATCAGGTATCTGGTGGTGTCAATGCTCCTTATATCTGGTTACAGACACCAAATGGAATGACATCGTGGGAATTCTTTGATCATCTCCTTCAAAATGCATCTGTGGTTGGAACACCAGGCTCTGGCTTTGGACCAAGTGGAGAAGGGTATTTCCGATTGACTGCATTCGGTACGCATGAAAATACGCTAGAAGCCTTAAGAAGAATTAAGAATTTATAATGCAGGATAAAATAACTTGAAAACAAAAGATGGACCATCAGCTTATCGCCGATGGACCATCTTTTGTTTTATAGAAACTACTATAATCATGTATAGTAATGATTAGTGCTTGCCAAACTTACGCTGGAAGAACTTTACCACTTCGACAATAGGGATTGTTAAGAAAGCAAGTCCTAAAGCCACGAAGTATTCAGGTAATGAAATATGCTCGAAACCAAACGCTGTGGAGATACCTGGAAGGTAAATAACAGCTGTGGTAAGAACAAGGCTAAGTGCCATACCACCAATTAAGTAGATATTGTGGTGTTTCATATGAAGAATACTCTTTCTTTGGCTACGTAAGTTAAAGGAATGGAAAATCTCTGCCATGGACATCGCAAGGAATGCCATTGTCATTCCATCTTCACTGTTAGCGATTTCCCAAACACCAGCTTCCATATAGTGACCGATAAAATAAGCCGCTAATGTAATAACGGTAACCATAGCACCCTGGTATAATACGTCTACACCTAGACCACCGGAAAAAATACCGTCCTTGGTGCTTCTTGGTTTACGTTCCATAATATCCTTTTCAGCCTTTTCTACACCAAGAGCAAGCGCTGGGAAACAGTCTGTAATCAGGTTAATCCATAACAGGTGAACTGGTTTTAAAATTGTAAATCCAAGAATTGTAGCAACAAATATACTTAATACTTCACTTAAGTTACTGGAAAGTAAGAACTGAATTGCTTTACGGATGTTATCATAAATACGTCGACCTTCTCCAACTGCACTTACGATGGTTGCGAAGTTATCATCAGCGAGTACCATGTCAGCAACGTTCTTTGTAACGTCAGTACCTGTAATACCCATACCAACACCAATATCAGCAGACTTGATACTTGGAGCATCGTTAACACCGTCACCGGTCATTGCAGTTATCTTGCCCTTTGCTTTCCAAGCATTTACGATACGAACTTTATGTTCAGGCTGTACACGAGCGTATACAGAATAACGTTCGATTTCAGTTTTAAATGCCTCCTCAGAGATTTCATTTAATTCAGCACCAGTAATAGCTTCTTTGGCATCTTTGATAATTCCAAGCTGTGTAGCAATCGCAACAGCAGTATCGCGGTGGTCACCAGTAATCATAATAGGACGAATACCGGCTTTTTTACATTCTTCAATCGCTCCAATTACCTCTGGACGGATAGGATCAATCATACCAGTTAGACCGACGAAAATTAACTCTTTTTCTAAGTTCTCAGGGCTAACATCGGTTGGAACACTCTCATAATTTCTGTATGCAGCAGCTAACACACGAAGCGCTTTATCTGCCATTTCTTTATTTTTTGAAAGAATCTCTTTACGGATAGCGTCTGTTAATGGAACGACTTTACCCTGATATAATACATGAGTACAACATTTTAAAACTTCATCCGGAGCACCTTTGGTGTATTGAACAATTCCATCTGCGGTCTTATGAATAGTACTCATCATCTTACGAACGGAATCAAATGGTGCCTCTGCTACACGTGGTTGTTGTTCCTTTAATTTATTTTTATTGAGAGATAATTTTGTAGCATAATTTACAAGTGCACATTCGGTCGGCTCACCAACTGCATTATTGGTTTCATCAAGTTGAGCGTCGGAACAAAGTGCCATTGCTGTCGCTAATAAGTCTTCATTTTCTCCGTAGTGTTCTACTACAGTCATCTTATTCTGAGTAAGAGTACCAGTTTTATCACTACAGATAATCTGTGCACAACCAAGTGTTTCTACTGCGGTTAACTTACGGATAACCGCATTTTTCTTACTCATGTTAGTAACACCGATACTAAGTACAATGGTAACTACAGTAGCAAGTCCTTCTGGAATTGCAGCAACGGCCAAACTTACGGCAACCATAAAAGTATTTAAAGCAACTTCTCCGTTGATTTCACCAGCAGTCAGCAAACTAAAACCAAAGATAAATGCACAAATACCAATAACTAGTACAGTTAAGACTTTACTTAACTGAGCTAACTTAATCTGTAATGGAGTACGTCCCTCTTTTGCATTTGCAAGTGCATCTGCAATCTTACCCATCTCGGTATCCATACCAGTTGCAGTGATAACTGCTGAACCACGGCCATATACGATAACACTACCCATATAGACCATATTTTTTCTATCACCAAGTGGGATATCTTTTTCTTTACCAAGAGTTAATTTCTCCACTTTTTTATTTACCGGAACACTTTCTCCAGTAAGAGCAGCTTCTTCTACTTTTAGGCTTGCGCTTTCTAATAATCTCGCATCTGCAGGAACCGCATCTCCTGCTTCAAGTAAAATAACATCACCAACAACTAAGTCTTCACTTTTAATGCTTTGAATCACACCATCACGAAGAACTTTACTTGTGGCTGCTGCCATTTCTTGAAGAGCTTCAATTGCTTTTTCTGCTTTACTTTCTTGAGTTACACCTAGGATTGCATTGATAATAACTACAGCAAGAATAATTAATACATCGGCGAAGGATTCGTTTGCATAAGCAGCAGTAATACCGGATACGGTTGCTGCACACAACAGGATAATTGTCATCGGATCCTTCATCTGGGAAAAGAACCTAGCAATCAGAGATACATACTCTGCTTCTTTCAGTTTGTTCTTACCGTTTTTTAAAAGCCTGTCTTCGCTTTCCTTCGATGTAAGACCAGTAGATTGACTCCCAATCTCTTTTAATACATCGTCAGTAGATTTTAAGTAATAATTCATTCCAATCTTCCTTTCTTATAAGTATAACTGTCTACATAGCATTTGGTTGAAAGCATATGTATGTTCTTTTTTTATTTAATCTTTTGATGCATTTTTAATTGATAAATAAATACACCATACTAATCCGATGTGAAGATATTCATACGTAATTTTGTTTATTATCATAACGCTATGCTTTATTGAAGTTTGAAGTAGAAATTATAAAATATGTTTTCATAAAACTTACAATATGTTATCTATTGATAGCATTTTTATACTACGCAGCAAAAAGACTCATGCATAACTTAAAAAATAAAAAGTTATACATGAGTCTCATTCTCTAAGGCAAACCAGGCATAAAGCCATGATGTTGGAATTGCCGCGTAAGCAAAAGTTTACGTAAATTACTCCCTCACTCTATATTGGATATTAGATTAAATTTACAATGATCAAATGGAAACCATTTGTTACAGACCAATGATAACAGATTTTTTTGAATAATCAAGTCTTTTCATCATTTTTTAATGTTTCCTTAACGGAACTACAAGTTTTCCCTTGTAATATATCTGAATTTTGCTTAAACTAAATATAGTTTGTTTTAGAAAGGATGAAGGATATGATATACCCATCATTATTAAAAAAAGGTGATACGATAGGTGTAACGGCTTGTTCAGACGGAAAACCTGATGTATTGGATGCAGTAAGGCTTGATCATGCTAAAGTGCAGCTAGATAAGATAGGTTATAAAGTTCTTGAGACTAAAAATACCAGAACTAGTTTTAAAAACCGTAGTTCTTCTGCAATGGAGCGTAAGGAGCAGCTGGAGGAATTATTAGAGAATGACGAAGTAAAGGCAATTATAATGGTCTCTGGTGGGGATTATTTGTTAGAGATGTTACCGCTTCTTGATTATGATAAATTCATAGAGAATCCGAAATGGATTCAAGGATATTCTGATCCAACGGGACTTTTATATACCATTACAGTTGGATGTGATATTGCAACAGTTTATGGTTGCAATTTTTCTGATTTTGGTATGGGGGAATGGCATCACTCCTTAGAGAATAACCTAAAACTCTTACAAGGGGAAGGTGTGAAACAAGAAAGTTTTGATTTTTTTATGGATGGATTTAAGAGTAAGGTAACTGGATATGAAGGGTATGATTCTGACAAAGAAGTTTGCTGGAGAAATGCTCGTGGAGAAGATGAAATCCTAATAGAGGGAAGATTTCTTGGTGGGTGCCTTGATGTTTTACTTAACATTGTCGGAACAAAATATGATAAAACGACACAGTTTATAGAGAAATATAAAGAGGATGGAATCGTATGGTATCTAGAAAGCTTTAGTAGAGATTCTGAAGAATTATTTACAGGCTTATGGAATTTAAGAGAAGCAGGATGGTTTCAATATGCCAAGGGATTTGTTTTTGGTCGTCCTTGCTTTTTTGAAACACATACAGACACCACATATGAAGAGGCTATCTTATCCATATTAGAAGAGCTTAAGGTTCCGATTATATTCGATGCAGATTTTGGGCATAAACCACCTCGTATGGCAATCATCAATGGAGCTAAGGGAAAGGTCTATTCCAAAGGCAAATCAGGATATATCTATCAAAAAGCAGAAGATTAAGAGAAAATGCTATAGCGTTTAAGTTTAAAATAAGTTTTTTTTAATGAAAATGTAAAAGAATATAAAACAATAGAAAAGATAAATATGCTATGATAGAAATATCTTGATATTCCAATTTTTAGTGATATAATCGAGTAGGATAGATATCATATGTCCGATAAGGATGCGCGTGGCGTGCGACAATAGATAGTAACTTGAGTAGCGATAGCTTAGAATTACGTGCAAAGTATGAAGCTTTAGAAAGGAGATTCTTCTTTGTTATGAAGGAGGAGAGGGAGAAGGATAATTCCGTATTACGAATGCTAAAAAGGATAGGTCACTTTTTTAGAAAAACAGTTCGAAGATGTAGGGAAATAAAAAATACAGCTCTTTCCTATGTAAAATCTACAAAGGATGAATACAAAAAAACTATGGATCATATCAATCAAGCAAAAAGTCAGAAGCCGAGTCATAAAGTTAATCATACCTCAGATAACGAAGAATCTAAGGAAAAGAAAAACAATAATTATTGGGATTTACTTAAAGTGAGCATGAGAGGCGAATTTAAAAATAAAGGAACTCTCTCGATGCTTTTTTTCCCATGTCTATTAATATACTTCGAGTTAAGTTTTCATCTTCTAGTTTTTAAAAAGTTAGATAGTAATATTATATATCCGATAGTAATGGGTATTGTTGTGGGGTTCTTTCTTACAGCAGTAACAAGTATATGGAAAGAACGGATCAATCGTGTACTTACAGTAATATTAACTATAATGATTAGTATATGGTTTTGTGTTCAATTAGTTTTTGAACATATTTTTAGAACTTTTTTATCACTTTATAGTGTCGGAGAAAACGGTGGTGATGTGTTAGAATTCTGGAGAGAGGCATTGAATGGAATTCTAGCAAAATTGCCAGGTATTTTTCTTTTATTACTGCCAATACCAGTATTAGTTCTACTCTTAAAAAAAGTATCTATGAAAGAGAAAAGACATCCAATTTATGCAGGATTGCAGGTTCTAATGGGAATCGGATGTTATTTTATTTTCTTACTCTTACTCTTACTTCCAGGGAAGATGCCACATACTCCTTATGATTTATACCATACCGATTTTGTTCAAGATCTTGGAATTGAAAAAATTGGATTGCTTACTGCAACGCGGTTTGATATTAGAAATGTGGTATTTGGTGCACCTGATTTTAAGATGGGGGGAGATGTGATAGCCTCAGTAGATTTACCAAAGGTTACGAAAGCACCATTACCTACGGAAGTACCGACGAATAATGGAGATCAGTCAGCATCGAGTGGTACCTCACCGACCCCGTCACCACTTCCAACCCCTACACCAATTGATACTTCACCGAATGTTCTTACGATAGATTTCGCTAATCTAGCAGAAGGAGAGAAAGAGAAGACGATTAAAAATCTACATCAATATTTCTCTACCGTAACTCCAACAAATAAAAATGAGTATACGGGAATGTTTGAAGGGTATAATCTAATTTTTCTCACTGCAGAAGGTTTTTCTCCATGGGCAGTTGACCCAGTTGTAACACCAACACTTTATAAACTTACCCATTCCGGATTTGTATTTGAGAATTTCTATACTCCAATTTGGTGGACGAGCACAAGTGATGGTGAATTTGTTGCTTGTACTGGTTTAATACCGAACGGGACAAATAGTTTTACGAAATCAGCAAAAGGTGATATGCCATTAGCCTTGGGCTGGCAGTTTAAAGAACTTGGCTATAGCACAAGAGCATACCATAATCATAGTTACAAATATTATAATAGAAATCTAACGCACCCTAATATGGGCTATGATTACAAAGGAGCGAATGGCGGTGGATTAGAAGTAAAACCAACATGGCCGGAATCTGATCTTGAGATGATGGAGGTTACATTACCAGAGTATATCAAGGACGAAAAATTTCACACCTACTATATGACGGTGAGTGGTCATATGGAATATACGTTTTTGGGTAATTCAATGTCAGTAAAGAACAAAAGTTATGTGGAAAACTTGCCATATTCCGATGATTGCAAAGCTTATATTGCCTGCAATAAAGAACTTGATTTAGCGCTTGAATATCTGATAAAAAGTTTAGATGAAGCAGGAGTTTTGGATAAAACAGTGATTGTTATGAGTGCAGACCATTATCCATATGGACTTTCCATGGATGAAATTAACGAACTGGCAGGACATAAGGTGGAGGAAAACTTTGAATTGTATAAAAATAATTTAGTTTTGTGGAATTCTCAGATAGAAGAGCCAATTATTGTGGATAAATACTGTTCCAGCCTTGATATTATGCCAACCGTATATAACTTATTTGGAATTCCTTATGATTCTAGATTATTTATGGGGCAAGATATTCTTTCCGATGCGCCAGCTCTCGTTATGATGTCGAATCAGAGTTTTATCACAGACCACATTATGTATAACTCAAAAACTGGTGAGATTGTAAAACTTGATGATGAGGAGCTACCGGAGAACTATGTAAAAGCCTATGTAAACATTGTACGAAACAAATTCAATGTATCTGGAAGTATGATAAAAAATAATTATTATCATAGCATTTTAAGCTACCTTGGCTTAGAAACCTATGATAAAAAATAAATTACCCCTTGCAACCCTACGATATTCATGGTAATATAAGAAATCATTTTATATGATAAAAGGCAATGAAGGAGACTTTAGTATACAGATGTGTTTTACGACAGGAATGACGCGTCACCGACTGAGAGCGTGTCTTTGACTCTATGTGTATTACGGAACACTCTGGAGCTCGTGAATTGAATCGACTTAGTCGGTAGTAGGTTCATGCGTCACACGCGTTAAGTGTAAAGAGAGGAGAAGCAAGGGCGTTTCTCAACGTGGGTGGTACCGCGGGAATCTTAGGGCAGTAATTTGGCTTGTGATTTTATTAGAGACTATGCTTGCCTTATGTTAATAGAATTCTCGTCCCGGAATATTTGTATCGTGATTTTTCACGACGCAATTGTTCCGGGACTTTTTTATTTATAAGAAATTGAATGCAATTACTTATAATATACCTTTTCTAGGTAAAAGAAGTTTCCTGGAACAAAGATAAAATTATCTAGAAAAGGAGAAAACAGTATGGATTTTGTAACAGGAAAAAGAGAGAAAAAAACAGTTTTATTAAGTGAGATCACATCGGGTAATTACGTTAACCAATCAGTAACCATACGAGGTTTCGTCCATGCCGTGCGGGATATGAGTGAATTTTCGTTTCTTGTAATTCGAACCTTTGAAGGGATTATTCAATGTGTTACTTCGATTGAAGTTACAAAGGCTATGGTAGCTTTACTGAAAGAAGGCATGACCGTAGAAATACAAGGAGAGGCCCATGAGGAACTTAGAGCTCCAAATGGCTATGAAATTATTTTATCAAAGTTAATGGTGTTATCAGAACCAGCAAAGGATAGTACCATGCCGCTGCCAATATCGAAATGGAAGTTAAATACTTCTTTGGAGGCAAAGCTTTCCCTTAGACCGATTGCTCTTCGAAATATTAGAGAACGTGCAATCTTTAAGATTCAAGAGGGAATAGTAAGAGGTTTTCGTGATTTCTTATTCTCTGAGCACTTTACCGAAGTTAGAACACCAAAGATTGTTGCAGGAAATGCAGAAGGTGGAGCGAATGTTTTTAAACTTGAGTACTTTGGGAAAAAGGCTTTCTTAGCACAGAGCCCTCAGTTTTATAAGCAGACCATGGTTGGAGTATATGACAGAGTGTTTGAGGCAGCTCCAGTATTTCGCGCAGAAAAGCATAATACAACAAGACACTTAAATGAGTATACAAGTTTGGATTTTGAGATGGGATATATTGAATCCTTTGAAGACATTATGAATATGGAAACTGCAATGCTAACCTATATCTTTGAGCTTATTACTAAGGAATATCAAAAGGAATGTGACATTCTAGGAATTTCCTTACCGAAAACGGATAAAATTCCTGCAGTACGTTTTGATGTAGCAAAGCAGCTGGTTTCAGAGAAATATGACCGCAAGATTAAAAATCCTTATGACTTAGAACCAGAAGAAGAAGTTTTAATTGGACGTTATTTTAAAGAAGAATATGATTCAGATTTTGTATTTGTTACACACTATCCTTCGAAAAAGCGACCATTTTATGCGATGGATGATCCAAGTGATAAGAAGTTTACCTTAAGTTTTGATCTGCTGTTTAAGGGAATGGAGATAACAACTGGTGGCCAGAGAATCCATAGTTATGAAGAACAAGTAGAAAAGATGAAGGATCGTGGCATGAATATAGAAGATTTTGAACATTATCTTATGATTCATAAGCATGGAATGCCACCACATGGAGGTTTAGGAATTGGGTTAGAGCGTTTGACTATGCGTTTATTAGACGAAGCAAATGTTAGAGAGACAACGTTATTCCCAAGAGACGTATCACGACTTGAACCATAAGAGAGAAGAAGCATTGAACAACGAAGCCTGAGTTTTAGAATAGAAAGGAGTATTACATGGAAATCACCGATCAAACCATAGAATATGTTTCTGCGTTAGCAAAGCTAAGTTTACAACCCGAAGAAAAGGAAAAAGCCAAAAAAGATCTTGGTAATATTCTTACCTACATCGATATGATGAAGGAATTAGATACCGATGGAATAGAACCTATGTCGCATGCATTTTCTATGAAGAATGTATTTCGTGACGATGTGGTTACGAATGAAGATAACCGCGAGGAACTTCTTAAGAATGCGCCAAAGCAAAAGGATGGGTGTTTTATGGTTCCAAAGACCGTAGATTAGTGCAGTGTGAACGATAACGTTAACTAGAAGAGTTTGTGTATGCGCTGCAACACAGACTTGATAATACGCATTGTCTTATAAGCAAGGCAAAAAGTAGCGCAGAAATGAGGTAAATCATGGAGATTACAAGATTAACTGCCATTGAGCTTTCAAACAAAATAAAACAAAAGGAGCTCTCGGTAGAGGAAGCAGTGATGGCTTCACTGTCTATGATAAAAAAAAGAGAGCCATATTATCAAAGTTATATTTCTGTAATGGAAGAGGATGCTCTAGCGCAAGCTCGTAAAATACAAGCTGCATTGGAGGCCGGAAACTTTGCAGATTCTCCTCTTGTAGGAGTGCCAATTGCAGTTAAGGATAATATCTGTACCAAAGGGGTTGCTACGACTTGTGCCTCTAAGATATTAGAGAATTTTATACCTCCTTATAACGCTTCTGTGGTAGACCGTTTAAAGGAAGCAGGAGCTATCATTTTAGGAAAGACCAATATGGATGAATTTGCAATGGGAAGTACAACAGAAACTTCCTATTTTGGGGCTACGAAAAATCCTTGGAACACCGATTGTGTTCCAGGAGGTTCCAGTGGCGGGTCAGCGGCGGCAGTTGCGGCAGAAGAAGCATTCGTTGCCTTGGGTTCTGACACAGGTGGCTCCATTAGACAACCAAGTGCTTTCTGTGGCGTGACAGGTATAAAGCCAACCTATGGAACTGTATCCAGATATGGATTAATTGCATATGCATCCTCCCTTGATCAGATAGGTCCAATTGCACGCAGTGTATCCGATTGTGCTGCGACACTTCAAGTTATTTCTGGTGCAGATGACAAAGATACTACTTGTGTCAAATCAGCCTCTTATGATTATATGAGTGCGTTAAAGTCAGATGTTAAGGGATTAAGAATAGGGATACCAAGAGGATATTTTTCGGAAGGTCTGGATCCAGAGGTTAAAAAGGGCGTATTAGGTGCAGTAGCTGTTTTTAAGGAACAGGGAGCTATAGTAGAAGAATTTGATTTGGATGCTGTAGATTATGCAATACCGGCTTATTATGTCATAGCATCTGCTGAGGCCAGTTCTAATCTATCGAGATATGATGGTGTTAAATATGGATATCGATCAGCAGATTTTGATGGTTTGCAAGAATTATATAAAAAGACAAGAAGTGAGGGCTTTGGTGAAGAAGTAAAACGTAGAATGATGATCGGGGCATTTGTATTAAGTTCTGGATATTATGATGCTTATTATAACAAGGCGCTGAAAGTAAAAGCCTTGATAAAGCAAGGATTTGACCGTGCTTTTGAACGTTTTGATATTATCCTTGGTCCAACAGCACCAACAACTGCATTAAAGCTTGGAGATAGTTTATCGGATCCTGTAAAAATGTATCTTGGTGATATCTACACAGTTTCTGTTAATATGGCAGGTTTACCAGCAATTAGCATACCCTGTGGGTTAAGTAAGGGTGGAGTTTCATCCAATAAGTCGGATGGCATTCCATCCAGCAAGTCATATGGAATGCCGATTGGATTACAATTAATCGGAAGACCATTTGGAGAAAGAGATATTATAAGAGCTGCCTATACTTTGGAGAAGACCAATTCCTATCTAAGACCAACTTTAAATGATTAGTGGCTGCGAAAGTACCAACTGAGTAATTAAGTCGATAAATAGTTCGACTTCATAAATAGTAAGCGTGTTAATGTACTAGGCAGTATATAAGTTGAAGAATAGTGATTAATTTTTCAACAGCTTGATTTGTAAGCGTGTTAAAGCACGCGGATAGGAGGTTAGCGTGAAAGCATATGAAACAGTCATCGGGCTCGAGGTTCATGTTGAGCTTGCAACAAAATCTAAGATATTTTGTGGTTGTACTACACAGTTTGGAGGAGAAGTTAATACCCATTGTTGTCCTGTATGTATGGGAATGCCAGGAACTCTACCAGTGTTAAATAAAAAGGTTGTAGAATTTGCTATTGCAGCAGGTCTTGCTTTGAATTGTGAGATAACTAGAAACTGCAAGTTTGACCGTAAGAATTATTTTTATCCGGATTTACCAAAGGCCTATCAGGTATCTCAGCTTTATCTGCCGATTTGTAGAAATGGTAGTATTGATATAGAAGTGGATGGCGTGAAGAAAAGCATTGGAATACACGAAATTCATATGGAAGAGGATGCAGGAAAACTCGTACATGACCCTTGGGAGGACTGTACTTTAGTTGATTATAACCGTTGTGGGGTACCACTGATTGAAATTGTTAGTGAACCTGATATGCGCAGTGCAGAAGAAGTCATTGCCTACCTTGAGAAACTAAAATTAATTCTACAATATCTTGGTGTATCGGATTGTAAGATGCAAGAGGGATCCCTTCGTGCAGATATTAACTTATCCATTCGAGAAGTCGGGGCAACGGAGTTTGGTACTCGAACTGAGATGAAGAATATGAACTCTTTTAAGGCGATAGCCCGTGCTATTGAGGGAGAAAGAAAACGTCAGATAGAAGTACTTGAATATGGGAAGAAAGTAATTCAGGAAACAAGACGTTGGGATGATAACAAAGACACAAGTTTTGCAATGAGAAGCAAAGAGGATGCTCAGGATTATCGATATTTTCCTGAACCAGATTTAGTTCCGATTGAAATTAGTGAGGAATGGCTTACTGAGATAAAGAGGAGAGAGCCAGAGCTTAGAGATGCCAAGATGCTTCGCTATGTCAAAGAGTATGAAATTCCAGAATATGATGCAGGGATTATCACAGGTTCTAAAAATCTTGCAGATATTTTCGAAGCTACGGTAGCTTTATGTAATAAGCCCAAGGAAGTAAGCAATTGGATCATGGTTGAGACAATGCGTTTGCTAAAGGAGTCAGAACAAGAAGTAGAGGAGTTAAAACTTTCCCCGGCTAAGTTCGCAAGCTTAATTGAACTAATTGATGCAGGAAAAATCAATCGTACTATTGCGAAGGAAGTTTTTGAGCAGATTTTTAGGTCAGATGTTGATCCTAAAACATATATCGAGGAACATGGACTCGGGATGGTGAGCGACGATGGTTTACTTCGTAGTACAATAGAGAACATCTTAAAAGAGAATGAACAGTCTGTATCGGACTACAAGAATGGAAAAGAAAAAGCGTTTGGTTTTTTAGTTGGGCAAACGATGAAGGTAATGAAGGGAAAAGCAAATCCAAGCGTCATAAATGAAATTTTACGTGAGCTGTTATCTAAAGTTTAAGTAATATTTGTTGCAAATCGAAACCTCAATCGCTATAATAGAAATGGAAACATATGGATACTCATTGCCCTTCCAGCAAGACAATAAGCAGTGTAGAAATGAGGAGAATTGTGCAGGAAAAAAGGAGAGAGAAAAGAATCGAATTAACGCTTTTTTTAAAGATTTCTTCTTTATTTAAACAAGATAATGTATTAGTTCATGACATTGAAGCTCCAATAACGGTAATAAATATTTCACGTGGAGGGATTGGATTTCTTTCAAGGAGTAATTTGCCGATTGGATTTTATTTTAATGCATGTATCCAACTGGGGGATGAAGACGCGAAGCTTTATTGTGTTGTTAAGATCATACGGGTGGAAGAAGTTAAGGATACTTCCTATGTAACATATAACAATGAAGAGAAAACAGGACAAAGTATCTATCGTTATGGTTGCGAATTTGTTGGAATGGCACCTGTATTGTCCTATATCTTTGATGATTTTGAGAAGTCCATGGAAGAATGAATAGATACTGTATGGTATGGGTTTGAAATGAAAAATAGCATAGAGATTCCTTAGAAAAGTTCGTTGCTTTTATAGGAATACTCTATGCTATTTTATTGACAAGGAAAAGTTCGCGAAGCGTGCTTTTTCTTGTTCATGCCAAGGAAAAGATTGCGAAGCATGCTTTTTCTTGTTTACTATAGTATGATATGAAGATTGCTCGTATCTATAGAACGCCATATCTCATATGTTTCAATCCACTTAGATTAATATGTTTCAATTTGAAAAGGAGTGAATTGATTTATATAAGAAATAGTTCTTGAGATTATGAACTCTACAAGCTGAATGGCTTCTTCCTCTGTAGCGATGTTAGGGACAAATCCAGCTGCCATATTCGAATGTCCACCACCATCACCAAACCCTGAAAGAATAGTTTTAATAAGATCACTAGCATCTACGGATAACAATGCGCTACGGACAGAAAACTTAATTCCACTTCCACGGTAGGAGTAAACGAAAGAAAACTCAATTTCTGAAATTGTAAGTAAAAAATCACTTACAGTTGCAATCATAGCTTCGGAACAATCGTTGCCGATGTTTGCAATGGCTAGCGAGCCGTAAATTTTCAAATTTTCAATTGCTTTTTTGTAACTAATTAAATCGGATAATTGAATACTGCTTTTCTCTAACGATCGTAACTTTTTGTTGTTAGAGCAGTGGTATAGATGACTAAAAACAGTGATATCTAAGAGACTAACCCCTCTTGTCATATTAGCGGTATCGATTTTAATTCCATAAAGAAGTGCTGTTGCTAAATCGGAAGTAATCGGTATATTATTTTCTAAGAAATAGCTTGTTATAATGGAAGAACATGCACCAACATCACTTCTAATATCGTAAAAACGATAACAAGCGGTATTTTGTAATTGATGATGATCGATGCAAGCAATGACAAGACCATTGGTATCCGCCATATTAATATTGCCTTTCTGACCATCTACGATGATGATTTCATCTTCTGGTGCCAAGAAAACATCTTGCAAGGGATAGATTTCGATGGATAGGAGTTCTAGCATCTTTAATGTATTGACTTTATCGATAATCCCATGATAGATGATTGTTGCATGTTTTCCTTTTGCCTCAAATAAGGTTTGTAATCCTAACGCAGAAGCTAATGCATCCTGATCGGGATAATTATGCATTAATATGTATACGTGAGGATGTTCGATGCATTCAAGCAATTCATCTAACTTAGTCATGGAACCGTTCCTTTCTTTAGAAAGTATAGTTTTATTATAACATATTTAAAGTTCTTGTACATAATCTATCTGTTTTGTAATATTTTGTAAACCAGCAATGAATATATATTGTATAGGTATTCTAAACTATAGTGCTTATTTTCTTCTTGGATTATTTGGAAACCAACCTTTTTTCACTCGTTCTTCTTGATGTATTAATTCCCCTATACTCCATAGATTTGTAATTCCAAGCACAGCGAAACCTGCACTTACGATAACTTGTGACACAAATAAAGATAAAACCAGCATTACAATACCAACAAAAGCAAAAACAGGCCATATTTTTTTAGTAAAATAATACTCTGCCTTTATTACAATAGGATGGTATAGTGCGATTGCTAAAAAAGAGATGAGACCAATGATTATGCCAGTATAACCCATGAGACCTCCTTAAGATATTTTATAGTTGTTATTAGTATTCTCATATGTACGATATTAGAATTTTATCACAATTTCTTTCGATGATAAAGAATACGAAATGAAAAATGCTGTCTGTTTTCATATAAAAGACTATGAGTATTCTTGCGAAAGATAGTAACAAACTCTTGCACTTACTAAAAAAGTATAGTAATATGAGACCATGATGTACGACTGGCGGAAACTGTAGGTGACTACAGGTGGGCTTAACCCACAGGGAGTACATATAATAACAATAAGAGCCGACCGCCTGGGCCACCACCTTCGATAATATCTGATGATAGATATCCGTTGGCAGTAGCTCAGGTGGTTTTTTATGCATAAAATTATAAACTCCGTAACGATAAGAGAAAGGATGAATGGATGATGAGAGCATTAATCAGTGTATCGGACAAAACAGGAATAGTAGAATTTGCGAAGGAATTAGTTTCTCTTGGTATTGAGATTATCTCTACCGGTGGTACTTATAGCAAACTAAAGGAGGCAAAGGTTCCTGCAATTGAGATTTCAGAATTAACTGGATTTCCAGAGTGTCTTGACGGAAGAGTGAAGACCTTACATCCAATCGTGCATGCCGGGTTATTGGCGATGAGAAGTAATGAGAGCCATATGAAGCAACTTAAGGACTTAAATATTGAAACGATTGACATGGTAGTAGTAAATCTTTATCCTTTCAAAGCTACTATTTTAAAAGATGGTGTTACAAGAGCAGAAGCTGTGGAAAATATCGATATCGGCGGACCAACCATGCTTCGTTCTGCTGCTAAGAATTATCAGGATGTTGCTGTGGTAGTAGACCCAGCAGATTATAGTCTTGTATTGAAGGAATTAAAAGAAGAAAAGACAGTATCTTTAGATACTAAGTTTTATTTAATGCAGAAAGTATTTATGCATACATCAAGTTATGATACGATGATTGCAGATTATTTAAGAAAACAAAGAAATGATTATGAACTTCCAGAAACTTTAACGATGACATTTGAAAAAGTACAGGATATGAGATATGGTGAGAATCCTCATCAAAAGGCTGCTTTTTATCGAGAAATAGGGAAGAAACAAGGCTCTATTACAGATGCAGTTCAGTTAAATGGAAAAGAATTATCTTTCAATAATATCAATGATACCAATGGAGCTCTTGAATTATTAAAAGAATTTACAGAGCCAACCGTAGTCGCTTGCAAGCACGGAAATCCATGTGGAGTAGGCAGTGATACCGATATTGAAAAAGCTTGGGATAAGGCATTCGCAGCAGATAGAGTATCGATTTATGGTGGAATTGTAGTAGCAAACCGTGAGATCACCTTAGCGATGGCAGAAAAAATGAAGAGCGTTTTCCTTGAGGTAGTTGTTGCTCCAAGTTATGAAAAGGAGGCGCTTGAGATCTTTCAGACCAAGAAGAATATTCGAATCTTAGAATTAAAGGGAATTGAAGTTCCACAGGAGGAGAATGCTTATGATCTCAAGAAAGTAAATGGTGGTTTGATTGTACAGACCATTGACAGCAAATTGTTATTAGAAGAAGAGCTAAAGGTAGTTACTGACCGTGCTCCTTCTGAAAAAGAAATGGAGGATCTTTTATTTGCTTTCCGGGTTGTGAAGTTTGTAAAATCAAATGGTATTGCTTTAGCAAAAGATAAACAAAGCATCGGTATTGGACCAGGTCAAGTAAGTCGTATCTGGTCAACAAAACAAAGTATTGATCATGCAGAAGAATTAATTAGTCCTGATGCGACAAAGGGCGCTGTCCTTGCATCGGATGCCTTCTTTCCATTTGATGATTGTGTAGAAGAGGCACATAAGGCAGGAATTACCGCAATTATACAGCCAGGTGGTTCTATCCGTGATGAAGATTCGATTAAAAAATGTAATGAGTATGGAATCACAATGGTATTCACAGGAATGAGACATTTTAAGCATTAACATGCTTCCTATCACATAGATAAGCAGATGTGATAGGAAAAGTAGATAGTACAAAAAAGTGGGTAATTCATTTTGAATTACCCACTTTTTTCATCCATTTCGCTTGTTACAACCTTATAAATCGAACTTTATACTAAAAGTATGATTTCAGTCTGATTATAACTTTGTTACGTTAGCTGCTTGAGGTCCTTTTTCACCTTCTACAACATCAAATGCAACAGCTTCGCCTTCTTCAAGAACTTTGAAGCCATCCATATTGAGCGCTGAGAAATGAACAAATACGTCGTTTCCTTCTTCATCAGAAATGAAACCAAAACCCTTCTTTGCATTAAACCACTTAACTGTACCTTTTTTCATAAAAGTGCCTCCTGAAAACTGTTGAAAAATATGTAGTGCTTCAATTATCGATAGGATAATCTATTGAATAATTTAACATAATTTTAATAAATTGTCAATTTCTCTTTATGATTTATGTAGAAAATTTTGTTTTTTCAAGAAAATATTTGTCGCTAATTTTAAAAAAGGACATACTTCAATCTAGTTTTTTGTATGACAATCCATGGGAATTATGATATAATTAGAAAATACATAGATGTTACATAATCATATGTTATTAAGAATTTAATAGTACCAATTGAGATGTGTCCTTAACAAAATAAATTTACGTACTGAATCCAGACTCGTTTTGAAAGAGAAAGTGAGCAAAAACGAAGTAAATATGATAAATTGATTTCGTATAATTATGAATTATCAGTGTTACACTAAGTTACAGTATGGTTACCATTGGAAGGAAACGAAAATACTTCCGATTATGAATAGGAAAGTAGGGAAAAGAATGTCTAGATGCATTAAACAAAGTAAAGAACTCCTTCATATGCCAGCATATCAATTAGAATACGAAGAGGAGTTAAAGGATAGCAATAGTTTAGGAATTGTATTTCGTCATAAAAAATCAGGTGCTAGAATTTGTGTGGTATCGAATGAAGACGAGAATAAAGTATTTACAATTGGTTTTCGTACTCCACCAAAGAACAGTACGGGAGTAGCTCACATTATTGAGCATACGGTACTTTGCGGATCGAAAGAGTTTCCTGCAAAAGACCCGTTTATTGAACTTGCAAAGGGCTCTTTAAATACCTTTTTAAATGCTATGACTTACTCGGATAAAACAATATATCCTGTAGCAAGTTGCAATGAGAAAGATTTTCAGAATCTGATTCATGTCTATATGGATGCGGTATTCTATCCTAATATTTATCATCGTAGAGAGATATTTGAACAAGAGGGATGGCATTACGAACTTTTAGATGTGAATGGAGAGTTAAAATATAATGGTATTGTTTATAGTGAAATGAAGGGAGCCTTCTCCTCACCAGAACAACAATTATTCCGTGAGATTCAAGCAAGCTTATTTCCAGAGACTCCATATGGAGTAGAATCTGGTGGTGATCCTGATTACGTACCAGAGTTAAGTTATGAGGAATTTTTAGAGTTTCATCAAAAGTTCTATCATCCATCCAACAGTTATATCTACCTGTATGGAGATATGGATGTAGAAGAAAAACTGAACTGGCTTGATGAGGCTTACTTAAATAAATTTGATACACTAAAAGTGGATTCTGAAATCCCAATGCAAAAGGCCTTTGATGGTCCTAAGAAGATAATATCGTTATACCCTCTAAGTGACAGTGAAAATGAAGTTGATAATACCTATCTAAGTTATAATGCAGTGATTGGAACCTCAATTGATACTTCACAGTGTATGGCATTCCAGGTTCTTGAAGCAGCACTTCTATCAGCTCCTGGAGCACCTCTAAAGCAAGCCTTACTAGATGCTGGGATCGGAAAAGATATCTTAAGTAGCTATGATAATGAAATCCTACAACCGACCTTTACAATTATTGCTAAGAATGCGAATGAGGAGCAGTTAGAGAAGTTTCTTTCTGTTATTACATCAACTTTAGAGGATATTGTTAAAAAGGGATTAAATGAAAAATCATTATTAGCTGCAATTAACAATTTAGAGTTCCGCTATCGCGAAGCTGACTTTGGACAATTTCCAAAAGGGTTGCTCTTTGGTATTCAGATGTTTGGAAGCTGGCTATACGATGATACGAAAGCATTTGATTATATGCATGGGAATCGTATCTTTCAGTTCTTAAAGAGCAAAATTAATACTGGCTATTATGAAGAACTTATAAAGAAGTATTTACTAAATAATACTCATGCAACTTACTTGGTATTAAAACCGAAAAAGGGATTGACTGGGGAGAAAGAGACAAAATTAAAAGAAAAGCTTGAACAGTATAAGAATTCTTTATCGACAGAAGAGAAGGAAGCGATAGTCGCTGCAACTAAGCACTTAAAAGAGTATCAGGAAGCACCTTCGACAAAAGAAGAGTTAGAAAAGATTCCACTTCTTACGATTGAAGATATTAAAAAAGAGGCACAGCCACTTTATAATAAAGAATGCACCATCCAGAACATTCCTGTTCTTCACCATGAAGTATTTACGAATGGAATTGCTTATATAAAATGTATGTTTGATTTAAGTAAGGTACCAGAAGAACTTGTTCCTTATCTCAATTTATTAGCAACCGTTCTTGGATATATTGATACGAATAATTATAGTTTCTTAGAGTTATCGAATGAAATCAATATCCATACTGGTGGTATGAGTGCGGAATTGATTACCTTTAATAAGAAGATGGATCCTGATACGTATACACCTGTATTTTCTATCAGTGGCAAGGTGCTGTATCAAAAAATGGATAAATTATTTGAATTAATAAATGAAATCCTTCATCATTCTAAATTAGGTGACACCAAGCGCCTCTATGAAATTATTCGAGAAGTTAAGTCTAGAATTCAAATGCGTATGAATTCTGCGGGTCATTCCGTCGCAGTTGACCGTGCTTTTTCCTATATTACACAGAGTGGATATTATACAGAGGAAACAAAAGGGATACGTTACTTTAGATTTCTAGCAACTCTAGAACAGGAATTTGAAGCAAGAAAAGAAGAAATAGTTACTTCTCTAAGAAAGCTTAGTGAAACTATCTTTACAAAAGATGCTATGGCTATTAGTATTACAGCAGAACAGGATGGTTACGAACAGTTAACCAAGGTATTGCCAGAATTTAATAATACCTTATCTGGAGCGATAGATACCAATAAGGTTAAGACACTGAAAGATACGCTAAAACCTGCAAACTATAACTTCCCTGTAGAGAAATTAAACGAAGGTTTTATGTATTCTGGTCAGGTACAATACGTTGCTCGTTGTGCCAATTATGTGAACGCAGGGTTTAAAACAAATGGTGCATTAAAAGTATTAAGAACAATTATGTCCTATGATTATTTATGGAATAATGTCCGTGTAAAAGGTGGGGCATATGGTTGTATGTGCCAGTTTGCAGGCTTAGATGGCTCGGCTTATATGGTATCTTACCGTGATCCAAACCTTGAAGAGACAGATGAAACTTATCGTAAGGCATATGAGTATACGGAAAACTTTACTGCAGAGGAAAGGGATATGACAAAGTACATCATAGGAACGATGAGTACGGTAGATACTCCACTTACCCCTTTGATGAAAGGGAGCCGCTCTTTAAATGCCTATATGGGTGGAATTACAATGGAGGATATTAATCGTGATCGTGGCGAAATCTTAAGTACAACTCAAAATGAAATTCGTAAGATGGCACCGATTGTCAAAGCAGTTTATCAGGCAGATAACCTCTGTGTTATCGGTAATGAAGAAAAAATTAAGAACAATGAGCAGATGTTTCAGGAAATTAAAGCATTATTTTAAAGAATGAAAGGTTGCTGACGAAGAGGTATAGAAAGAACATTAGAAATAATCATTTTCAAGGAAAGCTATAACAAAAAGGGAAGTAAACTGTCTTAAAATATATAATTAAGGTAGATACAGTGACAGTATTTTGTCACTGTACCCTCTAAAAGGAACAGGAGCGAAAGATGAATTACCAAGAAAAGAAATACAAATCAGGCTTTGTAACCCTAATCGGAAGACCAAATGTAGGGAAGTCAACATTAATGAATCAACTTATTGGTCAGAAAATTGCGATAACCTCAGATAAGCCACAGACCACAAGAAATAGAATACAGACGGTATTAACTGAGGAGCAGGGACAAATTATCTTCTTAGATACACCAGGAATTCATCAGGCAAAAAATAAGCTCGGTGAGTTCATGGTAAATATTGCGGAACGTACAATCAATGAAGTAGATGTAATCCTATGGCTGGTAGAGCCATCAACCTTCATCGGAGCTGGAGAACAGCATATTATTGAAAAGTTAAATAAAAGTAAGACACCAGTTATATTGGTTATAAACAAAATAGATACAGTAAAAAAAGCAGAGATTCTTAAATTTATTGATGCTTATAAGGATCAGTGTAATTTTGCTGAAATTATACCAGTATCCGCTTTAAAGGGAGAAAACAAACAACAATTAATTGATGTAATTTTTAAGTATCTTCCAGATGGTCCAAGGTATTATGATGAAGATACGATAACAGATCAACCAGAACGCCAGATTGTTGCTGAATTGATTCGTGAGAAAGCATTACGCTTGTTAAGCGATGAGATTCCGCATGGAATTGCTGTAACAATTGATCGTATGAAAGAACGTCCGAACGGTAAGATGATTGACATAGATGCTACGATTATCTGTGAACGAGATTCCCACAAAGGAATAATCATTGGAAAACAAGGTGCTATGTTAAAAAATATCGGTATGAAAGCAAGAATGGAAATTGAAAATTTACTAGATACCAAAGTATTTCTTCAATTATGGGTGAAAGTTAAGAAGGAATGGAGAGATAGTGACTTCTTAATTAAAAATTACGGATATCGAGAGGATTCCGAATATTAGAATAGCGAACTCTTATCTTGTCAAGGGGAAAAATTTTAGATGACCTAGTCTATTATTATCAGTTTAGAATCGTAAGCTTCGGAGATGATATTATTGTAAGCTACAAAAGAAAACAAAAGGAATGATGTTACTTAACATGGAGGTTTTATCCATGGATCTTTTGAGCTCATAAAAAATCATTTAGGGGGCATGAATGGTGAAAAACGAAGAGTTTTGGAAGGTATTTGAACAGACAGGTGATATTAAAGATTATCTGAATTACACAGCTTGTACGAGAGAGAGAGAGCCTGAAACTAAGAAGGAGACAAGAGATGACCGGTACGGTTACAGTTACAGGGATTGTGTTAGCAACAATACCCATCGGTGATTATGATAAAAGACTCACGATACTGACAAAGGAACGTGGAAAAATAGGAGCATTTGCCAAAGGCGCTAGGAGACCAAATAGCGCCTTATTGGCATGCTCTCAACCATTTACTTTTGGCGAATTTCAACTGTATGCAGGCCGTAATTCTTATAATATTCAATCCGTTAATATCAAGAATTATTTTGGTGAGCTAAGAGAAGATATGAGTTTCGTATACTATGGACTTTACTTCTGTGAGTTTACTGATTATATGACCCGAGAGGGGAATGACGAAACGGAAATGCTTAAACTATTGTATCAATCCCTCAGGGCTTTACTAAATCCTCATATCGGGACAAAGCTAGTAAGATATATCTTTGAATTAAAGATAATAAGTCTAGGAGGAGAAGCACCACAAGTATTTGAGTGTCTTAATTGTGGTACAAAGGAGAATTTAAGTAGATTTAGTGCCAGTGCTGGTGGTTGTATTTGTGAAGGGTGTAGACAAAAGGCGATAGATGGTAAAAGGATTTTAACGTCAACATTGTATACTTTGCAATACATAATATCAGCTGATGTAGAGAAGTTATATAACTTTACGGTTACCGAAGAAGTATTTCGCGAGCTAAAGCTGTGCATTGATTGTTATCGTGAAGAACGTATTGAGCATCGTATGAAGTCGTTAGAATTATTATCGATTCTTTAATTGTATTTGTAAAAGATAAAAGTTTTGTATCATCTATTTGTACTCATCTATAAGTTATGAGAGAACTCTTTCATAAAAGTTGAGAGAATTAGAGTATTTACGGGGATAATCACCAAAATTATGCTTGAAAATATATGAAATTAAGGTTACAATATTACAATTAGTAGAAACTTCATATAAAAGCTGTATTTGGTGGCTTTCGTAAGTTTTAGAAATGATAGAATGATGAAATGTGAGGATGATTGTGATGGAAAAGACAATGGAGAAAATTGTTGCTTTAGCAAAGGCAAGAGGTTTTGTATATCCGGGGTCTGAAATCTATGGTGGACTTGCGAACACTTGGGATTACGGTAATCTTGGTGTTGAGCTTAAGAATAATGTAAAGAAGGCTTGGTGGACAAAGTTTATTCAACAGAATCCATATAATGTTGGTGTAGACTGTGCCATTTTAATGAATCCACAGACTTGGGTAGCAAGTGGACATCTTGGTAGTTTCTCTGATCCTTTAATGGATTGTAAGGAATGTCGTGAGAGATTCCGTGCAGATAAAGTAATTGAAGATTATGCTGCAGAGAATAAACTTACCCTTGAAGGTTCTGTTGATGCTTGGTCTCATGAAGAAATGTCTGCTTACATTGCGAAGAACAATATTCCATGTCCAACCTGTGGAAAGCATAACTTTACAGATATCCGTCAGTTTAACTTAATGTTTAAAACATTCCAGGGTGTAACTGAGGATGCAAAAAATACAGTTTACTTAAGACCAGAAACAGCACAAGGTATCTTCGTAAACTTTAAAAACGTGCAAAGAACTTCCAGAAAGAAGATTCCATTTGGTATCGGACAAGTTGGTAAATCCTTCCGTAACGAAATTACACCTGGTAACTTTACATTCCGTACCAGAGAGTTTGAGCAGATGGAATTAGAGTTCTTCTGTGAGCCAGATACAGACCTTGAGTGGTTTGCATATTGGAAACAGTTCTGTATCGATTGGTTACAGACACTTGGTATTAAAGAAGATGAGATGCGTGTTCGTGATCATGAGAAAGAAGAATTATCCTTCTATTCCAAAGCAACAACAGATATCGAATTTTTATTCCCATTTGGATGGGGAGAACTCTGGGGTATTGCAGATAGAACAGATTATGACTTAACACAACATCAGAATGTATCCAAAGAAGATATGAGCTATTTCGATGATGAAAAAGGTCAAAGATACATTCCTTATGTAATCGAGCCATCCTTAGGAGCTGACCGTGTAACCTTAGCTTTCCTCTGTGCAGCTTATGATGAAGAAGAAATTGCAGAAGGTGATGTACGTACTGTGCTTCATTTCCACCCAGCAATTGCACCAGTTAAAATTGGCGTGCTCCCATTATCTAAGAAACTAAGTGAGAATGCAGAAAAGATTTATACAGAGTTAAGTAAGTATTATAACTGTGAATTTGATGATAGAGGAAATATTGGAAAGCGTTACAGAAGACAGGATGAAATCGGTACTCCTTTCTGTATTACTTACGATTTCGATTCTGAGACAGATGGTGCAGTTACTGTACGTGACCGTGATACCATGGAGCAGGAAAGAATTAAGATTGAAGACTTAAAGGCTTATTTTGAGAAGAAATTTGAGTTCTAATATAGGAATCTTTTGCTATAGTTTGAAAGGAATTAACTAGTCATTATTCGTATTTTGTGAAAGTAATGAATGAGTCTTTCTCATAGTAAGAGTAGAAGGTTCAGATAAGTGTAGATAAAATAAACGTATTAAGTAAAGGGATAAGTGAAATGCTGTTTCGAGATTATTTCGACTGAGGCATTTTACTTACCCTTTTCTTTTTACTAGAGAGATAATTTTATTGGACTGGCCAGCACTCGACTGCTTTTAAGAAAGCTTTCGCTAAAATAAAATGACCAGGAGAGTGCCCACCATTCGGGTGAACTCGATCATTAGAAATACCCATATGATGTAGGTTCTTTTGTACGTCATCAAATTCTTTTTGAACATCACAGAAAATAACCTGATATTCCTCTGCTAGTTCTTTTACAACTGATGCAAAATTCCGGACCATAGCGGTCATTGGATCATTTTCATTCTTATCAATATAGTAAGGGGCGATAAGAACCATACCCTTTACTCTATCTTTTGTCATTTCAATCAGATTGCGATAGGTAGTTATGTATTCTTCTTCACTAACCCAAAGCTTTGGTTCAAAAGGATGGTCAAAATGTCTCCATACATCATTAATTCCAATCATTATGGATACCCAATCTGGGTTTTGATCTAAAACATCTGCTTGCCAACGTGCTTGTAAATTACGTATGGTATTTCCGCTGATGCCTGTATTCATCACATGGATTTTTAATTCCGGTAAAAAGGCGGTTAACATGCCGGATACTAACTTTGGATACCCTTCGCCAAGACCATAGGGAGCTTCCCCTATTGGACGAACTCTACCAACATCTGTAATAGAGTCACCGGTAAATAGTAATCTGCTACCTGCTTCAATTTTCATTCTTTTTTCTTACCCTAAAAAGAGTATTATCCTTTCTGTGTGTGTTTGTGTAATACTTGTGTATACAAGATTAGCAAGCAGAAACAAATGTAAAATCATATTTTTTATTTCATGATAGAATTGCTTGTAATTCAGTGATTCTATGAGATATGAAATGTTAAGATAAGAAAACTTATAAAATCCAACTATATCCACCCCCAACCTAATGTAATACTTAGAAATTAGAGAATTGTTGTGTTCTATAGATATAAAAAATAATCTGAAATTATTATACCATACTCTATAAAAGGAAACCATAACCGAACTCCTTTTCAAGTTTATAGCACATAATAGAAAACAAATGTTGAACACCCGTAAGTATGATTTTTTGTAAGTTCTTACTTTTTTAGAAAATAAATCTTAGTTTCCATAATATAGTTAAAAGTGTAAAGAATCACATAAAAGTAGTTGAAAAAATGATATATGAAACTTTGTATAAGTAGGACAATAAAAAGCTTTTAAAAGATTTTAACTTGTGTAAAATTACTTGAAATATTCCATTATATAGCACATAGCTGTATTTATATGTAAGTACTTTCACTCATAACTTCATTTTTTTGTACATATTGTTCTATGTAAGTATTTACAAAAACCAGTTTTAAGCATTTGTGCACAATACACAAAATAATGGCTATAAATGTCGTAAAAAATATCGAATTATTCAAAAAAGTATTTCCAATGGATTAACAATGTGCTATAATCGTATATGGCGACTATAGTCAGGCTTTCAAATTTGATTAAAAAGTACATAAGGATAAGCCTCAATATATAGTCAAATATTTTTAGGAGGTAATACCACATGGCAAAATGGGTGTATATGTTCAAAGAAGGCAACGCCAATATGAAAAATCTTCTTGGTGGTAAGGGTGCTAACTTAGCAGAGATGACTAACCTTGGTCTTCCAATTCCACAAGGTTTTACTGTTACTACAGAAGCTTGTACCGACTATTATAACAGCGGCAAGAAAGTCACAGAAGAAGTTCAATCTCAGATTTTCGAGGCACTTGGTAAATTGGAAGAAATTCAGGGAAAGAAATTCGGTGATAATGAAGATCCATTATTAGTTTCTGTACGTTCTGGTGCAAGAGCTTCTATGCCAGGTATGATGGATACAATTCTGAACCTTGGTTTAAATGATGTTGCAGTAGAAGGATTTGCAACAAAAACAGGTAATCCAAGATTCGCATACGATTCTTATAGACGTTTCATTCAAATGTTCTCTGACGTAGTTATGGAGATGAGTAAGACCTTCTTCGAAGGTATCTTAGATGAAGTTAAAGAATCTAAGGGCGCTAAGTTTGACACAGATTTAACTGCAGATGATTTAAAAGAAGTTATTGCAAGATATAAAGCAATTTATAAGAGTAAGATGGGAGAGGATTTCCCACAGGATCCTAAGGTTCAGTTAATGGAGGCTGTAAAAGCAGTATTCCGTTCTTGGGATAATCCACGTGCGATTGTTTACCGTCGTATGAATGATATCCCTGGCGATTGGGGTACCGCAGTAAACGTACAAGCAATGGTATTCGGTAACATGGGTAACACTTCCGGTACTGGTGTAGCATTTACACGTAACCCTTCTACTGGTGAGAATGGTATCTACGGTGAATACTTAATCAATGCTCAGGGTGAAGACGTTGTTGCTGGTATTAGAACACCGCTACCTATCACAAGATTAGCAGAGGATCTTCCAGATTGCTATAAGCAGTTTATGGAGATTGCAAATAAATTAGAGAATCACTACCGCGATATGCAGGATATGGAGTTTACGATTCAGGAAGGTAAGTTATACTTCTTACAGACACGTAATGGTAAGAGAACAGCTCCAGCTGCAATCAAGATTGCTTGTGATTTAGTAGATGAAGGAAAGATTACTCCTCAGGAAGCAGTTCTTCGTATTGATGCGAAGTCCTTAGACCAGTTATTACATCCTACGTTTGATCCAAAGGCATTAAAAGAAGGTCATGTGATTGGTTCTGCTCTTCCAGCATCTCCTGGTGCTGCTGCCGGTAAGGTTTACTTTACCGCAGATGAAGCCAAAGAAGCTCATGAGAAGGGTGCAAGAGTTATCTTAGTTCGTCTTGAAACATCTCCAGAAGATATCGAAGGTATGCATGCATCCGAAGGTATCTTAACCGTTCGTGGTGGTATGACTTCTCACGCAGCTGTAGTTGCTCGTGGTATGGGTACTGCTTGTGTATCTGGTTGTGGAGAAATTAAGATTAGTGAAGAAGAAAAATTCTTCGAACTTGGTGGAGAAAGAATCGTAGAAGGTGATTACATCTCCTTAGATGGTTCCACCGGTAAGATTTATCTTGGAGATATTAAGACAGTGGAAGCTAGTGTTAGCGGATACTTTGGAAGAATCATGGAGTGGTCTGATCAGTTTAGAACTCTTCAGGTTAGAACAAATGCAGATACCCCTTCTGATACTTTAAATGCAGTGAAGTTAGGTGCAGAGGGTATTGGTCTTTGCCGTACTGAGCATATGTTCTTTGAGTCAGAAAGAATTCCTAAGATTCGTAAGATGATCTTAAGCAAGACTGTAGAAGGAAGAGAATCCGCATTAAATGAGCTTCTTGAGTTCCAGAAAGCAGACTTTAAGGGTATGTACGAAGCTCTTGAAGGAAGACCGATGACAGTTCGTTACTTAGATCCACCTCTACATGAGTTCGTACCAACCGATCCAGAGGATATTGCAGAGCTTGCAAAAGATATGAATCTTACGGTAGCTGAAGTAAAAGCTACTTGTGATTCCCTTCATGAGTTCAACCCAATGATGGGTCATAGAGGTTGTCGTCTTGCTGTAACTTATCCAGAAATCGCTAGAATGCAGACTCGTGCCGTAATGGAGGCTGCGATTGAAGTTAAGGAAGAGAAGGGCTATGATATCATTCCAGAAATCATGATTCCACTTGTTGGCGAGAAGAAAGAGCTTAAATTTGTTAAAGATATCGTTGTCGAAACAGCAGAATTAGTAAAGAAAGAAAAGAACTCTGACATCGAGTACCATATCGGTACTATGATCGAGATTCCTCGTGCAGCTTTACTTGCGGATGAGATTGCAGATGAAGCAGAATTCTTCTCCTTCGGTACAAACGACTTAACTCAGATGACTTTTGGTTTCTCCCGTGATGATGCTGGTAAGTTCTTAGATGCTTACTATAAGAGCAAGATTTACGAGTCAGATCCATTTGCAAGACTTGATCAAAACGGTGTTGGTCAATTAGTTAAGATGGCTTGTGAAAAAGGTAGACAGGTTCGTCCAAACATTAAGCTTGGTATCTGTGGTGAGCACGGTGGAGATCCATCTTCCGTTGAATTCTGCCATAAGGTAGGTTTAACTTATGTTTCCTGTTCTCCATTCCGCGTACCAATTGCTAGATTGGCAGCAGCACAGGCTGCTTTGAATGAAAAAACAGCGAAGTAATTTATTCGCTAGAACCTCTGAAAGTGCTTAAAATAAGGCATTACAGAGTATTGTAGATTTTGAACTGAAACATAAAAAATATAAAAATATAGCACTTTATCATGTAAAAATGGTAAGGTGCTTATTTTTATGCTTAAAAGGTACTTAAAGTCCGTCCTAGAAAGACACCAAGTAATTTGAATGTTTTTTTAAAAAATAATAAGTTTGAGATTTAGCCAAAAAGATAATTATGATAGGGACATATAGAACTGTGGAACATAAATATTATTTTTTGGGCATAAAAGACTGCAGTTAAACCTATAAAAGTATAGGATGATGTTGTAGAAGAAAATATTAGTAATAGTTACAGCGATGGTATATATAAAAGGCATTATTACAGACAGATTTAAATAGTTTCCCTTTTCTTCATATTATTAAGCAATCTTGTATGTGAGTAGCAATCTTGTGGGTGTATGCATAAATGTGGGGAGTATTATGATATGACTGTTTAGCAACTTTTAGAATGGTAAGCACCATGGTGTAGCTATGAAAGGGTGTCACATTAACCCACCAAACCATAATAAGCAACTAAGTAATATCCGGCAGCTTTCTTTAAAAGCTGCCCGCAAACAATAAATTAATATAAATAATATAACAAGAGGGGGAAAATTTATGACATTAGAAAAACTTTACATGAAAGTAGCAGGTGCAATACACAGGGAAGAAGTAATGGAAAGCCTTAGCAATGCAACCTTTTTAAATATAGTCAATAATAAGGTAACTTTTAAAACCTTTGTAGAGACAGATGATGCAGCAACAGCGCAAGATTTAGCTACAGAGTATATTTTACCAAGGTACATAGTTTTTTGGAAAATGAAAGATTCAATGTGGTTTATCGAAGGCGCAGAAACAGAAACAGAACTAAATTCAGTATTAAAGGCAAAAACAAGCTGTAAAGAAGTAACGATGATTATAAGGGTAGATAGTAAAAGCGAGGTCATTGATGTGGTAAGAGATTGTAATATTTTAAGTATAAACAAGGTTTTTAAAAGAAAGAGTGTCCTTAGAAATATTGTAAAGTTGTAGATATCTTAACACTAGAGCCAAATCAGGGTATTGGTTGACAAAATATCTATACAATAATCTAGTGGGAATCAGAGTATACATATTAAACCTCATTTTTCTGTGATATTACAGTAAGAATGGTACTTTCCCAACCAAATTACAGGATGTATATCACAAAACAGTCATCTAAGTTGGAATCCAAGGGTAATCGAGTGGTTAACTTCGTAAAAATAAGTAATTGGAGGAAAATTTGAAATCCTACTTTAAGTTAGATTACTAATATAAACGGGGTATTAAGTCCGTAAATATAATTATCTAGGGTATAAGAAATAAGAATGAAAAGGGGATAGCAAAGTTGTAATTATCCTAATTAACAGGGTATATAGGTTGTAGTATTGCTAGATAGAGGGTGCCGGTTTCACCGGCACCCCGCATAAACAATCTATCCACTAAAACCAAGAATAGGAATCCTATAAAATCAAAAGGGGGAGAACGATATGCAAACATTAACATTACAAGAGATTTTTAACATAGTAGCCAAAGAGAAGGCGCGCAGACAAATAGCAAAGGAGCCTGAATTACAGTATAAAGTTAATTTAGAGAGTTTAATAACTAACAGAACACAAGAAAATCTAAAATTATTAATTACAAATTATAATTTTGATAAAGGTGATATTTGGAATGCTGATAATTATAAACCCTTTAAGAAAATGGAAGAGAAAGTAGAATTCGAGGACCGTGTAGTATTACTTATAGATTTTGAGAAAGAAGGACATACACGATTTACAATTCATAACGAGTACAGCCAAAGCAATGAAGAATATTTATTAGGTTTAACACAAGAAGAGCGCGAGAATATTTATGTTGTTGAAAGTGGTACGATACAAGGGTATAGAGTAGTAGAGGATAAAGTGATAAAGGGTAGTGTGATTTTTGAAGGGGGAGAAAGAGAAGATTTGAAAGTTAGATTAACTGAACTACAGATGAAGATAGAAGTAGTATTACAAGAGATAGAGAAACTAAAATGTGGGTATTAAAGATACAGGGTAGGTAACCAAGAATGTAAGCCTACCCTTTTTTTATTGTCAAAGAGTATAAGCCAGAGTATCTTACAACCCATATACCATTAAAACTAGATAAGGGGGTGCTTCGCACCCCGTGTACTATAAAGTCAGTAATAACAAGATAAGCAATCACATGGGGTAGTAAATATTTACAATACACCAGATAAATGGTATAATTTGCTAATGATGAACAGAATAAAAAAGTATAAAAACAAAAAAGAGAAAAAAGGGAGAAGATAATGAAAAAAATTAAGAGATTAATTCCATTAATGCTGGTAATAGTAATGCTATTAACAAATACCACAATAGTGCAGGCAGTGGAAAGGGTACCAATACCAGTACCAGATTCGGTAGAATATGTTGCAGAAATGTGTTCACCCAAAATCACAGTAAACGGTACAAAAATATATATGCAAGCCTGCACGGTAGGAGCAGACCCTAATCTTTATATTAAAGTCCGTGACTTAGCTAACTCTTTGAATAAAACAAATAAGAAATTTAACTTTACATATAACACTAAAAAAGATGTTAGTGCTAGTATATAACAGTGGACACGAAAAGTTTAACACGTTAGAATAGCTTC
>ERZ791922.111-NODE-111-length-71438-cov-3.152529_pt1 | contig 71438 bp, 57 predicted proteins | sample MGYA00510134_ERZ791922 | MGnify/ENA primary metagenome ERZ791922 (study PRJEB30046, sample SAMN00792101) | human gut metagenome | study: EMG produced TPA metagenomics assembly of the A metagenome-wide association study of gut microbiota in type 2... | reverse complement strand
TAATACTCCATGGAAGTTACTTGAATACTGTGCTTCTTTAGGTGAAATCTATGATATTGTTGTAGAAGATATGGAGCGACAGTCGAAAGGACTTCATGGTTAATTGTTCAGAACGTAGCTAAGAGTAACTTAATTTGTGGATACCCCACTTAGCATGAGATAGCTAACTACTGATAGTAGACTTTAATTATCATTATTTTATATCATTAGGACTGCACTGTACCTAATAGTTAAGCAGATTTTTTTCTGTGTTTACTATCAAGGTACAGTGTATTTCATTTATGCGAAGGAAAAGTTCGCGTAGCGTAATTTCTCTTACGAATATGAAGATTTATATGTGAGATATATATATGGGATAGTTATAGGATAGTTATAGGATATTTTTAGCACACATCAATATTCTTTTATAATGCAAAATAATCTTAGAGTATGTGCGAAATAAGGGAAGATTGCTATAGATACCTAACATATCAACGGAGTGTATCAAAGATAATGCTTATAACTTTTATAAGGGTTGATTCTTAGAATAAATAAAATAGTAAATTATATAATTATGTGTTATACTAGTGGCTATTGAAAAAAATGAAATATAATAAAACAGAGTCTGCGTACAGATGAAAAAATATTATATTTAGAATTGGAAGTAGAATGAACTTTAATGAAATGAAATTAATGAAACAATTGTTACAGGCAATCGAGGAGCAAGGTTATGTAGAGCCATCTCCAATTCAAAAAAAGACGATTCCCCTAGTCCTTGAAGGTAAGGATATCTTAGGTTGTGCACAGACGGGAACTGGAAAGACAGCAGCATTTGCATTGCCTATTTTGGAGCGATTATCGAAAGATACGAACAGTGGATTGCGAGCTCTAATAATTACACCAACGAGGGAATTGGCAATTCAGATCTATGAAAGTTTTGAATGCTTTGGCAAATATACAACACTGAAGCAAAGTGTTATTTATGGTGGAGTCGGACAGAGTACACAAGTTAATTCTTTAAAAACAGGAGTGGATATACTAATAGCTACGCCTGGACGCCTTAATGATTTGATTGGGCAAGGCTATATTAAGTTAGATACCATTAAAATGTTTGTACTTGACGAAGCAGATCAAATGCTTGATATGGGATTTTTAAATGATATAAAAAAAGTAATAAAATTGTTACCTCAAAAACGTCAGACTTTATTGTTTAGTGCAACAATGCCAAATGAAATAGAATCATTAGCAACTGGATTATTACAAGATCCTGAAATAATTAAAATAAGTCCTGTAACAAGTACCGTTGATGCTATCGAGCAGAGTGTTTATTTTGTTGATCGTTTAAATAAAATTCCTTTATTAACTTCTTTAATTAAAACACAAAAAATGTCAAGTGTTCTTGTATTTACTAAAACAAAACACGGTGCAGATCGTGTGGCTGATAAGTTAAACAAGGCAAAAGTGAAAGCACTTGCTATTCATGGTGGTAAAGCTCAGAATACAAGACAGAGTGCTCTTAGTGACTTTAAAGAGGGAAAGATCAAAGTTTTAGTTGCAACTGATATTGCAGCAAGGGGAATTGATATTTCAGAGTTATCTTATGTGGTAAATTATGATATTCCAAGTCAAGCAGAAATCTACATTCACCGAATCGGAAGAACAGGTCGTGCCGGTTTAGGTGGCAATGCAATTAATTTATGTAATATTGATGATTTGGATTATTTAAGAGATATTGAAAAACATATAGGTAAGATTATTCCAGAAGTTCCATCTAAGTGGCCAATGTTAATACTTGAGAAGACTGAAAAGCCAGTCAGAGGTCAAAAGTCTGGGAAGTCTGTAAAGAGTGAAGCTAAGGATTTCACTAAGTCTGATATAAGAGATATGGTAGATAAAGAAACAAGGATACCTTATTCAAAGAAGAGCGTTGTATCTGCAAAGAAAGAAGTAAGTAATAAAAGAACCTCTAAGAAGAAAATGTCTACCCCAGGAAATAAAAACTCTTATACAGAAAAGAAGCAGCAAATAAAAGATAAAAAACCAACCGAATATAAAAAGAAGACGATTGCTTCTGATAAAAAACCAACCGAATATAAAAAGAAGACTACAGATTACAATAAGAAACTAACAGTTTCTAATGAGAGTGCAACTTATTCTGGAAGGAAACCATCTAAAAAAGGTAAGAATATTACTAAAATATCTAAAAAACATTAAGTAAAATAGGTAAACTATATGGTTAATAAGATAGCAGAGAGCCAGTGAAAAAATCTCCAATACGAACCGAGTTAGATAAAGTTGATTTCTATGGACATACTTGGTTAATAAAAAACAACCGGAATTAGAATCTAAAAACTAATTCCGGTTGTTTTATGATTTTAAACAAAAATACTGAATAAACTTTATTTAGTCTGCATCTACTGATTCAATATCCCATTCGGTAACCGTTCCAGATTGTGCATCGATTTCAAAATCATATTCTGTGTTGTTGTATTGAATACTTCCTTCATAGACATATTTTCCATCTTCCTTATCAAGGTGAATTCTAATATGAGAATCCTTTGCATCTGGTACTTTTGCTAATGCAATCTTTTTAGCCTCAGCTTCGCTAATTGTATTAGAAGGGGTACCCTCGATAGAAGAGGTATCATCGTCATCATCCTGATCATTAACATCAATTTCTGATTCCATGATTGAACCAGTTAGCGCATCGATTGTGTAGTCATACTCTTTCTCTGAGTAATAGAATTCAATGTCGTATTCTGGTGTTTCGTCGTCTTTATCGAACTTAATAGTAAAATTCTTTATTTCAGTTTCCTCTACTAACGCATGTGTAAGAGCAATTTTTTTAGCTTCATCTTCGCTAATTACTTGGGTAGAAACAGTACCATTGGATGAGTTAATATTATCATCGTTTTTATCTTCGTTGTCTATTTCATAACTAATGATGTTACCATTTGTTGCATGAATATCGTAATCGTATTCTTTAGTACCAACATTAAATTCCACCTCATAGAGTTCAACTCCATCCTCAGTATCAAGCTTAATCTTAAAATTAGTAGTATCTGCTTCTTTTACATCAGAATGCTTTAATGCAATTTCTTTCGCTTTCTCTTCACTAATTAATGTTGCATCTTCATTATTCAAAGTAGTTTCTTTTTCGCTTTTTGGTGATTGATTTGCTTTGTTATTAACTTCATTCGCATTTGCAGTAGTACTAACACCTACAATAATGCCACCTGCTAATGTTGCTAAAACTAAGGAACTTACTAATTTCTTTTTCATATTTTCTCTCCTTTAATCTTTTTAAAACTAATTGTTGTGTAACTTATGTGGATACTATATCGAATCAAGATTAAAGGAACATTAAAGATTTTAATTTACATAAAATTCAAAAGAAAAAGTGCTTCCTTCACCAAATACACTTTCAACAAATACTTTACCACCGTGAGATTCCACAATCCATTTCACCATAGGAAGACCAAGACCCACACCATTTTCTTTCAAAGAAGTACGGGAAGGGTCTACCTGATAAAAACGCTCCCATATCTTATCTAACTGGTTTGATTTTATACCAATCCCATTATCAGTAACTGACCCTATAATTCGATTACCATTTATTTTTAAAGATACGAGTGTCTCTCCTCCATACTTACCATAGGTAATACTATTAGAAATTAGATTAATGAAAAGTCGCATCATCATGGTTTCATCTGCTTGCATTAATATATTAGGTGTGATATCAGCTTTTAACGTTATCTTCCGTTCAGAAGCATGATAGCTTTGTTCTTCTACGATAACTTCACAAAGTTCACTAAGATTCACTGTTTCCAAATGTAACTGTTGCTGATTATGATCAGTTCTTGCAAGTGTAAGTAATTGTGAGATGAGATTGGACATATTCTTAGATTGATCCAAGATGATAGTAAGACTCTCATTCATTTCTTCCTTACTTTGATTTTCTTTTAGAGAATACTCACATTGTGTTATTATTACGGAGACAGGAGTACGTAGTTCGTGGGATACATCAGCAGTAAATCGTTTTTCATTTTCAAATGCATTCTCTAATCGGTCCATCATATGATCAAAGGTATCGGCTAGTTGGTGTACCTCATCCTTTCCTTTCCCAAGTCCAATTCTAGTTTTAAGATCATTTCCAGAGCTAATTCGTTTCGTCGTTTCCGTCATCTTAGAAAGTGGTAATAGTGTTTTTCTCGTAATAGAATAGCCACCGAGTGCTACACAAAGTACGAAGATAGGAAGTAAGATTAAGGATAACTTTAAAAGGATACTAATTGCAGTATCACCTTGTGTCTGAGATGAAATGCCTCGAATCCATAGATCGCCATACCCTTCAATTGAGTCAAGATGGTCATATAAATACCATGTACTTTGGTTGGTACTATATTTTCTTACATGCTCTCTTTGAAAACTAACAGTATGATCAAAGTCAGGAGGAGTCCTGCCATAAAGCAGTGTTCCCTCCAAATCATAGACAGATAGATACACCCCCTTTGCTAAGAAATTGAAGTCTTCTTCAAATTCTAGGTAACCATCTTCATAATCGATTTCTGTGATGCTCTGGGTTACTGCTTTTATTAATTGATCCTTAGCGTTTGAGATAATTCGACTATTGCTGATGGAAATCAACAGAGATAATATAATTATGATAAGCATTGTCATAAATAAGGTATACCAGAGTGTAATTTTTAATTTTATAGATAGATTTTTCATTTTTAGCCTCCATGCTGCGACTATTTATAGGAGTTACGAATAGCTCAAGTTAGTCGCAACCAAAACTTGGTGAGTGAAAGATTGAAAACCGTTCACTCTAAAAAAATGCCAGACTAGTAGCCAGTATGAAATTAGAAAGTTTAGAGTACATTTAACTGGATTAGAAATACTTTTAACACTTGAAAACATTCCTCTTAGTAGGCTGGAAGTTTGTGCCGAGGATCACGCAGGCACAAACTTCTGTGTGAAAGAAATCGAAGGGGGATTTCACACTTATTCCTTAAGCACATAACCGGTACCGCGGATTGTATGAATTAATTTCGGTGAAAAATTATCATCTATTTTCTTTCTTAAGTAACGAATATAGACATCAACAACATTGGAACCACCTTCATAATCATAATTCCAGATATGCTGTTGAATTTTATCACGGGTTAGAACGATACCTTGATTACTAATCATATATTCGAGGATAGAAAATTCTTTGGAAGATAAGTTGATTTCTATCTCATCACGATATACGGTTCTAGCATCTGTATCAACAGTTAGGTTTGCAATACGGTAACAATGGTCTTGTCTACCACTTTCTCTTCTTAATAATGTTCGAATGCGTGCTAATAGTTCATCAAGTGCAAATGGCTTAACCAGATAATCATCTGCTCCAGCATCAAGACCTTTTACTCTATCTTCTATACGATCCTTGGCAGTAAGCAATAGTACAGGCACTTTATTTCCTTCCCTTCGTAAGGTCTTTAGCACCTCAAGGCCACTTTTCTTAGGCATCATAATGTCTAGTATAATCGCATCATATTCAGCAAAACGTAAAAAATCCAAGGCTTCATCTCCATTCAAACAGGAGTCTAAGGTGTAATGTTCCTTCCTTAATGTTTTTACAATAATATCATTTAAACTTTTTTCGTCTTCCGCAAGTAGAATTCGCATAGGAACCTCCAGTAACTACTTTTTCTTAGTATTCATCTAAATGTTAACTTTATGAAAGAAGATTAGCTTATGATAACTAATTATTGATAGTTGGTATATTATGGTGTATCTTATTTATGTAGTTTAAAATATTTTAAATGGAGAATGACAGATGAATAGATTGATCGCAACAATAGCACTAGCTACGAGTTTTTTTGTTTTATCTTCTTGTTCGAAAAGTAATACAGAAGATAATAATGGAACTTCGCTCTATCAAAAAGGGTTGGAACTGACAAAGCAAATGGATAATTTAGCGGAAAGTGAAGACTACATAACATTAATTTCAGCTTCAACAGAAATGACTGAAATAATGAAAGAGATTGGAGATGCAGATTACAGCAAACCAATTCTTGTCTACGAAATAGATGGTATTGATACTGCATATATGGAGTTATTAACTGTTCAGCATGAAGTGACATTAAGTACTGAAATAGAAAAGATTGCAAGGAATCGGATTACTTCAGCAGTTGCACCACAAATTAATTCTCAAAAGGGTGCTATGTTTTTGGCTGCAAGCTCTTGTATTACCGTAAGCGATAGTTTTATCTTTCCTGGATTAGAACAACAAAAGACATTTCTTTTTATTTATGACAATGGTTATCATAGTATTGTTACATTTACACCACATGATAATAATATAGTTGAAGCTAATGCAAATTTCGTGAAGAATGAAATGCTTTCAGAAGCTAAAACAACAGTAGATATTGAGTCCTTTTTTGAATCTTCCATGGGGCTTGCTAATCTAAAAGTTACAGAATATCATGAATAAATGAAAAAAAATCGAAAGAGTTATCAATACTGGCTTCATGCTAATAACTAAACCTAACTGAATATTGTTCGTTTTGTAAATATAGTCTGACATTACGGATCTATTAATGATGAGATAATGTAATAAATTTCAAAGATAAAGGCACTAATAACATTATGCGATAACGATAGAAAGACCAATAGTGAAAGGAGAGATTATGAAATACTTTATTATTGAAGGATTTATAACTAATCCAGATCTAATGAATGATAACATAATGAAGGAGCACATAGCTTATACGCAAAAAGCAATGGAGGAAGGATTTATATTAATGTCTGGTCTTAAATCAGATATGAGTGGTGGACTCTCAGTCATGAAATCAGAATCTATAAAAAAAGTAGAGGAATATCTATCGAGAGAACCATTAAAGAGGAATGGAATACAAGAATATAAGGTGATTGAATTCTCACCACACTACCTTAATCCTTCCACTAGTGAATGGTTTTATAAAGAAGAGTGATGATGAAAAAAATAATAGACAATGTTGTAAATTTTCCTATACTGCGAGGCTGTTAAACGTAATTATATGTACCTCCAAGCGTTAGACATGATTAGTCTTACTTTTGGAGGTACATTTTCCACTTTCGAATCACTTATGACTTATTTCTTTTGTTAAGGAATGGATTATTATAACCTTACATAGGCTCGTAATTTATTGATTCTAAGCTTTTTGTTATTTTAATCCAGGAATACGACCATAAATTTTTTCTCTTGAATCATAGTCGATGGATTGAATCTTAACCTTTGCATTCTTTTTCTTTGCAATTTCGATGGATGTTACACTAGAATCTCCACCGTTAGCCCCAATGATTTGGCCATTTCCAATATAGATTGCAACGTGTACGACTTTACCACTGGATTTTGATTTATAGAACACAAGATCTCCTGGTTTTAATTCACTTCGTCTAATTTTTGTTACATAGTTTGCTTGGTCAGCAGAAACCATATAGTTTTTCATCAAACCAAATTTTTTAAATACTTGATAGGTGTAATGAGAACAATCTAAACCGTAGCTGCTTCCTTGAGGGTAATTTCCACCCCATTGGTAGTATACACCTTGAAATGTTTTCGCATATTCTACAATCTGATTTCTTGTAGAAGAAGTTGAAGCGGAGTTTTCTGAACTTGAATTACCAGAAGAAGTTCCAGCTTTAAAGTAGGAACCACTTACATAACCAACGGTTTTCCCCCAAACAACTTTGTACCATCCATCCTTCACACTGATAATTGGCAAAACAGTTTTATTAGGGATTTTACCTAGTATTTTAGAAGAAGTGGATGCGGAAGAACGAAAATTTAAGGTTCCTCCATTGGTAGTTACAGTTCCATATTTGGTGGACGAAATCTTGATATACGATTTGTGCGCATAGCCAACGCTTCCGCTTGTATTATAGATAACTTTATAAAAGTCACCGCTACTTCCAATTACTTGAATGTAAGCATTCGGATTTAAAGAAGAAACTTTCTTTGATTTTGTACTGGCAGATGCACGAATATTCAGCGGTGTCTCTTTTGTAGTGCTGACACCAACGCTTGGTTTTGAATAACTTGCTGCAAATGCTAGTGTTTCTGATTTTAAACAGATAAGTAATACTATAAGACCAAGCATTACAATCGTTCGTTTCATCAGTTGCTGCATTGATTTTGTCATGAATACCTCTTTTCATTCTCGATATCATAGTGTTACAAAAACAGGAACTTACTCCTGCAGTCATATTTAGTAGGTTGTAGGGGTCCTACAATATACTTTGTAACATTATTGTAATAAATACTTAACAATACAGCAACAGTAAAAATATGGATGATGATTATTCTTCACTAAAAAGCAAAGTAGGAGTTATAACTGAAGTAGTACGCAGAGAAAGAACTAACGATGGATTTTTTACGAAGAGAACCATTAGTAGTGGAGTTGGAACCTATGATCAATTTAGAAAGTTAAAGGCTATACAGTAAAATAACGAGTTCTTTATCGGAGAGAGAAGTAAAAAAAATGACAAGTCTTTGTTAAGACTTGTCACTATCATTTACTGTAATAGATTCGAGTTGAGAAGTGCAATGAGGACAACGAGTAGCATTAATATGAATCTTCGTCATGCAAAATGGGCATTCCTTCTCCGTAGGTTTTACTTCGGCTTTTACTTTTCTTTCATCAAAAGATAGTATTTTGTTCATCCCTTTTACCAAGAGGAAGACAACAAAAGCCATGATGATAAAATTGATGATAGCAGTTATAAAGGCACCATATTTTAGTGTAATTCCAAAGATATCTAACTGTAAGGAATCAAAATTTTGGCGAGTAAACAAACCAATGATAGGTGAAAGTATATTGTCGGTTAAAGAAGTAACGATTCCTTGAAACGCACTACCAATAATAACACCGACTGCTAGATTCATCACATTACCCTTTAAAGCAAATGCTTTGAACTCTTTTAAGAAATTTTTCATATTTCCTCCCTTTTTTTTATATAATATTAACATTTTAGCACGATTGGACAAGAAAGTAAATAATCATCCTTAAAGTCCTAAATTAAGGTAATAGGAATTATTACTTATATAGCATAAATTAGATATCTATGACTTAGCAAATAATTCATTGCATTCAATGCTTGAATGGGTATAATAGAAAGAGATAATTCGTAGGAAGGAACAATTACATGTTAGAGAATAGATTTAGAAAATATAAGCTTTGTGAAGAAATCATACAGGCACTCTCCATGCTACATTATATAGAACCGACGGAGGTTCAGGAACAGGTGATTCCTCTTGTCCTTGAGGGAAAAGATATTATAGCAAAATCAAAAACAGGAAGTGGCAAAACGGCAGCCTTTGCGATACCGATTTGTGAAGCAATCGTTTGGGAGGAGAATTTACCTCAAGCCCTCGTTTTGGAACCGACAAGAGAATTAGCTTATCAGGTAAAGGATGAAATTTTTAACATCGGGCGTATGAAACGAATCAAAGTTCCAGTGGTATTTGGTGGTTTTCCTTTTGATAAGCAAGCACTTACTTTAAAGCAAAAATCTCACATTGTCGTAGGAACACCGGGAAGAGTCTTGGATCATTGTGAATCTGGAACATTAAAATGTGAAAATATAAAATATGTTGTCCTAGATGAAGCGGACCTCATGCTTGATATGGGATTTTTAGAGGATGTAAAAAAAATTCTTTCTTATTTACCAGAGAAAACAACTATAATGCTATTTTCAGCAACCATGGGGGAAGCTTTGTATGCTTTGACTGATGAGTTCATGGATTCACCTGTGGAAGTAAAGCTTTCTGATGGAACAGAAACTGTAGATAGTATCGAACAGGTGGGCTGTTTTGTTACCGAAGAGAATAAGTATGAAGTATTCCTTTCGATGTTATATAAAAATAACCCATCCAATGCAATGATTTTTTGTGGTACTAGAGAAATGGTTGAGGTATTATATTATAAGCTAAAGAAGGAAAAAATTTGGTGCGGTATGCTTCATGGGCTTATCGATCAAAAACAACGAATTCATACGATCGAGGATTTTCGTACTGGTGGTTTTCGGTATCTAATAGCAACTGATGTTGCTGCAAGAGGTGTAGACTTTGATGATATCTCTCATGTGATAAATTATGATTTACCTACTTCAAAAGAAACCTATGTTCATAGAATAGGACGGACAGGTCGTAATGGTAAGAGTGGTAAGGCAATTAGTTTAATCCGTGAAGAAGAACAAAAGATGCTTACTTCTATTGAATCGTTTACAGGAACTCAGATCGAAATCTTGATACCACCAACAGAGGAAGAAGCTAGGGAATTTTTATATAAAGAAAAATTCTATGCTGCACAACAAATAAAACAAGAACGAAAGAAAAAAAAGGGTGATGTTTTTCAAAAAGATATCATGAAATTGACGATTAATGGTGGTAGGAAATCGAAACTTCGTACTTGTGAGGTTGTTGGTACAATTAGTGGTATTGAGGGCGTCAATGGAAAAGAAGACATAGGGGTCATTGATATAAGAGACAGTATCACTTATGTTGAGATTCTAAATGGTAAAGGTAATTTAGTTCTGAAAGAACTTCCAAAACGTACGATGAAAGGCAAATGCCGAAAAGTTAGTATTAGTAATTAAAAAAGTGTCTGCCAAACTTTCAATTCGAATTCATTGTGCAGAAAAAAAGCTACAAAAGTAACCAATTATATGTTATTCTATAAATGTAACTCCTTTCTGAAGTATGGGTATTTTATTGTGTTGTCGTTAACTCAATTTTACTATAATCAGTTGGGGGTTTTCTTGTTTTACAGGAATTAATTCAAGCGTTCAGTGTAAAAAACAGTAGTTACAATTAGAAAGGGGATTATTGCTATAAGGTAAGCAATTAAAAAATTTAAAAAGGGGGCTTTTTTGAAAGGAGAAGGAGATGTATCGGGTTTTACTGGTGGATGATGAGGATTTAGCTAGAGAGTCAATCAGTCGATGTATCAAGTGGTCTGATTTGGGATTATCTCTGGTTGGAACTTGTAAGAATGGTAAGGAAGCCATCTTATTCGTCACGGAACATAGGGTTGATATTGTTCTCACCGATATCTGTATGCCATATGTGGATGGGATGGAGTTAAGCAAATTTTTGTATGAGAATCATAAAGAGATAAGAACTGTAATATTTAGTGGCTACCATGAATTTGAATATGCAAAACAAGCAATGAAGTATAAAGTTATCGAGTATTTACTAAAGCCTGTAACTGCAAAGGAACTTAGTGATGTTTTGATAAATCTAACCAATGAATTAAATAAGAGTCAGAAGGAACAACAAGAAATAACGATAATGAAACAAGAATACAAAAAGAGTTTAACCCTAGTGAAAGGACAAGTTTTGTCTGATTTAATGCTTGTTGGAAAACTGGATGAACAGCTAAAAAATGATTTACAACGTCTGCAAATACATATTGAAGATTCCAACTTACGTGTGGTTTCTTTTGTGGTCACATCGATAGAAAGTGATGAGCCAAAACAAAGTGCATTAATATTAATTACGATAGTAAAAATCATTGAGACAACAATCAAAGATTACAAAGACTGTATTGCTTTTCAAGGAGTGGAGAATGGCATATACTTAATTTTTCATACAACTAGGAAACGAGATCTTGAGGATAGAATTCACTTCATTCTCTCTGATATCAAGAAAAATATTGAAGAAGCAATGTCTTTTTATGTTCAAATTGGAATCGGAGGATGGGTTCATGGTATGAATAACCTCACTGTTTCATTTGAAGAAGCAAAACGTGCGCTTTCGTATCGCTATTTAGATCAAACGACTTATCTTTGGGATATTGATAAGATAAAAATGGTGGATAATATATCTATTTACGATTATTTGGATGCTTTTCAGACCGCTATGAAGGGAAATGATAAGGAAGAAATTAAAAAGTTACTAGAGCAGATGCATAAAGAATTTTTTATTGGTTATCTAGATAAAAATAGAATCTTGCTCTATTTACAAAGGATTGTATTGTTATCTCGTAAGTTGTTAGAAGAAGCAGATAAGAAGGATACTAGTCAAATTCCAAAAGAACATGACATATTAGAGAAGATAGGGAAAGCTCCTTATTTAAAGCAAGCAATGAAGCAGTTACAACACTATTTGAATGAAGTAGCGTACCAGTTAAGTTTAGGAAAAGAAAGTAATAGTGAAAGGTTAGTTTCACAAGCTAGAACATATTTGAATAAAAATTATAGTAATCCTGATTTAAATTTATCCCTTCTATGCCAGGAACTTATCATTAGTCCCTCATATTTTAGTTCCATATATAAAGCATCCACAGGGGAGACATTTTTAGATACCTTAAATCAGATACGATTAGAGCAGGCAAAGTTATTATTAATGAATACAAACTTAAAAAATTATGAGGTTGCTTTAAAAGTAGGCTTTAGCGATCCTCATTATTTTAACATAGCTTTTAAGAAAGCGACAAAGATGACACCAAAAGAGTTTGCTAAGAGAAATGATTGAGGGATCAGCGATGAAATTTCAATTTAAGACAATACGATCAAAGATTCTCGTGTCTTTTCTTGTTTTGATAATACCAATGATAGTCATAGCGACCAGGATATCGATGACTTATACGGAAAACTCTGTCGTAATGAATTCGATGGAATATACAACCCAACTGATTACTCAGATGAACTCGGATGTAGATTCCTATATCGGTTACATGGAAAACATCTCTCAGTTGATTATGATGGATGGTGACGTACATACTTTTTTAAACAATGCCTATGAAGAGCTAGAAATCAGGCAGTTAGCTAAGGATCGTGTTATCAATCAATTTGAAACGATTTTAGACATTCGAAATGACATAACAAATCTTGCTATTATCGGTACAAACGGGAGATACCTACTGAATCGTGGGAAGGATGAAATTAATCCATATATTGATGTTAAACAAAAAGAATGGTACAAAAAAGCAATCGAAGGGAATGGTAACATCTATATCTCTTCTTCTCACGTACAGAATATTGTAAATGGTTCCTATCAATGGGTTGTAAGTTTAAGTAGAGCAATCATAGACAGGCAAAATGGAGAAGTGATTGGAGCACTGTTGGTTGATTTAAATTATAATGTGATTAATAATCTTTGTAAAAAAATCACCCTAGGAAATAAAGGATATTTATTTTTGTTAGATGAACAAGGAAATATTATTTATCATCCAAAACAGCAACTGATTTACAATGGACTGATTAATGAAATGACCTTAGAGGTGAAAGAATGTAAGGAAAATTATTTCTTAACGGAGGGATTAAAAGAGAAAAAACTTTATGTAATTTCTAGGTCTGAAAAAACTGGTTGGACTGCAGTTGGGGTGGCAAATGTATCTGAACTATTTGAACAAAGAACGCAAACACAAAAATTATATCTTATTAGTACTGTAATTATCCTTTTGATTGCAATGCTACTATCGATACTAATAGCGAGAGCAATCACCAGACCGATTAAGAAATTAAGAGATTCGATGAAAGAAGTAGAAAAGGGTAATTTTCATGAAAAGGTAGATACCTATGGAAGTGATGAGATTGCTAACTTAGGCAAGTCATATAACATTATGATTCAGACCGTAGAAGAATTATTAGAAACTCAAGTAAAAGATCAAGAGCAAAAAAGAAAAAGTGAACTTCGAGCTTTGCAGGCGCAGATTAATCCACACTTTTTATACAATACCTTGGATTCTATTGTTTGGATGGCGGAGGAAGGTAAAAATCAAGAAGTGGTAACAATGACAGCATCGTTAGCAAAATTATTTCGTCAAAGTATCAGCAATGAGGCAGAAGAAGTCACTCTTCGACAGGAAATAGACTATGTTAGAAATTATCTTATCATACAAAAAATGCGTTATAAAGAACAACTAAATTACGATATTCAAGTTCCAGAATCTATCTTAAACTATTTTGTGATCAAATTAATCTTACAACCTCTGGTGGAAAATGCTTTGTATCATGGTGTGAAATACAAAGAAGGTGGAGGGACAATCTTGGTAGACGGATATGAAACCGAAAGTACGGTGGTTCTTCAAGTAATTGATGATGGAATTGGAATGGATGTAGAAGAATTATCTCATATCTTTGAGAAAAGAAAGTCCACACAGAAAACCAATCGTGTAGCAGTACGAAATATTCACAACCGTATACAACTTCACTATGGAAAAGAGTTCGGCTTAAACTTTGAAAGCAGGAAGGGTTACGGGACAAAAGTAAAAGTTATCCTTCCAAAAAGAATGGGTCTCTAATAATTAGCGAAAGATTGGAGGTTAAAGTGAAGCATAAGAAGGTGTTTTTGATTAGTTCTATCATGTTACTAACGTTATGTCTTGTGTTCCTAATTTACATAAGGTCTTTAGAAAAACCGAAACCATATTATATGATTTGCATCCCAAAAGTGTTAGACGATTCCAGTGATTTTTGGAGAGTATTGGTAGAAGGGGTACAGATGGCAGCACTTGAATATGAAGTGAAATTAGAGTTCATGGCTCCAGAGAAAGAAGAAGATTTTAAAACACAGAATACATTGATTGAAGAAGCAATTAAGAGAAAACCAGATGTAATCTTATTGGCAGCAGCGGATTATGAAAGGACTTATGATGCTGCAAAAGAAATCAAAGATACAGGAATCAAACTAGTAATCATCGATTCCGGTATGAAACAAGAGATAGCAGACATTACAGTAGCTACTGATAACATACAGGCAGGAATTAGAGTAGGTGCCGTCACAAAAAAACTAGTACAAAAGGATGGAAAAATCGGCGTCATAAGTTTTGTGAAGAACTCAAAAACAGCAATGGACCGAGAAGAAGGACTAAAAATCGGTCTTAGTGATGACAGTAATAAAATTGAAGCTATCTATTATTGTGATTCAAATTATGATAAAGCATATGACAGTACCGTTGAACTACTAACCGACTATCCAGATATTAGTGTCCTTGTTGGCTTAAATCAATATTCTGCCGTTGGTGCTGCAAGAGCAATCAAAGATATGGCAATGGATACTAAAGTGAAGTTAGTAGGAATTGATAGTTCAATGGAACAGATTCAATATCTTGAAGAAGGCATCTTTGAAGCTATCGTGGTACAAAAGCCATTTAACATCGGGTATCTTGGGGTGGAAAAAGCACTAAAGCTATTAAACGGAGATTATGTACCAAAACAATTGGATTCCGGTTGCGCCCTTATTACAAAGGATAATATGTTTATTGGGATGAACCAAAAATTGATATTTCCATTTAACGAGGAGTAATCGAGAGATTCGAATGATAATAGAATATTTTGCATAAACGTTGTTCTCTAAAGATTGGACTAGAAATGGGAACTGACTTCTTTTTGAATTTAATGTGATCAAACATAGAATCAAAGAAGGGGAAGTTGGGATTGAAAAGCATGGAATGTAGTGGGCTTACATTAGGAGTAGTATTGTAAATTGTGAGAAACGGTATTGGAAAACCAACTGTAAATCTAAAATCATCTATTTTTTTAAAAGGCATTAGATAGACAATAATTAGTTCAGCCCAGAGCGATAAATTTAACAGTTTCCAATTTATCTTTTTAAAATAATTCATCTCATAATCCTCCTTGCTACATGATCAATATGTTAATAATATCCATATATTAACGTCGTATGTCAAGATAAGATACTATATTTAAAATGTTAATTAAAATTAGAAGGTTAAAAAGCTACGTTATAATAGTAGTTTTTTAACCTTTTTTCATAGATTTCTCTATTAAAATACACAAAAATATGCTCTATACTATAGTAAAGTTAGTAAATATCAACAACAAAGGAAGGGTGAAGACTTTGGAAAATGTTATTATTACCATGAAAGGTATTAATAAAGCCTTTTCAGGAGTACCAGCTTTAAAAGATGCAAAGTTAGAAGTCTGTACCGGAGAAGTACATGCACTTATGGGTGAAAATGGTGCTGGAAAATCAACATTAATGAAAATTCTAACTGGAATCTATTGCAAAGACTCAGGGGCTATCATTTATGACGGGAAAGAAGTAGATTTTAAGAATCCTAGAGAAGCGAAGGATGCCGGGATTACGATTGTTCATCAAGAACTAAATATGATGAATCATTTAACCGTTGCGCAAAATCTTTTCATCGGAAGAGAGGATATGAAAGGGTTCTTTATCAATGACAATGGAATGAATGAGAAAGCAATCGAATTGTTTAAGAAATTAAATATTTCGATTAATCCAAAAGAAATCATGGGAAATCTTACCGTAGGAAAACAGCAAATGGTCGAAATAGCAAAAGCAATTTCAACAGATGCTAGAGTAATTATCTTTGATGAACCAACAGCAGCTTTAACAGAAGTGGAGATTACAGAACTATTCAAGGTCATGAAAGACTTAAAGAAGAAAGGTATCGCAATTATCTATATCTCACATCGTATGGATGAAATCAAGATGATTACAGACCGCGTTACAGTAATGCGTGATGGAGAATATGTTGGCACCTTAATATCGAATGAATGTTGTAAAACTGACATTATTAATATGATGGTGGGACGTGTCATTTATGAAAATCCAAAGCAATTTAGTAATGTGAAAAAGAATGCAAAAGTTATTTTATCAGTGAAACATCTTAGTGCAGGCAGAATGGTAAATGACGTTAGTTTTGATTTGAAACAAGGCGAGATTTTAGGTATATCAGGACTTATGGGATCTGGAAGAACGGAACTTGCAAGAGCAATCTTTGGAGCAGACAGAATAGAAAGCGGTGAAATCTATGTGAATAGTGAAAAGGTAACCATAAAATCACCGATGGATGCAGTGAAATATGGAATCGGTTACCTTTCAGAAGATCGTAAACGCTTTGGAATCATAGTAGAAAAATCGGTTGCAGATAACTCTGTTTTGGCTACCTTAGAGCATTATACAAAAGGTATTTTCTTAAGAAATAAGAAAATTCGAGTGGATTCTAAAAAATATATCAATCTTTTAAATACAAAAACACCCTCCGTAGATGCCTATGTTAAGACTCTTTCTGGCGGAAATCAACAAAAGGTAGTAATTGCTAAGTGGCTAATCAGAAACAGTGATATTATAATTTTTGATGAACCAACGAGAGGAATTGATGTTGGTGCAAAAAGTGAAATATATACGTTGATGAATGAGTTAATCAAAGATGGAAAATCGATCATTATGATATCCTCAGAACTGACTGAAATTCTTCGAATGAGTGATCGAATCATAGTGATGTGTGAAGGTAAAAAAACAGGTGAGCTACCCATTGAAGAAGCAAGTCAGGAAAAAATCATGCAATATGCAACACTGCGGAATTAATTGGAGGGAAAGAAATGAATAAATTAATGAACAAAATAAAGTCAATCGGAACTCAGAAGGTTGCAGCACTACTAGCATTAATTGTAATTTATCTATTTTTCTTTCTGATGAGTCCTGCCTTTCGTTCGATGAGTACCTTAGTCAGTATTTTTGATTCCTCGTATTATATCGGTTTTATGGCAATTGGAGTGACCTTTGTTATTGTAACAGGTGGAATTGATTTATCCATTGGAACTGTGTTAATCTGTTCCGCACTTACTGGAGGGGTTCTTTACGAAAAGGGGGTTCCACTATGGTTATGTCTCCTTATTATCGTTTTATGTGGTGCTTTCTTTGGTCTTTGCAATGGAATTATGGTTGCAGTTATGAAGCTACCAGCTTTTATAGCAACACTTGGTACTATGATGGTGACACGAGGATTAGGCTCCATAATTACAAAGACTAAGAGTATAACATTTCCGCTTAGAACTTCAGAAGATGGTTGGTATAAATCAATATTTCGTACTGGATCTACTGAGCTTTTTCCTTCCGGATTTCCAACGGGAATTATCTTATTGTTGTTGTCAATGATAGTAATGACAATTATCTTAACGAAAACAAAACCAGGAAGATACATATTGTCATTAGGAAGTAACAAAGAAGCGACTAGATTGTCTGGTGTTAACATAGTGAAATGGGAGATCTTAGCTTATGTAATAAGTGGCACCTTTGCTGGTATTGCTGGTATCGCCTATGCAGCAATCAACTCCACTTTAATGCCAGGCACAGGGAATGGATTTGAGCTTGAAGCGATTGCCGGTGTTGTGATTGGTGGTACTTCATTGGCAGGTGGTGTTGGTACTGTAATAGGAACCATTATCGGTGTGTTTATCATGTGCGTATTAAAGACCGGACTTCCATTCATTGATTTACAGCCTCACTATCAATTACTAATAACCGGTATTGTATTAATTATTGCAGTTTACTTAGATGTTAGAAATCGAAGAAGAAAATCTTGTTAATAATTCTATTGGTTAAATAGTAATCGCTTGTTTCACTCTATCTATGGACATTTTATACTAGCACGAATTCAATAAACACATTCACTTATGTTATAGGAGTGAAAACTTAATTTTGTACGCTTTTAAATTATATAAAAGCTATTAAAAAAGGAGGATCGAGTTTATGAAAGCAAAAAAAGTTATCGCGATTTCTTTAACAGCAGTTATGATGTTAGGTCTACTGTCTGGGTGTAAGAAGGAGGATGCCAAAGACAAACAGGCGAGTGGTTCTGGTAGTGAAATGACGATTGAAATCGTAGCAAAAGGTTTCCAACATGATTTTTGGCAGGCAGTATTAGCAGGAAGTAAGAAAGCAGAAGAAGAATTTAATGTGAAAACAAATTTCGTAGGTCCAGAGGGTGAAGGTGCAATTGCGACACAAGTTGAGCAGATTAATAATGCAATTAATAAAAAACCTTCTGCAATTTGTCTTGCAGCCCTAGATACCAATGCAGCTTTGGATGCTATTAGTCAGGCTCAGTCGCAAGGTATTGCTATTATAGGTTTTGACTCTGGCGTACCTGGCGCCCCAGAAGGTGCTGTTAAAGCAAATGCTGCTACAGATAATTATGCAGCTGGAGAATTAGCAGCAGAAAAAATGTACGAAGCAATCAAAGATAAAGTAACAAATCCAACCGATGTTGTACGTATTGGTGTAGTATCGCAAGAAGCAAACTCAGACTCCATTATTAAGCGTACTTCAGGCTTTATTGATAAGATGAGTTCCTTAATTGGAGAAAATAATTCTTGTGTGGAAGGTCATGATAAGTATAACCGTAAATCGGATGGTGCAAAAATTATTATTGAAGTACGTATACCAGCAGAAGTTACGGATAATGCAGGTAAAACAGAAGCGTTAACTTTGCTAAACAAAGAAGATTTAGTTGCCATCTATGGCTCCAATGAGTTTGCAGCAAAATGTATTATTAATGCAAATGAGGGATTAAATAAACTTGGAGAAGGTAAAGTAATAGCCGTTGGTTTCGACTCTGGTGCACTTCAGATTGATGCTATTAAGAATAAGATTTTCTATGGTTCTGTTACACAAGATCCAGTATCTATTGGATATAATGCTGTACGCTTAGCTGTTGCAGCTGCAAAGGGTGAGAAGGTAGAAGATGTAGATACAGGATGCCAGTGGTATAATTCTGAAAACTATGATGCTTCTGATATTGCACCTTGTTTGTATCAGTAGTTACCCTCTTTTATAACAATATAGACAAGAAAAAGCACGCTTAGCGAACTTTTCCTTGTCAAGCATCAAAGAGAAGGTTCTGAAAATGAACCTTCTTTTTGTATTCTATAAAATGAAATCCATTAAATGACATTTAATTGACAAATAGAGAGTAGATAATAGATGTAAATATAAGGGGATTTAATGGGAGGGATGGTATGAATAAGATAAAACTATTACTGATCAATACCAGCAAGTTTTAAAACTTTTGAATATGACGTTTTTGAGAATACGCCTCTTACGAAAGTAATAATTTCAGAAAAAAATAAGAGTTTAACATCATTCGATGATGCAGTTTACAGAGTTAATATGGAGGCTTCGATATGAAATACATAAAAATTATTATTGTAATTTTATTCGTAACTTTTATAACCTTTCACTCATCAAACGTCGTTTTATCGAAAGGAGAAGGAAAAGAGAAGGAGCAGTATGTTTGGGGAAATAAAGGTAATTACAATGGGGAAGAAATTATCATTATCTCTGACAATGTAGACTTTACTACTTTTGAAGGTACTGACTATTACCCTAAAGTTAAGAAAATTATATTGGAAGAAGGAATAGAAAACTTAGGCAGATTTGTATTCTTTCCGTTTCCAAACGTCGAAGAAATAGTATTTCCCTCTTCGTTAGAAGACATTGGAAGAGCGTTTCAAATCATTTCGGAAGATGAGAAATTAGACGAGAGCTATTTCTTATCTAAATTAGAAAATATTGAAGTTAACCAAGGTAATCCTTATTACTTATCCATAAATGGAGTGTTATATAGCAAAGATCAAACATGTTTACTTCATTATCCTTCTTCAAAAAATGACAAAGATTATATTATGCCAGAGTTTGTGACTTCTATAGAAAAGCAAGCTTTTGGCTATAATCTAAACCTCGAAAAGATAGTGTTTGGGACTCGATTTTTACTAGGAGACTATCCTTTCTCATACTATGGAAACCTTCCGAATCTGCAAGCCTTTGATGCCGCGAAAGATAACATTTATTATACTGTGGAGGGGGGAGTTTGGTTTAATTATGATAAAACAATCTTAATAGCCTATCCACAGGGAAAAAAGCAGAAACGTTACATAATACCTTCAACTGTGAAGGATATAAAAAATGATAGTTTTAAGTATGCTTTGATTGATACTTTAGTGCTTCCTTCTGGATTAATAAGTTTTTACGAAGTGAATTTTTCTGAACCTATTAATCCTTCATTTCTAGGTGATTTCATAAGTAATTATGAAATTACTAATAATCCAAATTATGAAACAGTAGATGGGGTGCTCTATAATAAAGAGAAAACTCAATTAATTGCCTGGCCATCTAAGAAATCGGTCGAGCACTTAAAGTTCCCTAGTACCTTAACTAGTCTTAATTTTAATGAAAGTACGATACCAAATATACGAGATGTAAAGAAAATTACAATACCAAGAGATTTAAAAGTATTAAACACAGAAATTTGGTATCCTCTAGAAGCACAACAGAAAAATTATAACATAGTACGTTGGGATTCTTTGGAATCAATTGAACTAGATCAAGGTAATAAAAATTTCACACTTTATGATGGAATACTATATACGAAGAGTAAGATGAAGCTTGTTTTACTTCCTCCAAAATCCAAGAAAGCCACCTTAACAATACCAGAGAATTGCGAGCGAAGTAAATTCTATCGCAATTATTTACCTACAATGCCGTCAGTCACTAAAATCATTATTACAGGGGATGGTTATAATTTCCCTTATGAGCTTTTTCCTAATCTAACAAACCTTGAGCTATCAAAAGGCAATAAAAAAGCAAAACTTGTTGATGGAGTCCTATACTCCAGTAGCCAAAAGACGCTAATATGGTATCCACAGAATAAGAAAGGAACTAGTTTTACGATTCCATCCTCAGTAACAGCACTTCGAAATGATACGTTAGAGATTCAGAATTATTTAGAAACCATTATTTTACCAAAGAATCTGAATTTAACAGTTCGTGGTGATGGTACTTGGTTCTTATATTGTAAAAAGTTAAAGCAGATAAAAGTAGCTTCCAATAATCCCTATATAACAGCAATTGATGGGGTTCTTTATGATAAGAAGAAGTCAACAATCTATTGCTATCCATCCGCTAAGACTGCTACCTCTTATACGATGCCAGATACTGTAGTATATTTTTATTTGAGTGAAAATAATCACTATTTAAAATCGCTTCAGATTGGTAAAAACTTTGGGTATTTCTACTACTGCGGTAAGAATAATTTTTATCTAGAAGGCTTTACAAAGCTAGAAAGTATTACAGTTAAGAACAATATCTGCGATTACATAAGCGTTGATGGGGTATTATACAAAAAAGATTTTGAAAAATTACGTCTAAAAATATATCCTCAAGCGAAAAAAGACAAAAGCTTTGTTATCAAAGAAAACGTGTCAAGAATTGATTGCAGTGAAGTACTATTACATCATAAATATTTAAAGAAGATTACTTCGAATAGTTCCGTTATTAATGTGGTTCGAGATAACATTCTTCACTTCTATGAATTATATTAGAAAAAGCATCAGGTACTTAAATTGAAGTGCCTGATGTTTTTATACCTCAATAATCAATAGAATCTGCAGTGACAAGTTTTAATTTGTAGAAAAATTCAATGATTTATCTTCAAAATATGAATTATAGGCAATAGGAACTAACTAAGATGTCTGTCGTCTAATCTATATTGAAAATGATAATAAATCTGTGAACAAAATGGAAGGAGGTCTTAGGATGTTTTTAAAGAAGAAGTACTATATTTCTAGAATAATATCCATAATAATTTTAATGACTCTGATAATTTCAATAACTGGATGTACAATTCAAGCAAAAAGTGCGAACTTAATGGAAGGTATCGAGGCGGAAACAATAAGTGAAAAAAAATTAGATGAAACATTTGTTAATCAAACAGCGAATTTTTCAGTGAATCTATTTCAGAAGACGATAAAAGAAAATGAGAACTCATTTATATCGCCGCTCTCCGTATTATTGGCTCTTTCTATGACAGCAAATGGTGCAAATACCATTACAAAAGAAGAAATGGAAGCATTATTGGCAGGCGGAAGTTCAATTGAGGAATTAAATGAGTATTTATATTCCTATGTAAAGCAACTTCCATCAGAGAAAGGTAGCAAGTTAAATATTGCAAACTCTATCTGGTTTCGCGATGATGAGAAACGATTCACTGTGAAACAGGATTTTCTTCAAAAGAACGCTACTTATTACGGGGCAGCTGCATTTAAATCGCCATTTGATGATACAACGAAGAAAGATATCAATCTATGGGTAAAAAATAACACAGATGGAATGATTGATGAGATTATTGATCAAGTTGATCAGGACACTGTAATGTATCTAATCAATGCTGTCGTATTCGATGCAAGATGGGAGTATGTATATAAGAAAAATGATATTTACTCTGGAGAATTCACAGCCTGGGATGGTACTAAGCGTTGTGTGAAAATGATGAAATCGGATGAGAGCATATATATCGAAGATGATAATGCAACTGGATTTATCAAAAATTATGAAAATGGTCATTATAGTTTTGTTACGTTATTACCAAAGGAAGGTGTATCTATTGAGGATTACATTTCATCTTTAACCGGTGAACATTTTTTATCCCTCCTTAACAATGCCAAATTAGCCAATGTATCCGCTCAACTCCCTAAATTTAAGTTTGATTATAAGGTAATCATGAATGATGCTCTGATTTCTCTTGGTTTAGATACTTCTTTTAACTCCGATGGAGCTGATTTTTCTAATTTAGGCAATTCTACAAATGGTAACATCTATATTGGAGAAGTGCTCCATAAGTCCTATATTAGTGTGGATGAATTAGGAACAAAAGCAGGAGCAGTAACTAAAGTAGAGATGAAGGATGAGTCTGCAATGATGGGGTATACGGTAAAATTAGATCGACCTTTTCTATTTGCAATTATTGACAATAACACAAAGATACCGATCTTTTTAGGTACCGTAATGGATATAGGAAAAGGGCTGTAATGGCCCTTTTTTAATTCATGACAAAGAAAAGTTAGCGAAGCGTACTTTTTCTTGTGTAAAAGAATAGAACGAATCATAGCAATTGATGTACTGGGTTATACTGTAATGTACCATACCAGAAAAGGGGGTCTAGCATTGAATGATAGTGTAACTAAATGCAATTGCAAAAGAAAACAATGTGAAAGACATGGAAAATGTTCGGAATGCATTGAGCATCATAAGAAATTTAAAAACAAGGGACTTCCATATTGTGAGCGAAATCAACCGAAAGAAAAAAACAAGGATAGTGAAACAAATAAGAAACATTCGTTTGCATCAGATCAACAATAGATTAGTAATAATCTATCAAGTATATAAAGCAAATTTTTTTGCTCTTCTTATGATATACAGTTAAAAATAACTGTTCTTGTAAGCGGAGTATTTTTATTGATAGGATCAAATAGATGCAATTCTTTCTTCTTAAACTTGCGGTGATAAAACAAAGTTATATTAACTATTGTTTTTACTTAGTAAAGATTTCGAATAGTTTTCAAGAAAGAATAATCAAATTTATTGATTTTAGTGATTTAACTTTAATTTTAGAATTACTAATATCCTAAGCCCTTAAATAGATATATTACCTGTAGTTAAATATTGATAAAAAATGGTAACTATGATATTGTTAAATTATCATACTGAAATATAAAACGATATTTAAATCTTCTATATTTAAGGAGGACTTCTAAAATGTCTAGCAAGCGTTTTGTAACAATAAATACAACCACTTGGAGTAATAGTCCATATGTTCCAAAAAGCAACGGGAGAATTTTAATTGAAAAAAATTATGATAACTTAGCAACAGAGTTTTGGTATGTAGACAGCCGGGGTGGAAAATGGTCAACTCTATTTTATAGTGGTGAAGCTGTTCGTAAAGGAGATACTGAACAGTTTGTTTTTTGGGCACATATTAATAAAAATTTTGGCACAACTTTTAAGGCTCAGATTTTTCAAAGCGAATGGGAACAGGCAACAGACTTCGAACTTTCAAGTGACTCTCCATATTTAATTAGAAACATTGGGAAGTATTATTTATTTTCCATTCCATACATAGCAAATGAAGACCATATCGTTAACTATACTTTATCCATGAATGATTTTGAAGTTACCATATTTTCTGCTGAAGAACATGACGTAGTTCGAGTAGATATGATAAGAACTGAAAAAGGTATGATTTCAATGGATAATAGAAATGAAATTGTAAATTTAGAAAATAATATATGGGAGTGTTCTGCTTATCAAATTGTTAAATGTTATAAGCAGAAGTTCCCGAAAACCAGATTTATTGGTATCAAATACAGTGACGAGGATAGAGTCAATGGAATGTTTGGTTGGCAATGGGGACAATGGTTTGAAACAGGTAAATTTAATAAGATAGAAGAACTGTTAACTCCGTCATTTAAGAAGAATTATCCAGACTCAGATGCATACGTGGGACTTGAACGCTATAAAGAGGGAGAGCCTTACGAGTATTGGATTGGAATGTTTGTCCCAGAAAATAGTGCAGTACCTGAAGGCTATGATTCTGTCGATTTTGATTTTAATTTTGCAGGTATTTGTTGGGTAAAAGGAAAAGAAGAAAATGTATATTGTCATGAGGGTGATTGTTATGAGCTTCTAAAAGAGAATGGAATGCAGATTCTTGAAGATAATCATGGTGCTTGTTGGTTTTTCGAGCGATATGGATGTCCTAGATTCATGGCGCCAGATAAAAATGGTAGAGTGATTTTAGACATTGGATATTTTGTGAAGTAACGATTATTTATAAAGAAAGAATAATAAGTTAAAAGAAGGGGTTTATTATCCCTTCTTTTTATTCATAACAAGGAAAAGTTTACGAAGTGTGTTTTGCCTGATAAATTTAGGAATAGATTACAGAAATTAATGTTAAAAAGACCTCAGGTATGAACTACACCAAATAAGTCAGACCAAATAATCTATCTTATTAGGGGCGCCTCAGTATGTGGTCTTTTTAAATGTATTGTTTTTCTACATTATTCTTGAAGATAGTGTAGTAATAAAATCCTTATGCGAGAGGTGATATCATAAGTAGAAAAGGTTTCTGCTGTTTTAAGTGATTATCTAGGGAAGGACAAAAATTAATAATTTTAGATAAACAAAATATAGAAATAATAGTAATAATTACCTTGACATATATAGATTGTCGATATATCATAAACATAGATCGATAATCTATATATGGAGGGTTCTTATGATTGAGAAAAGCTTATTATCGGGTAGTACTACAATGTTATTGCTTCGTTTACTTGAAGAAAAAGATATGTATGGGTACGAAATGATTGATACTTTACGAAAGCAATCGAATAATGTATTCGAACTAAAAGCAGGTACCTTATATCCTTTACTCCATTCCTTAGAAGAGAAAAATTTATTATTTTCTTATGAAGAAGAGATAAATGGAAAAGTTCGAAAGTATTATCAGTTATCCAAAGAAGGAAAAAAGTATTTAAAACAAAAGAAAGAGGAATGGCAGGAATATACCAAAGCAGTAAGTAATGTCTTGGGAGGAAACTGCTATGGCTTGGTCTGACTATATTACTACGGTAAAGGAACAAATTCGTAATAACAAGGCAAAACTTTTGATTGAAGATGAATTAAAAGATCATTTTGAGGAGCAGATCAAAGCTTTTCAAGAAGATGGTTTAAGTTATGCGAAAGCAGAGGAAAAGACTATTCTTGATATGGGCGATCCGGTTATTGTTGGAACAGAATTTAATCGCATTCACCGGCCGAAGTTAGAGAAAAAACTATTAATTACTGTAATACTTTTTAGTGCAATTAGTCTTCTTGTTCAATTTGTCGTTGGAAGTGTTATTGATTTAGCAACACCCAATTACTTTCATACGCAAGCAGTTTACATTTTGATAGGCATTGGTGTTATGGTATTCATCTATTATATGGATTATACGGTTATAGGACGGTATCCATTTCTATTATGGGGAATATTAACAGTACTTGGTTTGTTTTTTCTTCGTTATGGACCGAGAGGTTATAATGGTTTTGTTCATTTATATACGATTACCTTATTATTCGTACCTATTTTTGCAGGTATTTTATATCGCTTAAGAAATCTAAAGTTAACTGGATTAATATTATCTGGTGTCATCGGAGCAATACCAATCCTATTAGCGCTACTTGGTAAAAGTATATCGGTAATTATTCATTATATGGTAATCTATCTTATTATGTTAAATGTTTCGGTTGGAAAACGGTGGTTTGGAAACAGAAAAATTGGTTTTGCGGTAGTTTGGGCAGGTACTATTGGAGTCCCATCCTTATTTATTTTGATATGTCTAAAGTTTGGTATACCTCTATTGAGTGATTATCAGATTACTAGACTAAAAGTTCTATTCACTGATTTTTCTAGCGAAGATTTCTTGTATCAGTCGAATACAGCTAGACAGGCGTTAGTAAATTCGAAAATCTTCGGTGGTAGTTCTGAATTAATTACTCGGGTTCCTGTTGTTGAAAGCGATTATATTCTAGTATTTATCTTTAGCATGTTTGGAATTTTCGTTGGAATTTGTGTAGTGGCTTTACTACTATTCTTATTGTACAAAGCATTTCGAATAGCAAAAGTTCAAAAAAGTTATCTTGGATATATGGTTGGGATGGCTTGTACACTAGTATTCTTAGTAGAAACCTTTTTTTATGTTGTCAATAACTTACTTTCCTTAAGAGTTAGCATATTGATAAGCCAGCAGGCACTTCCATTCTTATCTGGTGGAGCGAGAAATATTATATTTTCCTATGCAATTGTTGGTCTTTTACTGTCTGTATATCGCAATTCAGAGCTAGTTTCTGACCGCACCCATCAGAAGAAAAGAAACTGGTTACAACGAAAAAAAGATAGGATAATATCAATAAAAGTGAATAATTGATTATGTGTTTTATAAATAGCTGAAATGTTAAGCAGAAGATAAGTGAGGTAGAAAGATGGAACAAATCGATACTATGTATCCTGATAATAAAACAGAAATGTACAAATTATTACTGGCACAATTAAAGGTAATGTTAGAAGGAGAAGAGGATATCATTGCAAATTTAAGCAATACCTCTGCGCTGCTAAATCAAGCATTGAAAGATATTAACTGGGTGGGGTTTTATCTTATGAAAAAAGGAAGTTTAATTCTTGGTCCATTTCAAGGCAAAATTGCTTGTATCCATATCCCAATTGGAAAAGGGGTATGCGGAACTGCTGTAAAACTAGGAAAGATACAAGTTGTAAAGGATGTTCATGAATTCCCAGGTCATATCGCATGTGATAGTGCTTCTAATTCAGAAATTGTGATCCCAATGAAGAAAAATGGAACAATACTTGGTGTGTTAGATATCGACAGTCCTAAGATTCATCGATTTGATGAGGTAGACGCAAAGTATTTGGATCAATTGGTAACCTTAGTTGTAGAGCACTGTAACTGGTCAAGCTGCGTGCAATACGATTTTTTAGTTAGAATCTAAAACTCAGCTTCCTATCATTGCATTAACTCACTATTCTTTCAATGGTAGGAAGGAATATTAGAATATATTTATTTTACTTGATACCTAACGATTTTCAGTATATAATAAATAAGAAATAAAAATGTAATATTATAAGAGGTTGAAAAACACAATGAGAATTCGTAAATAACAACTGTATGTAAGAATGATAAGAAGAGAAAGCTTGGTGTATCTACTAATTTTAATAGTTAATAAAATTAGTTTATTCATGTAGCTTTAGAATTATGAGAATAAGAAGCCTTGGTACGTTCTATTTCACATAATTTGATGACTGGTTATAGCTCATCCCTTGAGATTATCATTTCACATACATTTTTTTTGCGTCTGGCATGTTTTTCGGGCTCTTTTTTTATTGTAAAAATATAGAAAGGTGGTGTAAGCATGTTGATTTTTAAATTACGTCTTTCAAAAAGAGTAACGATAGAAGAATCTAATAGGTTAACCTAGCATGAGATACGACAGATTTCGTCGTAGATGCCAGGTAGAAAGGTAGGCAGACTATGTCGAAAATAATAATCCAAAACATGTATTTTCATTATGCAGAATATTTTCAAACCGTATTTGAAGATGTAAATTTTACACTTGATACCGATTGGAGGTTAGGCCTCATCGGGAGGAATGGGAGAGGTAAATCGACGTTCTTAAAGCTTTTACATGGAACGTTTACTCCAGATAAAGGAAATATCGTGAAACAAGTTAATACAGAGTTTTTTCCCTATGAAGTGAGTAGTAATTATAAAATAACTCTTGATGTTCTAAAGGAGTGTATTGGAAGCTTAAAGACAATGGAAGATACAATGGAGGAAATCATCATTTCTGAGGATAAAGATAGATATCAGGAGTATCAAGAGATACTGGAACGATACCTTGAAGCAGATGGTTTTCAGATGGAAAGTAGAATACTAAAAGAAATAAATCTTATGAATCTACCAGAGGAAATCCTAACACGTGATTATGAAACTTTATCTGGTGGAGAAAAAACAAGACTTCAAATCATCGCAATGTTTTTAAGGAATAACTCCTATGTTTTACTTGATGAACCAACGAATCACCTTGATCTGAATGGAAAAAAATTATTAGCAGAATATTTAAAGCAGAAAAAAGGATTCTTGGTTGTATCCCATGACCGAAGCTTTCTAGATGAAATAATAGACCATGTTTTATCTATTAATAAATCAAATATAGAAATCGAGAGAGGAAACTTTACTTCCTGGAAGGAGAATAAGGATAAAAAAGAAAGTTATGAATCCCGGACGGAAGCAAAGTTAGTTAGAGAAATAAAAGCTTTAAATAATCAATCGATTATGAAACGCGATTGGGCAAATAGTGCTGAGAGTACTAAGAATGATCATAGAAAATTTGAACGCTCTAGTGGTTCGAGAGCTGCACAGTTTATGATGCATGCAAAAAGAGCCGAGGATAGGGTAATTAAGAACTTAGAGGAGAAAAACAAACTATTACAAAATTTTGAAATAGCAAAAGAATTAGAAATAAAACAAAAGCTAATAGAAGGGTATACCCTGTTAAGGGTAAAAGACCTTACCTTTGGATATGAGGGAGGTAACTTGTTCTCACATCTGAACTTCAAGGTAACGGTAGGAGAACGAATATGGATCCGTGGCAAAAATGGCTCTGGAAAAAGTACTTTACTCAAATTGATTGCAAAACATCTAGAGTCCGATTGTATTAATTACTTTGATGATATACTGATTACGGAGTCCTTTCAGGAGCCATTATGGAAGAGCGGATATGTAACTGATTATATTACAGAGGATGGTAGACGAAATCAAATCTATGAGTTATGTGAGATTTTTGATATTCCCAAAGAATCCTTACTTCGACCGATTGAAACACTTAGTGGAGGGGAGAAGAAAAAACTTGACATTGCGAGAGCCTTAGTTTGTGAGAATCAATTAATCCTTCTGGATGAACCGCTTAATTTTATGGATATTTACTTTAGAGAACAGTTAGAAAAAGCGATACTACTATATCAACCAACTCTAATTTTCATAGAACACGATGAATGGTTTGGTAATAGGATCGCTACAAAGATAATATCATTAGACTAATCAATAGCATAAATAAGACGTAGTACTTGATCATATAATCTAGTACTGCGTCTTATCTTGTAACAAGATATCCCTAAGGCTAAGGAGTATTAGAAGATCGGTCATAGACAGGACATAAAAATGCAATTATAATAAAATAAATACAGAAAAAGCGAAAATCGGAAAGGTCTTAATACAAATGAATATAACTACACTTCAATACTTTATTTCTGCTGCTGAGCTATCAAGTTTTACGCAAGCTGCAAAAAAGCACTTTGTAGCGCAGACGGCTATCAGTCAACAGATAGCCAAACTAGAGAATCATTTAGAAGTCAAATTATTTATAAGAGAAGCAAACCGTGTAGTATTAACAGATGCAGGTCAAGTATTTTATGAAGATATTAAAAATATAGTGAGAGAATATGAGTTAGCTTGTAAAAAGGTTAGAAGATTTCATAGGGAAGAGAAGAAGGTAATTACGATTGGATATAAAGAACGTGCAGAATTACATCTATTAACAGAAACAATTCATGAATTTCAAAAGCTCTATCCTCAAGTAGAGTTTGTAATAAAAGAAGGAAGCGTTACGAATCTAAAAGAAGAAGTGAAACATGGACTTTGTGATATATTTGTCAACATAAGTTGTACATTAACTTCGGAGGATATGGAATCTTTAGATCAATATACCATTTACAATGGAAGCATGGTTCTTGGTATGTCGATCGAACATCCAAAAGCAACAAGAGAATTTCTCGAAGCAAGTGAATTAGGAGATGAGAAGTTTATTGTACTTAATGTAGACAATTCATGTCGTGGTTTTGATGAGATGCATCGTAACTGTAAGAAGGATGGATATGAACTGCAAATTGAGGAGTTTGCTCCGAATATAGGTGCTCAACTTATGAAGGTGGAGCTTAATAAAGGAGTTGCTTTTATACAGGATTTAATGGCGAATCCTCAGGAGGATAGGATACGTTTTATCCCTATCAGAAACTCAGCTCATAGATATAAAATAGCGATTATATGGAATAAAAACAAACAGGAGGAATTTAGCACTAAATTTTTACAAATGATTAAAAATTCTTTACCTTCGAAAAAGGCATAAGAAAAACTTAGGGTGCATCAATAATTAATATTGTTAAAAATTTATCTAGTTTGATAAAATATTCTCAATCTTAGAAGCAAGTTTCAATGAAAGTCAAAGAATTTCATTAGTCTAAAAGACAATAGCTTCAAGAACACTTAGGAGGAGATTTTAACAATGATTAAGAAACATCTAATACTTGGTACGTGTATATTTGCAATTTTAGCTTCTATGGCAGGATGCTCTAAGAAGAATGAGAAACCAGACGAAGGTTCGAATGCATTAGAAACAACTTATACAGGAAGCGCTACTGGTTTTGGAGGTGATGTTTCCATTTCTTTAGTTTCAGCAGATGGAAAAGTTAGCTCTGTCGTAGCGAAAGGAGATTCTGAAACACCTGATATCGGCGGAAAGGCAATCGAGGAGTTAAATAGCGGTGCTCTAAAAAGTTTAGAGGGTAAGGAAATTTCATCCATAGATGTAGATTCTATTGATGTAGTAACTGGAGCAACAGTTAGCTCTAATGCAGTGAAGAATGCATTAAAAGCTGCAATAAATGAAGCAACTGGAGTTCAAAGTGGTGAAAAAACTCCAGTAGCTGATGGTACTCAAGAAGTAACAGTTTCTGGTCATAGTATAGTATCCCCAATGAAGGTATCTGTTACATTCAAAGATAATGCTATTTCAGAAATTAAAGTGGTAGAGCATGATGAAACAGCACAGATTTTTGATACAGTTGAAAATCTATTTATTCCACGTTTAGTTGAAAATCAATCTCTTGCAACGGATGCAGTTACTGGTGCTACTGTTTCTAGCAATGCCGTTAAGACAGCTGTAGAACAAGCTATAAACGCAGCTGGTGGTGATAGTTCTGAATGGTTTACAAAGCTAGAAAAATCTTCGGAAACCGTTAAATTAGAAGGTTATGATGTTATCGTTGTTGGTCTTGGTGGAGCTGGAATGTCTGCTTATGCAAGTGCAGCAGAAACAGGTGCTACTGTTTTTGGATTTGATACTGCTGGTAAGGTGGGAGGTACTTCTTCTACAACAAGCGGACCAATGGCAATTAATCCAGAGAAAAAAATGGAGATTCAAAATAATGGAGCTCCATTCTTAAATGAAGAGGAATTAATCGCAGATTGGTTGGAATATTGTGAAGGAGATGCGAAAGAAGAAATTGTTCGCTTAATGGTAGATAAGTCTGGTGATACAATGGACTGGTTAATGGATCGTTATGGATTCCAGTTTGGTGATATCAATTCTTTCTTCCATCCAAAGATGTGGAAAGTTTGGGCATCTTATCAAGGTGATGTAAATGCTCAATATGCTAGTGCGATGGAAGCAGCAAAAGCACTCAATGAAAAGAATGATTATATGCTGGAATTAACAGCTACCAAATTATTAACCGATGAGAACGGTAAGATAAATGGTGTTCAAGCTACTTATTATGATGGTACTACCTATGAGATTTACGGTAAATCCGTTATCTTAGCAACTGGTGGATTTGCTGGAAATCGTGATATGATGGAACAGTATTTCGGAGAAACATGGAATACAAAAGCAATGACACAAAATCAAGGTGCTGGTATCCTTATGGCAGAAGAAGTAGGAGCTGCACTATATAATATTGATGTTGCTCCAATGCAACACAATGCACAGACAGCAACTATTATTCGTGATGATTCTTTAACAGCAGATGAGAAGGCAGTATTAGCTTCTTTAGTATTAGGGAAAGACTCCATGTTAGTAAATCAAGAGGGAATTCGCTTTATGAATGAAGCTGGTAATATTGAGTTTGATTCCTGGAAAGGTGGAGCGTATTTTTACACCCTATATTCAGAAGAACAAATCAATGAGTTTAAAACTAATGGCCTTAATCAGGTATCAACTCCTTTCTTCTTAGGACAAGGTGGAAGTGTTGAGGCAGGAACACCAATCACTTCTATGGATAAGATTCTTTCTGTAGGTGAGGAAAATGGTATCGTGTTTAAAGCAGAAACAGTTGGAGATTTAGCTGAGTTAGTTGGAATGGAAAACCTAGTGGCAGAAGTTGAAAAATACAACACATATGCAACAGGTGAAAAAGATCCTTTCGGAAAAGACATCACTCTTTTCCATGAAATTAAATTAGACCAACCAGTTTATGCGATTAAAGGTGCAGCATTTATCTATGGAACTTGTGGTGGCTTAGATGTAGATGCTAACTTAAATGTACTCGATACGAATGGAAATCCTATCGAGGGGCTTTATGCAACTGGTCTTGATTCTATGGGAACTATCTTAACAAATAAAAAAGCTTATGTAACTTATGGTGGCGCAGCTCAGGGATGGGCACTTACCTCTGGTATGGTAGCTGGAGAGAATGCAGCTAAAGCAGTTCTTGAAACAAATTAATATAAATATATTTATCTGATATCTTTCGATAATATGAAAGAGGATGTTGAAAATTACTTCAACATCCTCTTTTTTGACTGTGCACAAAGTGTTGTTATATGATTTTATTGGTTCAATGTCTACATCTTTGATGTATAATTGAGGTTCTATGTCAAGTCTAGAGGTATGATTGCTATCAATCATGCTTCATCACTGAATGTAGATCTATTATTCTATATTTTTCTATGAGATATCTTACATAAGTAGTATTAATTCCCATAACTCATCGATAAAATGTAAGGAATAGGTTTGACGTAACCATAATTTTAATTTATTATTAACATTAGTAGAAAGACGTAGGGAGCTTGACAAATCTAATTTTAAACCGATACTTGATGCTTTCGTAAAAAGTTTCTACTATCATAACAAGGTGTCGATACACCGGAATGGGGGAGAGTATGAAAAATATATTTATTGGGTTATTGTTTATCTTTTTGAATTTTGATTTGAATCTTGGAAATATGAAGATAGGTTTGTTACCTGATTTTGTTGGATATTTTCTAATGATTAAAGGATTTGACGAATTGATAAAGGAAAGTGAGTTCTTTGATAAAGTTAGACCTTGGGCTGCCTTTATGACTTGCTATACCGGTATTATCTATGTACTTGAATTTCTTGGAGCTTCAAATCTATTACAAGGATTCTCTATTATTTTAGGTATTATTAGTATGTGTATTTCACTCTTTATCTTATACCAAATTGTAAGTGGTGTCATTGATATGGAGAAGAAGTATCAGATCACCTTAGAAGGAGAAAAATTAAAATCGTTATGGACCTTTATGGCAATATCGAATGTAGTGGTTTATATTCTAATTTTTATAAATGTATTTGCAGTTTTTTTAGCAATCATATTGCTAATCGTTCATATCATATTCCTTTTTGCTTTTAACAATACGAAAAATCTATATTATATGGAACGGGATAAATTTTTCCATAATTAAAGATCTCTGAAAACTTTACAGGTTAGATAGTGTTGTGTTTGTAACTTAAATTAAAATAAGTAGTATTAGTTTAGCTACAGGTAATTATTTAGAAATGAGGGTAAGGATGTACCAATTAACAATAGAAAACTTTGATATACGTAAGATATGTTATTCTGGCCAATGTTTTCGAATGAAAGAAAGAGAAGAGAATACATTTGAAATCATAGCATATGGACATTATATAGAAATATGCCAGAAGGAGAATGTCGTAACAATGTCCTGTACGGAAGAGGAGTTTCATTCTATCTGGAAGACCTATTTAGGGTTAGATGATGATTATAACACCATTACCGGGCTGGTAAACGAAGAGGATCGTTATATGAAGAAGGCAATGTCTTTTGGATGGGGAATACGTATTTTAAAACAAGAGTTATGGGAAACAATTGTGTCCTTCTTAATATCACAACAAAATAATATTCCTAGAATAAAAAAGAGTATTCAAATGCTCTGTGAACGTTATGGTGATAAGAAATTAAACTTAAGAGGAGAGGTATACTACACCTTTCCGAAACCGGAAGCTTTACATCATTTAACTGATAGTGTATTAAAGGAATGTAATCTAGGTTATCGTAGTAAGTATATTCTTAGAACAGCGAAAGCTATCGTTGATGGTAGTTTTGATTTAGAAGCATTGCCTAAATTAAGTTATGAAGAAGCGAGAAAAGAACTGATGAAATTGTATGGTGTAGGAATCAAGGTATCTGAATGTATCTGTTTATATGCACTTCACCATCTTAACGCTTTTCCTATCGATACACATATTCAAAAAGTGTTAGAGAATAATTATCCAGATGGATTTCCATTTGAACAGTATCGAGGATATTCTGGAGCATTGCAACAATATGCTTTTTATTATGATTTAAATGCTGCGAAGTTCAGTTAAATATATTGAATTAGTGAAATAGTAAAAGTGTTTTAGATTTCTTATGTATTTCGAAAAGAAAGCGGATTCCAAAGAATCCGCTTTTGCTAGTTCTGGACATAAAAGGAGCATTTGCCTAAAGATTATTCATCCGCTTTGCAAAAGCCCCATTTAATTTATAGATTTGCTTAGGTCACAATTAAGTAAATTACTATGTACTCTAACCTTGTAAGTCTACGGCAATGGATCGTCTATTAGAGCAAAAACTAATATATGATTTTTATAATACTTCTTCTTTCATAGCCATATGCTCTGTAATAACTTCTTTTGGTAATGAAATCCCTAACTTATCAATAGTAATTAGTTTTAGTAAAGCGTCTAAAATAGTAGAAGTAGAAGATCCATCTTCGTTAGAGGAATTTCCCATTGTTACGATTGTCTTTGGTACGATATCTACCTTAGTGTTCTTTATCGCATCTGCTAATTTTTCGGTTATCTCTTGAACAATTCGATATTCCGCTCCTCCATATGCCTTCACTTGTGCATCAATTGCTTGAGCTTTTGCAAGACCTATATTCGTTTCTTTTGAAGCATCAGCCTCACCTTCTAAACGTACTTTAGAAGCATTTGCTTTCGCTAGTGCGATAATTTGATTTGCTTCCTGTTCTGCCTTACTTGCTAAAGCTGCACCGTTATTTCCTTCAATCTCTATTTGGATTTTTGATTTTGTTAGATAACTTTGTTGTTCTGCAACTGCCTGTGCTTCACGTAGTGATTTTTCGCTTTCCGCAGCAGATTGTTGTTTTTGGTAGGTAATTTTCTTTTCTTCTGCAATTTGTCTTTCACGTAGCTGTGTTAGAATATTTTCAATTTGAATGTCGTCTTTTGAAGATTTCGGAGTACCAATTAAAACTTCCTCTAGTTGTAAATTGTATTTCGCAAATTTTTCTTTCATTTCTACAACAGCTCTTTCTCGAATAGCGCTACGCTCTTGAATTAATTCAATTAATGTTTTAGTTTGTGCCACATCCTTAAAATATGCGCTCACTAGCGGATCCAGAGACTGGTTAACTAGCATACTGATGTCTCCAAAGCGTTGTATTACCCAAGGGGCTTGCTTGTAATCAATGTGCATAACAACAGAAAGTGGAAGAGATGGTTCGAAGGCATCTTTTGTGATAATATCAACCTCCGATAGATTCTGATCGTATTTGTGTTCTCCAACTTCACCACGGTTCCATTTTAGTATGATATTCGTTGTAGGTACGAGTATCACCTTACCTGCATCGGTATTAAACGCATATTTACCAGGCATTAACGGTTTTTGCAACACACCTTTACAGCCTGTTTCAACAAGTTCTCCATGTTTATAGTCTGCTCCTGTGGTATCAACTCCCTGTTCTCCAAAGAAACTTACGACAACTCCTACATAGCCAATTGGAACCACCGTTTTTGGGCGAAATTCTACAGTTGCAAATAATCGATTAATATAATAGGTACCATCGGTTAATACTTCAATTTGTTTTCCCCTGCGTCCACCTAGTTCAATGAATTTTTCTGGATCTTGATAACTTGAGTGGCCTTCTCCAACACAAGGGGCAATGATCTCTCCTTGTTGTAATGGAAGACTGTCATGGATTGTTACGATTCCCATCAAATCACTGGTTTCATTTCCTTTTCCCATAATGACGACTGGAACAAAAGCATTTCTCTGAATCAAGGTCTGTTGCATGCTCTCAAGATCCATTCGCTCCTTTTTTGAAGCACCAAAAATAGCTTTGATTTCATTCTGCGTAATTACAACAAATTGAGCTAGATTGATCGCATAGGTACCTTCTCTTAAGAAACCACGTTGCGGTCCTTTTTGTCCACCATTTAGTAAAAAACCTCTTACCTCTTGAAAGTTATTCGCTTCTCTAATCACTTTTCCTAATGTCTGCGTCGGCGAGAGCGGAATTCCATCTTTCGCAAAGATATAAGCAATTTGTCCTTGAGGTATTGTTATTAAAGGATATTTGTGTATACGATACATCAGTGTAGAACGAAAGTGAATTCCACCCCGAAGTAAATCAGGAGAATATCCTGCTTCTTTCTTCAGTGCTATAATCGAATTTCTTAACGAACCGTGAATACTCCACCATTTCTCTACTACAGCAACCTCATTTGATCGAATCACTCTTAGTCCAAGAATTTGGAATATTAGTACGTAAGCAGCGAGCAATATTCCACCAATCATTATAACTAAAACATATGGATCCATTCCTATACTCCCTTCCAATAATAAAATTATCACCATTTAAGATATAACTCGTCTTAAAACTAATTCATTATATTCTAAGGATAGAACGTTTAGAATTTACTTCTAAATGATTCTATGAACTAATTTTCAAGATACCGGTTGTCATTTTTAATATAGAATGTCTTCCTGAATATAAATTGTCTTATTTAAATAGAGTGTCAGCCATAATATAGCTAGTCACCTCTAATAAAGACTGTCATCCCTAATATGGAGTGTTATCCTTAATATAAAGTGTCAGCCCTTGTATAGGATGGCATAAATCATCGATAGAATTTAATTGAAATAATTTATTAGAGTTAGCATGGATATATCTAGTAGATGCGTTGTTGCGAAATACCAAGTAATAGAATATACTGTAAATAATAGTATTTATATTTAATCTATGTAGTTCTATATCTTTGAATAAAATTCGTTATACAAATTATCAAACATGAATTAATGTGGGGGTATTATATGAGAAAGTGTGAAAGGTGTGGGGAATTGATTGGAGATTCTGCTACAAGATGTTTTAATTGTGGGGAGATAGTGAATTTTACAAAAAAAGATTACTCCTATCGATGTAGAGATTGTGGGGAGCCTCTAATGAAGGCATCGGATAAATGTCTCAAGTGCGGAGGAGATGCAGAATCCATTAGACCTTGGACAGAAGATAGCCCTACGCAGTATAAGTATGATTCTATTGGTTGCCTCGGATATCTTGTTGCGATATTGTTTACACCACTGTCATGTATTATAGCAGTGCTATTGTATACTCATAATGGAAATGAGAAAGCAAAAAAGATTGCGGAAGTAGCTGCAATTACTTTTTTAGTTATCTTAGGACTGAGGTTTTTTCTTGCACTTTTATTATTTTAACCTCAAATAGCAATTGTGATAGGCACTGTTTCTTGAATAATTAGATGAATATGGTATAATTGAGTCAGTTCTGAAAATCAATCTTAGGCGAGGAAACGTATATGTTTCATACAAAAAGAAAAAGGATACCATTAAAAACAGTATACTATACTTCATTTCTATTTTTAATTGTAATTCCAATCTTAGTTGTTTTAATTCTGGCATTGCTATTTTTAAATAAGCAGTTTAAAAGTCAAGCAATCGAGACTATCAAACGTTCCCATGAAACAATTATTACTGAGCTTGTTTCGGATATCAACGTAATGTCCATGAGACTATCTCATCTAATCTATACCAATAACAATGAAATGTTAAAATATGCAGCAGGTACAGATACACAAGATTTTAGCACAAGATATTCCTACGAGCAAAAATTATATGAAGCAGGTAATCTAGCTCTGGAACCGGTAAAGAATATTGTCTCCGTTGGTTTTTATATGAAAAGTGGAAAAGAAACTTATATCAAAAATAGTATCAGTCGCTCCTCAAAAGACATAAAAGAATCAAAATGGTATCAGGCAGCGTTGAAACACCCCAATACTGTTTGCGTTGGTTCCTATGATACGACATCAGCGAATGATCTTTATACTGGTGGTAGAAAAGATTTATTAATCCTTGTATTTGCTTTAGCACCAGATGTTACGACAGACCGTTCCCAAAAGATAGAAATGGTTACGTTTTTTCAAGCAACTGGAGCATCTGATCGAATCAAAAGATATAATCTTTCGTATCAGCAAGGAGAGAATAAGCTTGGTATCACGCAGATAACAAGTTCAGAAGGAGTTGTATTTTCAACCCAAGATGAAGACGGTATCACTGAGAAGAAAAAAGATTATACAAAGGTAGTATCTCCTTTGAAATTTAATGATACTACATGGTACATAGAAAGTTATATAAAAACCTCGGTATTAACAGAAGATTATTGGGATAGCGCTTTTATTGTTCTCAGTGTAGCGGTTTTCGTTTTGCTATTATCAGGTTACTATTCCAGATACTTCTTAAGAAGCATTGTAAAACCGGTGGAAGAGATTAGTAGTGGTCTTCGACAGGTGGAGGAAGGAAATCTTGAAGTTCATATAGTTCCGAATGGGCAGTATGAGTTAAGAACGATGATTCATCAATTCAATGCTATGGCACGAAGATTAAAAGCATTAATACAGGAGTATGAGGATCGAGTTAGAAATGTAGAGATGAGCCCCAAGGATTATTTTGCTGCTCTGATTAAAAAAGAAACAACTCCGATGGAAGTAAACCAAAAATCGAAAGAATTCTTTATGGAACGATATGCAATTCTTGGTTTCTTTATAGAAAATTATCCTATGAAGGAAAATGATAATGAATATTTAATCAAACTTATCAATAGTTTTGAAAGAAATCCAAGATTTGCTTCAAGATGTATTTTATATATAGAAAGTATTTCTTTCCTCTTAGTTATGTATCGAATTACTGAAGTAGACTATATTTCTAAAGTAACTAAAATGGCAGAGGATATTCAGCGTGAGAGTCAAAAAGAGTTTGGAATCGAGATACATATTTCAATCAGTTCTGAGACATTTGGATATGCAGATTTTACAAGCCAGATTACGAATGTCAGAAGTAAAATGTGCCTTCGTCATCTATTAGGCGATCATGTTATCATAGATTTAAATCAATATGTGGAGAAACAAAACAAAATCTTAGAATTAGCAAAAAATTATAACCGTTTGGCAGTAGCTTTATCCATAGCAGATGAAAAGAACATGGTACAAGAAAAAGAAAAATTATTTGAACTATTGAATAATATGTCTATGGAGGAAAGCAAACTTCATATTTTTGCTGCCATATTAGCAATTGGAAATCTTTTTTCAATGGATAATACTAGTTTTTCAGATGTATTTGGACAGAAATATAATTATATAGACAAAATCAATCGTATTGAGGATTTAAAAAATTTAAAATTGTGGGTAACAAATTATTTTGCATGGATTATGGACTATTCTGCCACAAAACTTAATGTGACGGAAACGGATGCTACAATCAAAGCGAAACGTTATATCGTAGACAATTATGAAGACGCTGATTTATCGCTCCTTAAGGTAGCAGAGTATGTTGGATTAAATGAAAAATACTTTACCAGCCGTTTTACTAAGGAGACAGGAGAAACTTTTTCTTCCTATTTGACCGAGATTCGAATGCAAAAAGCAAAAGACTTACTAAAAAATACGAACTTTAAAGTATATGAAATATCTGAGATGGTAGGGTATCATAATGTAGAGCATTTTAACAGAATGTTTAAAAAAATAAATAAGGTAAGTCCAGCACAGTATCGAAAAGGAACTACTTAAAATTTTCATCGCATTAAGAGCTATAATCCGTAAATTCAATTTAGCTTCAAAGTATCATAATAAATAATAAAAGAAATCGTTGTATTCGTTTTAGGATTAGAGCAATGAAAGTGTAGCGATGCATTGAATAATCCATATGGAATACGAAAGAAAACGCAGGGACAAATGGATTAATTCTAAGAAGTAATAAACTTCTAGTTAGAATATCTGTTTGTCTCTGTTTTTTATCCTTAAAATAGGACAAATTCTTTTAAAAAAATAACCATTCCTTACTATTTATCATCTTTTCTAACCTTATGTTAAGAATGATACAAGTAACAATGTGAAAATAAATCAATAAAAATGAAAAAATGAAATGGAATACAATTCATAAAATTGGTATTCTGAGGGCACAAAGAAAGGGAGGTATTGGTTTATGAGAAAAAGATTACTTGCAACGATGTTAACATGTGTTATGGTAGCTTCTGTATTCATGGGGTGTGGAAACAAATCAGAAGACTCTTCCAAAGATACACCAACAGTGGCACCTACACAAGAAGCAGGGAATAAGGAAGGTAACAAGACAGAGGATAATGAGGATCAATCAAAAGAAGAATTAAGTGGAACACTTACTTTTGCAATCTGGGATAACAACTTAAATGATTTTATTGAACAAAATGATATGGTTGGAAAATTCCAAAAAGAATATCCTAATATTGAAATTGAAGTTGAAAAGATAAAGGATGATTCCGAATATTGGAATGCCATGAAGATGAGAGCATCTGCAAATCAATTACCTGATATTATGTTTAATAAACCATTTACTTTATCAAGATTTAAAGATTACTTATTAGATTTATCAAGCACGAAAGCTTGTGCGAACAATGAATTAGCGTCTGGTTACGCTATTAATGGTAAAGTTTTTGGTATTCCAATGACTTCTGGATATGAATATGTATACTATTGGAAGGACTTATTCAAGGAAGCTTTAGTAGAAGTTCCTACTACCTGGGGAGAATTAGAAGAAGTAGCTAAGAAATTACAAGATTATTATGGTAAGAAAGACCCCGACTTTATGGCAATTGCTTGTGGTTTAAAAGATGAGTGGCCGGATTATCCTTATATGGAATTTATGCCTGCTCTAGAGTCTGGTAATGGTCAAAATTGGAATACTATGGCAACACAAGATACTCCTTTTTCAGAAGGTAGTGATATTAATAAAGCGTATCAGAAAGTTTATAACTTATTTACCTCTGGTGTGTTAGGAAAAGATCCATTGGGTCTTGGTAATGATCAAGTAACTTCGCTTTTTGCAGTAAAAAAAGCAGCAATTATTTCTCTTGGTGATTGGGGGCTTCAAAATATCAAAAATGGTGCTGAGGATATTTCTCAGCTAGGAACTTTCTATTTGCCAACAAGAAATACCAAAGACGATCCATATAATGTTATAGTTCAAGGTGACTCTTTTATGGGTGTAACTACACACTCTAAACATCCGGATGCAGCATTAGCATTTGTAGAATGGTTTTATTCGGAAGCTTGGTATCCAGATTACATAAATTATGTTTCTTCCGCATCCTCTATGACGAACTTTCCTAAGGACAAGGAACCTATCTTAGCAGAGTCTGATGAGCTTTGTCCGGATAAGGTACTTGTTATGTATGATGGTGGTGGGGATAACTTTACTGCAATTCAAAACGAGACAACATTTGACTATAAGAAACTTGGAGCACAGATGTTAACCGATGGTTTTGATTTTAAGAATACACTTGCTGACTTAGATTCTAAGTGGAAAGATGCAAGAGCAAAGTTAAATATTAAGTAATTTAATCTGTAACATGAATTCAACAAGAAAAAGTACCTTCGCGAACTTTTCCTTGTCTTGAATAAGAGGTTGTTGCTAAACATTTGCAACAACCTCAATTCATAAAAAGTAAGATGTAGGAATCTTTCTTCTTCTAGGAGGTAAAATGACCAAGTTAAGTAAGAAACGGAAACAATTTATTTTTCTATCTTTAGCCATACCCTTACTATTACTAATTGCTTTTGTAGTATTTCCAGCAATTGATCTTTTTCGCATGAGTTTTACAAACTGGGATGGTTTTGCAAAGGATAGCCAGTTTATTGGTATAGAAAACTATATATCCATGTTTAAAAACAAAGACTTATGGATGTCATTAAAAAACAATGCAGTATACTTTTTTATTCATTTAGTCATGATTGCAGTAGAGCTAGCATTTGCGGTGCTATTAACAAGTAAATTACGAGCTGTAAAATTCTATAAAACCATGGTATTTATGCCATATATTATCAATGGTGTTGCGATTTCCTACGCTTTCTCCTACTTTTTTTCACCAATTAATGGAGCCTTTGATGCAATCCTAGAAATGCTTCACTTAGAGCCTCTCATCAGAAACTGGCTTTCAGATTCTAAGATTGTAAATTATGTATTATCTTTCGTATCTGTATGGAGATTTAGCGGTTATCACGTTATTTTATTTATGGCAGCCCTACAATCCTTACCACAGGATGTGGAAGAAGCTGCTAGAGTGGATGGAGCCAGTGCATGGCATTTATTTAAATATGTACAAATTCCTGGAATTATGTTAATGGTAGATTTCGTATTATTTGATAATATAAGAGGAGCACTACAGGTATTTGATATTCCGTTTGTTATGACAGCGGGAGGCCCTGGTTATGCTTCCTCAACCTTTACCCTTTATACAATTAAAACAGCATTTACGTTCTCTAATTTTGGCTTGGCATCAACCATGGCAGTCGCTATTATGGTAATGATTGTTGCTATTTACCTGATACAAAACAAATTAATTCATGGTTTTATCTTAAGGGACAGGAGAAAATAGCAAAGAGTAAGTTCCACCTATTTTTCTTGTTGCGTATTATGTAAAACAGGTAAGTAGCTCTAACGAAATGCCAAAAGACATCAGCGGATAGAAAGGAGAATGTTTCAATGCAGAAAAAGGTTATAAATCAGCTTTTAAAACAAGTTTTATGCTTAGGAATGGTTGTTATTGTATTAGCTCCAATCCTTTTAACGCTATTTGCATCATTAAAAACAAAAGCGGATATGGTTACTACTTCACCATTATTGTTACCAGAGTGGAGTAAGATTACATTCGATAATTTCAAGAAGGTTTTAAATAATAAATACTTATTGATAGGCTTTAAGAATACTGGTATTATCTTAGTAATATCGATATTTTTTAATGTAATGTTTGGTACTATCACCGCATTTATCTTAGAGAGATTTAAGTTTAGAGGGAAATCAATAGTAATTTCCTTATTTTTTATCGGTATGCTGATTCCTAGTTTTGTTACAGAGATGGCAAGGTTTCAGGTAATCCAAAAGCTTCATCTTTATAACACCTTGGGGGCGCCAATCGTTATTTATATCGCTTCCGATCTAATGCAATTATATATTTACAGGCAGTTTATTTCAGGTATCTCCGTGGCTCTTGATGAGGCAGCTTTGCTGGATGGATGTTCTTATTTTGGATTATTTACAAGAATCATCTTTCCACTACTTGCTCCAGCGACAGCTACGGTATGTATCATTAAGGCAATCAATATTATTAACGATATGTACATTCCATATCTTTATATGCCAAAGACTAAGCTTAGAACCCTAACTACCTTTCTAATGGATTATGCCAATGCACAACAGGGTTCTTGGCAGACACTAGCTGCTGGTATTATTCTAATTATGATGCCTACTATTTTGATTTATATCTTCTTCCAGAAATATATACTTGCCGGTGTTGCTGCTGGAGCAGTAAAAGAATAAAAATACATAGAAAAGAGAGAGAACATGAAGGCAGAATTAACATGGTTGGATCATCCAGAAGTATTTCGTGTCAATCAGTTAGCAGCTCACAGTGATCACCCATTTTACCAGAGTAAGGAGGAGATGGAACTATGTGCTTCCGAGGTTCCTTTTAGTCAAGTCTTTACTAAAAATAACTCCTTATTACAATCGTTAAATGGAATCTGGAAATTTCGATATTCTGTGAGTGCAAAAGAAAGGCCAGAATATTTTTATCAAGAAGATTTCTATGCTAATAATTTCGATGAAATTGTTGTTCCTTGTCATATTGAATTAGCTGGCTATGATAAAATTCATTATATTAATACGATGTATCCATGGGAAGGTCATTATTACCGAAGACCTGCTTATAGCTTGGGAAATGGTGACAGGAAAGGAACCTTTAGCGAAGCATCCTATAATCCGGTAGGATCTTATCTTAGATACTTTGATTTAGAGAAAAATTTACTTGGAAAAAGAGTATGTATTAGTTTCGAAGGTGTTGAACAAGCAATGTATGTCTGGCTAAATGGACAATTTATAGGTTATGCAGAAGATAGCTTTACACCGTCGGAATTTGACTTAACGCCTTACATAAAAGAAAAAGGTAATATTTTAGCAGTAGAAGTTCACAAAAGAAGCACTGCAGCTTTTCTTGAAGATCAGGATTTCTTTCGATTCTTTGGTATCTTTCGAAATGTCACCTTATATGCAAAACCAGAGATTCATGTGGAAGATATGTGGTTAAAGCCATATTTGAATGAAAACAACACTTCCGGAACACTTGAAATAGACTTAAAGATATCAAATCGCAGTGAGTTAGGAACAATAACACTAAAACTACAGGATGATCATCATCAGATTATATTCGAAAAAAGCTTGGTAGCAAAAGAGGAGGTTAGATATCTTACCGATGTTTTAGACGATATAAAACCCTGGTCATTTCAGTCTCCCTATTTATATACCGCAGTCCTAGAAGTATATAATAAGGATGGTTTCCTGGTTGAGATTATTCCATATAAAATAGGATTTCGACGAATAGAAATCAAGAATAAAGTCATTCTAATTAACGGAAAACGACTCATTTTAAATGGCGTGAATCGACATGAGTGGAGCTCAACTGGTGGAAGATGTATTGATTTTAACGATATGCTAATTGACATAAACTTGATACTTCAAAATAATATCAATGCAGTTCGTACCAGCCATTATCCAAATCAAATCCCTTGGTATTACCTATGTGATAACAATGGCATCTATGTGATGTCAGAAACGAACTTAGAATCTCATGGATCCTGGCAGAAGATGGGCGCAATTGAACCTTCATGGAATATCCCCGGTAGTTTACCAGAGTGGAAAGAAGCGGTACTTGATCGTGCAAGAACAAACTTCGAAACTTTTAAAAACCATACTTCCATATTATTTTGGTCCCTTGGAAATGAATCCTATGCAGGAGATAATATAGAACGTATGAATTATTTCTTCAAAGAAAAAGATAATAGCAGGCTTGTCCATTATGAAGGTGTCGTAAATAACCGAGCATATGAAGCCACGATTTCTGATGTAGAGAGTCGTATGTATGCAACTCCTAAAGAAGTAGAGGAATATTTGATATCAAATCCATCAAAACCTTTTATTCTTTGTGAGTATATGCATGATATGGGAAATTCTTTGGGTGGTTTAAAATCTTATATTGATCTGATTCCTCGCTATGAAATGTATCAGGGCGGATATATCTGGGACTTTATTGATCAAGCATTGCTAGTAAAGGATGAGGTCTCAGGTGAGATGGTACTTCGATATGGAGGAGACTTTGATGATAGACCTTCTGATTATGAATTTTCAGGAGATGGAATCGTATTTGCAGATAGAACAGAAAAACCAGCGTTGCAGGAGGTGAAATATTACTATGGATTGTATCAATCATAAAGACCCGAAAACATTACAGATTGTATATGGAGATGTTGTCCTTGGAGTGCATGGCAATGGTTTTCATTATCTCTTTTCTTATCAAGTAGGTGGCTTGGAATCCTTAGTATTAGACGGAAAAGAATGGCTATATCGTAGTCCGAGACCGACCTTTTGGCGTGCAACAACCTGTAATGACAGAGGAAATGGATTTTCACTTTGCTCAGGAATGTGGTTAAGTGCAGACTGTTTTATTCGATGCAGTAATATTAGCCTTATGATTGATGGAAAAGTGAAAAAGCCTCCAATTGCTCCTGAAAATAATCAATACTCTGCCAATGAATTTGCTACTAATGTCTCAATTACATTTACTTATGAGACTATTACGGTTCCTTCTACAACTGTAAATGTTGAATATGTAGTTCTTCCTACCGGTGTTATCACTGTTAATGTTCACTATCACGGTAAGGCTGATTTACCAGAGTTACCAGTGTTTGGTTTACGTTTTATCATGCCAACCAAGGCTACTTCTTATCGTTACGAGGGGCTATCAGGTGAGACTTATCCTGACAGAATGGCAGGTGGCGTCGAAGGAATCTATGAGATAGAAGGACTTCCTGTAACGAAATATTTAGTCCCTCAAGACTGCAATGTTCATATGAAGACAAAGTGGGTAGAAGTTTATAGAAATACGACAAAAGATAACACCAATCATGAGAACGAGCAGTTTGGTTTAAGGATTTCTAGTCTACAGAAAGAGTTTGCGTTTTCCTGTATTCCCTATACTGCACAGGAACTTGAAAATGCAACACACCACGAAGAACTTCCTTTGCCAAGACGCACAGTGCTTTCCATTCTTGGCGCTGTCAGAGGTGTTGGCGGAATTAATAGTTGGGGAGCGGATGTCGAATCAGAGTATCATATTGATGCAGGAGAGGATATCTGTTATTCCTTCCAGATATCTAAGGTTTAGATTATAAATGGGTTAAATCATGAGAATCATTGACTTTTTCTTAGAAAAGAGAAATCATTGGTTTAATCATAGAAAAGAGAAATCACTGACTTATTCATAAAAAGGATAATTCATTGACTTAAATAAGAATAATATCACCCCCTGATATTATTCTTATTTTTATCGTCTAATTTAATGCTTTAAGATAATTGGTTGATGGCTCTTTCTATAATAGATATCTCTTAAAATTAGGTATTGTCTGCTAATTCTATATTGAATAATCCTAGAATAAATAGTAATCTATTCATGAAGAGTATTTTTATAACAGGAGGTTTATAAAGGATGAAAAGTATAAAACCAGGACGTGGACCATCTGCCATGGGTACCTTCGGTTCTATTATATGTGTTGTATTCGGAATATTTTGGACGATTATGGCATCATCGTCAGGTGCACCAATATTTTTCCCTATATTCGGTATTATGTTTATCGTCATGGGTATTGTGCAGACTATCTATCATTTTAAAAATGCAACAAGTACAAATCGTTTCTCTGAGTATGATATCACAGATAGTTCCGAAGAATCTGACCCTCTGCAGGATATGTTCGGTAAAAAAGGAAACACCGAGTTTACTAAATCCGAAGATTTTAACAAAAGCGAAAAAACAAACTTCTGTCCTTATTGTGGGGATAAAGTAAACTCTGACTTTGAGTATTGTCCAAAATGTGGTAAGAAGCTACCTTAACACTTGGCTCTGCAAAAAAGAAGTGGTAATTTATATCCATCTATTATTAGCATGTGCTATATCCAATAATATAATAAGATATTCAACAAGAAAATAGAACTTAGAAAGGAACTATAAAATGAAACAGGTAGTTATACCTAATACAGACTTAAGCGTATCTAATATTTGTCTGGGAGCTGGTAACTTTGGTGATAAATTGAACGAAGAAGAAGCCCACCAGATCTTAGATCAGTATGTTCATTCTGGTGGTAACTTTATTGATACTGCCAATGTATATTGCCGCTGGGCTACAGGAGATAACAGCAGTGAACAATACTTAGGAAGATGGCTCAAATCAAGAAATACATATCAGAATGTCTTAATTGCAACAAAGGGTGCTCATTATTATTTGGGAGATAAAGAAAAAACATCTCGTGTGAACAAAAAAGAAGTAGCAATTGATCTGGAGGAAAGCTTACTTACTTTGGGACTTGATAGCATCGGATTGTATTATCTTCATCGAGATGATAAGCAAAAGCCTGTGGAAGAAATCATAGATTTTTGCGAAGAGTTTGTAAAAGAGGGAAAGATTAGATATTATGCCTTTTCTAACTGGGATTTAGATAGAGCTGAGCGTGCTCTTAACTATGCAAAAAGTTCAGGGAAGAAAGGATTTATAGCTTTATCGAATCAATATAGTTTAGCATATATGGAAAAAGAGAATAGCATGAATCAGGATGAAACACTAAGTTCAACTGACATGGAATATCTCGAATGGCATAAAAAAACCAAGATACCACTAATTCCGTATACCTCTGTTGCAAATGGATTCTATGAGAAATTGCAAAAGAGTGATGCCTATCATGACGGAATCTTACATCAAGAACTTTTAAATGAAACAATGCCAGAGAAAATGATAAGATCTTATATTAATCCATGTAATCTCAAGAGATATGAAATTCTTAAAGAACTTCAAAAAGAATTTGCTTATACCATGGTTGAACTTTCCCTCGCATACTTGACAAATCATACTGCTCCGATTATTCCGGTGGTATCTGTTCGTAGTTCTTCACAGTTAGAACAAGTAGTACGTTCTAGTGAAATTATATTACCAAGCGATGTGATAACTAGACTTGATGAATGTATAAAATTATCAAAATAATAAATTACTCCATCCTAAGAAGTGTAAAGCGATGAAATAGTAATGATATTAAGTTTTATTAAAACATGGAATAAATCCCTTATAAATATGATTTCTATTACATAAAAAAATCTGTATGAGATAGTATTATCACTGAATATCCCATACAGATTTTTATTATAGTTGACTATTCCTCATCTTCAATTCGTAGGAACTTATCGCCATTATTCACTTCTATCATATCATAAGTATGTATTGGGGACGATTCTTCCAATGAGATAGACAAAGAATTTTCCTCGATTTCAAATACATAGTGGTATAAGCCATCGCCTGTTGTACAGAGGAGTTTATCTTCCTGTACCTCATAAGTCCCCCAATTTAAGTAACTACTAAGTAGTGAGATAGTAAAAACAAACTCTCCATCCTTACTAAGCCTTATTCTTGGATAAAAAACTTCATTAACCTTGCTTTCTTCTTGTTTTTCTAACTGATAGATTCCGTTCTTTAGTTCTGGCACTTCTTTTTTACTGCAAGCACTCAATATACTAATCATCATAAGTATAAAAATTAAGATTTTACACATCTGCCTTCTTTTATCACTCATTTTTATCCCTCCCTCTGACTACTATAGTGATTGTTAATCCTTAGTATTGTTAGGTTCCTACAATATTAAATGATTACTAAATTATACCATATATAATTGAAAATAAGAGAAATTTATTTTTCTTTTTTAAAGCATTTTTAAAGTTTGTTGTAATCCAATTCCTTATAGTCTTTCGGTGACATCCCATATTCTTTTTTAAATGCTTCAAAAAAGCAAGTATAGTCCTTAAGATCATATTAAACAGCACAGAATTAGAGTCTCATATTCAAATATAGATAGAGAATAATTAAGACTAAAAATCTTTGTTTAAATATTTATATCTATATTCAGATGGACTCAATTGATACAAATTTTTAAATTTTCGTGCAAAATAATTATTATCAGGAAAACCGCATAATAAAGCAATTTCTGTGACAGTTTGACAGGTGTTTTTTAAAAGTTCTGCGCCATAGATTAATCTTAACCTAATGACATACTGCATTGGGGTAAACTGATATGTTTCTTTAAAAATCCTAGTGAAATGTCTTTCTGAAAGGCATGCTGTATCAGCGATTTCTTTTAGAGTGATCGGAAATTTGTAATTTTTTTCAATGAAGGAGGCAGCATTAGCTACCTGAATAATACTCTGTTCCTTAGTATCCTTAGGCATATCGTAGTTTCTTGATAGATAAACAACTAGCTCTATAAAAGTAGAATGTATCATTTCCTTCCAGCCTTCTTGTTTTTGCTTATATTCAGCCATCATCTTTTCCAACAAAGAGTACACAAGTCTATATTCTTCTTCCTGTAACTTCAAACGACTTTTAAAAAGATATTCTTTGGTCAGATATGGTTCAATATAAAACAATGCATGGAACCCTACAGATTCCTTGATATGAAATGTATTTGAAAAAAAGAAATCTGGCTTAAACATAATATTACATAATTGAAAATTTCTTGAGTCTTTGTATTCATGCTCTGTATTACTTCCAACGACAAAGACATCACCCTTCTTTACTAGGTGAGTATCTTTCCCTACGAGGTGTGAGGTTGTGCCCTCCATCACAATCACTAGTTCTGTAAAGTCTTTATGAATGTGCCTGAAAAAATCTCCTGAATGGTAGCCATACTGGATAAAAAATGGGAAATTCATATCTTCATTAAAAAATTTCAGCTCCATCTCAAACATTTTTGTACCTCGTCTTTTTTATGCTATATATTGTCTTTATAATCATAGAAATCCAATAATCAAAGTATTATGATTTACATTATATATGTAATAAAATGCTAAGTCAAATTCTGTATGTACATAAAGGAGGTTTCTATGATTTATCAAAATCCTATCGTAAGAGGATTTTATCCAGATCCAAGTGTATGCTATGCAAATAGCAAATATTATCTAGTTTGTAGTTCTATGCAGTATTTTCCCGCGGTACCTTTGTTTGAAAGTGAAGACCTTTTAAACTGGACGCAAATAGGTCACTGTCTTACAAGAACCGAGCAGATAGCTCTTAAAAACGTCAACAGTTCAGGAGGAGTTTTTGCTCCCACCATCCGATTTCATGATGGTAGGTTTTATATGACCACTACAAATTCTACCACCAATCAAAATTTTATTGTTTGGACAGATAATATCTATGGTGAATGGTCTGACCCAATTTTTATTGATCAGAACGGAATCGATCCATCTCTTTATTTTGAAAATGAAAAAAGTTATTTTATAAGCAATGGATCTGATGCAGAAGGAATATCTGGAATAGTCCAATGTGAAATCGATATTGCCACAGGTGAAAAGCGTTCTCCTAGTAAAACAGTCTGGCAGGGTTCAGGAGGTCGGTATTTGGAAGGACCTCATTTATATAAAATCAAAGACTACTATTATCTTTTGGCTGCAGAAGGAGGTACAGAATATGGACATATGGTCACCTATGCCAGAAGTACATCTCCTTACGGCCCTTTTGAAGCTTATCCTAACAATCCGGTTCTTACCAACAGAAATCTAGGTGGTTTTCAAATTCAGGGTGTAGGACATGGTGATTTGATTGAGGCTCCGGATGGGAGTTATTGGTTAGTACACTTAGGTTTCCGTCAGACTGGTCAGTGGACTACCTTCCATCATTTAGGAAGAGAAGTATTCCTATCACCTGTCAAATTTCATGATAACGGATGGTTCACGGCTGGTATCGATGGAACTACTCCAGAATATGTTAACGTTCCTTATATAAAAGAAGTGCAAAAATTCCAAAACGAGTTCACTTTTCTTAATACCAACTTTGAGAAGGAATGGTGCTACCTAAGACATCCTTTCAGAGAAAATTATACTTTGTGTAAAAATCAGATCACTTTAAATGGAAATAAGAACTCACTAGATGATATCACTTCACCGACTTTCATCGGATTGAGACAAAAAGAATTCTGTTGCCGCATAAATTGTGATATTGAAATTGATCATGGTGAAGCAGGTATCACTCTATATATGGACGAAAATCATCATTATGATTTGGCTATTTCGAAATTCCCGGAAGGTTATCAAGTAATTGAAAGGATATGCATTGGTAATATCAAATCCATTGAAGCGCGCTATTCCCTAGGTGACAGCAGTCGTGCTTCCTTAATAATAGAATCTAACAGCCAAGAATACAGATTTTTCGTAAACTCAGAAAATCAAAATATTCTTCTTGGTACAGGATTGACCAGGTATCTATCCTCTGAAGTTGCTGGTGGATTTACAGGTGTTATCATTGGTTTATATGCTTTTGATCAAGACTCCACGAATACCGCAAAATTCACTAATTTCAAGTGTGAATACCTGCATGAATAAGAACAAGATCCCTTTATCATTAACTCTGTCTTATAGCAATCATAATAATGACTATAAGGGGATCTCATACAGGGATATTCACATTTCTTTTCTAACTTAAGCTATTAATACGGTCTTTGTTCGTTGATTCTATCAAAATCTAAGATACTATTAGGATTGACATTAAAATGCCAAAAATTACTAGTATCTTTGGAATATAATACCTTATGGTGGAAAAGGAGTGATTACTATGAAAGGAAACAAAAAAAGAATAATCCAAGCAATATTGTTCCTGTTTTTTGTTTGTCTCTTATCATCGTCTAAGTCAGTTTTTGCAGCCCAGACGAAATCGTATGATATTAGTAAAAATAACATTACTATTAATAAATCAGGTGATTATATCATTACTGGTAAGACAAATAATAACACGATAACTATTAATAAAGGTGTATCGACAAATATAACATTACTTGATATCGAATTAACCGCAACAGGATATCAAAATATACCTATATTAATTGAAAGTGGTGGAGCTGCGAACTTTATCTTAAAAGGAGAGAATAAGATTACAAGTAAAACCGATGGTATCCATGTGAAATCTGGAGGAAAGTTTATTATATCCTCCTATAGCACTGGTTCTCTAGAAGTAATTGGAGGAATGGAAAACTCCGGTATTGGCGGTAGCGGTACAATCATAATAAAGGGAGGTACGGTAAAAGCTGTCGGAGGTCTACGTGGTTATGGGATCGGAAATGGATATGCTTATCATCTGGATTATGACAATAAAGAGAACGCCGGAACTATAACAATTAGTGGTGGTAATGTTACTGCTATAGGAGGAACGGAAGCTTCTGGAGGCATTGGCTATTCTAGCAGCACCTCAATCGGTAACATTGATATAACTGGAGGAACCGTTACTGCAATTTCTGGAGGTGCTGGTATCGGTGATCATTCCTTTCAAGCGAAAGGCAATAAAATTACCATAAGTGGTGGCAATGTTACTGCAATCGGTGGTGCTTATGGGGCAGGTATTGGTGGAAATTTAAGTAATAACGAAACATCAGTGACTATAACTGGAGGAACAGTGAAAGCATCTGGCGGTACGAGTACCTCCATGTATGATAATTGGTCCTATTCAAATTTAGATTTAAAAGGACAAAAACAAGAAAATGACATAGCAGCAAAGAATATTACGATAACTGGTGGGCAAATATTTGCAGAGTCTTGTTCAGTTCAACCTAAAAATTCCAAAGGACAAATATTATATCACATATTAGTACCAAGTGAAGTGGGTAAGGTTACCAAGATTACAGCCTACCAGAAAAGCTATGGTAGTAAGGATATTAATTCAAAGGGTATCTTAAGCTTATGGCTTCCAAACTTAAATAGCAATGGAATGACAGCTTTAGAGGTAACATTTGCTTCAGGAAAACATACTATAATGGACTATTTAAGTTCGTATAATATATTACAAGGTACTAGCAGTTCCAAAGATATGGTATATAATTTATCCGTCAGTAACTTAGAAGTGTATGAGAATGGTCTAATATATAAAAATAAGATTTATTATAGAAACAGCAACTATGAGCCAATCAAAGTAACTGGTTCCACTTCAAAAAATCAAATTATAGTTCATGATGGTAAACACAGATTTGAATTTGAGAATGTGTCTGTTGATTATACAAAACAAACAGATAAGATGTTCTTCATTGTAAATGGTGAATCTGATGTTATTATCAATATCAAAAATAAAAATACTGTAAAAACTGGTGGTAGTAACGTAGGATTTTATGTAGGTACAAATGCTAAGCTATCCTTTGCAGGAACTTCGAATGAGAATAAATTAACGCTAGAAACGTATGACGATTCCTATGGTATGATGACCGCAAGTGGATTAATCAGGCAGTTTGGAGGAACGATTTCCATTACAGCAACACAAAATAGCATAGGTGTTTATCTTGGAAATTCAGGAACGTTCTCCTTATATAATGGTATTATCAACGGCATTAGCAGCACTAAAAATGTTTTATATGGTTTAAATTATATGAATGTTAATGTGTATGGCGGTATCATGAATATGGATAACATCGGATATCATGATGAAGGAAATGAAGAAGTACTAGATAAAAGTTGCTTTCGAATATCAAATGGTGAGGTTAACATTAGTAATCGTATGATATTTAGTACATTTTTAGTAAATGGCGGAACCATAAATGCTCATTTACTAGGATGCGGAAGAGGTTCCAAAGTTTTTATGTACCAAGGTAACATAATTATGGATAAGTTTATTACTTATTTAGAAGCAGATTACGATGAGGAAACGAATGAATATATTGTATTTGAGTATATAACACCGGATGGTGTAACAAAGAAATCTGCTCTTGACAATTCAACCGTTTACGGTGGAGATATTGAAGAAACGCATAATGTTACAATAGAAGAATTGAAGAAGATATCTTTTGGAAGTTGTTAAGTAAGAAGAGGAGGGATGTATTATCCAATTTAGAAGATAGGAGTGTATACATCTTATAGAGCGAATCAAAATTATATGCTGGTTGGAAATTTACTATCTACCTTTCATAGTAAGATTTCCAACCAGATTTTTTGATTTACATTAACGATACATAAATAAAACTCCCTATTTATCACGCTTTTTTCTATATATAAGTTATGCTTATTAATAACATTAGAAATAAACACAGATAATCAAAGAATATCACAGATTAATTCGTTGACCATTTCTTTTTTTTACAGTATATTTAATAATGTAAATAAATTCACAGAAATTCAAACATTTGACGTGCGAAGGGATGAACACAATATGATAAATAAGAAGTATAGAAAAAAGTTAATGGTTGCGTTAGCAGTAACAATATTGGCAGGCAATATGGTAGCATGTCAAAAGACTGAAGATACTAACCTGAAAAATAATAATGCTACTGAGGTAACCTATTTAAAAACGTTCTTTGACATCGAATTAAAGAATGAAAATGTAAGTGTAGAGGAGTTTAATCAGGCATTACAAAAACTTGGTAGTGACGTAATTGTCGAAGGTGAACTAACTTATTTATCAGCAGTAAAAGCTGCAATAAAAGCTGCTAATTTTGAAGAATTGGCATTAAGCTATCCAGAGAATAAAGTAACAGACAGCTTAAAAAGCCATGGAATTAAAGAAAGTATTTCAGCAGACTATAGTGCTTTCCTTGCATGCGCTATCGATACAGGAATTTTAACGAAAGAAGAAGGAATAATAGCCTCAAATAATAAGAGCATTTCAAAAAGCACCGCAGATTCTTTGCTTATGAAAATTGCAACTCATAACGGTGATACAAGAAACTATCTTGCATCTTCAAATGATCCAGAAATCTATGCAAAGTTAGATCATGCTTGGAATTCATTTCTTTTATTTGATGATGCTTCCTTATCTGAGATAGGAAAAATGGCAGTTCAGAATAAAATCGTAACTGGATTCAATATTAAAAATGAAGCATATAATGCAAACTTCCTACCTGAACTTACACTTCAATATGGACATTCTGATATTAAACATGCACATCAATTAATTGGCTTACTAAATTCGGAAGGCATAGAAGCTAAAGTACAATTAGAGCCTAAAGTATCCATCTATGAATACCTATTAGAGTGGGGACCAATACCAGAATCAACACCAACTTATGAAGTAAAGAAGTTTAGCGATGATTTATATTTAACTTATGCCGTAGAATATGATTTACAGTTAGAATTCTCCAATCAGGAAGATATGGATCGTTTTAATGATGTCGTTGAAGCTTACGCTAAAAAATATGAAGGAAATGAAGAAGCCAAAGGGCTTATCTATGGTTCTTGGTGGCAACCACTCTATAGTACCAAGAGATTAGATATGCCAAAGGAACTTTATAATAACATAGGTGATTTGGTGATAGAAAATGGGATGTATTCTCTTCATACCTTCTATTTACCAGAAGATAAAGATGCTGTAGTGAATCAATTACAAGAAGTTGCTGGTGACTTAACTGCAAAGACTGAAGATAGAGTTGTAAACAAAGCGTTTTATCATTATTTAACTGGAGAAGATTTTCAATAACGCTTAAAATCACAAAGGGGTGAGAGGACAATGTTAGCAATCGAAAGAACACAGTATATCATAAAAACACTTCAAGAAAATAAAGTAGCTTCCGTAAGTGAACTTAGTAGAGAAATACAGGTGACAGAAGAAACCATTCGACGTGACTTGGAGAAATTAGAAAAACAAGGATTAATTTCAAGAGTTCATGGAGGTGCTTATCTAAGAGAAGGATATGGTAATGAGACTCCAACTGAGGTTCGAGAAAAAATCTATCAAAAAGAAAAAGAACAGATTGCTAAGATGAGTTTAACCTTTATCAACGATTATGATTCCGTTCTACTTGATTGTAGTACGACAGCAAGTTATATAGCAAAAGAGATTAAAGCTTCCGAGAAAAAAATATCTGTTGTAACAAACTCTTTATTAGTAGCGAAAGAACTGGAAGATGCAACTCATGTTCGTCTGATATTGCTTGGAGGAGAGTATAAGGATAGCACAAAGTCCTTCTGTGGTGCAGTAACCGTTGAGGCACTAAATCATTACTATGTAGATAAAGTATTTATAAGTAGTGCTGGGATAAGTGTAGAAACCGGAATGACCGACTATACTTTAGAGGAAGCAACCATTCGAAGTAAGATGATGAAACAGGCTAAAACATGTTTTTATGTTGCAGACATTACAAAAATTGGGCGAAATGCAATTTATCGAATCGGAGAGTTAGATGATGTAGATTATCTGATTGTAAATGAGAGCATTGATAAAAAGTCACCTGAACTAAAAGAATTTCTTTTGGATAAGAGAAAAGAGATTATAATAATAGAGTAATTATAGAAATAGAGGTCAGAATGGAAAATAAGAAAGACATAGTGAAAAGAGACGTAGTATTAACTGCCAAAAGAGCATTGAAAGAAGGTATGGTTGCTGGTACTAGCGGAAATATAAGCGTATTTCTAGATGAAATCAATGCGATGGCAATTACACCAAGCGGATATGACTATTCTATCATGGAAGACAAAGATATTGTTATCCTTACTTTGGATGGAGAGGTACTGGAAGGACATCATAAACCTTCCTCTGAATGGAGGCTTCATGCTGAAATATATAAAAATCTTCCTCATGTAAAGTCCGTAGTGCATACACACTCCCCTTATGCTACCAGCTTCGCAGTGCTTCATAAAGAAATTCCGGTTGTACTTATTGAGATGGTACCATTCTTAAAAGGAAGTCTTGAAGTGAGTCCTTATGGCAAACAAGGAAGCAGTGAGGTCGGAGTAAATGCAGTACCAATCTTATCAAGAAAAAATGCTTGTTTAATGGCAAATCATGGTGTAGTAGCAGTTGGTGAAACACTTGGCCAAGCTTATACCAACAGCATCTATGTAGAAGATGCCGCAAAAATTTATCATATGGCGCTAACTGTTGGAACTCCGGTGGTATTAACGGAAGATTTATGGTAAATAGTTAAATATAATAAGAAAGGATAATGCAACTGTTTTAGAAAACAGACTACTGAATATGGTGGTAAGCATTGGTAATAATTATGAATAAAAATAGTAGGAATCATTCTGCTTATGAACGATTATTAAAATGTTATGAAAGCTTTCAGAAAAAAATTAATTTCAAACCACTCGTTGCACTTGTCTTAGGTTCTGGTCTCGGTGATTATGCGGATCAAATTAAGGTAGAGGCAACCCTTGATTATAATGAAATTGAAGGATTTCCGGTCTCTACAGTAGCCGGACATAAAGGACGCTTTGTATTTGGCTATGTGGAGGAAGTGCCAGTCGTTATTATGCAGGGCAGAGTTCATTATTATGAGGGATACGAGATGGAAGATGTCGTATTACCAACCAGACTAATGAAGATGATGGGCGCTAAGGTCTTATTCCTTACCAATGCAGCTGGTGGGGTAAATTATAATTTTAACGTTGGTGATTTTATGTTAATTACTGATCAAATTAGTAATTTTGTACCTTCTCCACTAATAGGTCCAAACATTGAAGAACTTGGATTACGTTTCTGCGATATGAGTGAAGTATATGACAAAGATTTAAGAGAAGTTATTCGAAATAGTGCAAAGGAAATTAACTTGCAGTTACAAGAAGGCGTTTATATACAGCTAAGTGGACCTAACTTTGAAACACCTGCTGAGGTAAAGATGTGCAGACTTCTAGGTGCAGATGCAGTCGGTATGAGTACCGCTTGTGAAGCGATTGCAGCAAATCATATGGGCATGAAGATTTGTGGAATTTCATGTATCTCAAATCTTGGCTGTGGTATGACAGAGGAACCATTAAGTCATACAGAAGTTCAAGAGACGGCAGACCGTGTAGCACCTTTATTTAAGCAATTAATTACAACATCCATTCGTAAAATTTCAGAGTTAATCGATGCAAAATAATTGGGGTTATAATCACTAATTGGATAAAATTTAAAGAAGGCAATTTTTATCCGTGTAGTATCAATAAACTTCAATTATGTAAAATAAAAAAAGACAAAGAAAACTAGTCTGTTGTAAACATGTACAAGTACTATCCTTATAAAATGGCGTAAAACGCCGGAATGGAGGCTAAAATGGAAAATGTAACATTAAGTCCAGATGGTAAGTCCGTCGTGATTATAGATCAAACTAAACTACCAAATGCAATTGAGTATCTTACGTTATCAACACCTCGTCAAATGTATGACGCTATCTTTGCATTAAAGGTAAGAGGAGCACCCGCAATTGGAATCTGTGCTGGGTTCTCTATTTACTGTCTTGCACAAACAATTGAGGAAACAGACTATGATGCATTCTTGTTAAAGTTTAGAGAGTATAAAGATTATCTTGATTCCTCAAGACCAACTGCTGTAAACCTTAGTTGGGCGTTAAAACGAATGGAAAAGGTCGTTCTTGATTCAAAAGATAAGAGTATCGAAGAAATACTTTCCTTACTAAAAAAAGAATGCTTCACTATCAAAGAAGAAGATATTAAAATCTGTAAAGCTATCTCTGAGTACGGTTTAGAATTTCTAAAAGATGGTGATGGCATATTAACTCATTGCAATGCAGGACCTCTTGCTACAAGTCAATATGGTACCGCTCTTGGGCCATTAATTTTAGGAAAAGAGCGCGGAATGAACTTTAAAGTATTTGCTGATGAAACACGACCATTATTACAGGGTGCCAGATTAACGGCTTTTGAACTTCATGAAGCTGGAATCGATGTTACTTTAATCTGTGATAACATGGCTAGCATTGTAATGAAAAATGGTTTTATTAACGCATGTTTTGTCGGATGTGACCGCGTGGCAGAGAATGGTGATACAGCAAATAAAATTGGTACCAGTGGAGTTGCTATCTTAGCAAAACATTACGGAATACCATTTTACGTTATGTGCCCAACATCTACGATCGATTTAAACTGTAAAACTGGAGACGATATAGAAATAGAGCTTCGTTCTGAGGAAGAAATCAAATCAAAGTGGTATGAGAAGCCAATGGCACCAAGTGGTGTGAAATGTTACAATCCAGCCTTTGATGTAACCGATCATAATTTGATTACAGCAATTATTACAGAGCATGGCGTTTGTAGGGCACCTTTTGAAGTAAGCTTAAAAGAAGCAGTGAAAAAGGCACAGGATCAAGCGCTAAAATAAGTCGTAAAAATAATCCCCAAGGGTTATTTTATAGATGATGCATTACGTCATCAAAATCAAAATAGATGGAAATAATTTTTCATCTTAGTGAATGTACCTATTAAAATAGGTAAAAACTTTTACTGCGCAAAAGACTTGCGATGGAATGGAGGAAATAACATGAGAAAATTAGCAGCAGTAGTTTTAGGTGTTGCAATGTTAGCAACTGTATTTACAGGATGCGGAAAAAAAGAAGGACAAGACAATAGTAATCCACAGGGTGGAGCTACTGTAACAGAAGGTGCATCCTCTGAAGATGCGAATAAAGGGAATGAAGAAGCCAAAAAAGAAGGCCTTAAGATAGCAATTGTTAGTAGTCCATCAGGTGTGGATGATGGTAACTTCAATCAGGATAATTACAATGGTATCTTATCATTCATTAAAAATCATCCAGATGCAACAGTAACTCCTGTAAAAGAGCCAACTGGAGATACGACAGCAGCAATTCAGGCAGTAGCTGATATCGTTGCAGATTATGATGTTATTGTTTGTTGTGGTTTCCAGTTTGCAGGTATTGGTACTTTAGCGCAGGATAACCCAAACGTTGATTTTATCTTGGTAGATGCTTACCCAACTGATGCAGAAGGTAATGAAGTAAGCGCTGATAATATCTACGCAATGCAGTTTGCTGAGCAGGAAAGCGGTTTCTTCGCTGGTATGGCGGCAGCATTAGAATCAAAGACTAAGAAAGTTGCTGTAGTGAATGGTGTTGCTTACCCATCCAACGTAAATTATCAGTATGGTTTTGAAAGTGGTGTAAACTATGCAAATAAAAAATACAACGCTGGTGTTACAGTAGTAGAACTTCCATCTTATGCAGGAACTGACGTAACCAATGCTAATGTTGGTGGTAACTATGTTGGAGGTTTCTCTGATGAAGCTACTGGTAAGGTTGTAGCCAATGCCCTAATTAATGAAGGTGTTGATGTTATCTTTGTTGCAGCAGGTGGTTCAGGTAATGGTGTATTTACCGCAATTAAAGAAGCTACCGATGTAAAAGCAATTGGTTGTGACGTAGACCAGTACGATGATGGTGCTAATGGAAGTAATAATATTATTTTAACATCCGTCTTAAAGGTAATGCACATGAACGTTGAGAAGCAATTAAATGCTGTAGCAGATGGAACATTTACTGGACAGAATGCATTATTAAAGGCTGACACAGATTCTACAGGCTTTGTAGTAACCGAAGGAAGACATCAAATGAGCGCTGAAACAATTGAAAAACTTCAAGCAGCATATGAGTTAGTTAAAGATGGTACCATTGTTCCAGCAGCGAACTTTAATGGAGTTCAACCTGATAGTTTTCCAGGAATCGATAAGTAGAACAACACAAAATTAATGAGGCTGACAAAAAATTAGTTATCAATTCAATCATTGAGGGTAGAAATATTCCTTTGTAAAGGTAATACTTTTCAAAGGAGTATTTCCTTCCTTTTCTTAATGAATTAGATAAATTTGTAATCAGCCTCTGTGTTTGTTTTTTAGTATAAACTATTTGTATATGTAACCACAGACATGATATCGCAAAATGCAACGTAGAAATGAGGATAAGGATGCCAGATTATATAGTTGAGATGAAGCATATTACGAAAAGATTTCCTGGTATTGTTGCAAATGATGATGTGACTCTTCAGATAAAAAAAGGCGAAATCTTCGCCATCTTAGGAGAGAACGGTGCCGGAAAATCAACCATCATGAGTATGCTTTTTGGAATGTACGAACCAGATGAGGGTGAGATATGGATTCGAGGAAAAAAAGAAAAGATATCTTCTCCAAGTTATGCAACAAAACTTAATATTGGAATGGTACATCAGCATTTTAAGTTAGTACAAAATTATACGATAACAGAAAATATTGTACTTGGTTTGGAAAAAACGAAAAAATTGTTTGGTATCTTACCTTATGTAGATATGAAAGAAGCCAATCAGGCAATCAAGGACTTATCAGAAAAATATGGGTTAGAAGTAAATCCGTTGAAAAAGATCGAAGAGGTTCCGGTATCCATTCAACAGCGTGTTGAAATATTAAAGATGCTTTATCGAGAAGCGGAAATCTTAATCTTTGATGAACCAACCGCAGTGCTGACGCCACAAGAGATTGATAGCCTTTTAAAAATAATTCAGGGTCTTAGAGAATCTGGAAAAACAATCATCTTAATTACCCATAAATTAGATGAGATTAAACGTGTAGCAGATCGTTGTGCCATTTTAAATAAAGGTAAATTAATCGATGTCCTTGATGTAGCTACAACATCGACAAAAGAAATGGCAAATCTTATGGTAGGTCGTGAAGTAACCTTTCACCTAGACAAATGTGAACCTAAGAAAAAAGAAGCGGTTCTCGAAGTAAAGAATATAACTGTTAAAAATGAAGATAACTTTGAAGTGGTAAAGGATGTATCTTTTAACATCCATGGAGGAGAAGTGTTTGCAATCGCTGGTGTTGCAGGTAATGGTCAAGTTGAAATTGCAGATGCAATAGCAGGCTTAATGAAAACTACTTCTGGTTCCATCTGGTTAAATGGAAAAGATATCACTAAAACAAGCATAAGGAAACGTACGGAAGAGGGAATTTCCTATATTCCAGAAGACCGACAAAGCTATGGCGTAGTGATGAATTTTACCCTTCAAGATAATATAGCTTTAAAAAATTATTATAAAGAACCATTTTGCCATAAGGGTATTCTAAAAGAAGCAACCTTCTCAAAATATTCCTCACGCTTAATAGAGAAATATGATATAAGAAGCAGCCAAGGAAATGAAACCATTGTACGATCCATGAGCGGTGGTAATCAGCAAAAGGCAATAATTGCACGAGAAATAGAGATGGAATCTCCTTTACTTATCTTTGTTCAGCCAACAAGGGGGCTTGACATTGGAGCAATAGAGAATATTCATAAGCAGATTATTGCAGAAAGAGATAAAGGAAAAGCAATCTTACTGATCTCTTTAGAACTAGATGAAATAATGAATTGTGCAGATACCATTGGAGTAATCTATAATGGCAGTTTACAAAAGATTGCATCAGCAAATACACTTACAACCAAAGAAGTAGGAGAATTTATGATGGGAGTAAAGGGGCATAACAATGAGAGATAAATTAAAAAACAGAAAAGTTCAAGCCATTATGGTTCCTATCATTGCGATATTCGTTAGTTTACTCGTAGGAGCAGTCGTTTTACTGTGCCTTGGTAAGAATCCTATCAGTGTTTATCATAATATTCTGCAAGGTGCTGGGATACTTCCGAAGCCTACTTATGCAGGATATAAGGGACTGATTACTGATTTCTTTAGTTTATTAAACATGTGGACACCTATGTTGTTTGCTTCCCTTGCTGTTGCAGTTGCATTAAAAGCTGGGCTTTTTAACATAGGTATTGCAGGCCAGATGTTAACTGCAGGTTTCGTTAGTACCATAGTAGTAGGATACAGCCCGCTGAATGAATTTCTTGCGAAACCACTTGTTCTATTAATCGGTATTCTTGTAGGTGCATCGGTTGGCGGATTTATTGGATGGTTAAAACACCGTTATAATATCAATGAAGTGGTATCCTCAATCATGATTAACTATATCGCTCAATATGTAATAAGTTTCTTTATTACCATGTACTATATTAATCCTGTATCAAGACAGTCAAATGCTGTCAGTAAAGCAGCAAGATTAACACTGATGGATACAAAGGTTGGTAACTATAAGATGGACATACCGCTTTCTATAATACTGGCTATTCTACTGGTTTTTATAGTTAGATTTTTATTGAATCGTACCAAAGTCGGCTTTGAATTAAAAGCAATTGGCGAAAGTAAAAATGCTGCACGGTATGCTGGTATGAATGTTGGAAAAAATGTAGTATTAGCTATGGCAATCTCAGGTGCATTAGCGGGATTAGCAGGTGTTACTTACTATCTAGGATACTTTGGTTCCATACAACCAAAAGTATTACCTAGTATGGGATTTGATTCAATTGCGGTAGCATTACTTGGAAATGCGAATCCAGTTGGTATTTTATTCTCTTCGTTATTAATCTCTATTATTAATAAAGGCAGCACCTATATGAGTTCCGCTGCAGGAGTAGAAGCGGAAATTGCTTCTGTTATTACTGGAGTTATTCTTCTATTCTCTGCTTGCAGTTTTTATATTAGACATAAAATTGACCGGATAGGTACAAAAGCAGAAGATAAGATGAGAGAAAATCTCACCAAATCTCACGATTTAGAATCAGATAATCAAAGAAATAAAAAGCCGAGTAATCATAAAAATAGAAAAGTGAGTAACCCAAAAAATATAAAGACGAGTAATCAAAAAAGCGGAAAACAAGAAGAGGAAAAAACAGAATCAACCGAAACAAAGGAGGATAACAAATGGAATCAATAATTATAGATGGGTTATCCTTTGCCTTACCTTTATTTATAATGGCAATTGGTGGGATTTATTGTGAAAAAAGTGGAATTACAAACCTTGCTTTAGAAGGACTACAAGGATTTGGAGCATTTTGTGGAGCGTTTGCAGCTGTTCTATCTATGAGACTACTGGGCGCTGATTCTTCTGTACCATTTTATCTTGCATTAATTATTGCTATGCTTGGTGGTATGGTATTTTCCTTACTTCATGCGCTTTTATGTATTCGATTTAAAGCAAATCAGGTAATTAGTGGTGTTGTGATTAATATCTTAGCATTATCCTTAACTACCTTTTTAACAAAACAAATTAACCGTGGATTATTTGATGCACCTTCTGATAAGTTTGTTTTAGGTGTTTCAGATAAGCTTACGATACCTGTTTTATCAGAAATACCAGTGGTCGGTGCAATATTTAAAAATATTTATCCTTTTCAGATTGTTATCATTGTAATTGCATTCATAGCTTGGTATATTTTATATAAAACAAGATACGGATTACATGTAAGAGCCTGTGGAGAAAACCCTCACGCTGTGGATGCAGCCGGTATCTCGGTATCCAAAACACGATTAATAGCAGTAATGGTATCTGGTGCATTATCTGGACTTGCAGGTATCAGTTTTGCTTACTCTATCTCAGCAAACTTCTCTGGAAGTATCTATGCTGGATATGGTTATCTTGCGATTGCGGGGTTAATCTTTGGTAACTGGTCAATCCTACCGACATTAGGAGCTTGCCTCATATTCGGATTTGCTAGATCCGGTGGGTACCAGCTTGTACAGATATTAAAGTTACCAAGTGCTTACTCTGACTTAGTTATGATTTTACCTTATGTATTAACAATGCTCTTACTTGTATTTTTCTCAAAGCATAATCATGCACCATCTGCGCTTGGTGAAATTTACGACAAGGGGAAACGTTAGATTAATTGTAAAAGGAAGTGTAAAGAAAGTTATCGCAGTTCCTTAATGTACTCACCTTTCAATTATAATCATGTGTTATAACTTTCATAGGCAATTCTCAAGCAATTACCTATGAAAAAGAAGGAGTGAACGATAAATTTCACTCGACAAGTTTGTGTCTGTGCTGTAACTCGAACTTGTAATTTAAAAAATGCAGCGCAGAAATGAGGTGAATTATGAATGTAAGATTCTATCATGCCAGGATTGCGACCATGCAAACCGATTGTAGTATCATAGAAGGAGAGATATGGGTAACAAATAATCGCATCTCTTATGTGGGTGCCAAAAAAGAAAGCCAGATGTTATGGGATAGAGAAATAGATTGTAAAGGAAATCTATTAATGCCAGGATTTAAGAATGCTCATACCCATTCTGCCATGACATTCTTACGCTCCTTTGCTGATGATTTACCATTGCAGGATTGGTTGAATGAACAAGTATTTCCGATGGAAGCGAAGTTAACACCAGATGACATCTATCACTTATCGAAGCTTGCTATCTTAGAGTACCTTACCAGTGGTATGACCTCAAACTTTGATATGTATATTACACCGGATACTATTGTGCAAGCATCAATTGATACTGGATTTCGAACTGTTTTATGTGGCGGTGTAAGCAACTTCTTGCATACTGTAACACAAGTTGAGGATTGGTACAAAAAATATAACAACTATCATGAGTTAATCTCATTCCAGCTTGGATTTCATGCAGAATATACGATAGATAGGCCAAAGCTTATGGATTTAGCTGCCTTAGCGAAACAGCTAAAAGCTCCTGTGTATACCCATAACTCCGAAACAAAAACCGAAGTAGATGCCTGTTTATCAAGAAATCATATGACTCCAACCGCATATTTTGACTCTTTAGGTATCTATGATTTTGGTGGAGGTGGATATCACTGTGTTCATATGACCGATGAGGATCTAGCTATTATGAAAAACAAAAGAGTTTCTGTTGTGACAAATCCAGGTTCAAATACGAAGTTGGCAAGTGGAATCGCGCGTATTGAGGATATGTTATCAAGAGGAATTAACATAGCAATCGGTACAGATGGACCAGCTAGTAACAACTGTTTAGATATGTTTCGTGAGATGTTCTTAGTCACAGGACTTGCTAAGTTAAAAAATAAAGATGCATCTGCGGTAGATGCCAATGAAGTTCTGAAAATGGCAACTATAAATGGCGCAAATGCAATGTGTCTTTCTGACTGTGATTGTTTAGCAGAAGGTAAACTGGCAGATTTAATTATGATTGATTTACATCAGCCAAATATGCAGCCGATTAATAGTATTACTAAGAATATCGTATATAGTGGAAGTAAAACCAATGTGAAATTGACAATGATAAATGGACGTATCCTTTACGAAAATGGTGAATTTTTCGTAGGAGAGGATCCAGAAGCTATTTATGCAAAAGCGAATGAAATTATTAATCGCATGAGATAAGAAATTCTGTAACGCTTGGTAGAGTATTATTAACTAGTGATATAAGAGTGAGATATAAGAGTGAGATATAAGAGTGAAATAGAAGAGAGAAATAGTAGTGATTTCTTCTAATTTCACTCTTATTTTATTTATCTTCATTTCCGTTACTTTTCAATATTTTCCTTTTTGAATATTCTTGTCTCCGGAAACCATGATTCCAGTAAAATAGAAACAATTAATCTTTCTTTTCTAGCAATGATTTTTTTACATTATATGTTTTAATAGGTTTTCCCTTCAACATATCTTTGTTTGCCTAGCTTAAAAACGGTTAGAATAAAACTTGTAACGTACTAATTAATGCATAAAATACGCTTATCTGTTAGACTAGAAATGATATGATTATGTTAACTATGCCAGATTGCTATAGTTTTCTGAAACAAGAATATCGATCGTTATTTCACAAAGAACAAGGAGAGAGAAATGTATCAATATAAATATTTATCGAAAAATGATGTACATAGAATTGAAGAAATAGATGCAGAATGGTTCATTCATAAGGCATGGAGGCAATTAAACGGTGATTTAGCCTTAGTTGAAATCAATTATGTAGAAAAAGAATTACCGAATGGTTTACCATGGCATAAAGAACATTATCTTAGTTCATTGCATGGTGGAGGTAAAGCAATTGGTTGTTTTAAAAATGATATTATGGTTGGATATGCTGTATTAAATGGAGAGTTATTTCATAGACTGTGCCAATGTGCTCTTAAGTTGGGTGCAAAAAAGTTATATATTTGTTCTGCTTCTGCTGAAGAAACAGTTACCTTCTATCGAAATCTTGGCTGTATCGATGCAATTGAAGTTAACAAAGAACTTTATGCCTTAGACCCTAGAGACCTTCAGTTAGAGTATCCTATACATCGGTGGAGGCATTAAGTCCACGGAGCGTTTCTTACAGTGGAGCGTATGGAATATGTTAACAAACAGGCTATATGCTCTGAAGATGGCAGCATATAGCCTGTTTATAATATATTTTGTTGCCAGTTAAAGAAACAAATCCTCCTTAAACTGCTTTTTTCTTAATTTTCAATAATAAAAGAATCATACTCACACCCATTAAGAGATGACCTATTCCCGCAATCCCCGAAATAGACGCATTCATGCCGTTACTCAAATTAGTTTCCCATACCTGTGTCAACCCTCTCATAAGAAAGCCAAACCCAGTTATATTTAAACCGACTTGATAAATGAGTATGAGCTTACTGGTATGCTTCTGGTCAGAAAAATGGAAATTCTTTTCTACTAACATCAAAATAAGAAAAAAGAACATACCCAAAAGAAAATAATGAGTGTGCATGACCGATAGATTAGTCTGACCCGTAAAATGATTAAACTTTGTAAACTCTCTATAAAATACTCCAAATATCATGGCAATAATCGCATAGATCAATGCCATGTTTACATAACGCTTTACCATTTTATTTACTCCTATCATTATAATTTATGATTATGTTGTGACTGTTTAAATAGTTGCCAGCCCATCAGGACAATCCAAACATAAGCCAGTGTTTTTGGAATCATCAGTACTCCGACTATCGGTGCAATTCCACTGAATAAAACAACTGGTAGATAGAATCCGAAAGAAAGGGCAACAGCTATAGGCATAAACCGAAAAATATTGTCGTTGGCTTTTCTTGCTTCTTGTGCAAAAATGACGATAATAATAATTCCCATAATTGCAAAAGGAATATTGCGTAAAATTCCGAAAAGGAGGGGCTGGCGGTAGACAAGCCACTCATTTTGTGGGAATAGACAAAGCGCAATACGTAAGATAGAAAGTATCCACATCGTCCCTGTTAGATTCTTCCGATCTTTAATTTGATAATGGTCACGCCAGATATAGTATAAAATTAAGTAAAAGATGGTCATAGTAATGGAAGTGACAAATTTACCAACTCCCAATGCCGCCGCATTTGCTTCCAAACCTGTAGTCCAAAGTGCATAGGAACGTGGTATGAGGTGGAAAGAATCGCCTGCGCCTAATAACACGGCCATCAGTCCTGCTTTTTTCACAAGGAGATTACGCCCTTTTATCAGCATGGTAAGTCCTACGAATAAAGCAAAACAAAGATATAAGATATCAAAAACTGTTTCAGCTAGTGCTTGTGCCATAATATTTTTCTCCTTTCATTTAATAGATGGTTCGTTTCACGATTTCTATTAAAAAATGAATATCATATGCTTTTGTCTTAAGCAACAATGTCATGTTCAGCATAATAAAACGTGCAAATTGTTGTTTGGTGAAGGTTTCGTCCCATATGCTTTTTCGTATGTGTGTATCCCGCTCCATATGTTGAATCAAAGCAGCTTCCAAGTGTGCCTGCATAGACCTCATACGTTCCTGACCTGCTGTTTCCACATTGCCAAGGCTGCCCATTAGTTTTCCAGCAGATTGATCTATCCGATTCTTTAGAAAGGCAAAGATTTCTTCCAGTTGTCCGCAGAAGGAGTCGGAAGTTATTGCGGTTCTTAATTCAATAAGCGTTTGTTTCCAATATTCTTCTGTCAGTGCAAGAAGAATATCGTCCTTGTTTGAAAAGTAGTTATAGACCGTGCCGGTTGCTACTCCTGCTTTTTGTGCAATAGAACGGATATTGATAGCGCCAATCCCTTCTGAATCTGCGACATTACGAGCATACTCAAGAAGGGTATCGCGCAAAGTATCATCTTTCCTTCTCATAGAATTTCTCCCTTCCAGTATTTATACATGAACATGTTCATTTATATTATATGTATGTACATTCCATTTGTCAATCATTTATGAATGCGTTCCTAATTTATTAATACCTATCATTATTTCATAAGATGTTTCAGAGATACGTTAATAGGCAAATGACGAAGTAAAGCAGGAACTAAGTTTCCTAAAGACAACATTGATTTGAGGTGCTTCTGACGGTATAATGAAACTATTAGAGTCACCGTTTATGTGAAAAAACCATTAGATTATTAAATTTGAAATAGTAAGGATAAGAGGAAGAAGAAAAATGTGGAAACAACAGATAGAAGATTTTTGTAAGTCGTTAAATCTTGATACCATTGGCTTTGTACGGTGTAGGAGATTTGAGGAATTGATTGAATTTTATGAGCAGAGGAAAGAAAAAAACTTACAGAATGAATTCGAGGAGAAGGACATAGAAAAAAGAATTAATCCTATGCTTACAATGGAAAGTGGAAAAACAATCATATCCATTGCATTTCCTTATTATCACAAAGGTGAGTATCAAGAGAATGGATTTTCAATATATACAAAACGCCTTGATTATCATAAAGTTGTGAAATCCTATCTGGCCCAAATATGTGGTTTCATAGAAGGTCTTGGTGGAAAAGCTGAAGGTTTTGTTGACAGCAATGCACTGCCGGAGCGCTACATCGCATATCTAGCAGGCGTTGGCTTCCTAGGAAAAAACAATATGTTAATTACGAAGAAATACGGATCTTATGTTTTTCTAGGAGAAGTTATTACTGACTTAGAAATTGATTTAGAGGATGAAAGATCCTATAAAGAAATCTCTAACTTTACCGAATGTGGTGAATGTAATAGGTGTTTTAATGAATGTCCAACTAATTCCATCAATAAAACGAAAGTTAACCCCAATATCTGCTTATCTTACCTTACACAAAAAAAAGAGCTTTCCAATCAGGAAATTTCTCTCTTAAAAGGGAATGTTTTTGGATGCGATTTCTGTCAGCTAAAATGCCCCTATAATGAAGAGATTATAACGAATGTTTTAAGCGATTTTCAAACCTTAGACTACATGAATGAGGATATTGACATCTTTGCTACTATGGATAATAAATTCTTTAAAGATAAGATTAGTAATACTTCTTGCGGTTCTTGCGGGCGGCCTCAGACTTCTTGCGGCGCTT